>Ga0208398_101154_pt1 | contig 11567 bp, 8 predicted proteins | sample LakWasMe79_HOW10_2_FD_183905 | JGI IMG/M metagenome (GOLD analysis project Ga0208398, IMG submission 183905) | Freshwater sediment methanotrophic microbial communities from Lake Washington under simulated oxygen tension - Sediment Metagenome... | ecosystem: Environmental > Aquatic > Freshwater >... | reverse complement strand
GGGCCACCACATGGTCGACGAAGCGCTGCACCACCGGCGGTGGTGGCGCACGCCACAGCAGGCTGGTCTCGCAGCGCAGGTCGGCGTCGGGCACCGGGCGGTAGACCACACCCGGGCGCTGCAGGTGCGTCACCGAGGCTGGCACCCAGGCCACGCCCATGCCGGCGGACACCAGGTTGACGATGGTCTGCATCTGGATCGCCTCCTGGCCGATGCGTGGCGTGGCGCCCTGGGCGCGGTAGGCGGCCAGCACTGCGTCGAACAAGGAAGGGGCAATCGGTCGCGGGAAGATCACCAGCGGCTCACCCGCCACATCGGCCAGCCGCAGCGTGGCCAACGCCGCCGCGGGGTGCTGGGCCGGCAGGGCCATCACCAGCGGCTCACCCTGCACCGCCCAGGCGGCAAACCCGGCGGGTGCAGCACCCGGCGCATGCAGCACGAAGCCGGCGTCGATCTCGTCGGCATCAAACGCCTCCAGTTGCACATCCAGTGTGGCCTCGCGCAGTTGCAGCGCCACCTCGGGATGGGCCAGGCGGAAGCTGCGCAGCCACTCCGGCAGCGGGCCGTAGGCGATGTTGGAGACAAACGCCAGCCGCAACTGCCCCGCCAGGCCGGCGGCCGCGGCCTGGGCCACACGCGGCAACTCGTCGGCCGCGGCCAGCAGCCGGCGTGCCGGCGCCAGCAGCGCCGCGCCGGCCGGCGTCAGCGCCACCGAGCGCCGGGTGCGCGCGAACAGCGGCACGCCGATGGCCCGCTCCAAACCTTGGATGGCCTGGGTCAGTGGCGGCTGGGTCATGTGCAGGCGGATGGCGGCGCGGCCGAAGTGCAGTTCTTCGGCCAGGGTGACGAACTGGCGCCACAGTCGCAGCTCGATCATTGATAGGCTCCATGGATCAGTTATGGCCTACAAATATATTGGACGCAGGCGCTGGCTGCACACTATCCTCGCGCCCTCCCCTGTTGCCGAGACGAAAGGCCCGCCCCATGAGCTTCAACCGCCGCTCCAAGAACATCACCGAAGGTGTGGCCCGCGCGCCCAACCGGTCCATGTACTACGCCCTGGGCTACCAGGAGGCCGACTTCAGCAAGCCGATGATCGGCGTGGCCAACGGCCACTCCACCATCACGCCCTGCAACTCGGGCCTGCAGCGCCTGGCCGACGCGGCCGTGATCGGCCTGAAGGAAGCCGGCGCCAACCCGCAGATCTTCGGCACGCCGACCATCAGCGACGGCATGGCCATGGGCACCGAGGGCATGAAGTACAGCCTGGTCTCGCGCGAGGTGATCGCCGATTGCGTGGAGACCTGCGTCGGCGGCCAGTGGATGGACGGCGTGATGGTCATCGGCGGCTGCGACAAGAACATGCCCGGCGGCATGATGGGTATGCTGCGCGCCAACGTGCCGTCGATCTACATCTACGGCGGCACCATCCTGCCGGGCAAGTACAAGGGCCAGGACCTGAACATCGTCAGCGTGTTCGAGGCCGTCGGCCAGTTCTCGGCCGGCAAGATGGCCGAGGAGGACTTCTGCGAGATCGAGCGCCGCGCCATCCCGGGCAGCGGCTCCTGCGGCGGCATGTACACCGCCAACACGATGAGCTCGTCGTTCGAGGCGCTGGGCCTGAGCCTGCCCTATGCGTCGACCATGGCCAACGTCGAGGGCGAGATCGTCGGCATGGTGGAACAGGCCGCCAAGGTGCTGGTCGAGGCTGTCAAGGCTGACCTGAAGCCGCGTGACATCGTCACCAAGCAGGCCATCGAGAACGCCGTGGCGGTGATCATGGCCACCGGCGGCTCCACCAATGCGGTGCTGCACTTCCTGGCCATCGCCCATGCCGCCGAGGTCGAGTGGACCATCGACGACTTCGAGCGTGTGCGCCGCCGCACGCCGGTGCTGTGCGACCTCAAGCCCAGCGGCCAGTACCTGGCGATCGACCTGCACCGCGCCGGTGGCATCCCGCAGGTGATGAAGACCCTGCTGGCCGCCGGCCTGCTGCACGGCGACTGCATGACCATCACTGGCAAGACCGTGGCCCAGAACCTGGCCGACCTGCCCGACGCACCGCGCGCCGACCAGGACGTGATCCGCCCCATCGGCAACCCGATGTACGCTGAAGGCCACCTGGCCATCCTGAAGGGCAACCTGTCGCCCGAAGGCTGCGTGGCCAAGATCACCGGCCTGAAGAACCCGGTGATCACCGGCCCGGCGCGGGTGTTCGACGACGAGCAGAGTGCGCTGGCCGCCATCATGGCCAACAAGATCGTCGCCGGCGACGTGATGGTGCTGCGCTACCTGGGCCCCAAGGGCGGCCCGGGCATGCCCGAGATGTTGGCGCCAACCGGCGCGCTGATCGGCCAGGGCCTGGGCGAAAGCGTGGGCCTGATCACCGACGGCCGCTTCTCGGGCGGCACCTGGGGCATGGTGGTCGGCCACGTCGCCCCCGAAGCCTATGCCGGCGGCAACATCGCCCTGGTGCAGGAAGGCGACTCGATCACCATCGACGCGCACCAGCTGCTGCTGGAGCTGAACGTCGACGCCGACGAACTGGCCCGCCGTCGCGCCCTGTGGGTGCAGCCGGCGCCGCGCTACACCCGCGGCGTGCTGGCCAAGTTTGCGAAAAACGCGTCCAGCGCCAGCTCGGGCGCAGTGCTCGACAAGTTCGAGTGAGCGCCGGTGCCGCCGCTCAGCGCGGCGGCAGGCGGTCGGACTGACCCGGCTTGCGCCCGCCCTGCCCCGGTGGGCGCAGGCCCAGCGACTCAAACTGCGCGTCGCGGCGCTTGGCGGCCTTGGCGTCTTCACGCTGCATGGCGCGGCGCTGGGTCAGACCGCTGCGGTCGGCGATCTGCCACCACAAGGCGGCAGCCGCAAACGGCGCCAGCACGCCCCACCAGGGCCAGCCGGCCACGAGGCCGAAACCCGCGAGCTTCAGCCCCACCAACAACACCCCCACCACCACCATCCACATGTTCGGCCATCCTGGCAACACCGCCGTGGGGGTGACAGCCTCGCGTCAACCCCGGGCGGCTAGAATTCGTTGAGTGGACTGTAGTCCAGCCCGATCCTTCTCACCCCTGCTGAAAGCACCCCATGAAGAAATTCGCCCTGATCGCTGCCCTGGCCGCCGTGGTGGCCGCCCCGGCTTTTGCCAATGCTGACCTGGCGCAGAAGAAGAGCTGCCTGGCCTGCCACGCCACCGACAAGAAGCTGGTCGGCCCGGCCTACAAGGACGTCGCCGCCAAGTACGCTGGCCAGAAGGACGCTGCGGCCAAGCTGGCCGACAAGATCCAGAAGGGTGGCGTTGGCGTCTGGGGCCAGGTGCCGATGCCCGCCAACCCGCAGGTCAATGCCGAAGAAGCCAAGCAGCTGGCGGCCTGGGTGCTGTCGATCAAGTGATTTGATCGCCCGCTGGTGAACAAGGCCCCGCCTGGTGCGGGGCCTTGTCGTTTCTGGGCGCCGCTGGCACCGGCCCCACGCAGGGATTGCGTTATCGTGTCCACGATGGCCGCTGACCACCTGCCCTGCGTGATCGATATCGAGGCCTCCGGCTTTGGCCGCAACAGCTATCCGATCGAGATCGGCTATGTGCGCGGTGACGGCCAGGCCTGGTGCACGCTGGTGCGGCCCGATGCCGACTGGACCCACTGGGACCCGCAGGCCGAGGCGCTGCACCACATCGCGCGTGAGGTCCTGCTGCTGCACGGCCGCCACGCGCTCGACGTGGCCAGGCGGCTGAACGACGCCCTGGCCGAGCGCACGGTCTACTGCGACGGCTGGGCCCACGACTACACCTGGCTGGCCACGCTGTTCGAGGCCGCAGGCCTGGCGCCACGCTTCAGGCTCGAATCGGTGCGGCAGTTGCTCGACGACGGGCAACTGGCCCGGCTGGATGCCTTGCGCCAGGCGGCGTTCGACCAGCTTGGCATTGCCCGCCACCGCGCCAGCAGCGATGCGCGGGCGCTGCAATGGGCCCTGGCACAGCTCCTGGCCTGACCAACGGCAACGGGGCGCCGCAGCGCCCCGTCGTGATGCCGGTGGCGACGGGCGCTGCCCGCCGCGCCTCAGCCCATCAGTTGTTCTCGCCCAGCTGGTCGAGGATGGCCGGATTCTCCAGCGTGGACGTGTCCTGCGTGATCGCCTCGCCCTTGGCCAGCGAGCGCAGCAGGCGACGCATGATCTTGCCGCTGCGGGTCTTGGGCAGGTTCTCGCCGAAGCGGATGTCCTTGGGCTTGGCGATCGGGCCGATCTCCTTGCCCACCCAGTCACGCAGTTGCTTGGCAATCGCCTTGGCCTCGTCGCCGGTGGGGCGCGGGCGCTTCAGCACGACGAAGGCGCAGATCGCCTCGCCGGTGGTGTCGTCGGGGCGGCCCACCACGGCGGCCTCGGCCACCAGCTCGGTGCAGCTGACCAGGGCCGACTCGATCTCCATCGTGCCCATGCGGTGGCCCGACACATTCAGCACGTCGTCGATGCGGCCGGTGATGGTGAAGTAGCCGGTCTTGGCGTCACGGATGGCACCGTCGCCTGCGAGGTAATACTTGCCCTGGAAGTCCTCGGGGTAGTAGCTCTTCTTGAAGCGCTCCGGGTCGCCCCAGATGGTGCGGATCATCGACGGCCAGGGGCGCTTGACGACCAGGATGCCGCCCTGGCCCCAGGGCACGTCCTTGCCGGTCTCGTCCACCACCGCGGCCATGATGCCCGGGAAGGGCAGCGTGCAGGAGCCGGGGATCAGCGGCGTGGCGCCCGGCAGCGGCGTGATCATGTGGCCGCCGGTCTCGGTCTGCCAGAAGGTGTCGACGATCGGGCAGCGGCCACCGCCCACATGCTGGTGGTACCACTCCCAGGCGGCCGGGTTGATCGGCTCGCCCACCGAGCCCAGGATGCGCAGCGACGACAGGTTGTAGCTCTTGGGATGCACCGCGTCATTGGCCTCGGCGGCCTTGATCAGCGAGCGGATGGCGGTGGGCGCGGTGTAGAAGATGCTGACCTTGTGGTCCTGGATCATCTTCCAGAAGCGGCCGGCGTCCGGGTAGGTGGGCACACCCTCGAACACGATCTCGGTGCCGCCCAGGGCCAGAGGCCCATAGGTGATGTAGGTGTGGCCGGTGACCCAGCCGATGTCGGCGGTGCACCAGAACACGTCATCTGCTTTGAGGTCAAACGTCAGCTTGGTGGTCAGCGCCGCGTGCAGCAGGTAGCCGCCGGTGCTGTGCTGCACACCCTTGGGCTTGCCGGTGGAGCCGCTGGTGTAGAGCAGGAACAGCGGGTGCTCGGCGCCCACCCATTCCGGCTCGCAGGTGCTGGCCTGGCCGGCGATCACGTCGGCCATCCACTGGTCACGGCCTTCGGTCATGGCGATGGCCGCGCCGCTGCGCTTGACCACCAGCACGTTCTTCACCGTGTCGCAACCACCCAGGGCCAGCGCCTCGTCGACGATGCTCTTGAGCGGCAGCTGCTTGCCACCACGCACCTGGTGGTCGGCGGTGATCACCGCCACCGCGCCGGTGTCCTCGATGCGGTCACGCAGGCTTTGTGCGCTGAAGCCGCCGAACACCACCGAGTGGGTGGCGCCGATGCGGGCGCAGGCCTGCATCGCGGCCACGCCGTCGATGGACATGCTGATGTAGATGACGACGCGGTCGCCCTTCTTCACGCCCAGGCCGCGCAGGCCGTTGGCGATCTGGCAGGTCTTGGCCAGCAGTTCCTGGTAGGTGACCTTGGTGACCTCGCCGCCGTCGGCCTCGAAGATGATGGCGGTCTTGTCGCCCAGGCCGCGCTCGATGTTGCGGTCCAGGCAATTGACGCTGGCGTTCAGCGTGCCGTCGGCAAACCACTTGAAGAACGGCGCCTCGCTCTCGTCCAGCACCTGGGTGAAGGGCGTCTTCCAGCTGATCAGCTCGCGCGCCTGGCGGGCCCAGAAGCCTTCGTAGTCGGTCTCGGCTTCCTTGACCAGGGCCTCGTAGGCGGCCATGCCCTGCACATGGGCACCGGCCACCGACGCGGCGGAGGGGAGGTAGGTCTTCAGCTCGGTGGGGCCATCTGCGCTCATGCTTGTCTCCTGGGACGGACAGAAATTGGAAGGATCGATCAACACCCTGCACCTTAGGCAGGGGCTCTTACGAACCCCTTACTCGGCAAGCTTGGTGCCAGGGGGTCCTGACGATGCGCAAGCCCCCGACGCCTCAGCGTGACACAGCCTGTCCCTAGAATCCACGGGATTTCCCCAAAGGCCACGCGCAAACATGGCACATCCCCAGAACAACACACCGAAACAACTGACCCCGCTGCCCAACCTGATCTTTGCCAGCCGCTGGCTGCAACTGCCGCTGTACCTGGGGCTGATCCTCGCCCAGGGCGTCTACGTGTTCCAGTTCTGGGTCGAGTTGGTGCACCTGATCGAGGCCGCCTTCGGCAACCAGGCAGCGCTGGTCACGCTGGTCAAGAGCACCGGCTACCAGGCGGCGGCGATCTTCGGGCCGGACGGCAAGAGCGTGGTCGGCTACGAGCCGATCACCCACCTCAACGAGACCATCATCATGCTGGTGGTGCTGGCGTTGATCGACGTGGTGATGATCAGCAACCTGCTGATCATGGTGATCGTGGGGGGCTACGAGACCTTCGTCTCGCGGCTGCGGCTGGAGGGCCACCCCGACCAGCCGGAGTGGCTGAACCAGGTCAACGCCTCGGTGCTGAAGGTCAAGCTGGCCACCGCCATCATCGGCATCAGCTCAATCCACCTGCTCAAGACCTTCATCAACGCCGCCAACTACACCGAGAAGGTGTTGATGTGGCAGACCATCATCCACATCGCCTTCCTGTTCTCGGCGCTGGCCATTGCGCTGGCCGACCGCATCATGCACCCCGCCGGCAGCGAAGCGCACTGAGCGGGCACCGCGGCGCTACGACAGCGCCAGCCAGATGTCGCGGGTGTCGGCGCCGGGCGCCACCGGCAGCAGGGTGAAACCCAGCTCACGCGCCAGGTCCAGCATGCGGCGGTTGTCCACCAGCACAGTGGCCACCAGGCGGCGGGTGCCCCGTTCGCGCAGCGTGCGGATCAGCTTGTGCATCAGCAGCGCACCCAGCCCACCGCCCTTCAGCGATGAGCGCACGATGATGCCGAACTCGGCGTCGTGGTTGTCGGGGTCGACCACGGCCCGCGCCGCGCCCAGCGTGCGCTCCTCGCCCGCGGCGTCGCGCTCGGTGGCGATGAAGGTGATCTCGCGCGCATGGTCCACCTGGGTCAGCCGGGCCAGCTCGCTGTGCTCGATGCTGCGCCGGCTGTAGAACACCCGCATGCGGATGTCCTCGGGCGCCAGGTCGCCCAGGAAGGCCAGGTGCCGGGCCTCGTCCTCGGGGCGTATCGGCCGCAGCAGCAGCGGCCGCCCCTGCCAGTCGACCTGCTCGATCCACTGCGCCGGGTAGGGCAGGATGGCGAAATGCGCCGCGCCGCCCGGCGCGCTGGCGTCCAGCCGGATGCGTGCGTCCAGCGCCACCGCGCCCTGCGCGTCCACCAGCAGCGGGTTGATGTCCAGTTCGGCCAGTTCGGGCAGGTCGGCCAGCAGTTCCGACACCGCCACCAGCACCGCGTACAGCGCCGGCAGGTCGGCCGCCGGCGTGTCGCGCCAGGCGCCCAGCAGCCGGGCCACCCGGGTGCGGGCCACCAGGGCGCGGGCCAGCGGTTCGTTCAGCGGCGGCAGACCGATGGCGCGGTCGGCCAGCAGCTCCACCGCAGTGCCGCCCTGGCCAAACAGGATCACCGGGCCGAACACCGGGTCGATGCTGGCGCCGACGATCAGCTCGCGCGCATGCGCCCGCCGCACCATGGCCTGCACGCTGACGCCGGCCAGCTGGGCGTCCGGCCGGCGCTGCGTCAGGCGGGCCAGCATGGCCACCAGCGCGGCGCGCAAGGCGGCCGCGTCGGCCAGGTCCAGCACCACGCCGCCGACGTCGGACTTGTGGCTGAGGTCCGGCGAGACGATCTTCAGCGCCACCGGCCAGCCGATGGCGTCGGCGGCAGCCACCGCCGCGTCACCGGCCGCGCGCGCGGCCGCCGGGCCGCTGTGCAACGCCACGAAGCGGGTGGCCACCACCGGGATGCCATAGGCCGCCAGCACGCGCTTGGCCTCCGGCTCGCTGAGCAGGCTGCGGCCTTCGGCCAGCACCTGGCGCACCAGCGCGGCCGCCGCAGCACGCTCGGCGGGCCGCTCGACGGCACCAGGATCGGCCGCCAGCGCCGCCGGCGTTTCCAGCAGCTGCGCCTGGTTGCGGCGGTAGTCCACCAGCATGGCGAAGGCCCGCACCGCCTCTTCCGGCGTCGGGTAGCAGGCGATGCCGGCGTCGAAGAACTGCTGGTGCGCCGCGGCCACCGCCGGTCCGCCCAGCCAGCAGCCCAGCAGCCGCGGCGGCTGGCCGGGCCGGGGTTGCACCAGCGGCACCAGCGCGCGGGCGATGTCGGCGCTGGGCACGATGGCGGTGGGGGCATGCACAAACAGCACTGCCTCGGCCGCCGGGTCGCCGTCCAGCGCCTGCAGCGTCTGCACATACCGCTGCACCGGCGCGTCGCCGATGATGTCCACCGGGTTGCCGTGCGACCAGTTGGCCGGCAGCACCGCGTCCAGCCGGGCCAGCGTGGCCGGGGCCAGTTCGGCCAGTTCAATGCCGACATGGGCAGCGGCGTCGGCCGCCATCACGCCGGCACCGCCGCCATTGGTCAGCACCAGCAGGCGCTCGGCCTGGTTGCCACGCCAGCGCGCCAGGGTCTCGGCGGCCTGGAACAGCGCCTGCAAGGTGTCGACCCGCAGCATGCCGGCGCGGCGGATGGCGGCATCGATCACCCAGTCGGCGCCCGCCAGCGCGCCGGTGTGCGAGGCCGCCGCACGCTGGCCCTGCTGCGAACGGCCTGACTTGACCACGATCACCGGCTTGTTGCGTGCTGCCGCGCGCGCCGCCGACATGAATTTGCGCGCCGAGGTGACGGACTCGATGTAGAGCAGGATGGCGCGGGTGTGTGGATCGCTGGCCAGCCAGTCCAGCATGTCGCCGAAGTCGATGTCGGCATGCTCGCCGAGCGACACCACCTGCGAGAAGCCGATGCCACGGCCCTGCGCCCAGTCCAGCATCGCCGTGACCAGCGCGCCCGACTGCGAGACGAAGGCCAGTTCGCCCGGCCGGGCATCGGTGTGGGCGAAGCTGGCATTGATGCCGCCGCCCGGCACCAGCAGGCCGATGCCGTTGGGCCCGAGGATGCGCAGCAGGTGCGGCCGTGCCGCATCGAGCATGGCCTGGCGCTGGGCGGCGTCCAGCCCGGCGGTCAGCACCACGGCGGCGCGGGTGCCGCGTGCGCCCAGTTCGGCGATCAGGCCGGGCACGCTGGCCGGCGGCGTGCAGACCACGGCCAGTTCGGGCGCCAGCGGCAGATCGGCCACGCGCGGCCAGGCCGGCACCCCGTCCAGCACCACGGCACGCTGATTGACGGCCAGCAGCGGGCCGGCAAACCCGCCCTGCTTCAGATTGCGCCAGACGGTGGCGCCGACACTGCCGGGGCGGTCGGAGGCGCCGATGACGGCGATCGAGGCGGGCGTGAACAGCGAGTCGAGGTTGCGGATGCTCATGGGGAGCCGACTGTGCCCCTTGCCTGCCGCAGCCGGATGACAAATATCAAAGACCAGCGGCCCGCGCCAGCCTTGACCTTGCGCAAGCCCGACCGGCCACCGTCTGCCATTCTGGGCATCCGTCCGCAGCCGATGAGGCGACGATGCAGCAATCCCGCAAGGTTCCGGTGTGATGCCGGCCGCACCCATGGCGCCGCCGGGCCAGGGCCCGGTGTTCGACGCTGGCCTGCTGGCACAGGCCACACGCGAGGTGCTGGCCGCCCAGGGCGACGGTGCCCAGGCGCTGGCCGGTCGCCAGGCACGGCGCCTGGCCAGGCTGGTGGACGTGGCGCGCAGCGGCTCGGCGCTGTACCGCGAGCGCCTGAAGGGCATCACCCCCGGACAGACACCGCTGGTCGACTGGCCGGTGGTGCACAAGGTTGAGCTGATGCAGCGTTTTGCCGACTGGGTGACCGATCCGGCGCTGCAACTGGACGCCCTGCGCGCCTTCACGGCCGACCCGGCGCGCATCGGCGACGCCTTTGCCGGCCGCTGGCAGGTCTGGGAGAGCTCCGGCAGCTGCGGTGAGCCCGGCATGTTTGTGCAGGACGCCCGCGCGATGGCGCTGTACGACGCCCTGGAGGCGCTGCGCCGGCCCCATCCCAGCCCCTGGCAACACTGGCTGGACCCGATGGGCCTGACCGAGCGCTTTGCCTTCGTCGGCGCCACCGGTGGGCATTTCGCCAGCCAGGTGTCGGCGCGGCGGCTGCAGCGGCTCAACCCCTGGCTGGCCGACCGCCTGCGCTGCTTTTCCATCCTGCAACCGGTGGCCGAGCTGGTGGCGCAGCTGCAGGACTTCGCGCCGACCGTGATCGCCACCTACCCCAGCGCCGCCGCCCTGCTGGCCGACGAGGCCGCCGCCGGCCGGTTGCGGCTGCGCCCGCGCGAAGTCTGGACCGGCGGCGAAACGCTCGGTGCCGCGGTGCGCCAGCGGGTACAGCAGGTCCTGGGTTGCGCGCTGTGCAACAGCTACGGCGCGTCGGAGTTTCTCAGCCTGGGCTGGCAATGCGACGACGGCCAGCTGCATGCCAACACCGACTGGGCGCTGCTGGAGCCGGTGGACGCCCAGTACCGGCCGGTGCCCGCCGGCACCCGGTCGCACACCACGCTGCTGACCCACTTGGGGCAGTTCTCGCAGCCCCTGATCCGTTACGACCTGGGCGACCGCATCAGACTGGCCGCCCAAGGCTGCCGCTGCGGCTCGGTGCTGCCGGTGATCGAGGTGCAGGGCCGCTGCGACGACGTGCTGGTGCTGACCGGTGACCAGGGTCAGCCCGTCACCCTGCTGCCGCTGGCGCTGACCACGGTGCTGGAGGACGAGGCCCAGCTGTTCGACTTCCAGCTGCTGCAGCGCGACGCCCGCACGCTGCTGCTGCGCCTGCCGCTGCCGGCGGCCGACGCCAGCGCCGCCCTGAACCGCGGCTGCACGGTGTTGCGCACCTGGTGCCGCCAGCAGGGCCTGGCCGGCGTGCGGCTGATCGGCGAGGCCGGCGTGGCGCTGCCGCGTGGGCGCAGCGGCAAGGCGCAGCGGGTGGTGGGCCTGCCCGGCCCGGACCGGACTGTCAGCCCTGGCGCAGGCTCGCTTCGGTAAACTCAGCGGCTGCCCTGACCCTGCCGCCAACCCGGCCGGAAAGGGCCGCCGGCTCGCCCCGAGCCCCCTCGCCTTTTCATCGCCGGACAACCGCCATGACCACCACCATCCGCCAGGCCGACCTGATCGAAAGCGTCGCCGCCGCGCTGCAGTACATCAGCTACTACCACCCGGCCGACTTCATCGCCCACCTGGCCCGCGCCTACGAGCGTGAGCAGAGCCCGGCGGCCAAGGATGCGATCGCGCAGATCCTGACCAATTCCAAGATGTGCGCCGAGGGCCACCGGCCGATCTGCCAGGACACCGGCATCATCAACGTGTTCCTGAAG
>Ga0208398_101152_pt1 | contig 11599 bp, 8 predicted proteins | sample LakWasMe79_HOW10_2_FD_183905 | JGI IMG/M metagenome (GOLD analysis project Ga0208398, IMG submission 183905) | Freshwater sediment methanotrophic microbial communities from Lake Washington under simulated oxygen tension - Sediment Metagenome... | ecosystem: Environmental > Aquatic > Freshwater >... | reverse complement strand
AGAAGATGTCCAAGTCCAAGAACAACTACATCGGCATCACCGAGCCGGCCAACAGCATGTTTGCCAAGGTGCTCTCGATCAGCGATGTGCAGATGTGGAAGTGGTTCGACCTGCTGTCCTTCCGCTCCATCGAGGAGATCGCCGGCCTGAAGGCCGAGGTGTCGGCGGGGCGCAACCCCAAGGACGCGAAGGTGCTACTGGCCAAGGAGATCACCGCGCGCTTCCACAGCGCCGCGGCTGCCGAGGCCGCCGAACAGGACTTCAACAACCGCGCCAAGGGCGGCATCCCGGACGATATTCCCGAGCTCGCGCTGGCCGGCGCGCCGCTGGGCATTGCCGCGGTGCTCAAGGCCGCGGGCCTGGTGGCCTCGGGCAGCGAAGCCAGCCGCATGGTGGAGCAGGGCGGCGTGCGCGTGGACGGCACGGTGATCAGCGACAAGGGGCTGAAGCTCGAGGCCGGCACGGTGGTGGTGCAGGTGGGCAAGCGCAAGTTCGCGCGCGTGACCCTGAGCTAAGCCTCGTTCTTCACGCCAGCGCCCACGTGCCCGGAGGGCACGTGGGCGCTGGCGCTGCGGATATGGCCGGCCTGGTCGTCGAAGAAGAAGTCGGGCTCGAACTCGCGCAGGAATTCGCCCTTGTCCAGGCCGCCGAGAAACATCGCCTCGTCGACCTCGATCTGCCAGTCCATCAGCGTGCGGATGGCGCGCTCATGCGCCGGCGCGCTGCGCGCCGTCACCAGGGCGGTGCGCACCTTCATGCCGCCGCGGGGCTCACGCTGCAGACGGTGCAGGGCCTCCAGCACCGGCTTGAAGGGGCCGGCCGGCAACGGGCGCAGCACATGCTCGCGCTCATGCTGCTGGAAGGCGTCCAGCCCCTCGCGCTGGAACACCTGCTCGGCCTCGTCGGAGAACAGCACCGCGTCGCCGTCGAAGGCGATGCGCAGTTCCTTGGGGTGATCCTCCGAGGCATGGGCCGAATAGGGCACGACGCGCGCGGCCGCCACGCCCGCCGCCAGGGCCGAACGCACATCCTCCTCGTTGGCCGAGAGGAAGAGCTGCGCATTCAGCGGCCGCAGATAGCGCCAGGGACTCTGGCCGCGCGTGAACACGCCGCGCTGGATGTCCAGGCCATGGGCCTTGGCCGAGCGGAACACGCGCATGCCGGAGATCGGGTCATTGCGCGAGAGCACCACCACCTCCACGCGCGGCGCGGCCTCGCCTGCATTGAAGGCCATCAGCTTGTGCACCAGTGAAAAGGCCACGCCCGGCTTGGCGGGCAGGTCCAGGCGCAGCTGCTGCAGGGCCATGTAGGCGCGGTCGTCTCCTTCCTCGAAGAGCTGGTTCTCCTCTTCGAAGTCGAACAGGGCGCGCGAGGAGATGGCGACGACGAGTTGTCCGGCAAGGCTCTTGGGCATGCCGGGATCATAGGGGGCGGCGTGGCGTTAACGGGCCGCTACTGCATGAAGCCGATCGCGCCGCGCTTCTTGCCCGGGTCGGGCAGGTCCTCGCACAGCAGGCTGCCGCGATGGGCCAGCTTGGCATTGCCGAAGGCGGTCATCCAGGCACGCCGCATCTCGCGCGGCGCCAGCTCGGCCATGCGGTCCAGCACCGCATCACCGGGCTGCTCGTCGAAGCGCCTGCCCCAGTCATGCTGCTGGCGGATCGATTGGTACAGGGTCAGCGCAATATGGCGGGCGGCCTCGAAGTCCGGCGCCTCCACCTCGTAGACGTTCACCCGGTTCAGGATGGGCTCGGGAATGCCGCGCGCATCGTTGGCGGTGGCCACCCAGATCACCTGGCTGGCGTCCACCGCCACCTCGGCGAATTCGTCCATGAAGCTGCCCGCGGTGTCGTGTTCCAGCAGGCTGTAGAGCGAGCCCAGCGGATCGTAGGCGGCCTCGCCGCCGGCCTTGTCGATCTCGTCCACCACCATCACCGGGTTGGCGTAGTCGCCATCCACCAGGGCCTCGAAGACCTTGCCGGGGCGCGCGCCCTTCCACTGGCTGGAGGCGCCCGAGAGCACCCAGCCGGCGGTCAGCGAACTCATCGAGATGAAGCCCATGCCGGTACCCAGCAGCTGCGCCAGTTGGCGCGCGAAATGGGTCTTGCCGATGCCGGGCGGGCCCAAGAGCAGCAGCGGCGTGATCTCCAGCGGGTCGCCGCTGTCCTCGCACAGCGCGATCTGGCGCCGCACATCGTCCAGCACGTTCTGGAAGTTGGGCAGCTCCTCGTAGAGGTGCTGCATCGCCGGCAGGCCGGAGGGCTTGACCTGGAAGCGCTGCGGGCCCTTGTCCAGCATGCGCTGGTAGGTGGAGCGCAGCGGCTCGTGCTCCTGCTTGGAGAGCTTGCCGAGTTTTTTCTCGACCTCCTGCACGCTGTAGACGCTGCGCATCTGTGCGATCGGGATGCGCGGACCCAGACAAGCGATGGCGTTTGTGCTCATGACCCAACTCCTGAGGCGTGGCATGCGTGTGCCCGCTTCCATTCAAGCAGGCTGCGGGCCCGCGTGGTGTTGGAGTAAGCCCCAATTCGTCGATTTGTTCCGGAGCTCGGGCCGGCGTTGCGGCTGAAACAAATGAAACATGGCCGCTCGGCCCTGAAGTGCGGCTGAAACCGGCGGCCGCGACAGTCTCTCCAACCCGCCACGGTTCTGAGTGGCAGCCCCTGGAGAGCCCCATGACCGAATTGCCGACCTTCCGCAGCGAGGCCTTTGCCGAAGACCTCGAAGACCTGGGCGAGTGCTACGCCCCCGGTTCACCCGCCTACCGCAGCGACAGCCAGTGGCAGCGCCTGCTGGCCAGCCTGCCCCTGCTGGCGGTGGCGGCGCAGCTGGTGGCTCAGTTGGCGGACGCCTGGGTCGGCGCCTGAGTGATGGAATCCCTGTTCGCACCGGGCCCGGCCGCTGGCTATCATCCCAGCCGTTCTTCCCCTGGACTTGGAGCCCCGTGCATGAGCCTCAGCGCAAGCCTTGCCCCCGCCACCGTGCTGGTGGTGGATGACGAGCCGGAGCTGCGCGAGCTGCTGTCCGAGTACCTGGGACGGCATGGTTTTGCGGTGCAGGCGGCGGCGGATGCCCAGGCCGCCCGCCAGCTGCTGGCCAGCCAGGCGCTGCCGGCGCTGGCCATCCTGGATGTGAACATGCCCGGCGAGAACGGCCTCTCGCTGGCGCGCTGGATGCGCGACGCCCACCCCGGCCTGCCTTTCCTGATGCTCACCACCGCCGGCGAGACGGTCGATCGCATCGTCGGCCTGGAACTGGGTGCCGACGACTACCTGGCCAAGCCCTGTGAGTTGCGCGAATTGCTGGCGCGCGTGCGCGCGGTGCTGCGGCGTACCCAGCTGGTGCCGGCCTCCGGCGCTGCCGCGGCCCTTGCGGCAGCGCCGGCGCCCGAGGAGGGCCGGCGCGTGCGCTTTGGCGAACGCCTGCTGGACCTGGATCAGCGCAAGCTCTTTGCCGCGGATGGCAGCGAGATCGAGATCACCGCGGCCGAATACGACCTGCTGCTGCTGTTCGCCCGCCACCCGAACCGGCCACTGAACCGCGACCAGATCATGGAGCAGGCGCACAACCGCGGCTGGGATGTGTTCGACCGCTCCATCGACCTGCGCGTGATGCGCTTGCGGCGCAAGATCGAGCGCAACCCCGACAAGCCCGAGCTGATCAAGACGGTACGCAACGTGGGTTATGTGTTCGTGCCGCAATGACTGAACGCGGCACCGAGCGCGACGGTGTGGAGCTGGTGCTGCGTGCCACGCGGCGCCAGCTCTGGCTCTTGCTGGTGCCCATGCTGCTGTTGCTGGCGGTGCTGTCGGTGCTGGAGTTCCAGCAGCGCGTGCGCGATGCCGAGAGCCAGTTGCTGCGCCGCGCCCAGGAGCGCGCCCAGGAGCTCGAGGCGGTGGTGCGCCCGGCCATGGACCATGTGCTGGACCTGCGCCGCATGCTGGAGCTGCGCTGGAACGAGCCGCCCGACGGCGGGCCGCGCCTGGCGCGCGCGCTGCAGGCGCGCCAGGTGGATGGGGCGGCCGACGGCTGGTCGCTGGACCAGGCTGACGCGGCCAGCAAGGAGGCCTTCGGCCAGTTCTGGTGGGCGCCCCTGGACGGCAGCGCGCCCGATCCCGCCTGGCTGCGACGCGCCCAGGCCTTTCTGGAGCAGGCGCGCCTGGCGCATCTGCGCGCCCCCGGCTTCGAGGGCACCTGGTTTGCCGCCGCCGAGGTCAACAGCTCCTTCGGTTATCCCTGGGTGGCCACCGAGCGCATGCTCAAGTCCATGGGCGAGCGCAGCCTGCGCGCCATCGCCAAGCCGCGCCGCGAGGCGGCCGAGCGCACGCGCCGCGATCTGGCGCGCGATCCCAACGACATCAGCTTCTGGGGCGCGCCCTATGTGAGCCAGCTGAACGGCCAGCTGGTGATGTCGCATGGCGGCGTGGCGGTGGTGGACGGTCGCTATGTCGGCGAGGTCAGCCTGGACTTCCGCCTGGACGAGCTGCAGCGTCGTGCCGAACGCTGGAGTGACGCGGCCGGCCGGGTCTGGATCGTCGACAGCAAACACAATGTGCTGGCCGACTCGGCCCAGGCCTTGCGCACCCCGGTGGGCGAGGGCCTGGCCGATCTGCCGGTGCGGGTGGCGCTGGAATCGCGCCTGCCGGCGGGCCTGGCGCGCAGCGATCTGGATGCCTCGCTGTTCGGGCCCGACGGCGTCCACCACGGCCAGGGCTGGGTGCTGGTGGCGGCGGTGCGCATCGGCTCGCCCTGGCAGTATGTGTACGCGATGCCGCTCTCGGCCCTCTATGCGCAGATCCTGCCCAGCCTCCTGCCCAACGCCTTGCTGGGCCTCGGCCTGCTGGTGACCTTCGTGATCGGCCAATGGCTGCTGACGCGCAACTTCGTGCGCCCGGCGGTCAAGGCCCTGGGTTATCTGCGCACGCTCTCTCAGCAGCAGGAGCTGCCGGCGCCGCAGCTGGGCAAGCGCTGGCAGGGCTGGGTCGACGCGGTGACCGAGACCTTCCAGCGCCAGCGCGTGCTGCAGGCCAAGGAGCGCCAGACCGAGGCGCTCAAGGCCGCCATCATCGACCATGCCATCAACGGCATCGTCTCCACCGACGAGGCCGGCCACATCGTCGAATTCAACCCGGCCGCGCAGCTCATGTTCGGCCATGCGCGCGAGGCGGTGCTGGGGCGGCCGGTGGGCGAGGTGATCGTGCCCGAGCGCCTGCGCGCCATGCACGACGCCGGCATGGCGCGCGTCTCGGGCGGTGGCGAGCAGCGCGTGATGGGGCGCCGCGTGCAGCTGCCGGCGCTGCGCGCCGACGGCAGCGAGATCCAGGTGGAGATGGTGCTGTTCCGCACCGAGCTGGACGGCCTGGTGCACTACACCGCCTCGCTCAGCGACATCACCGAGCGCCAGCAGGCGGCCGAGCAGATCGAGCGTCAGCGCGATGCGCTGCGCCAGAGCGAGAAGCTCACCGCCATGGGCAGCCTCTTGGCCGGCGTGGCGCATGAGCTGAACAATCCGCTCGCCATCGTGATGGGCCGCGCCAGCCTGCTGGAGGAAAAGACCGAGGGCCTGGACCTGCAGCAGGATGCGCAGCGCATCCGCGAGGCCGCCGAGCGCTGCGGCCGCATCGTGCGCACCTTCCTCAATATGGCGCGCCAACGCCCCGCCACACGTGCACCGGTGCAGGTCAATGACCTGGCGCGCGCCGCCGCCGAGATGCTGGGCTACACCTTGCGCAGCCATGGCGTGGCGGTGCAGCTGCAGCTGGGCGCGGACATGCCCGAGGTCAGCGCCGACGGCGATTTGCTGGGTCAGGTGGTGCTGAACCTGATCGTGAATGCCCAGCATGCGCTGGCCGGCGTGAATGGCGCGACCATACGCATCGCCAGCGGCCTGGAGCCGCGCCGCGAGGGTCGCGAGCCGCGCGTCTGGCTGCGTGTGGCCGACAACGGCCCCGGCGTGCCGGCGGCGCTGCGGCAGAAGATCTTCGACCCCTTCTTCACCACCAAGGCCGAGGGCCTGGGCACGGGCCTGGGCCTGTCGGTCTCGCGCGCCATCGTGCGCGAGCATGGCGGCGATCTGGCGCTGGAGTCCAGCGAGCAGGGGGCCAGCTTCCGGCTCAGCCTGCCGGTCAGCGGCGAGGCCGCCGTGCCCAGCTCCGCCATGCCGCTGGATGCCCTGGACGGCCTGGCCAAGGCACGCGTGCTGGTGGTGGATGACGAGGTCGAGATCGGCGAGCTGCTGCGCGCCATGCTCGAGTCGGCCGGCTACGAGGTGGCGAATGCCGACTCGGGCCTGGTGGCGCTGGAGCTGCTGGCCGAGGCGCGCTTCGATGCCATCGTCAGCGATCTGCGCATGCCGGGCATGGACGGCGCCGCGCTGTGGCGCGAGGTGCGCGAGCGCCACCCGGCGCTGGCGCGCCGCATGCTGTTCGTCACCGGCGACACGCTCTCGGCCGGCGCCAGCCAGTTCCTCGACCAGACCGGCTGCGCCAGGCTGGAGAAACCCTTCGCCAAGGCCGAGCTGCTGGCGGCCCTGGAGCAGGTGCTCAACTGATCAGGCCGCCGCGGGCTCGGCCTGGCGCGCCGCGGTGATCATGGTGCTGGCCACCAGGCCATACATGCTGATCCAGGCCTCGCGCACCGGCGCGCTGAACAAGGGCCCGAGGCCCTCATCCAGGGTCTGCAGCAGGGCCGCACCCACCATGTCGTAATGCGTGGGCTGCACGCCATAGCCGTAGTGGCGCTGGCCCAGCTTCTGCAGCACGGGCATGAGGTGCTCGGGCTGGTCCAGCAGGGCCACGGCCGCGCCAATCATCTGCATCAGCTTGTTGCCCTGGGCCTGCATGTTGCCGCGGAACATGGTGCGCAGCTCGGGGTTGCGCTCGAACAGGCGTTGGTAGAAGAGGGCGGCGACGCGGTCGGCGATCGGCGCCAGATGGGCAAAGCTGCTGCGGACGAGCTGGACTTGCTGGGTGTTCATGCGGGACTCCTGGTTGAGGCAGGAGGCCAGTCTCGGCGGCCGGCGTTGCAAGCAGACTTCGGCCGCGTTGCGTTTGTTTCAGCGCCTACTTGACCCAGGTATTGAGCTGGATGATGGGTTGCAGCACCGCCAGCACGATGGTCATCACCACCCCGCCCATGGCCACGATCAAGAGCGGTTCCAGCAGCGAGGCGGCCGCCATGGCACGGCGCTTGACCTCGGTGCCCAGCTGGCGCGCGGCGCGCTCCAGCATCGCCGGCAACTGGCCGGTCTGCTCGCCCAGGCGCGCGAACATTGCGAGGATGCCGGGGAAGCGCTTCTTGCCCGCCAGCGCCGAGCCCAGCGGCGCACCCTCGCGCACCTGCACCAGGGCGTCCAGGGCGTCGGCGCGCATGGCGCGGTTGGAGAGCGTCTCGGCCGCCGCCTGCAAGGCCTTCAGGATCGGCACGCCGGCGCCCGCCAGCATTGCCAGCGTGCCGGCAAAGCGCGCCGCGTTGTAGCCGCGTGCCAGCCGCCCGATCACCGGAACGCCGAGGATGGACGCATCGAAGCGTTCGCGGAAGGCCTCGCGCCGCAGCGCCAGCTTGAGCGCCACGCCGGCGCCGACCAGCCCGGCCAGCATGGCCCAGCCCCAGCTGCGCACGAACTCGGAGATCGCCAGCATCGCCACCGTCAGAAAGGGCAGGCTGCGCTTGGAGCTGGTGAACACGCTGGCCACCTGCGGCACCACATAGGTGACCAGAAAGATCACGATGATGACGGCCACCAGCGAGACGATGGCCGGGTAGGCCATCGCGCCGATCAGCTCGCCGCGCAGCGCCTGGCGTTCCTCCAGATCGTCGGCCAGCCGCTCCAGCACCGGGCCCAGGGCGCCGCTCTGCTCGCCCGCGGCGACCACGGCGCGGTAGACATCGTCAAACTCGCGCGGTGCGCTGGCCAGCGCGCGCGCAAACGGCGAGCCGGCATTCACCTCGGACTTCAGCTGCGCCAGCAACTCGCGCTGGCGCTGGTCTTCGCTCTCGTCGGCCAGGGCGGTGAGGGCGCGCTCCAGCGGCAGGCCGGCGGTCACCAGGCCGGCCAGCTGGCGCGTCCAGACCGCCAGCGCGGTGGCGCCGAAGACGCGGCTGCTGAAGCGATTGGCGCCGCCCTCGGCACCATGCTGTTGCACCTGCTGCACGCTCAGCGGCGTGAGCGCCATGCCGCGCAGCTGCGCACGCGCGCTGCGCGGGTTGTCGGCCTCGATGATGCCCTGGGTGCTGCGGCCCGCGGCGTTGAGCGCTTCGTACTTGTAGGCGGCCATGGCTGGGGCTTACTCGCGAGTCACCCGCAGTACTTCTTCGGCCGAGGTGATGCCGGCGGCCACCAGGCGCTCGCCGTCCTCGCGCATCGAGCGCAGGCCGGCCGCCTGGGCGGCCTGGAACAACTCGCGCTCCTCGGCGCGGCTGTGCACCAGATGGCGCACCTCGTCATTGGCCACCATCAGCTCGTAGACGCCGGTGCGGCCCTTGTAGCCGCTGTGGCTGCAGGCCTCGCATCCGACCGGGTGGTAGCGCCCGGCGTCGTCGCGGCGCTTGCACGTGGGGCAGAGCTTGCGCACCAGGCGCTGGGCCAGCACGCCCAAGAGGCTGGAGCTGAGCAGAAAGGGCTCCACGCCCATGTCGATCAGGCGCGTGACGGCGCTGGGCGCGTCATTGGTGTGCAAGGTGGCCAGCACCAGGTGGCCGGTCAGCGAGGCCTGGATGGCGATCTGCGCGGTCTCGAAATCGCGGATCTCGCCGATCATGATGACGTCCGGGTCCTGGCGCAGGATGGCGCGCAGGGCCTTGGCAAAGGTCAGGTCGATCTTGGCGTTGACCTGGGTCTGGCCGATGCCCGGCAGCTCGTACTCGATCGGGTCTTCCACCGTCAGCACATTGGTGGTGCTGGTGTCCACCGTCTGCAGCGAGGCGTACAGCGTGGTGGTCTTGCCCGAGCCGGTGGGGCCGGTGACCAGCACGATGCCATGCGGCTGCTGCACCTGGCGCTTGAAGGCCGAGAGCACATCGCCGTCCATGCCCAGGCCTTCCAGCGTGAACTTGGATTCGCTCTTGTCGAGCAGACGCAGCACGGCGCGCTCGCCATGCGCCGAGGGCAGGGTGGAGACGCGCACATCGATGGCACGGCCGCCGATGCGCAGCGAGATGCGGCCGTCCTGCGGCAGGCGCTTCTCGGCAATGTCCAGCTCGGCCATGATCTTCAGGCGCGAGATCAGTGCGGCATGCAGGCCGCGATTGGGCTGCACCACCTCGCGCAGCGTGCCGTCGACGCGAAAGCGCACCGAGCTGGCACGTTCGTAGGGCTCGATGTGGATGTCGCTGGCGCCATCCTTGGCGGCCTGGGTCAGCAGCGCGTTGAGCATGCGGATGATGGGCGCGTCGTTGGCGGCCTCCAGCAGGTCTTCCACGGCGGGCAGGTCCTGCATCATGCGCGAGAGGTCCACCGCGCTCTCCACCTCGCCCACCACCATGGCGGCGCTCGACTCGCTGCCGGCATAGGCGGCGTTGATGCGTTCGGTGAGCGCCGCGGCGGCCATGCCCTCGAAGCGGTCCACCGCATAGACGCGCTGTACCTCGGAGAGCGTGGCCAGGCTCACCTCGGGCGTGGCCCACAGCACGAGCTGGTTGCCGTCGTCCTCCAGCAGCACATTGGCGGCCTTGGCGTAGGCGTAGGGCAGGGGGTGGCGGGTGGCCATGCTGGTTCTCGCCCGCACTCAGGGTTGCTCGGGGGCGCCGCGGCGCACCGGCGTGGTGGTCACGCTGGTCTTGGGCGATTCCGGCAGCACCGGCGCGCCGGTATTGGGCAGCAGCATGCTTTCCTTGGGCTGGGCCTGCTGCTGGCTGGCGCGGATGGCTTCGTAGCGGTCCAGCGTGAGCCGGTCGGCCGCGTCCTGCGAGCGCATCACGATGGGCCGCAGGAACACCATCAGATTGGTCTTCACGCGCTTGCGGTTCTCGCTCTTGAACAGATTGCCGATGATGGGGATGCTGCCCAGGCCGGGCACCTTGTCCTCGCCGTCGGTGTACTCGTCCTTCAAGAGGCCGCCCAGCACCATGATGGAGCCGTCGTCCACCACCACGGTGGTCTCGATCGAGCTCTTGTCGGTGGTCGGGCCAGAGGAGGTGGTGGAGCTGGGCACCACCGAGGAATTCTCCTGGTAGACCGTCATGCGCACCGCCCCGCCCTCGCCGATCTGGCTGCGTATGCGCAGCGTCAGGCCGACGTCCTTGCGGTCGATGGTCTGGAAGGGGTTGACGGTGCCGCCGGTGCCGGCGCCGGTGTTGGTGAAGGAGCCGGTCACGAAGGGCACGTTCTGGCCGATCACGATCTTGGCTTCCTCGTTGTCCAGCGCCACCAGATTCGGCGTGGAGAGGATGTTGGCGCCGGTCTGCTGTTCCAGGAAGTTGGCGATCGCGCCCAGGGTGTAGAAGTCGCCGATCTTCTTCAGCACGCCGACGTTGAGGCCGGTGGGAATGCCGCCCGCCGCCAGCGCCGTCGCTGCGGTGGTGCGGCCTCCGGCGGTGGCGGCGCTGAGGTTGAGGATGTTGGAGTTGCCCGAGCCGAAATTGGTGCCCAGGCCGGAGAGCGTGCCGTCGCCCTTGCTGCCGAACAGGTTTTGCCACTGCACGCCGAAGTCAGCCACCTTGCTGGCGTCGACCTTGACGATCATCGATTCCACATAGACCTGGGCGCGGCGGCCGTCGAGTTGGTCGATGACGGCGCGGATCTGGCGGTACAGCGGCTCGGCCGCGGTGATGATGAGCGAGTTGGTCGAGGGGTCGGCCTGGATGAAGCCGCCGGTGGAGGGGCTGGGCGAGGCCCCCACCGGGGTGGTGGCCGCGGTGCTGGCGCCGGCGATGGTGCCCGCACCGGTATTGGTGGCGGTATTGCTTGGCTGTTGCGAGCCGGTGAGCGGGCTGGTGCCGAGCCCCGAGCCGCCGCCGCCGCCGGTGGCGCCGCCGGCGCCACTGCTGAAGGCGGCGCGCAGCACGGTGGCGAGCTTCGCCGCGTCGGCGTTCTTCAGATAGACCACGCGGATATTGCCAGCCGCATTGCCGACGGCGCTGGGCTGGTCCAGCTTGTCGATGATGGCGCGCACGCTGGCCAGGCGCGCCGGGTTGGGCGCGCGCAGGATCAGCGCATTGCTGCGCGGATCGGCCAGCACCGTCAGCCCGCCGGTGCTCTGGCCTGGCACCACGGCCGTACCGGCGCCGCCGCCGTCGGCGAGCTTCTGCACCAGGGCGGCGATGTCCGAGGCCACCGCATGCTTGAGCGTGACGATCTCGATATCGGTGCTGGACGAGGTATCCATGGCGCCGATGATCTTGCCCAGGCGCTGCAGGTTCTCGGCGTAGTCGGTGATCACCAGGCTGTTGTTGCCCGGGTTGGCGTTGATGGTGTTGTTGGGGCTGATCAGCGGCCGCAGCACCGCCACCAGGTTGTTGGCGTTCTCATGCTGGAGCATGAAGATCTGCGTGATGATCTGGTCGCCGCGCTGGTTGCCCTCGCCCACCGTGACGGTGCCGGACTGCAGCTTGGCATCGGCCTCGGGCACCACCTTCAGCAGGCCGGTGTTCTCCACCACCG
>Ga0208398_101151_pt1 | contig 11600 bp, 12 predicted proteins | sample LakWasMe79_HOW10_2_FD_183905 | JGI IMG/M metagenome (GOLD analysis project Ga0208398, IMG submission 183905) | Freshwater sediment methanotrophic microbial communities from Lake Washington under simulated oxygen tension - Sediment Metagenome... | ecosystem: Environmental > Aquatic > Freshwater >... | reverse complement strand
AAGCTTCGCAGGAAGTCACAAGGTAACTTGTTTCGTTCTGTCGGGACCTTAGCTCAGTTGGTAGAGCAGCGGACTTTTAATCCGTTTGTCGTGGGTTCGACCCCCGCAGGTCCCACCAATTTTTTCCGGGGATCTTAGCTCAGCTGGTAGAGCAGCGGACTCTTAATCCGTAGGTCGAGAGTTCGAATCTCTCAGATCCCACCACTTAAGCCCGCATGGGATATGAAAAGTCTGCTATCAAATCGGTAGTAGGCTTTTTTGTTGCCTGTTGCTTGTAGGCAATCTGTAGGCAAATTCAAAAAGTCTCATTTTTTGGGTAGCCCGTGCACTTCGGGGTCCAGTCGCTCAAGAGCTATCTTTTTTGTTCACTGCCATTCTGGGTAGCATGTCTTGATAGCAACTCTGCAAACTTGCTGGATGCAGATGACGTATGGCCTCTGTGACTAGCTGGCTTGAAACCTGCGACCCTACCCCCTCTGGAACGCACAGTTTTTTATAGACTTTTGGTGCCTACCGGGGTAACCATATGCTTGGGTTCAATAGTCGATATTTACGCACTCGTCACACTTAGTGCTGACGAGGTTGTGATTGCTAAGGATGACTTTTTGGCTGGACTTGCTTAGATTCACTTTCACCAGCCATTCGTAGTTCTCGCTATTCGACGAAACTTGGCGATCCCCTGTGGCAACCAATACATATGCACCAGCAGCAAGGTTCAATTTAAACACTCCATCGACATCTGTTCTAGATACGGCGATTGGACCTGATAACCGATCAATATATCGTCGTGGAGTGGTCAAAGAAAGGGCATTTTTCAGAGTCTCCAATTCAACCAAAGTATTAGCCCAGTCCTCAGAAACCTGCACATATCTAGTATGAAGCTCCAAATACTTTGTACTTCCATATGTTTCTCTGTTTAGCGGACCCTGCATTGATTCCATCTCTGCTTTCAGATCAGCATTCCGGGACTTCACTTTTTGGTATCTTTCAAACTCTGACCTTGCTTCCTTCAAAGGCCTGGAAAGTTTGGAATTTAGGTCGCTTTCGGGATAGGCTGCAACGTTTACCAATGCGAGCTTAATGTTGGACCTGTCTTTAGTAACAATGAAAACTTGCCCCTCTATGCTGCGTTCTACTTTGAACGGAGGTCGTGCACTTTTCTTGGATTCTGCTGTCTGACCGTAAACAAAATTTGGGTAGGTTGCGAATACTGCAATGAGCATGTACCCAATCGCGGGACTTAGTAAACGATTCATGTGACCATCACTTTCAATGCCTTATCCGAGTTCACTCATAGCAATCCGTACGCGAAGGCTTAGTTAGGTTGCAAAAAGGACAAATTGACGTGACTTTGGTCAGACTACTGGACTTGACGAGAGCCAAAGCTGCTCATACCACTGGACCTTCAAATTTGCCAAGTCTGGATCAAGTCGGACCACACTTGCTGGAGAGCGTGCCGCGAAGTCTTTGAGCGATTGGGTCAGTAGCCACGCCAATTTGTTGTCAATCAAGATCAACCGATCGTGCAACGCTTTCGGAGGGGTAAGCCTAGCTTCAAGCGACCGGGTTGTACCGTGCTGCGCCGCCCACCTTGAAACTGCAGGTTGCATAGTCGCATGTGACGTACTATGAATATCAGTTAGGAGGCGCACCATTACGCCAGCTGGCGCTTCGGGGGCAAAGTCTGTAAGGACTTTTGAATTCATGTAGGGATCAACAATCAGAACATCTGATTTCGCTTCACTCATGACCTTCGATATCGCCTTTAGCACATCAAACGCTGCGCCCACGGCAATATAAGCCCCCTTCGTGGCGACCGGAGCGTTTTGCTCTGCGTTTCCTAACGCCCGATGAATGATTGCTTTGATCTTGTTGGCCTCAACATACCGGCTCCCAGCAGCCAAGTTGTCGCATGCACTATTGAAGGCCAACGAATCCCCAACCCCACTCGCCGAACGCACCAACGGTGCGGCTTTACCGAGCCATGACAGGGTTGCAGAAGGGATGGTATCGTGGTCAGCGTTGTCATCCATGTCTGGCATTTCTGCCACCATTTGACCAAGTTGCAGATACAGTGATTCAGGATCTATTGCCATATGGGTACCTTGACTAAGAAGTGTGTCTCATTGCACTTTGGTGCAAACATGAATTGGTTGACTCTGCAGAATATGTTCGACTTCCGTACAAACTGGCAACAACTAGTCATTCGTCTATCGTATCCCACCTCTCAGTCCGCCTTTTGAGCTTGGACAGTAAATCTACTGTTCGTCCATAGCTGGCCTGTGCCTGCAAGGAAGCCTTAAGCAATTTTGCTTTGTCGCTTGGTGACTTGCAGATAACAGCATCCTTCGCCAGTCGCAAAAACATGGCTTCCAATACAGGTAAATGTGACGCCAGCGTCTGCACAGTTTCTGGTGACTCTGAATCAGCAAGTGCCAGTAGCCTGCCGCCTTCTTCTTCCAAGGCACGTGCACGGTCTTCGCTGTCACCTCCATTGATATAACAGGCGATCATGACTGCTGACGACAATTCGTCGGGGACTTTTTCATGGGAACTTTCGGCTGCTTTTGAGCCCCTTTTCTCAACGGTATTTATCTGTTCTGGATAGTACATTTCCGGCTCACTTTAGTGGTCAAATCTTGCTCGCGATATGAACTCAAAACGCATTGTCGGCACGCATGCAAAACGGAGCTCATTCGCTGTTTACAGGTCGTTGCACGCATGCTTTATATATGTGCTCATTTTTTAAGCAAAAATGGTGGTGAGAGTGGTAACTCCGGGACTTTTGCGGTGTGTGAAAGGAAAAAGTCATTTTTTGTATTTCCCCTTCACCAGTTGCAAAACCACCGCACTTACCGGAGTTACCACCATCGGCTGTCATTTTTGAACCTGCCAGACGGTTCCAAATTTGTTTTTCCCGGCCTGCACCAGACGCATACCTGCAACCCTTCTGTCACGCCGATTCAATAGAACGTAACCCAAGCCACGGGCAGTCTGAGGCCTGCCATTGGTTAGGTTGTCGATTCCGTCTCGGATCATTGCCTGTGGAGTCATGGGTTTGTGCTCTCCCTCTACATACATCTTGTGTAGGTCAGCTGCTTGGAAGTCCTTGTTTAGGCCTATCTTGCTTTTCAGACCTTCAAGCAATTGTGAGTGCCCAAGCTGTGCAGGATCAGCAGTAGCCTCACTGCCACCCAAGGCCTTTGCGGGATCAACTATTTCGCCAATGCCAGCCAGCACAGTCAAGCCCTGCTGCTGCGCCCATATGAGGGGTTCACGTACTAGGTTGGTCCATTCCTGAAAGTCACTGCCGCCTTGAACTGTCGCGCGCTGCCCCTGCCAATACGCTTTCAAAATAGTCAGCACACTGGTTGCAATTTGCATGCGCGTATCTCTTGCAAGTTGGGAGGGTTCAAACCTGTGACTAACTTCACTTGGTTTCTCTACCCCTGTATCTATGCGACAGCACAAAAAACGCCTGCTTAGGTCACTACCTAGCGTTGCATTGTTGCCAGTAGCGCATAGCATGACACGCCCAGAATAGTCCCCATCTTTCGATTCTCGGAGTATGCGTCCATGCACACGGCCTGATGTGATCAGCCCAGATAGCGTTGCACTTTCAAAACGTCCCACCACGTTGTCCAGTATCCAAACCCTGCGCGGTGAACGTAGCAGCGAAATAATTTGTTTACTGTATTCCTCCTCCTGATTCCGGCTATCTACGAATGGAGAGACACCAACATAGTCACCAGTCATGAGCGCGCCCAATGCTAAAGCCGCTTTCGTCTTGCCGCTTGCCTGAACAGGTGCATCAAAGAACACAGCAGGAGCGGTAGCCATCGCAGGTCTCAGAGCTGCCGTGAAGATTGCGGCAAGCATTCCGGCCCTGTCAGCAGAGGTAGACCATTGATACTCAGACCACGGCGCCCAGATTGTTGTTAGTGCACGAATGCAATCTATTTGGGTGACTACATCCGGTAGCTCAATGGCATCACCTTGCATTGTGTTGTATATACCTGTTGCCGTTGAATACCCTGTTTCTGTCACCAACGTCCTGTCAGCTGTGGCGTAGGGCAGGCTCGTGACAGAATTGAGAACCGGTGGCGTCTGTTTAGGTTTTTGCCCCAGTGCGGCAATGGCAAGCGAAACCAACTCGGCGGGTATGTTCATTGCAATATCACGCGCTTCCTTCTGATACACCAAATGGACTCGGTGCCCTAACAGATATTGAAAGCCTGATTTGTCCAACACGACAAAACGACCCGGCAGCGCTTGCACAATATCGGCACCACCTGAGCTAAAAATATCCCCCTGTGATAGCAGCGCTTGGGCTAGTTCATCAGCAACAGCGGACTGTCTACCGCGTGCAGTTACTACCCGTGTAGGTTGTCCTGCAAGTTGGTACGTTAGGCCTCCATGTGCAAAACTAAATAGGTTTGGCGTGGTGCCCGTCAAGAACAGCATCCCACAGGCCTCTCCGCCTCTGTGGTCCGGGTTTAGTGGGTCTAAAGTCTTGCACCTATGCCATCTATTTCTATCTGCAAGAACTTCAGCAACCGTTACAAACCTGCCATCCGGTAGCGGTATGTTGTAGCTACCTTGGAGTGTCCCGGCTAGTGCAGCGTCAACAAGTCGCCGGGCTTTTTCCTGCGCGGCAGGCTCTGACAACTTGTCCACCTTCTGTAGACGCGCAGTTTCAATTTTGACGCGTGCGTCTGTCCACTTGGCTCGCACTGTGGCAGCTTCGTCTTTAACCATTTCCCGTGCAGCTTGTTGCAACTGCTCAATACGTTTTCGGTCACCTTCGGAAATGTTGGGCAGCGCTGTGTACGTGTCTAACCAACCATCCCCGCCCATTAGTACCGGCTCTCCGCGTGCTTGGTACAGTGGCGGCGTGCATATGGCACCACCAATGAAATCTAGGCGGGCAGGTTGGTGCATGGCCTCATCCCACAACGACCGATTCAACAAACTACCACTACTGCTAATTTGAACCTTGCCCAGTCCGTGCAGCCAACATAGTTGGCTCAAGACAGCACCTGCCCGTGGTATGTCGGAGACATCCTGAATCAGGATATAGAGGCGTTGGCCCCTTAGCCCCTGTATCTCTCCCACTGGGCCGTGGATATGACTTGAACCACTACACCACCACACTACGCCAACGACAGCAGCGGCAGGGCATAGGACCAGTAGCTTGGCATAAAGCTCATTTCTGGTTAGAGGCGTTGCGCCCTTTGTGGGGTCATAGTCCAGACAGAGAATGCCCGGCACAGCTTTGAATGGAAAATCTTTCTTGGTCCGAGCTAGGCACCCCGCGTCTTTGGATTTGACCTCAGTCACAACTCTGCCGTTTACTACCTCCGTGCGGGGCAAGCTGGCGCAAATGGCCTGATTGGTGCCAATGGTCTTTAGAAGGCTCACGAATTGTTCGCCGCCGCCAAAAGTTGCTACGTCAAACTGGCCTTCTGTCATGTGCCCTGCAACCACTTTTTGCAGCTGTCCATCATCACCGAGCGAATAGCACTTTCCAAGCTGGGAGGGCTTGGTGGTTGTGAAGATTGTTAGGGAACCAATCATGGTGCATCTGCCTTTCTAGGGACTTGGCATAGCAGGTTCTCAAACAGCAACTTCAGTGCATTGACAAGTTCCTGAAGTTCGGAAGATCGGGCAATGGTCTTCTGCACCTCACTTCGGTCCACCGCAGCCACTTGGTCGATCAGCAGATTTAGATGCGTACTCAGTACTGCTTCGTCATTTCTTCCACTGCTGTCCATAGAAACGTATTGACAGTACAGCTTGCATTTGTCTTCCTTGGACAAGGGGAGATGATCCAGCTTCAGAACCCGAAGAACTGACAGCAGTGCCTCCAATTCGTAATCTGCCATTTCCCAGATTGGATAGTTGCTGTTCATGCTTGCACTCCCAGTACTCGACGCAATTCGCTTACCGGCCACGCCAGCCGTCCATTTACTCGTATCGGTTTTATTGGGCCCTCATCTCGACTTGCATGACCCCTAAGCGTTTGTGGGCGACGGTTTAAATAGAAGGCGGCAGCCCTCGTATCCACCGTCGGACGGGTTACAGATTCCAATGTTGGGAACTGTTGAGTAATTGTTTCTGCCATTTCGAAACCCTTGGATTTGTTTATCAGGCTCCATTGAAACGCAGGTGTTTTTCTTATGCAATTTCTAATCTAAGACTTAAAGAAATTAGTCACAAATATGTGCTTAGCAGCCTCAGAAATGCATCCATGCGTAGCAAAAAATATAGGCAGGTTAGATTGCAGTTCCACTACCTAGTCCCAATTGCTATCGGTCAAGTCGATCGCACTAGATTGACAGGTTCAGCCGTCAGAAGATTGAACAGTGCGGTAAGTGCTTCGCGCTTTTCTTCCATGTAGTTGTGTCCGTCATAGTGCCGTGCTTGGACACCAGATATTCCATGAGATTGCAACCGTCCGCGATGCTCCATGCTGATACGCGCGCTCGCCAGCATCGTTTCTATACCCGACCTTATTCGCTTGGTCTTAAAGCCTTCGATTTCTGCACCAGCTTGCATTGCCCATTCACTCAGAGTCGCTGCTGAAACGTGCGTTACGCCACCATCTGTTGATAGGGCATGGGTTCCCTTTGGTTCGCACTCCAGCAGCGCCACTGTTGCGTCATGCGTAAGCGGTAATTGGTGCGGTCTTGCTGGTTTTCCCGGTCTTCCTTTGCCGTCGTACAACAGAATTGAATCGTCCAGAGCATCAGCTGTCCGAAGTTGAACCAGTTGCTCCAGACGCTGCCCGCCAGTCAGCAGATGCAGGCGAAGCAATGAACCGGGGAAGCCATCAATGTTCTTGATGGCTGCCCAATACTGGCGCAGCTCACCCGCGCTTAGTGGGTTCTTGTCTGCTTTATTCGCCGACTCGTCAGGTTCGGTATCACTGGCAGGGTTTGACCTGACGTTGTAGGCCTTGAACTCGACCGGGATAGATGCCTTGCTGCGTGATGCCTTTGCCACTTGGTAGGCGGCTCTCACGTAGCTGCGTAGCTTGTTCGCAGTGCGGCCTTTACCCAACTGAATCACACGGCGCATCATGTCCGCTATTTGTTCAGGCGTCACCAGATTGGCGGGGAGGGCGGCTACCTTGGGCCATGCATCAGTGATGTGCAGTTTGAAAATTGAACGGGCGTCAGCATGGGACTTGCGTCCCAGCGCCTGTTGGTTGTCACAGTAAGCAGTCAGAAGTGCGGCAAGGGTGTACTTTTCGGCCTCCAATTTGGCAGCCCTTGCACTGATTTTTTCTGCCTGCCTTTGGCTCTCAATTTCTCGCGGGTCGGTCCCAGCGTCCGTCAGTCGTTTGAGCTCCTGCGCTCTAGTCCGTGCTTCGCCCAAAGGCCAATCGGTCACGGTTCCGATGTTGATTCGTAACGTTGATCCGTTCAGGCGTGATTCAAAGACGTAGGTTTTGCGTCCGGTAGGGGTTACCCGCAATGCCAGCGTAGGCGCTTCTGTGTCCCAGAGGAACGCCTGAGACTTAACAGCAGGGCAGACAAAGGCTTCGACTCTTCCGACCGTCAGTCGGACCCTTGATGCTTGACTTTTCATTTTGCAAACCTTGAATCTGTAGGCAACTTGTAGGCAAATTCAATCGATAATGGCCTACCTCAATCAACACAATTTTAGTCGAAAAGTTTCGTAAGTTGTTGATTTGTAATGATATATCTACAGATATCAACGAATGTAAATATTTATTTGTTAGGACTCTTAATCCGTAGGTCGAGAGTTCGAATCTCTCAGATCCCACCAGTCAAGCCTAACGGCAAATATGAAGAACCTGCTACCAAGTCAGTAGCAGGTTTTTTGTTTGTGGCCCGCGTCGCGCAGTGGCGACCAATATTGGGCCTCAATCCTCTATCCATGATCCGCCTGCAAAACCACAGGCCATCACCTGCACCCGGGTGTGTCCGTATTCCCGCATTCATCTGAGATCTGCATAGGACTCTGGCTCTTGAGGGGGATTCGCGATGTCGGTATCGGCCGACACCATAAGTCATTGATTTCATTGGGTATTCCATAAAATCGATTGCATCGTGTCTGAAAAGACGGACAAGTCGCTGTCCCCGAAGAATCGTAAGCTATTGATTTCATTGGATATCTTATCTGGCACAGAACTTGATATACAAGATGGCATATTTGTGTAGATGTGTCGGTTCACGGAGATAACCCATGTTTTTTCTTTTCAATCTGATCCTCTTTAGTCTTGTGTTGCTCATGGCGCTGACAATCGCCGTCGCGGCATCGGCGCCACATTCCGTCAATCCAGGAGAAGTCACATCCGCCGGAGAAGCCCTGGCAGCAACGGGTGTGCGGGCTATTCCAATGCAGTTCAACGAACGTACTTCCTTGCCGCCCAAAATGCCCGCGGTTGTCGCTGCCGGGTTGCAGTGATCATGGTGACCCCATCAGGTCTTCACACGGGAGCTCGTTCCTGGAGCCACGCAGGTCGAAGCCGGTTCTATACCGGCTTTGATTTCCAGCACACACCGTCGGCACATGCTGCGTACCCTTGGACTGCACGTGAAGAGCAGATTGAACGACAAATTGCGGAACGCACACGTGATCTGGAGCGTGTCATTGCTCAGTTGCGTGCTCGCCAGGAGCAACTCGAAGCCGAGTTGAACCATGACAACCTTACCGGTCTGGCAAATCGCAAACTACTGAATGACCGCTTTGAATGTGCATTGCAGCGCGCGCGCCGTAGTGGCAAGGGTTTCGCCCTGCTCATGATTGATCTCAACGGCTTCAAAGCAGTCAATGACACCCATGGGCACGCGGCAGGCGATAGGGTCCTGGTCACCGTCGCGCAACGCCTTCAGTCCAGACTGCGGACCTGTGACACGGCCGCGCGCATGGGTGGTGACGAATTCGTCGTTCTGGTCGAGTCGATTCACACTGCACAGGAAGTGTCTGACATCGAGCGAAAACTGGTGCATGCGCTGGAACAACCTATGTGCCTTGATGGCAATGTCATGGTCACGGTCGGTGCGAGTATCGGCCAGGCTGTGTACCCAGACGACGGGCTGGACATCAACCAAATGCTGTATGTGGCTGATCAGGCCATGTACGAATGCAAAGCTTCAGGCTTTATCAGCCTTGAAACAATAATGAGTGGAGGCAAAGACATGACACGCTGCGACAGGCAACCATCTTTCGCGGGTATGCAGGGTCTGGTCGCAGACGGTAGCGTTGGCCAGCGAACCCTGCCATTTGTGGACCGCGAAGACGTTTCACCGAAAGAGTGGGCCGTCATGATCAACCGCCATCCCAGTATTGTGCACAAAGTGCTGCAGGTCATTAACAGCAGCTACGGTCACTTGCCAACGCCAATCGCATCAGTGCAACAGGCCGTGGTTTACCTGGGCTTCAATACGGTCCGCAATCTGGCTGGCACCGTTTCCCCAACGTGCACGGCCTGAAGCATTGCGAGGGAAATTTGGGCCAGGCTAGTCAGCGCCCGGGTTTTTGAACTGCGCAGGCTCCAACTTGTGCCTCGCCATCAACGTATAAAAGTCCGTGCGGTTGCGCTGCGCGAGCTTGGCGGCCTGTGCGACATTGCCGTTGGTGATCTTAAGGAGGCCAGTGAGGTAGTCGCGTTCAAAAACCTTGCGTGCCTCGTCCAGGGGCAGCAGTTCGCTGCCTTGGGTACTCAGCGCGCTTTTCACCAGCGTCGCGGGGATGAGCTGGCCATTACTCATCACCACGCACTTTTCGACTACATTTTGCAACTGCCGCACATTGCCAGGCCAGGGGGCCGCGCTCAATTGCTCCAAAGCTCCCGGGCCAAAGCTGCTGGCCGGTTTTCTGTAGCGCAGAGCCAAACCCTGCAAAAAATAGTTGGCCAATAGTGGTATATCTTCGCGCCGGTCCGCCAGGGGGGGCAAAGTCAGGCTGACCACGTTCAGACGATAAAATAGATCCTCGCGAAAACGCCCCGCTGCCACCTCTTCATCGAGGCGACGGTTGCAGGCTGAGATCACCCGCACGTCCACCTTGTGCGTGCGCGCCGCACCTACCGGGCGGACTTCACGTTCCTGCAATACGCGCAGCAGTTTGACCTGCATGGCAAGTGGCAAATCGGCAATTTCATCCAGGAAGATCGTGCCTTGGTGGGCGCTGGTGAACATGCCGGCACTGTCCCGCACGGCACCGGTGAAAGCACCTTTTACGTGACCAAACAATTCCGATTCCACCAGATTCTCGGGAATCGCTCCGCAGTTCACCGCCACAAAGGCCTGCGCACTTCGCGTGCTGCTGGCATGCACGGCGCGCGCCAAGAGCTCTTTGCCGGTACCGCTTTCGCCATGGATCAGCAACGTGGCGTCACTTTGTGCCATGTGCCGCGCCTCGGCCAACAGGTTTTCCATGCGCGGGCTGCGGGTGATGATGGCCTCACGCCAGCTTTCGCCTGGGGCATCTCCCGGCATGTCGGCGCCCAGTGCGGTCGACACCTCCAGCGCACGGTCCACCTCGCGCATCAGGGCAACACCCTCAAAGGGCTTGGTGATGTAGCCAAACAAGCCCTTTTGCATGGCGCGCACGGCGTCGGCAATGCTGGCACTGCCCGTCAACATCACCACAGGCAACAAGGGGAAGCGGCGGTGAATGGCATCAAACAATTGCATTCCGTCCATGCCGGGCATGTGCATGTCCGTAATCACCAGTTGAGGAACTTCCAGGTCGAGTTTGGACAGCGCTTCGGCACCACCCATTGCCGCGGTCACCGTATGTCCCTCCAGGCGCAGGCGCATCGACAGGGACTTCAACAAGTCCGCATCGTCATCGGTTACCAATATACGCGCCATAGATTTCTTACCGCCCTGGTATGTGCCATGTACTCTGCTTGGCGAGCGCATAGTATCAAAAAACCCGCTCGCCCACAGGTCTGCAAGTCCGGCAAATACGATGGGGAACAGTTGCGCAGCCCCACGGTGGGCGCTTGAAGTTTCGGATTTCATCGAGAAGGCCATTGCCGCTACACTGCCGAAGCTGCGGTCACCTGCCGCATTGACGCTGACCATTTACGCTGGTGCTGCCTTCACTGTCGCCGCACCCACCATAGAGTGGATTGATGAAAGCCGTGGCATGAGCGAGACTGACAATTTACCCGACAGGCCTGAGACTCTGGCACAAACTGTGCAGGAGTTACGGGACCGTGAGACCCATTTGCTCGGCATGCTGGACTCCATCCCCGACTCCATGTTGGGCATGGACAGCAATGGCATGATCACTGACTGGAATCCCGGTGCCGAGCGCACCTTGGGCTGGACCCGCGCCGAGGCTATGGGCCGCCGCCTTTCGGAGTTGATCATTCCGCCGCGCTACCGTGAAGCGCATGAAAAAGGCATGCGCCGATTCGTGGAGGCCGGCCAAACCCGCGTGCTCAATCGCATTCTGGATGTGGAGGCCTTGCACAGGGACGGCCATGCCTTCCCTATCGAGCTCTCAATCTGGACCATTTCTGGTGATCGCGGCGGGGGCTTTGGTGCCTGCGTTCGCGACGCCTCGGAGCGCCATCGTACGCAGGCCTTCCTGCGCAACTCCGAGGAACGTTA
>Ga0208398_101150_pt1 | contig 11611 bp, 8 predicted proteins | sample LakWasMe79_HOW10_2_FD_183905 | JGI IMG/M metagenome (GOLD analysis project Ga0208398, IMG submission 183905) | Freshwater sediment methanotrophic microbial communities from Lake Washington under simulated oxygen tension - Sediment Metagenome... | ecosystem: Environmental > Aquatic > Freshwater >... | reverse complement strand
GCGGCTTTTTCAATTACGACGGCCAAGCCCTGGCCTGGTGAGACGACCCTATGCTTTTGAGTGACGACCATCGCGCGGTGCAAGACGCCGTGCGCGCCTTTGTGCAGGACCAGATTGCCCCCAAGGCGGCCGAATGGGACAAGAGCCACCATTTCCCGGCCGCCGAACTCAGGGGCCTGGCCGAGCTGGGTTGCTACGGCGTGGCCGTGCCCACCGAGTACGACGGCGCGGGCCTGGACTATCTTTCGCTGGCCATCATCCTGGAAGAGATCGGCGCCGGCGACGGCGCCACCTCCACCGTGGTGAGCGTCAACAACTGCCCGGTCTGCTCCATCCTGATGGCCTATGGCAATGAGGAACAGAAGCAGCAATTCCTGCGGCCCTTGGCGCGCGGCGACATGCTGGGCGCCTTCTGCCTCACCGAGCCGCATGTGGGCTCCGAGGCTGGCGGCCTGCGGACCACGGCGGTGCGCGATGGCGACGAATACGTGCTGAACGGCGTCAAGCAGTTCATCACCAGCGGCAAGAACGGTGATGTGGCCATCGTGATGGCTGTCACCGACAAGGCCGCCGGCAAGAAGGGCATCAGCGCCTTTCTCGTGCCCACCAACACGCCCGGTTATGTGGTGGCGCGCATCGAGGACAAGCTGGGTCAGCATGCCAGCGACACGGCGCAGATCCTGTTCGAGAATTGCCGCATCCCGGTGACGAACCGGATCGGTGCCAAGGGCCAGGGCCTGAAGATCGCGCTCTCGGGTCTGGAGGGCGGCCGCATCGGCATCGCCTCGCAGTCGGTGGGCATGGCGCGCGCGGCCTTCGAGGCGGCGCTCAAGTACAGCAAGGAGCGCAGTTCCTTCGGCCAGCCCATCTTCAACCACCAGGCGATCCAGTTCAAGCTGGCGGAGATGGCCACCCAGATCGAGGCCGCGCGCCAGCTGATCTGGCATGCCGCCAGCATGAGGGACGCCGGCCTGCCTTGCGTCAAGGAGGCCGCGATGGCCAAGCTGTTTGCCTCCGAGATGGCCGAGCGCGTCTGCTCGGCCGCCATCCAGGTGCATGGCGGCTATGGCTATGTGAGCGACTTTCCGGTCGAGCGCATCTACCGCGACGTGCGCGTGACGCAGATCTACGAGGGCTCGTCCGAGGTGCAGAAGATCCTCATCGGCCGATCGCTGGGCTGATCCCCTGCCGGAGTCATCATGAGCGCCGCCCCCATCCAGTTCTACTTCGACTTCTCCTCGCCCTATTCCTACATCGCGTCGGAGTGGATCGACGCCGTGGCGGCGCGCCATGGCCGGCGCGTGCAATGGCACGCCATCCTGCTGGGCGTGCTGTTCCAGGCGGCGGAGTTGAAACCGCCGGTCGCCTATCCGCTCAAGCGCGACTACGCGCTGCGCGACTTCGAGCGTTCGGCGCATTTCGCCGGCCTGCCCTATCGGCAGCCCGGCGCCTTCCCGATTGCCACGCAGCAGGCCGCCCGCGTGTTCTGGTGGCTGCACGAGACCCAGGGGCACGATGCCGCGGTGGCCTGGGCCCATGCCGGGCTGCGCGCCTATTTCACGCGCGGCGTGGCGCTCAACGACGTGGTGGCGCTCAAGGCCCTGGCGGGCGAGAGCGGGCTGGATGCCGCTGCCGCCGAGGCGGCCTGGGGCGATGAGCGCTGGAAGCAGCGGCTCAAGGCCGAGAACGAGGCCGCGTTGGCGGCCGGCGTGTTCGGCGCGCCCTATTTCATCGTCGACGGCGAGCCCTTCTGGGGCCAGGACCGCCAGGCGCAGATCGAGCGCTGGCTGGCCAGCGGGCCGTTCAAGCGCGCCTGAGACGCGCCTTTGTCAGGTCCTGGTTCAGATCTTGCCGCCGCTGCAGCCACAGCGCGCTGCCCGCGGCCAGGGCTAGCAGGGGCCAGATCAGGCCGTTGACGCGGCCCCAACCCCAGCCGTCGAAGACCCAGCCCGAGGCCATCGCAGCGATGGCGACGATGGCGGCGACCAGGAACTCGTTGGCGGCCTGGGCGCGTGCGCGGTCGGCCAGGCTGTCGTGTGCAAAGGTCTCGGCCAGCAGCGCACTGCCACCCACGAACATGAAGTTCCAGCCGGCACCGTTGAGCATCAGGGCCAGGCCGAACTGCCAGGCGCTCTGGCCGCTCAAGGCCACCAGGCTGCCGCCGACCATGGCCGCGCTGCCCAGCCACAGCACCCGCGTCACACCCCAGCGGGCGATCAATCGGCCGCTGAAGAAGCCGGGCGCGTACATGCTCATCAAATGCCACTGGATCACGCCGGCGGCCACCGTCACCGGCAGCCCACAGCCCACCACCGCCAATGGGGTTGCCGTCATCACGAACATCATGCTGGCGGCACCCACGGCGCAGCCGCAAGCCGCCACCAGAAAGGCCGGGCGGCGCAGCAGTTGCAGCAGCGGTGTGGGCGTGCCCGCGGCGAGCACCGGGGCCGCCGTGCCGCCGCGCAGCCGGCTCAGCACCAGGATGGAGAGCAGGGCCAGCGCCACCACCGCGAGATACGAGCCGGCAAAGCTGTGGCCCGGCACCGCCTCGCGTGCCAGCGCCGCCAGGGTGGGGCCCAGCACGGCCGCCAGCACGCCGCCGCCGGTCACCCAGCCGATGGCCTGGGCCTTGAAGGTGGCGCTTGCTGCCTCGGTGGCCGCGAAGCGGTAGAACTGCGCGCTGGCCGCAAAAGCGCCGAGTGCCAGATTCGCGGCACAGAACAGCAGGAAGTCATTGCGCACGATGGCCCAACTGGCCAGGGCACCGCCGCAGGCGCCGGCCAAGGCCCCCAGCTGGAACACGCGCGACCGGCCCCAGCGCCGTGCCAGCAGCGAGACCGGGACGGTGCTCAGCGCCGTGGCCACCGTCACCAGCGCATAGGGCAGGGTGGCCAGCGCGCGGCTCGGTGCCAGCATGCTGCCCACCAGGCCGGTGAGCGTGAGGCCGATGGCCGAGGCGCAGACAAACAGCGCCTGGCACAGCACCAGCAGGGCGACACGGCGTTCGCTGGCTTGCAACAGGGTGAAGCGGAAGGTGTTGGGGGTTTTCATGCGCCCAGCTTAGTTGGGGCTATGCTGGCAGAACTGACGCAATGACCGCAAAAACTGCCATGCCAGAGAAAACCAAGACGGTGCTGCTGGTGGCCTACGAGGGCTGCCAGTCGCTGGACGTGACCGGGCCCTGGGAGGTCTTCAGCAAGGCCAATCAGTTCGCCCAGGCGGCCGGGCAGGCAACGCCGCCCTATCGCGTCGTGCTGGCTTCGCCCGAGGGTGGCATGGTGCGCTGCAATTCGGCCCTGCAGCTGGGCCCCAGCACCGCGCTGGCCGCGTTGCGCGGCCCGCTCGACACGGTACTGGTGGTGGGCGGCAACGATGGTGATCTGGAGGGGCGCGATTGGGCCGCCAGCCTGCTGCCCTGGCTGCGCAAAAAGGCGCCACAGGTGCGGCGCATGGGCAGTGTCTGCACGGGGGCGTTTGCGCTCGCGGCGGCGGGGCTCTTCGACGAGCGCCGTGTCACCACGCACTGGCGGTTCTGCGAGCAGCTGGCGCGCATGTACCCGCGCCTGCGCCTGGAGCCCGATGCCATCTTCGTGGCCGACCCGCCCTTCTACAGCTCGGCCGGCATCTCGGCCGGCATCGACCTGGCCCTGGCCCTGGTGGAGGCCGATCTGGGCCAGCCGATTGCGCTCGCGGTGGCACGCCATCTGGTGCTCTATCTGCGCCGCCCGGGCGGCCAGTCGCAGTATTCGGCCGGCCTGCAGGCCCAGGCGCAGGCCGGCGGTGACCGTCTGGCCGACTTGCTGCTTTGGATGGTGGAGCACCCCGAGCGCGACCTCAGCGTGGCGGCCCTGGCCGAACGCGCCAGCATGAGCGAGCGCCACTTCGCCCGCCTGTTCCTGGCCGAGACCGGCCAGACCCCGGCGCGCTTTGTCGAGGCCCTGCGCCTGGAGCGCGCCAAGACCCATCTGGAGCGCAGCGCCTGGCCGCTCGAGCGCGTCGCGCAAAAAGCCGGCTTCGGCTCGGTGGACAGCCTGCAGCGCAGCCTGCGCCGGCATGCGGGCATCACGCCGGAGCAGTATCGGCAGCGGTTCTCGAGGTAGGGGCCTGGTCCTTTTTTGCTGCTAGCCCGAACCGCGCTTGTGCGAGGGCGCCAGACCGAAGCCAAGGGCATTTCGCTTCGCACGGTATGCTCCCGCCCACAAAAAAGGGGAGTGAGAGATGAAAAGGACAAACAAGCTGACGCGGCCAGCCGGCCTGCGCGCTGGCTTCGCTGCGACCATGGCACTCAGCCTGGCGGCTTGCGGCGGCGGTGGCGGTGGTGCAGGGCCGGAACCTGCACCGGCGCGGGTTGAGCTGGCGCTGTCGACGCCCGAGGCCAGCTTGCCCAGCGGCAGCCGCCAGGTGCAAAGCCTGGAACTGCGCAACAGCGGCAACACCAATGCAAGCCAGGTCATCATCAGCGTGGCGCCGGATGCCAAGCTGCTTCAGCTGGCCTTGACGTGCAAGGGTGAGGCGTCGGCGCGGTGCAAGCCACGCGCCGACGGCGGCATCGAGATCGCTGAATTGCGCGCCGGCGAACTGATCACGCTGGAACAGGTGTTGCGCCTGGAGCCGGGCTACAGCGGGCCGGTGGGCGCGCAATGGTCGCTGAGCCACGCGGCTGCCACTTCCCCGATTGCCAAGCGCCAGAGCTTGCAAGCCTATGCGGCGGATGTGGCCGTGGCGGTTGCCGCGCCGCAGGCATCCACCAGCAAGGATGGCCAGGCGGTGCTGAGCTACGAAGTCACGCTCGGCAATCTGGGGCCAGACGAAGCCAAGGATGTGGACTGGCGCCTGATGCCTGCACCGGGCATGCGCTGGCTGGGCGCGACGTGCGCGGGCACTGCTGGGGTGCAGTGCCCGGGCACGCTGGCAGAGGTGATGAGCGTGGGGCGCGTGCCCAAGGGGGCGGAGTTGCGGCTGAGGGTGGACTATGCGGCGCGCAGCAGTGGCAGGGCGGATACTGATTTCCTGAGTGTGGGTGCTGCGCTGGCGGGCGATAGCCAGCAAGGCAACAACCGGGCCACGCGCTACCAGAAAGACGACGGCTTTGGCTACCCGCTGGTGGCAACCGATGCCAGTGGCCGGAGTTACGACATGAGCTATGCGCTCGATGGTGCGCTGGGCTTGCGCGTTCGAGGAATTGGTGTTGAGCGAGAGGAGCGTTTGCTCTTCGACATTACTGGAATGGGATTCGTCTCACCCAGGACGGGTAGCAATGTGTGGACTCCGGAGTTTGCTGCATTGAATGGCCGAGCGGGGCTCCTTTTGGGTGGCTACGACTTTGGTAGCGGCCGTCAGCCGTTCTGGGCTGGCAGTGGCGTCCTGTAGGATCTGGCCGAACTGGCTGGGCAAGACTTCAACATCCTGGCTAGCAGAGCAGATGCGAGCGGCAAGCCGCTGGAAGGTGCAGCCTGGGCCGGGCGATTTGAAGGGCAGCGGTTCTTGCTGTGCCGCAGTGAAGAACCGACTCTGCTGGCCCAGTGCTCGGCGCGGAACTTGAAGTCGTATGCGGTAAGTTTCGTTGGTACCCAGCTCGAGTTGTCGTCAGGGGCTGAGGCCTTGCATCTGCGCGCGTTTCGAACTGAGTTTGGGCCGGCCCTGTTCCTGGCCATGGCGGACCCAAACGATCACAGCACGCAAGTATGGATGGGTTTGCCGGCGGTCAATTTGCCGCATCCCTACTCGTCCATGACGGGCATAGGTGAAAGCACGTTGCGCTCGTCGGCGGGCCGCGGTTCCGAGATGCTATTCATTGACGCCAGTCCCCGCGCAGAGGGCGGGACTAACGTTGGCAGCACGGGCGGCAGCAATTGGTATTTCCTTTACAGGAACTCAACGGGGAAGTGCGTCTCCGACGTCAGTGGGCAGTTGCCTGTGACAGCGCTCAAGGGGTTGTCTCTGGGAACGGTGAAATTGAGCGAGTGCACGGCGAATCCCATTCAGTCTGGCCGCATGTTCCACATCCAAAGCGCGGGGGTGCTCGCAATGCTTGGTGCCACTGGGGGGCCGTTCGCGGGCCGTTGGGTGTTTGCGGTTCCTAGCGGCATCTAGAGGACGCTCACAACTCCGCCACGCCCTTCACGCGCTGCGGCATCGCCACCACCTGCGCCACCGGTTCGACGGCGCGGCCATGGAAGCGATCCAACAGGTCCTTCCACTGGGCCCGCGCCGTCACCACATTGGCCAGCTTGACATGGCCGTAGCCGCGGATGGTTTCGGGCAGGCGGGCCAGCTTGACGGCCAGCTCCAGCTTGTCGGCGCTGAGGTGCTTGAGCAAGTCGTCGACCAGGGCCTCGTAGTCCGCGATCAGCTGGCGCTCCATGCGGCGCTCCTCGGTCTTGCCGAAGATGTCCAGCATGCCGCCGCGCAGGCCCTTCAGCTTGGCCAGCACCTGGAAGGCCTTGAAGGTCCAGCCGCCCAGCTCCAGCTTCCTGGCGCGGCCGTCGGGGCCAGGTTTTGACAGTAGGGGCGGGGCCATGTGGAAGGACAGCGAATCCCAGTTCTCGAACTGTTCCTTCATCGCCTTCTCGAACTTGCCATCGGTGTAGAGGCGCGCCACCTCGTATTCGTCCTTGATGGCCAGCAGCTTGGCGTAGTAGCGCGCCACCGCCTTGCTGAGGCGTTCGGCCTTGCCGGCTTCGCCCAGTTCGGCTTCGGCCTTGCGCACGCGTTCCACCAGGCGCAGGTAGCGCTCGGCATAGGCGCGGTCCTGGTAGTCGCTGAGGAAGGCGGCGCGGCGCGCGATCAGGCCGTCCTCGCCGTCGAGCTTGTCGAAGTTCAGCACCTGCACCAGGCCCTGCGGTGTGCCGGCTAGGCGACGCAAGGCCTCGGGTGCGGCGATGGCCAGGCGGCCCAGCGCGAAGGCGGTCTTGTTGCCCTCGACGGCCACGCCGTTGAGTTCGATGGCGCGCATCAGCGCGGCCTCGCTCAGGGGGATCAGGCCACGCTGCCAGCAGGCGCCCAGCATGATGATGTTGCTGGGCATGGTGTCGCCCATCAATTGCTGGGCAATCGCCTGGGCATCCACGGTGGCGAGCAAGTCGGCCTGGCCGCCCACCGCATGCTGCATCTTGGCCAAGAGGCCGCCGGCATGCAGGCTGGCATCGGGATTGCGCACAAAGCCGGCCGTGGGCAGCTCATGCGTGTTGGCCAGGATCACGGTGCGGCCGGGCTTGACGGTGCCCAGCGCGTCGGGCGAGGCGCCCACCACCATGTCGCAGGCCAGGAGCACATCGGCCTGCTGGGTGTCGATGCGCACCTGGTTGAGCAGGTCCTGCGTCGGCGCCACGCGCACGAAGGACAGCACCGAGCCGCCCTTTTGCGCAAAGCCCATGAAGTCCAGCACCGAGGCCTGCTTGCCTTCCAGATGTGCGGCCATCGAGACCAGGGCGCCCACCGTCACCACGCCGGTGCCGCCCACGCCGGTCACCAGCAGGTCGAAGGGGCCGGTCCAGTCCCAGGCGGCGGGGCTGCCGATGGCGGCGAGTTCGCGTGCCAGGTCTTGCGGGCTGTAGCTGGCACCGGCGCGCTTCTTGAGTTCGGCGCCATGCACCGAGACAAAGCTGGGGCAGAAGCCGTTGACGCAGGAGAAATCCTTGTTGCAGGAGCTCTGCTCGATCGCACGCTTGCGGCCCCAGTCGGTCTCCACCGGCACCACCGAGAGGCAGTTGCTGGCCTGGCCGCAATCGCCGCAGCCCTCGCACACCGCCTCGTTGATGAAGATGCGCTTGGGCGGGTCGTAGAACTCTTTCTTCTTCCGCCGGCGGCGCTTCTCGGCGGCGCAGGTCTGGTCGTAGATCAGCACCGTCACGCCTTCTATTTCTCGAAGCTCGCGCTGCACCTGGTCGAGCTCGCTGCGGTCGTGGAAGGTGGTGCCGGCGGGGAACTGGCCGTGGTGGCCATCGTACTTGCCGATCTCGTCGGACAGCACCACCAGGCGCTTGACGCCCTCGGCCTCGACCTGGCGCGCGATCTGCGGCACGCTGGTGGAGCCATCCACCGGCTGGCCGCCGGTCATCGCCACGGCGTCGTTGTAGAGGATCTTGTAGGTGATATTGGTCTTGGCCGCGATGGCCTGGCGGATCGCCAGATAACCGCTGTGGTAATAGGTGCCATCGCCGAGGTTCTGGAACACATGCTTCTCGGTGCTGAAGCGGCTTTGCGCCGCCCAGTCCACGCCCTCGGCGCCCATCTGGATCAGGCCGGAGGTGCCGCGCTCCATCCAGCTGGCCATGAAGTGGCAGCCGATGCCGGCCAGCGCGCGCGAGCCCTCGGGCAGCTTGGTGGAGGTGTTGTGCGGGCAGCCCGAGCAGAAATAGGGCTGGCGGCGCACGCCGTCGGCCTCGTTGCTGAGCAGGCAGGGGGTGAGGAAGTCCACCACCAGATGGCGGCGGTCCAGCGCGGGGTTGAGGCGCGCCAGCCAGTCGGCCACCGTGTTCATGATGCGCGAGGGGCGCAGCTCGCCCAGCGCGCTCAGCACCGCGGCGCCATGCTCGTCGGTCTTGCCAATCACGCGCGGGCGCTGGGCGTCGGGCAGGTGGTAGAGCAGCTCCTTGATCTGGCGCTCCACCACCGGGCCCTTTTCCTCGATCACCAGCATGTCGGTCAGGCCCTGGGCGAATTCGGCCATGCGCGTAGCTTCGAGCGGATAGACCAGGCCCACCTTGTAGACGCGCACGCCGGCGGCGGCCAGTGCATTCGGGTCCAGGTCGAGGCGGCGCAGCACTTCCATGAAGTCGTAATGCGCCTTGCCGACGGTGACGATGCCCAGCGTGGCGCGCGGGCTCACCACGATGTGCTTGTCGATGCTGTTGAGCTTGGCGAAGGCGCGCACCGCGTCGAGCTTGTGCGCCAGCCGGGTTTCCAGCTCCAGCGAGGGCAGGTCCACCGTGCGGATATGCAGGTTGGTGGGGGGCACGTGGTCGACCGGCAGCTCGAAGTCCAGCGGCACGCTGTCCAGGTCCACCGTCATGCCCGACTCCACCACCTCGGAGATCGCCTTGAAGCCGACCCAGGCGCCGGAGAAGCGGCTCAGCGCCCAGCCGTAGAGGCCGAACTCCAGGTACTCGGCCACATTGGCCGGGTGCACGATGGGCATGCTCCAGGCCTGCAGGGCCTGGTCGCTCTGGTGCGGGGTGGAGGAGGAGACGCAGCCATGGTCGTCGCCGCACACCACCAGCACGCCGCCCTGGGTGGACGTGCCATAGACATTGCCATGCTTGAGCGCATCGCCCGAGCGGTCGACGCCCGGGCCCTTGCCGTACCACATGGCAAACACGCCGTCGACGGTGCGCTTGGGGTCCAGCGCCACGCGCTGCACGCCCAGGCAGGCGGTGGCGGCCAGGTCTTCGTTGATGGCGGGCAGGAAGTTGATCTGCGCCGCGTCCAGGAACTTCTTGGCCTTCCAGAGCTGCTGGTCCACCATGCCCAGCGGCGAACCGCGGTAGCCGGAGACGAAACCGGCCGTCTTCAGCCCGGCGCGCTCGTCCAGTGCCTTTTGCGCCAGCAGTAGGCGCACCAGGGCCTGGGTGCCGGTGAGGAAGACCTGGCCCGAGCGCGCGCCCAGGTTGTCGGAGAGCTTGTAGTCGCGCAGCGCGGGGCTGGCTTGCTCGAGGGTGGACATGGGCCGGTCTCCTGATGTTCTGTTCAGGGGGCAGATTCTTGGTCAGGCTGCCGAGAGTTTGTTACTTGCATCGCTACTGTCAAGGCTGCTAATGAGAGAATTCCTCTCAAAGGTGGTTGAAATGGAAAATGAACGTTTTGATCGAGCCACGCGCCTCATCCTCGAGGCCCTGCAGGCCGACGGGCGCCAGAGCACCCAGCAGCTGGCCGACAAGGTGGGCCTATCGGCCACGCCGGTGTGGCGGCGCATCAAGGAGCTGGAAGAGAGCGGGGTGATACGTCGCCATGTGGCTCTGGTGGACCGCGAGAAGCTGGGCCTGTCGATCTGCGTGCTGGCGAACGTGAGCCTGGTGCGGCACAGCGAGGGGGCGGTGGAGCAGTTCGAGCAGCTGGTGCAGAGCAGCCGCGAAATCATCGAATGCCACGGCATCACCGGCGAGGCCGACTACGTCATCAAGGTGGTGGTGCCCGATATGAAGGCCTACGACCAGTTTCTGCAGAGCCGCATCTTCAAGGTGCCGGGCGTGGCCAGCGTGCGCAGCAACGTGGTGTTGCGCGAGGTGAAGTACGAGACCGCCCTGCCGGTTGATTGATAAAGGCGCATAGCGGTTAAAGTCCGCTCCGGTCTTGCCGAAAACCTGCGTATGGGCGGGGCCTCAATACCGCTGGTGCCTGTATCGCACCCCGGACTTCCCGCCCCGCAGCCTCCTATTTGAGGAGCTCATCATGGTCACTTCCATTCCGAGTACCAGCGCCGCGAACCCAGCCGCCGCCAGCGCACCGACCCAGCGTCCTCATGCCGACGAGGCGCTGAAGCGTCAGGAAGCCGCGACCCACAACAAGCCCGCCACCGAGGATGACACCACGGTGGTGCAGATCTCCCAGCAGGGTGCGAAGCTGGCCGAGCAGGCCGTGGCCGGCCAGCCCGCCAAGACCGCCCCGACCCGGCCCGCCGCCGAAACCGGTGCGACCGGCGCGACCGGCGCGACCGGCGCGACCGTACAGGCCAGCAGCAACAAGCCCGAGGCCGCCTTCGAGCCCGCCGATGGCAATAAGGACGGCCGCGTTACCGAGTTCGAGCAGCAGGCCTACGACTTCAAGCATCCCAAGTCCCTGGCCGAGCTGATCGCCGAGGAAAAGGCCGCCGCCGCGAATGGCCTGAGCGCCGGGCTCAAGGCCTACGAGGAAGTGGCGCGTTCGGGCCGCAGCGCCTGAGAGCGTAAACACGCGCTGAGCGCGCCGACACCGGCGCCGATGGCGCCCATGCCGTGACATGAGCCGCCGATGTCACGTGCATAGAATGGGCCATGCCCTTGGACATGCCGACCCTCTTCCTGGTGGTGACCGTCGTGGCCTTCGTGATGGCGGGGTGGGTAGGCGTCATGGCCTGGGGGCAACGCCGCAGCGAGGCGCTGTGGTCCTGGGCCGCCGTCATGTGCGCCTTTGCCGTCAGCAATGTGCTCTACGGCTTTCGCGGCGTGATCGGTGACTTCTGGTCGGTGGTGCTGGGCAACGGCGTACTCTCGCTGGCCTTCGCGCTCATGCTGCTGTCGCTGTGGCGCTTCCAGGGCATCCGGCCCAGGCCGCTGCTGATGGGCTTGCCGGTGCTGCTGGCGCTGGGCCTGTATGCCCTGTTCATCGATGCCTACCGGATCCGCGTGATCGTGGGCGGCACGCTGTTCCCCGCGCAGCTGGGCCTGGTGCTGCAGGTCTTGCTGAGTCGTCGCCGGCCCGTGCTGGGGCGCGGGCGCTGGATGCTGGTGACTGGTGCGGCGGTGCTGGGCACCATCCTGCTGTTGCGCGCCCTGGGCATGCTGCTGGGCTGGCTGGATGCCGGCGACGCGCTCGCCAACTACCGCTGGCAGGCCATGCTGGTGCTGGTCGCGATGGTGGCGGTGCTGAGCTTCGGCCTGGGCTTTGTCTACATGAATCTCGAGCGCGCCGAGCG
>Ga0208398_101148_pt1 | contig 11629 bp, 6 predicted proteins | sample LakWasMe79_HOW10_2_FD_183905 | JGI IMG/M metagenome (GOLD analysis project Ga0208398, IMG submission 183905) | Freshwater sediment methanotrophic microbial communities from Lake Washington under simulated oxygen tension - Sediment Metagenome... | ecosystem: Environmental > Aquatic > Freshwater >... | reverse complement strand
AGGACAAGAACAGCAACGTCAAGTTGATGGGCTTCGGTCACCGCGTCTACAAGAACTACGACCCGCGCGCCAAGCTGATGCGCGAGACCTGCCACGAGGTGCTGAACGAACTGGGCCTGCACGATGACCCGCTCTTCAAGCTCGCCATGGAGCTGGAGAAGATCGCGCTGGAAGACGAATACTTCGTCGCCCGCAAGCTCTACCCGAACGTCGACTTCTACTCGGGCATCGTGCAGCGCGCCATCGGCATCCCGGTGCCGCTGTTCACCGCGATCTTTGCACTCGCCCGCACGGTCGGCTGGATTGCCCAGCTGAACGAGATGATCGGCGACCCCGAGTACAAGATCGGCCGTCCGCGCCAGCTCTTCGTCGGCGCAACCACGCGCAACGTCAAGCCGATCGCCCAGCGTTGATCGCCGGGCAGGCCCCCTGCCTGCCCGCCGATCGCAGCAGCCCCCGCAGCCTCGCTCGGGGGCTTTGTTTTTGAGGGATTTGTCCCCGGTGCGAGCGTCGGCCCTGTTTGATGTGGAGCAGGCTTTTTGGGCTATGCTATGCCGAGTGGCAAACGTTTGCCACTCCATCACAACGAGCAGCAAGCATCCGTGAGCACGATCAAAGACGTGGCCGCCCTGGCCGGGGTGTCCTTTACAACGGTATCGCATGTCCTCAACGACACCCGCCCGGTGAGCGCCGATGCGCGCCGGCGCGTGCTGGCGGCGGTGGAGGAGATCGGTTACCTGCCCAGCGCGGTGGCGCGCTCGCTGCGCAAGAGCGAAACCAAGATCATCGGCGTGCTGGTGCCGAATGTGCAGAACCCGTTCTTCGCCGAGCTGGTCTGCGGCGTCGAGGAATGCTGCCGCCTGGCGGGTTACTCGGTGTTCCTGTGCAATTCCGACAACGACCCCAAGCGCCAGCAGCAATACATGCGCACCCTGCTGGAGAAGCGCATCGACGGCCTGCTGCTGGCATCGGCCGGCGATGCCGCCTCGCTGGCGAAGATCTTTAAGCTGGCCAGCGTGCCCGCGGTGACGGTGGACCGACTGGTGCCCGGTGCGCGCGCCGACCGCGTCAGCGTGCACAACCAGGCCGGCGCGCATGCGGCGGTGACGCATCTGCTGGCACTGGGGCACAAGCACATCGGTTGCATCAGCGGCCCGGCCGAGTTCGAGGTGGCGATCGAGCGCGTCGAGGGCTGGCGCCAGGCGCTGCTGGAGCGTGGCATCACGCCGCAGGACGGCTGGCTGGTGGAGAGCGATTTCTCCAGCGCCGGCGGCTACGAGGCCGTTCGGGCGCTGCTGCGCAAGCATCCCGAGATCACGGCCGTGTTCGCCGGCAACGACATGATGGCCATGGGCGGACTGCGCGCCGCGGCCGAGCTGGGGCGCAAGGTGCCCGAGCAGCTTTCCATCGTAGGCTTCGACGACATTGAGCTGAGCAGCTTTGTCTATCCGGCGCTCACCACCGTGGGCTGCTCCATCAAGGAACTGGGCCGCGAGGCCGCTCGCGTGCTGCTGGACCGCATCGACAACCCCGGCGCACCGCTGAAGGACGTGTTGCTGACGCCGCGCTTGGTGGTGCGCGAAAGCAGCGCCGCGCTCGCCTGATTGCCAAGGAATTTATTCATGACTGCAACAGCAAGCAGCAGGCCCGCCAGCGTGGTGGTGGTGGGCAGCATCAATATGGACATGGTCTCGCATTCGCCGCGCCTGCCGGCGCCCGGCGAGACCCTGGTGGGCGATGCCTTTGTGATGGCCCCGGGCGGCAAGGGCGCCAACCAGGCGGTGGCCGCGGCGCGCCTGGGCGCCGAGGTGGCCTTCGTGTCCCGCGTCGGCACGCGCCAGCATGGCGCCGAGCTGCTGGCGGCGCTGGGCGCCGAGGGCGTGCAGACCGCGGCCGTCGCTACCGACGCCGCGGCGCTGCCGGGCATCGCCGTCATCATGGTGGCCAGCCAGGGTGGCGAGAACTCCATCGTCTATGTGCCGGGCAGCAATGCGCAGCTGAGCGCGGCCGACGTCGAGCAGGCCAAGGTGCTGCTGCAGGCGACGCGCGTGGTGGTGGCCCAGCTGGAAGTGCCGCAGCCCGCCATCGCGCATGCCTTTGCGTTGGCGCGCGCGGCCGGGGTGACGACCATTCTGAATGCTGCGCCGGCCCTGCCGGTGAGTGCCGAGCTGCTGGCCCAGACGCAGTGGCTGGTGCTGAATGAAACCGAGGCGGGCCAGATGGCTGGACTGCCCACTGGCAGCCTGGACGAGATCAAGGTGGCGGCGCAGCGGTTGCTGTCGCGCGGCCCGCAGCAGGTGGTCGTCACGCTCGGCGCGCAAGGGGTATTGATCTGCAGTGCCCAATCCGCCACGCACCTGCCGGCTCAGCTGGTCACGGCGGTGGACACCGTGGGCGCCGGCGACACCTTTGTCGGCGGCCTGGCCACCGGCCTGGCCGAAGGCTGGGCGCCCGAAGATGCGGTGCGCCTGGGCCAGGCCGCCGCCGCCGTGGCGGTGAGCCGCGCAGGTGTGCAGACGGCCATGCCGCGGCGGGCCGAACTCGCTGCCGAACTGCAGCCGCGCTCCTGAGGTCTTCACACCATGCAAGCCGTACCCCAATCCGTCATCTTCGACACCGATCCCGGCGTCGACGACGCCATGGCCCTCTATGTGTTGGCACGCCACCCCACCATTCGGCTGCGTGCCATCACCACCGTGTTCGGCAATGCCGCCATCGCCACCACCACGCGCAATGCGCTGGCGCTCGCTGCTCTCTACGAATTGGATGTGCCGGTGGCTGCCGGCGCAGCCGGGCCGATCAAGCCGCGACGCGATCAATCGTTCCCGGCCCATGTGCATGGCGAGGACGGCCTGGGCGGCATGGGCACACTGGCGCCCGCGCCGCGGCGCGAGGTCGATGGCCGTGCGGCGCATGAGTTGATCTGTGCCATGGTGAATGCCGAGCCGGGCCAGATCACCCTGGTGGCGGTGGGCCCGCTCACCAACCTGGCGCTGGCGCTGCGCCACGACCCTGGCATCGCCGCCAAGGTACGGCAGGTGGTGGTGATGGGCGGCGCCTTCGGCACCCATGGCCATGGCGGCAATGTCAGCCCGGTGGCCGAGGCCAATATCATCAACGACGCCGAGGCGGCCGATGAGGTGTTTGCCGCGGCCTGGCCGGTGGTGATCGTCGGCCTCGACGTGACCCAGGAAGTGGTGATGAAGCACGACGATCTGGCCGCCCTGAAGGGCCGCGGTGGCCTGGTGGGCGACTTCCTCTGGGCCGTGACGCGCCACTACCAGGATTTCTATCACGAGCGCGACGGCATCGGCGGCATCTACTCGCACGATGCCAGCGCGGCCGTGTTCGTGGCCGCGCCCGAGGCCTTCGGCCTGCGCGCAGGCCCGGTGCGCGTGGTGCTGGACGGCATCGCGCGGGGCCAGACCATCCAGGACCACCAGGGCCTGGCCGCCCCCGATTCGCCCTGGGCCCACAGCCCCGCGCAGCAGGTCTGCGTGCGCGTGGATGCGGCCCGCGTGCTGTCAGAATTCACCCGTCTTTTCGACTGAGCGACCCCATCATGAGCAAGCAGCAAACCATCCTCAAGGCCCGCTGGGTCCTTCCCATGACCCCTGGCAGCGCCGTGCTCGAGCAGCATGCGGTGGTGATGGACGGCGAGCGCATCGCCGCCGTGCTGCCCTGGAGCGAGGCCGAGGCGCGCTATGCCGATGCCGCGCGGGTGGAGCTGGGCCAGCATGTGCTGATACCGGGCCTGATCAACGGCCACACCCATTCGGCCATGTCGCTGCTGCGCGGCGTGGCCGACGACCTGGCCCTGATGGACTGGCTCAACAACCATATCTGGCCGCTGGAGAAGAAGTGGGTCAGCGAGGACTGGACCTACCAGGGCTCGCTGCTCTCCGCCGCCGAGGCGCTGCGCGGCGGCGTCACCTATCTGAACGACATGTATTTCTTCCCCACCGCGATGGCCCGTGCCGCGGTGGATGCCGGCATCCGCGCCGGCGTGTCGATCAACGTCATCGACTTCCCCACCGGCTACGCCGCCAACGCCCAGGAGTACATCGACCGTGGCGTGGCCGCCTACGAACAGTACAAGGGCGAAAGCCTGCTGGATTGGACCAGCGCGCCGCACGCGCCCTACACGGTGTCCGATGAGACCTTCGTCAAGCTGCGCGAACTGGCCGAGCGTCTAGACATCCAGATGCATTGCCATATCCACGAGACGCAAGAGGAAGTGGACGGCAGCCTGAAGCAATACGGCATGCGGCCGCTGGAGCGCCTCAACAAGCTGGGCGTGCTGAACGAGCGCATGCTGGCCGTGCACATGGTGCATCTCACCGAGGCCGAGATTGCGATGCTGGCGGCGCAGAAGGTGCACCTGGTGCACAACCCCAGTTCCAACCTCAAGCTGGCCTCGGGCGTGGCGCCGATCAAGGCGCTGGAGGCCGCTGGCGTGAACACCATTCTGGGCACCGACGGCGCGGCCTCCAACAACCGCCAGGACATGTTTGCCGAGATTCGCGCTGCGGCCCTGTTGGCCAAGGGCGTGACGGGCGACCCGCTCACCGTCTCGGCACGCACCGCGCTGGAGATGGCCACCATCCGCGCCGCCAAGGCGATGGGCCGCGAGGCCGATCTGGGTTCGCTGGAAGTGGGCAAGCTGGCCGATGTGGTGGCCGTCTCGCTGGACGCGCTGGAATGCCGGCCGGTCTACCACGCCGACGCGCAACTGGTCTATGTGGCCGGCCGCGAGCATGTGTCCGACGTCTGGGTGGGCGGCCGCCAGGTGCTCAAGGGCAGGGCGCTCACCACCATCGACACCGCCGCGCTGATCGATCGCGCCGAGCACATCGTCGGGCAGATGAAGGCGGGGCGCTGAGGCACTCGGCGTGTCGACTGGCGGCACGAAGCAGCCGGCCGGTGATCCAGGTGTGCCAAGCGACGCCGGGGGTGTGATTCCGTTCATGTCACCCCGCCGTCACCCTGTGGGCGCCGGCTCCTTCTTTACTTCACTTCACCACACCCCCGACGCCACTTGGCAGATCCACCGCATGCCGCCTGCGACGCACTGGCGCGGCCTGATCATCGCCGGATCGAATGTCCGTTCCGTGCCGCAAGCCGCCCACCCCGTCCTCGGAGGGGCAAATCTTCACCAAGCCGTGAAAGTTTGCAGGCGCCGCCGTATCGGTACAGACCCTAGCTAAAATCCCGGGCTTCAACGGCCAGGCCCACCAGGCTTGAGACCGCAACCTCCAGCGCCGCATGTGCGCATCCCGGGACCCCATGGCCTCTTCATCCTCCTCCAAGCCCAAGCACTTTTTGCTTCACTTCGAGGGCGGCAACGCTCTTTCCTCCTTCCGTGCCAATGCCTTGCTGCCGCGGCTGCAGGCCATCAACGAGCGCATCACCGCCGTGGCCGCACGCCATGTGCACTGGGTCTGGAGCGATGAGGCGCTGGCCGATGAGCTGAGGGCCAAGCTGGCGGCCCTGCTGGACTATGGCGATGCCTACCAGGGCGCGCAGGACGGCGAGTTGATCGTGGTGGCGCCGCGCCTGGGCACGGTGAGCCCCTGGGCCTCCAAGGCCACCGACATTGCGCACAACTGCGGGCTGGAAAAGATTCACCGCGTCGAGCGCGTCACCGAATACCGCATCACGCTCAAGTCAGGCTTGCTGGGTGGCGTGAAGACGCTCTCCGAGGCCGAACGCCTGGCCTGCGCCGCGCTCTTGCACGACCGCATGACCGAGAGCGTGCTCTTGAGTCGCGAGGCCGCCGCCCATTTGTTCGACGAAAAAGAGGCCCAGCCGCTCGAGCATGTGGACGTGCTGGGCTCGGGCCGCCCGGCGCTGGAAGCCGCCAACAAGACCTTCGGCCTGGCGCTCTCGGATGACGAGATCGACTACCTGGTGACGGCCTTCCAGGGCCTGCAGCGCAACCCCAGCGATGTCGAGCTGATGATGTTTGCGCAGGCCAATAGCGAGCATTGCCGCCACAAGATCTTCAACGCCAAGTTCACGGTCGATGGCGAGGCGCAAGACCTGTCCCTGTTCGGCATGATCCGCAACACCGAGAAGCTGCACCCCCAGCATACGGTGATCGCCTATTCGGACAACGCCGCGGTGATGGAGGGCCATGAGCTTGAGCGCTGGATGCCGGCAGGCTTTGACAAGGCACCGCAGTACCAGGCGCGCAGCGAGACCTCGCATGTGCTCATGAAGGTGGAGACACACAACCACCCGACCGCGATCTCGCCCTTCCCGGGCGCCTCCACCGGCGCTGGCGGCGAAATCCGCGACGAGGGCGCGACCGGCCGCGGTGCCAAGCCCAAGGCCGGCCTGACCGGCTTCACCGTCTCCAATCTGCGCCTGCCCGGCCTCACCGAGCGCTGGGAGCGGCAGGACATCGGCAAGCCCGAGCACATCGCCAGCCCGCTACAGATCATGATCGAAGGCCCGATCGGCGGCGCCGCCTTCAACAACGAATTCGGCCGACCCAATCTGGGCGGCTACTTCCGTGCCTACGAGCAGGAAGTGGACGGCATCACGCGCGGCTACCACAAGCCCATCATGATCGCCGGGGGCATCGGCGCGATCCGCGCCGACCTCACCCGCAAGATCGAGTTCCCGGCCGGCAGCCTGCTGGTGCAGCTGGGCGGCCCGGGCATGCGCATCGGCATGGGCGGCAGCGCGGCCAGTTCGATGGCGGCCGGCACCAACACCGCCGACCTGGACTTCGATTCGGTGCAGCGCGGCAACCCCGAGATCGAGCGTCGCGTGCAGGAGGTCATCAACCACTGCTGGGGTCTGGGCGCCGACAATCCCATCCTCGCCATCCATGACGTGGGCGCGGGCGGCATCTCGAATGCCTTCCCCGAGCTGGTGAACGACGCCGGCCGCGGCGCCATCTTCGATCTGCGCGCCGTGCCGCTGGAAGAGTCAGGTCTTGCCCCCAAGGAGATCTGGTGCAACGAAAGCCAGGAGCGCTATGTGCTGGCGATCGCACCTGGCAGCCTGGAGACCTTCCGCGCCATGTGCGAGCGCGAGCGCTGCCCGTTTGCGGTGGTGGGCGTGAGCACCGAGCAGCGCGAGCTGGTGCTGGAGGATGGCCCGGCCGGTGCGCGCGCCATCGACATGCCGATGGCAACGCTCTTGGGCAAGCCGCCCAAGATGCACCGCGATGTGCAGCGCGTGGCACGCGATGCCGGCACGCTGGACCTTGGCGCTGCCAGCCTGGCCACCGCGGCGGTGGAAGTGCTGCGCCACCCGACGGTGGCCTCCAAGCGCTTCCTGATCTCGATCGGCGACCGCACCGTCGGTGGCCTGAATCACCGCGACCAGTTCGTCGGCCCCTGGCAGGTGCCGGTGGCCGATTGCGCCGTCACCCTGGCCGACTTCAAGGGCTTCCGTGGCGAGGCCATGAGCATGGGCGAGCGCACCCCGCTGGCGGCCGTGAACGGCCCGGCCTCGGGCCGCATGGCGGTGGCCGAGGCCATCACCAATTTGCTGGCTGCGCCGATCGAACTCGAGCGCGTCAAGCTCAGCGCCAACTGGATGGCCGCCTGCGGCGAACCCGGCGAGGACGCCGCGCTGTTCGACACCGTCAAGGCCGTGGGCATGGAGCTGTGCCCGGCGCTGGGCATCTCCATCCCGGTGGGCAAGGATTCGCTGTCGATGCGCACGCGCTGGAGCGATGAGGGCGGCGAGACCAAGCAGGTCACCGCGCCGGTGTCGCTGATCATCACCGCCTTCGCCACCCTGGCCGATGTGCGGGGCACGCGCACGCCCGAGCTGCAAGCGGGTGACACCAGCCTGATCCTGGTCGATCTGGGCCAGGGCCAGCAACGCATGGGCGGCTCCATCCTGGCTCAGACCCTGAGCCAGTTCGGTGGCGCCGTGCCCGATCTGGACGATGCGCAAGCGCTCAAGAACCTGGTGGCCGCAGTGAACGAGCTGCGCGCCAGCGGCCAGCTGCTGGCCTACCACGACCGTGGTGACGGCGGCCTCTGGGCCACGGCCTGCGAGATGGCCTTCGCCGGCCACACCGGCGTGAGCCTGAACGTGGACATGCTGGTCACCGAGGGCGACGGCGTCTCCGACAGCCGTGCCGATGTGGGTGATTCCAAGAACTGGGCCAGCCAGGTGAGCGCGCGCCGCGAGGAGCTGACGCTCAAGGCGCTGTTCAACGAGGAGCTGGGTGCGCTGCTGCAGGTACCCACGGCCGAGCGCGATGCGGTGATGCAGGTGTTGCGCCGGCATGGCCTGTCCAAGCACAGCCATGTGGTGGGCAAGCCCAACGCGAGCGGCCAGATGGAAGTCTGGCGCGACAGCAAGAAGGTCTATGGCGCGGCGCTGGAAGCGCTGCACAAGGAATGGGATCAGGTCAGCTGGCGCGTGGCCCAGCTGCGCGACAACCCGGCCTGCGCCGATTCCGAGCATGCCCTGGCCGGCCAGGTCGACGACCCGGGCCGCCATGTGCACCTGAGCTTCGACCCGAAGCAAGACGTGGCGGCGCCCTTCATAGCCACGGGCGCGCGCCCGAAGATCGCGATCCTGCGCGAGCAGGGCGTCAACTCGCATGTGGAGATGTCTTACGCCCTGGCCCAGGCCGGCTTCGACACCTACGACGTGCACATGAGCGATCTGCAGTCCGGCGGCACCACGCTGGATCGCTACAAGGGCTTCATCGCCTGCGGCGGCTTCAGCTACGGCGACACCCTGGGTGCCGGCGAGGGCTGGGCGCGCTCGGTGATGTTCAACCCGGTGCTGGCCGAGCAGTTCAAGGCCTTCTTCGCGCGCGGCGACAGCTTCGCACTGGGCGTGTGCAACGGCTGCCAGATGATGGCCGCACTCTCGCCCATCATCCCCGGCGCCCAGTACTGGCCCAAGTTCACGCGCAACAAGAGCGAGCAGTTCGAGGCCCGCCTGGCGATGGTGGAAGTGCTGGACAGCCCCAGCCTGTTCTTCCAGGGCATGGCCGGCAGCCGCCTGCCGATCGCGGTGGCACATGGCGAGGGCTATGCCGATTTCTCGCAGCGCGGCGATGCCGCCAAGGTGGCACGCGCGATGCGCTATGTGGACCACCACGGCAAGGCGACCGAGATCTATCCGCTCAATCCGAACGGCAGCCCCGAGGGCCTGACCTCGGTGACCACGGCCGACGGCCGATTCACCGTGCTGATGCCGCACCCGGAGCGGGTGCAGCGCAATATTCAGCTCAGCTGGACCAGCGGCGACAAGAGCGAACTGAGCCCCTGGGCGCGCATGTTCGCGAACGCGCGCATGGCCCTGGGCTAATCGGTCGCCAAGCCTGCCAGCAACTCGTAGGAGCGCAGCCGCGCGGCCTGCGAGTGCAGGGCGCAGGCAACGATGAACTCGTCGGCGCCGGTGCGCGCCTGGGTGGCCGCCAGCCGCTCCTTGACCGTGGCGGGTGAGCCGACGATGGATTCCGCCAGCATGCGTGCCACCTGGGCCGCCTCGGCCGGGTTCCAGCGCGCGGCCATATCGTCCACCGGCGGCGGCAGCGGGCCGCGCCGGCCTCGCACCATGCCCAGAAAGCGCTGCTGCAGTGAAGTGAACAAATGCTGGGCATCGGCATCGCTGTCGGCCACGATCACGTTGAGCCCCACCATCGCGTAGGGCCTGGGGTGACGCTCGCTGGGGCGGTACTGGCCGCGGTACAAGGCCAGCGCCTGCATCAGCAGCTCGGGCGCGAAGTGCGAGGCAAAGGCAAAGGGCAGGCCCAGATAGGCCGCCAGCTGGGCGCTGTAGAGGCTGGAGCCGAGCAGCCAGATCGGCACCTCGGTGCCCTGGCCCGGAATGGCGCGCACGACCTGACCCTCGCGGGCCGGCGCCAGATACGCCTGCAGTTCCTGCACATCTTCCGGGAAGCGGTCTTCGGCCGCCGTGCTGAGGTGGCGGCGCAGTGCACGCATGGTCGGGCCATCGGTGCCGGGTGCGCGGCCCAGGCCCAGGTCGATACGGTCGGGGAAGAGGGTGGCCAGGGTGCCGAACGCTTCGGCGATGGTCAGCGGCGCATGGTTGGGCAGCATGATGCCGCCCGAGCCGACGCGGATGTGTTGGGTGGCGGCGGCGATCTGACCGATCAGCACCGCGGTGGCCGAGCTGGCCACGCCGTCCATATTGTGGTGCTCGGCCACCCAGTAGCGCCGGTAGCCCAGGGCTTCGGCATGGCGAGCCAGCGCCAGGCTGTTGAGCAGGGCGCTGCGGGCATCGCTGCCTTCGACGATGGGCGCCAGGTCGAGAATCGAGAGTGGGCTGTGCATGGGCGGCATCTTGGCGCAAGCCGCGCGGCGCCGCTGCCCTGGCCTCAATGCCCCTTCAACTCGGGCGCCACACGGGGCAGCCGGAACACGAAGCGGCTGCCCCGGCCGGGTTCGCTGTGCAACTCCACATGGCCGCCCAGGATGTCGGTGATGATGTTGTAGACGATGTTGAGCCCGAGCCCGGTTCCGCCACGCCCCATCTTGGTGGTGAAGAAGGGGTCGAAGGCGCGGCGCCGCACCTCCTCGCTCATGCCCAGGCCGTCGTCGGCCACCACCAACTCGAACTGATGGGCGTCCAGCGCGCGTGCGCTGATGCTCAGCTCGCCGCTGTCGCGCCCCTCGAAGGCATGCAGCAGGGCATTCAGCATCAGATTACTGAGCACCTGGCTGAGCGGGCCGGGGTAGCCGTCCAGCTCCAGGTCCGACGGGATGTCGGTGCGGATGCGGTAGGGCGTGGTCTTCCAGCGTGCCCGCATCAGGCTCAGCACATCGTCCACCACCGCGTCGAGGCGGTACTGGCGGCGCTGCACGCTGGTCTGGTCCACCGAGAGCTGCTTGAAGTGCGTCACCAGCTCGTTGGCCGTGCCGAGGCCGCGCAGCAGGATCGCGGTGGCAGCGCCGGCGTCGTTCAGATAGGACGCCAGGCTGGAGCGGCGCATATGGCCTTGCGCAAAGGCCTGCTGGGTTTCGCGCGTGCGCTCGTCCAGCGTCGATGCGGTGGTGAGGCAGTTGCCCAGCGGGGTATTGAGCTCATGCGCCACGCCCGCCACCAGCGAGCCCAGCGCGGCCAGCTTTTCCGAGCGCAGCAGCTCGTCCTGGGCGCGGTGCAGATGTGCCAGTGCCTCGCGCAGCTCGGCGGTGCGGCGGCTCACCCGGCTCTCGAGTTCGGCATGCAGCTCGCGCGATTGCCGCTCGGCCTGGCGTTGCGCGCTGATGTCGCGCGCCACGCCCAGATAGCCCAGCGGCTGGCCATCGCGGCCGCGCACATGGGTGACGCTCAGCGAGACCGCCAGCGCCTGGCCGTCGCGGCGCAGATAGGTCCATTCACGGGTCTCGATGCCATCGCGCTGCGCCAGCGCCACAAAGGTCTCGAAGCCCTGGATCGGGCGCCCCAGTTCGGCGCTGAGTGCCTGGCCGCGCGCCTCGACCTCGGCCGGCAGGTGCAGCAGCGCCGGGCTCTGGCCCAGCATGTCCTCTTCGCGGTAGTCCAGCATGCGCTCGGCGCCGCGGTTGAACAGCATCATGCGGCCCTGCAGATCGGTGGCGATGATGGCCACCTCGATGGCCGCATCGAGCAGGGCCTGCAGGCGATCGCGCGCCTGCATCAGATCGGCCTGGGACTG
>Ga0208398_101146_pt1 | contig 11630 bp, 8 predicted proteins | sample LakWasMe79_HOW10_2_FD_183905 | JGI IMG/M metagenome (GOLD analysis project Ga0208398, IMG submission 183905) | Freshwater sediment methanotrophic microbial communities from Lake Washington under simulated oxygen tension - Sediment Metagenome... | ecosystem: Environmental > Aquatic > Freshwater >... | reverse complement strand
TGCGCCGCCTGACCAGCTCCACCGAATCCGACGACGTGGACCCGACCTACCTGCCAGCCGGGCGCGGCTTTGTTTTCACATCGAACCGCCAGACCAAGTCCAGCATCAACCAGGCGCTGGGCCACACCTACTTCGCGCTGGACGAGTATGAACGCGAGCGGGTTTTCAACCTGCACACCATGGACGCCAATGGCCAGGCCATCACGCAGATCTCGGTCAACCAGAGCCATGACCGCAGCCCGGTGATCCGACCCAACGGCGACATCATGTTCTCGCGCTGGGACCACGTGGGCGGACGCAACCATTTCAAGATCTTCCGCGCCAAGCCCGATGGCACCGACCTGTTTGTTCTGTACGGCGCTCATAGCCCGGGCAACAGTTTTCTGCACCCCCGGGACATGGACCCCAAGGGCAAGTACAAGGGCTTTCTGACGTCGGACCTGATGCCGCTGTCGCGCACGCATGAAGGCGGCGGCCTGGTCATGATCGATGCCGCCAACTACTCCGAGCAGGACACGCCCGCCAGCGCCTCAGCACCGGCCAAGGGCGGCCAGCAGCAGATGACCCTGCAGGAGCTGAACATCGGTGGCGGGGCATCGCCCTTTGGCCGCATCACCACGCCCTACCCGCTGTGGGATGGCACCGACCGCGTGCTGATTGGCTACACGCCCTGTGAGGTCACGCGCAAGGGGGTTGTGGTCTCGTGCGCCACGCTGACCGCCGAAGAACTGACCCGCGTCGCGGACGACAACCGCGCCAGGGCCGACGTGCAGGCCGACGAGATCCAGAACAATGTGCGCCCGACCTACGCCATCTACATGTTCGACCCGGCCAAGCAGACCCTGCTGATCGTGGCGGCACCACCAACGGGATTCATGTACACCCACCCCGTGGCCCTGCAGGCGCGGGCCGAGCCCAACGCCACACCGCCCACGCCGCTGGACCCCGACCTGGCCGCGCAGAACCTGGGGCTGCTCGAAGTGCGCAGTGTCTATGACACCGATGGCCTGGGCCGCATGGGCGACGCCGTGTTGACGGCCACCGATCTGCCCGCAGGCTGCACCACCGCCATTCCCAAGATTGCACCAATCGACCCGCAGGACACCCGCGCCCTGATTGCCGACCTGGTGCGCATGAAAAACCCGGCTGACCCGGCCTATGGTTGCGCCCCGGCACGTTTCATCCGGGCCTTTCGCGCCATTGCGCCACCCCAGGGCATGACCGGCACCCGCAGCGCCATCGGCGAGACCAACTTCGAGATGCAACAGATTCTGGGCTATGCGCCGATTGAGCCCGACGGCTCCTTCAAACTGCAGGTGCCCGCAGACACACCCATCGGCCTGACCGTCGTGGATTCCCAGGGGCGCGGATTCCAGACCCACACCAACTGGATCCAGGTGCGCCCCGGTGAGCGCCGCACCTGCGACGGCTGCCATAGCCCACGCCGCGGCGGCGCCATTAATTCGGGAGCGGTCGTCAACACGGTTCCAGCGTCCTGGCTACCCACCATGGCCAGCGCCCACCAGTCCGGCGAAACCATGGCCAGTACCCGCACCCGCCTGGACCCCAGCGCGCTGAAGCTGTCCACGGACATGGTGTTCTCGGACATCTGGGCCGACACCAGCAAGCCGGGTGTATCCGCCCGCGCCGCACTGACCATGCGCTACACCGGCAACCCGGTGGCCGCCGACGATCTGGCCACCACAGCACCCGTGAACGGTATCGTCAACTACCCCGACCACATCCAGCCCCTGTGGAGCCGCAACCGCGGCGCCAACACCTGCACCACGTGCCACTTTGATCCCGCCCGGCTGGACCTCAGCGGCACGGTGGGTGGCTCCGGGCGCCTCTCGTCCTACGACGAGCTGATGATTGGCGACCCCATCGTCGACCCGGTCACCGGCCAGCCACGCACCCGCACCCAGGCAGGTGTCCTCGTCGTCGAGCGTGGCGCGCCCCTGGTGGACACCGCCGCCAGCGAAGGCGAAGCCTTGGGACTGGCCCGCAAGAGCCGGCTCGTGGAGATTCTGTCCGGGCAAAACCTGATGGCTGACAGCGGCTCGCGCACCGCACATCCCAACCCGCCCGCCACGGCACCGGACCACGCCAAGCTATTGACCCGTGCGGAGAAGCGCTTGATTGCCGAGTGGATAGATCTGGGCAGCAAGTACTACAACGACCCGTTTGACGCCAACAGCGCGGTGCGCCAGGTCAAGGGCCTGAGCCAGGCCAGCTTCGAGAGCCAGGTCTTCCCCATCCTGCGCACCACCTGTTCCGCAGGTTGCCACCAACCCGTCGGCAGCAATGCCGCGGCCACCCCGTCGGGCACGTCGTTTCTCAACAACCACTTCGTGCTGACGGGCGACGCCGACGGCGACTACAACGCCACGCTGTCCATGGTCTCCAACACCTGCAGCCCACCCGCCAATGCACTGCTGAAGCGGCCATCGACCGCGCCCCACCCAGCCGTCCTGCCGGTGGGCAGCGCGAACTACAACGCGATCGCCCAGTGGATTGCCACCGGTTGCTGAACCCATGACCCTGCATCGCATCACGCAATCCCTCGCCGCTGTGGCCACCACTCTGGCACTGGCCGGCTGCGGTGGCGGCTCGGACGTGCTGGGCAACCCGGCCACCATCCGCAACCCCGAAGTGGTGGCAGGCCAGTACCTGTCCTTTGCCTATTTCCAGAAGTGCATCAACCCGATCTTTCTGTCCCAGCTGCCGGTTCAAATCGGCGGTACCACCTCCACCAACACCTGTGCCGGGTCCGGATGCCACGACACCCACGCGGGTACCGGCGGGGCTCTGCGCGTATTCCCGGCGGCGCAAGCGCTGGACCTGAGTGATCCGGCCAACACACCGTCCGTTATCCGCGCCAGTGACATGTACAAGAACTTTTACTCCGCCCAGGCCGCGGTGGTGATCGGTTCAACCACCCAAAGCCGCCTGCTGTCCAAGCCGCTGTTGCGCGGTGTGCTGCATGGCGGTGGCTTGATCTTTTTAAGCGAAGACGATCCCAATGCCCGCCTCATCAAGTACTGGATCAGTCGTCCGGTACCCGTTGGCCACGATGAACTGAGCACGGCCAGCTACAGCATGTTCACCCCACCAGATCCCAAGACCGGCACATGCAACACCCAATGAAAATGCGCCACGCACGCGCCGTCTTCGCCACCATGGCCGTGGCACTGTCCGTGCTGGGTGCTCCGCTGGCCTGGGCGGCCGAGCCTGCCGAACCCAACCAGCGTACGGAGCGCGTGCAGATCACCGATCCGTATATCGAGCTGCATACCGGCCCGGGTCGGGGCTTTCCGATCTTCTTCGTGGCTCCTCGTGAGCAGTGGATCAGCATTGAGCTGCGCCACACCGACTGGTTCAAGGTTCGCGCCGTTGGCGGTCAGGTGGGCTGGGTGCAGCGCAAGCAGCTGGAATCCACACTCACCACCGCCGGTGAGACCAAGACCTTTCGCGACATGCTGCTGGACGACTACCTGAGCCGGCGCGTGCAGCTGGGTGCGGCCTGGGGCCAGTTCAAGTCGGAACCCATGCTCAAGCTCTGGAGCAGCTACCGCCTGTCGGAGACGCTGCATGTGGAGGGCACGCTGGGCCAGGTGCAGGGGGTGTTTTCCGGCACCGACTTCTGGCACGTCAACGTGCTGTCCGAACCCTGGTCCGACCAGCGCATCTCGCCGTTCTTTGGCGTGGGCCTGGGCAAGTTCAAGAACATTCCCAACCCCAGCCTGGTAGGAGCCAGCCCCACGGACGCGCAGCTGGCCAACGCCAGCTTCGGTGTGCGCTACTACCTGACCGAGCGCTTTGTGCTGCGCGGTGACTACACCTTCTACACGGCATTTGTCTCCGACACCCGCTCGCTCGAATACCGGGCCGTCACGGCCGGACTCTCCTTTTTCTTCTGAGGACCACCCCATGCGCCCACTACCTGTCCGCAAGCTTCTTCTGGCCCTTGTCACTGCGGCAAGTGGCGTCTGTGCCAGCGCCGCCGACCCGGCACCGCCCACCGAACAGGTCATCGTGCCCGGTGTCACCCGGCGGGATGTGAAACTGCCCCGCTTTCCGTCGAACGACTTTGAGCTGGGCGCCTTTGTCGGCACCTACTCCACACAGAATTTTGGCTCCAGCGCAGTCGGTGGCTTGCGCCTGGGTTATCACATCACCGAAGATTTCTTCGCCGAGGCGGTGGTGGCACAAACCCAGGTCAGTGACACCAACTACCGGCAGATTCTCCCGGGCGGGATCTTCGCCACCGAGCTGGAGAACCTGAGCTACTACAACCTGTCGGTGGGCTACAACGTGCTGCCCGGCGAGGTGTTCTTTGGCACCACGCGCGCCTGGCCATTTTCGCTGTACGTGATTGGCGGCGTTGGCAGCACTTCATTCAACCAGCAACGCCGCTCCACGTTCAACTTCGGCTCGGGGTTGCGGGTCTTTTTCAACGACACCTTCTCGGTGCAGATCGATGCCCGCGACCATATCTTCTCCCTGGACCTGCTTGGCAAAAACCAGACCACGCAGAACCTGGAGTTCACGATTGGCCTCACGGCCGCTTTCTAGGTTTTGGACCCGTTGATGCCCATGGACCAGCCCTTCCCCTTGTGCCCCCAGGCCCGCCGCACGCGGCGGCTGGCGGTGTTCAGCCTGCTCGCCGCGGTGGCCGGTACGGCCTTGGCCGCCGTCGGACCGAACGCAGCCGCACCCGACTTCACACTGCGCACGGCAGCCGGACCCAACCTGCGCCTGCAGGAGCAGCGCGGTCAGGTGGTGCTGATCAACTTCTGGGCCACCTGGTGCGGGCCCTGCCGCCAGGAAATGCCGCAGTTGAACAAGCTGTACGACAAATACCGCTCGGCAGGCTTTGTGCTGCTGGGCGTCAACATTGATGACGACGCCCGCCATGCCACCGATGTGGCGGCCAAGCTGGGGCTCAAATTCCCCGTGCTGCTGGACACCGACAAGGCGGTCAGCCGCCTGTATGACCTGGGCACCATGCCCACCACGGTTCTCATTGACCGTGACGGTCGGGTGCGCCACATCCACCCCGGCTACCTCGCAGGATATGAAGACATTTACGACAAAGAGATCCGGGGGCTTCTGAAATGACGGACCGCACGCTTCTGACCACCGCCGTGCTGCTGGGCACGATTTTGCAGACGGGTTGCGCCCTGCAGCCCTGGGTCAAGCCCTATGAGCGCGAACACCTGGCGGACCCCATCATGCAATTCTCACGCGAGTCGCTTTCCGAAAAGCATTTTGAACACGTGCGCAATGTGCGCGAAGGCGCGCGCGGCGCTACCGGCGTGCAAGGGGGTGGCTGTGGCTGCAACTGACAACACAACCCCTGCGCGTGCGCGGTGGGGCCTCCTACGCCACCTGGCCGCACTGTTGGGCGGCGTGCTGGCGGCCAGCGGCGCACGTGCAGTGGATCTGCCGGAGGACTCCGGCGAAGCCTTGTTCCACTCCTACAACGGTGGTGGCGTCAACGCCAGCGGGCCGGCACTGCTGGTGCGCAAACAACTGGCCGACAAGGTGTCGCTGTCGGCCAGCTACTACGTCGACGCGGTCAGCAACGCGTCGATTGACGTGGTCACCACCGCCAGCCCCTACAGCGAGCAACGCACAGAATACGGCCTGGGTGCAGAGTACGTCTACCGCGACTCCAAACTGTCGCTGACGACGACAACCAGCAAGGAGGGCGACTATACGGCCAACAGCGTCGGCTTCGACATCACTCAGGACACGTTTGGCGGCATGACGTCTGTGAGCCTGGGCTTCACCCGCAGCAATGACCAGATCAGCAAGCAGGGCGCGCCAGAATTTGCCGACGAAGCCGCCCACTGGCAGTACCGGCTGGGGGTTACACAGGTGCTGTCACCACGCTGGGTCATGAGCGCCAATGCCGAGGCCCTGGCTGACGACGGATTCCTGGGCAGCCCCTACCGTGTTGCACGGGTGTTCGGCGCCGTGGTGCCGGAGCGCACACCGCGCACCCGCTCGGCGCGGGCGGTCAAATTCCGCCTGATCGGTGACCTGGGAACACGGGACGCCGTCCATGTGGACTACCGCTACTTCTGGGACACCTGGGACATCAAGGCGCATACGGCCGAAGTGGGCTACAGCCGCTACTTTGGGGAGCAATGGCTGGCCGATACGTCGCTGCGCTTCTACCGGCAGGACAAGGCCCTGTTCTACAGCGACAACGCCACCACGGAGACCACCTACCTCTCGCGCAACCGGCAGTTGAGCACCTTCGACAGCATTGGGCTCGGCGCCAAGGTCGCCTACAAGCTGGGCCGGGTAGCGGGCACCTCGGGGCTCAAGCTCAATGCGGCGTATGAGTACACCCGCTTCAAGTTCAGCGACTTCACCGACATTCGCACCGGTGCGCCCTATGCCTACAACGCCAACGTGCTGCAGGTCTACCTGACAGCCACTTTCTGATGCAAGCCACCCATCTTTTTGGCGCAGGAAACTTTTTTGGCGCACGAAACGACTGCGCGCGGCGGGCGACGTGTCAGGCGTTCTCCGGCTCGCGTCGCGGGCGACCTTGCTTGGGTTGCCACGGTTGTTTCGTTAACACGGTGGTTGGGTCGCCTGCTCTGTGGCAACCGCAAGTGCGGCCTGCGCCCGCCCGCCACGCCACCCGCCTTGAGGGCGAGGCGCTTGGGCGCAGAGTTGGGGAAAGGCTACAAGCGAAACAGGCCGCTAGCCCTCGTGGAATATGCATCGATAGCTATGTACTTTGTAGCATTCACCACAACGCGCCGCCAGGTCGGTGGGCCGGGTGTCCCTTCGTCGGCCCCATTCGCGGTTGCCACGGAGCAGGCGCACACGCCACCACCTTGACGCAGCAGCCTATGCAGCCCCAAAAACGTCGCCCGCGAGCGTGGGCCAGAGAAGGGATACCCGGCCCACCGGCCCCGCCAAACCAGCAACGAACGGAATGCCTGCAATGCCTACCCTGAACCCTCGCCAAGACGATCAACTTCCAAATGGGCAATCCCGAATGATCCAACTCCTGCGCCATCTGACCGTCAGCCTGATGTGTGTGTGCACGCTGGGCAGCGCCTGGTGCGCCGATGCACCGACCGCACCGGTCACAACGACCGCATCGACCACTCCCACTGAATCCGCCGTGCTGGACACCCGCATCCAGGACCTCAAGAGCGATGTCATCGCCCTGAACCGCGACTTGCTGGTGCTGGAAGAAGAACTACTGTTCCCCGCCAACACCCAGGTGGCGCTGTTTGTGTCCATGGATGTGGGCAAGATGTTTGAGCTGGAGTCGGTGCAGGTCAAGATCGACGACAAGCTGGTGGCCAACTACCTGTACACCCCGCTGGAAGTGCAGGCCCTGCACCGCGGTGGCGTGCAGCGGCTCTACCTTGGCAACCTGCGCTCCGGCACCCATGAACTGGTGGCCTTCTTCACTGGGCGCGGACCCCATGTGCGTGACTACAAACGGGGGGCGACCATCCGCTTCGACAAGGACACCCAGGCCAAGTACGCCGAGCTGCGTATCCGGGACTCCTCCGCCAAGCTGCAACCCGAATTCGACATCAAGCTCTGGCAGTAACCGAAGAAGCCCACGCCAATGCGCCTGCCATTGCCCACCCGTCTTGTCCCCCGCCCTTGGCTGCTGGCCCTGGGTGCGGTGCTGACCCTGTCCTGCGCCACCGGCTTGCGGGCCGAGCCGTCTGGCGAAGTCAAGGACCCGTACTACGGCGACACGCTGTACCAGTACTTCCAGGAGCAGTACTTCAGTTCTCTGACCCAATTGATGGCATCACAACACTTTGGCCGCGTATCGCACCATGCCGAAGAGGCCGAGGTGCTGCGCGGCGGCATCCTGCTGTCCTACGGTTTGCACCGCCAGGCGGGTGACCTGTTTACGCGCCTGATTGACATGGGCGCCACACCCGCCACCCGCGATCGCGCCTGGTATTTCCTGGCCAAGATCCGTTACCAGCGCGGCTACCTGGCGGAGGCGCAGGACGCCTTGGCCCGCATTGGCAACGCCCTGCCCCCCGCTTTGCAGGAGGATCGCGTCTTGCTGCACGCCCATGTGCAAATGGCACGCGGTGACTATGCGGCTGCGGCCACTACACTGGCCGCCGTGGACAGCAAGGCCCCCAGCGCCCGCTACGCCCGCTACAACCTGGGCATTGCCCTGATCAAGGCCGGTGAAGCCGATCGCGGCACGGCGGTGCTGGACGAGTTGGGCCGGGCCACGGCCGAGGACGAGGAATACCGGGGCCTGCGCGACCGGGCCAACGTGGCCCTGGGCTTTGCCGCCCTGGCCGACAACCGCCAGCAGCAAGCCGGCACCTACCTGGAGCGCGTGCGCCTCAAGAGTCCCCAGGCCAACAAGGCGCTGTTGGGCTTGGGCTGGGCCGCGTCCGCGCGCAAGGAATCCGCCCAGGCCCTGGTACCCTGGCTGGAACTGACCCAGCGCGACGTTTCCGACTCGGCCGTGCTGGAGGCCCATATCGCCGTGCCCTACGCCTATGCCGAACTCGGCGCCTACGGGCAAGCGGCGCAGGGCTACGAACAGGCCATCACCACCTTCACCCGCGAGTCCACGGCCTTGAATGAATCCATTGCGGCGATCCAGACCGGCACCCTGGTCAATGCCCTGGTGGAGCGCAACCCGGGCGACGAAATGGGCTGGTTCTGGGGTGTGCGCGAACTGCCTGACATGCCCCATGCCAGCCACCTGGCCACGGTACTGGCACAGCACGAATTCCAGGAAGCTTTGAAGAACTACCGCGACCTGCTGTTCCTTACCCGCAACCTGCAGGAGTGGCGCGACAAGCTCAGCGTGTTTGACGACATGCTGGCCAACCGCCGCAAGGCCTTTGCCGAACGTCTGCCGCTGGTCAAGCAGCGCGCCAGCGAGATTGCCATTGGGCCGCTGCAGCAACGCCATGCAGCTGCCAACGCACTGGTCACGGCCGGTGAGACAGCCGCCGACGGCGTGGCCTTTGCCGATACCAAACAGTTGGGACTGCTGGACCGCGTGGCCCGCGTGCAGACCGCTCTGAAGGTTGCACCCAACAGCGCCGAATCCAGCACCGCGCGCGACCGGGCTCGCCTGGCCGCCGGAGCGCTCACGTGGCAACTGGCCCAGGACTACCCGGGGCGGGTCTGGCAGGCCAAAAAACAACTGCAAGCCATCGTGGACGAACTGGCCACGGCGCAGCGCCTGGACGCGGCACTGGCCCAGGCCCAACGTGACGAGCCGGTGCGCTTTGACGCTTTTGCCCAGCGCATCGCCACCATGCGCCCAGTGATCGATGCGATGCTGCCCCGTGTGGCCGCACTCGGCAAGGAACAACAACAGGCGGTGCAAGGCATTGCCATCGCCGCACTGGCGCGCCAGCAAGAGCATTTGGGGCAGTACTCCACCCAGGCGCGCTTTGCGCTGGCGCAGCTCTATGACCGGGGCACCGACCGTTCCGCCCCAGCACCGGAGGCCAACCGTGCGACCAAACCTTAACGGGGATTGCCCGTTGGACTTGCGTACGCCACCTTTCGCACTTTTGTGTGGCGCACGAGACGACTGCGCGCGGCGGGCGGCGTGGCAGGCGTTCTCCGGCTCGCGTCGCGGGCGGTCATGTTTGGCTTGCCGTAGTTACCGCGTCAACGTGTTGGTTGGCACGCCGGTTCTGTCGCAACCGCAAGTGCGGCCTGCGCCCGCCCGCCACGCCAACCGCCTTGGGGGCGAGGTGTTGGGGCACGTTTCAGGAAGAGGCTACAAGCAGAATGGGCCTGTAGCCCTCGTGAATATTAGACGGGTAGCTATGCATTTTGTAGCGATCCACACCCGCACTGCCAGGTCGGTGGGCCGGGTGTCCCTTCGTCGGCCCGATTCGCGGTTGCCACAGAGCGTGCCCGCCTACCTACGCGTTAACGCAGCTGCGTATGCGGGCCTACAGCCTGCGCCCGCGAGCGTGGGCCAGAGAAGGGATACCCGGCTCACCGACCCCGCCAAACCCGCACCGCAAGAAACGCCTGAAGAATGCCTGAAATGACCCGTCACCAAGGCCATCCAATTCCTGATGGACATACTCGGCTTAGCGTAAGTGTGCTCATGGTCTGCCTGCTGGCCGCCTGTGCCGGCAAACAGCGCGGCACACCGGACAACGAACCCACGCTCAAAACCCTGGCGGGCCGCACGGTGAACGTCGTCAAAGACCCGGGCATGCCCATCCAGCCCGTCCAGGCCATTGCCGCGTACAACAGCTTTCTGGCGGTCGCCCCCCGCGCGCCGCAGCGCGAAGAGGCGATGCGCCGCATCGGCGACCTGGAGATGGACAGCGCGGACATCCGCAGCGAAGACGCACAGGCCACCGGCGCGCCCGACTACCGCGCCGCCGCAGCCCGCTACCAGGATGTGCTCAAAACCTTCCCCAACAGCCCTGGCAATGACCGCGTGCTGTACCAGCTGGCCCGGGCGCAGGAACAGGGTGGTGATCTGGAAGCGGCACTCAAGACGCTGGACCGCCTGGTCAAGGACTACCCGGCAACCGCACTTCTTGAGGAGGCCCAGTTCCGCCGGGGTGAACTGCTGTTTACAGGTAGCCATTACGCCCGTGCCGAAAAGGCCTATGCCACGGTGTTGCAAAAGGGAGCCGCCAGCCGGTACCACGACCGTGCGCTGTACATGCAGGGCTGGTCACAGTTCAAACAGGGCAAACTGGATGACGCGGTGCAGTCGTTCTTCGGTGTTCTGGATCTGAAGCTCGCTGGTCGGGCCGATGGCGGTGCGCTGGAAACACTGGACGGTCTGAGCCGGGCCGACCGCGAGCTGGTCGAAGACACGTTTCGCGTCACCAGCCTGAGCCTGACCAACCTCAAGGGTGCGGAATCCATTGCGCCCTACATTCAGTCACCCGAGCGCGAAGCCTACGCGTTTCGCGTCTACGAACAATTGGGCGAGCTCTACCTGAAGCAGGAGCGCGTCAAGGACGCCGCCGACACCTTTGCGCTGTTCGCACGCACCCGCCCGCTGGATGCGCAGGCGCCGCTGTTTCAGTCGCGCGTGATTGCGGTCTATGAGCGCAATGGCTTTGCCACGCTGGCGCTGGAGGCCAAGACAGAATACGTGGCACGCTACGGCAGTACCAGCGCGTTTCGCCAGAGCAACCCCGAGGGCTGGCAGAAAGCGCAGCCCCTGGTCCAGACCCATATGGCCGAGCTGGCCCGCCACTACCACGCCAGCGCGCAAAAGAGCAAAGCCAGCGCCGACTACCAGCAGGCCGTGCGCTGGTACCGCGACTACCTGGCCGACTTCCCCAACGATGCACAGGCCGCGCAGAACAACTTTCTACTGGCCGAGCTGCTGTTTGAAGATGCCCAATTTGCGCTGGCGACCACCGAGTACGAAAAGACCGCCTACGCCTACCCCGTGCACGCCGCCAGCGCCGACGCGGGCTATGCCGCGCTGCTGGCCTATGCCCAGCAGCAAAAGAAGGCCAGCGGCGCGGAGCTGCCCGCTTTGCAGCAGGCCGGCGTGGCCAGTGCGCTGCGCTTTGTGCAGACCTTTGGCAGCGATGCGCGCGCCGCACCGGTGCTGGCCGATGCCGCGCAAACCCTGTACGTCCTGAAGG
>Ga0208398_101144_pt1 | contig 11670 bp, 12 predicted proteins | sample LakWasMe79_HOW10_2_FD_183905 | JGI IMG/M metagenome (GOLD analysis project Ga0208398, IMG submission 183905) | Freshwater sediment methanotrophic microbial communities from Lake Washington under simulated oxygen tension - Sediment Metagenome... | ecosystem: Environmental > Aquatic > Freshwater >... | reverse complement strand
ACCTTCGCATGTCGGAATCAAAATCCGATGCCTTAACCAACTTGGCGACTCCCCTACACAGGACACTGCAGAGCTGCAGCACCCCATAACTTTACTCAGTCTTCAGCCCATTCGCGAAGCGGATGAACATCCAAACTGCGGCATATTTTTCCAAGCCATCCCGGAGGAAGATCCTCCAGATCTGTCGGCATGGCCTGGCTCGACATGCCTGCGCCACGCAACACTTCTTGCGACGCTCTTTCTCCCGACACTCTGGCAAACACCGCACTGCCCGAGCCCGTCATCCGGCTGTTGCCGAAGCGGTCTTGCAGCAGTCCCAGCGCCTGACTCACTTCGGTGCTGTGATGCTCGGCGGCGGCTTGCAAATCGTTGCGACCCCAACCTTGAATCACGCTGGCAAGCCAGTCGGACCTCGTTTTGTCTTCGCTGCTATTGTGTGCAGGAAAGCCCGCTACTATAGCCACGCTTTTTGATCTCTGCAAGAGCGGCGACGAAAATATTTCCTTGGTTCCTATGCTGGCGGCCGGTTTGAGCACCGCCAGGGTCTGGGTGGGCAGCTCGACGGGGTGCAGGATTTCGCCCACGCCTTCGACGAAGGCATTGCTGCCGCCCAGGAAGAAGGGCACATCGGCACCCAGGCTCAGGCCGAGCGGAAGCAGGCGCGCGCGCGGCCAGTTCACGCCCCAGAGCCGGTTCAGCGCCAGCAGGGTGGAGGCGGCGTCCGAGGAGCCTCCGCCCATGCCGGCACCGGCAGGCAGGCGCTTCTCGATATGGATATCGGCACCCAGCGCGCAGCCGCTCTCACGCTGCAGGGCACGCGCGGCGCGCAGGCAGAGGTCGTCGGCGGGCAGGGCGTCGCCCCGGTCATGACGCAGCAACCGGCCATCGCCGCGTGTCTCGAAATGCAGGGTGTCGGCCCAGTCGATCAGGGCGAAAACCGATTCAAGCAGGTGATAGCCATCGGGCCGCTTGCCCACCACATGCAGAAAGAGATTGAGCTTGGCCGGGGCCGGGACGTCGTAGAGCGCTTGCATGAGAGCGTGTCAGGGTTTGGGGTCGAGGCGCACGCGCAGCGTGGCCTCGGGTTCGGTGCTGCGCCTGGCCAGGATCAGGCCTTCCTCGTAGCGGCTCAGGTCCACCTCCCAGCCCAGTTGCCGGAAGCCGGCCTCGTCGCCGGGCCTGCGCTGGTGCGCGGCCTGCGGCCAGGGGCGGCCAACCAGCCAGTCGAACATGGCGGCGATGGGAATGGCCTCACCCAGCAGCTCGCGGGTGAGGGCGTCGAGGTCGTCGAAGCGGCGTTCATCGCTGGGGGTCTGCAGCAGCACCTCGCTGCCGCTCCAGCGCGCGCGTGCCAGCAGGCTGCCCAGCGGGGTGCTGAGCTCCAGCTGCCCGGCCTTGGCCGAGCCCTGCAGCTCGAAGCCGGCATTGCCGCCCTGGGCGCGGGCGCCATTGAGTGCCGCCACCTGCACGCTGAGGCGGCCGCTCAAGCGCAGGTCCTCGGCCTGGGCCTGATAGGGCTGCGGCTGCGGTGGCACGCTGACGCAGGCCGCCAGCGCCAGGCAGGCGCAAAGCGCGAGCGCACGCCTCATGGCTTGGCTTTGAGTCGCTGCATGGTCTCGCGCAGGGCTTCGTTCTTGGGATCGCGCTTGCTGCCTTCGGCCCAGACGCGCTTGGCTTCATCACGCTGACCGGCCGCCCACAGCACCTCGCCCAGGTGGGCGGCGATCTCGGCGTCGGGGCGCGAGCCATAGGCCTGGCGCAGCAGGCGCTCGGCCTCGTCGAGCTTGCCCATGCGGTATTCCACCCAGCCCATGCTGTCGACGATGAAGGGCTCCTGCGGCGCGAAGCTGAGTGCCTTGGCGATCAGCTCGCGCGCCTCGGGCAGGCGCTCCTTGCGATCGGCGAGCGAATAGCCCAGCGCGTTGTAGGCGTGGTAGTGGCCGGGACGCAATTCGATCACCTTGCGCAGCAGGGTTTCCATCTCCTCGGTGCGACCCAGCTTCTCGGCCATCATCGAGCGCTCGTAGATCAGATCGGCATCGTCGGGGAATCGTTCACTGGCCTTGCTCAGCACGTCCAGCGCCGGCGCCCATTCACGTGCATCGCGCAGCAGCTGTGCCTCGGCCAGCAGCTTGGCGCGCAGATCCTGTTCGCGCTCGCCGGGCAGGGCCTGGATGAGCTGGCGCGCCTGTGCCAGCTTGCCCTGCTTGGCCAGCAACGAGGCGCGGCGCAGCTGGGTTTCCGTCTGGCGCTGCGGCGCATCCACGCGCAGCAGCCAGGCCTCGGCCGCCTTCAGCTCGCCGCGCATCTCGGCCGCCTGAGCCAGCAGCAGCCAGGCCTGCTGGCGCGCATCCTTGCCGGCATCGCTGAGCTCGTGCTCGGCCGTCTTGCTGTCGCCCTCCAGCCGTTTCAGAAAGCTGCGCAGCGCGCTGTCGGCTGCGTCGGCATGGCCCAGCTCCAGCTCCAGCGAACCCAGCGCCAGCCAGGACGAAGGGTTGTCGGGCATCTGCTCGGTCAGCAGGCGGAACTCGCGCGCGGCATCGGCCGGGCGCTGGGCGCGTGCCAGGGCACGGCCATAGGCCTGGCGCAGGCCGTGGTTGTCGGGCTTGGCCTGCAGGGCCGACTTGATCAGGGTCTCGGCCTCGGCGCGCTGCCCCATCAGGTCCAGGGCCAGGATCAGCGGCTCTTCGGCGTCGGCGAATTCGCTGGCCGCGCTGCGGGTCAGCGTCATCGCGTCCTCGACCTCGCCGGCCACCTGTTCCAGCTTGGCCAGCACCAGCATGGCCATCATGCGGGTGTCGGGCTGTTGGGCCGCCTCCTGCAAGGCCGGCTTGAGACCCGTCAGCACCTGCTTGGGCTCGGGCGCGCGCTGGAATAGCTGGGGCAGCGATGCCAGCACCGCACCCCGCTGCGCGGTCGGCGTCAGGGCCAGCAGGGACTTCAGCGGCGCGGCGGCCTCGGCCGGCTTGTTGAGCAGGGCCAGCAGCTGCAGCAGCGATTGATGGGCGTCGACGGAATCGGGCGAGGCCTCGCGCCAGGCCTTGGCGGCGATCAGCGCCTGCTCGCCAGCGCGCGCCTGCAGGGCGATGCTCACCACGCGCTTGAACAGGGCCTGGTCCTGGGTGCGGCGTGCCGCGTCCAGCAGCACCTGGTAGGCGGTGCCGGCCTGGCCGGCATTGAGCTCCAGCTCGCCGATCAGCAGCTGGTAGAACAGCGGCGCATCCATCGCCGAGTTGCTGATCACGGCAGGTGCGGAATCGGCCTCGCTGGCGGCCCAGGCCGGAGCGGCACAGCCCATCAGGACGGACAGGATGGCCGGCGCCCACAGCGGTTTGGCGGGCGGGCGGCGATTCGAGGCGGGCATGCGGGGCTCCTGGAGAAGGGCTGGGCTTGTGGTCAAGCCCCTGAGGGGCATTCTAGGCAAGCGCTCGCTCTTATCATGAGTCATGCCTGAATTGCCCGAAGTCGAAGTCACCCGCCGCAGCTTTGCCGACGCGATTGCCGGAGCCCGCGTGCTCGAACTCAGGCTGGGCAAGCCGCTGCGCTGGCCCCTGGGGGTTGCACCGCAGAGCCTGGTGGGGCGCCGCGTGGGCGAGGTGCGGCGGCGCGGCAAATACCTCTGGCTGCCGCTCGAGCCGGGCGGGCTGCTGCTGCATCTGGGCATGTCGGGCTCGCTGGCCTTCAGGGAGCATGCGCCGCCGGCCGGGCCGCATGACCATTTCGAGTTGCTGACCAACCGCGGCAGCCTGCGCCTGACCGATCCGCGCCGCTTCGGCGCGGTGGTCTGGTCGGATGCCCTGGACGCCGACCCAGTCGCCAAGCTGCTGGCCGGTCTGGGGCTGGAGCCCTTTGACGCGCGCTTCGATGGTGCGCATCTGCATGCCGGCCTGAGTGGCCGGCGCGTGGCCATCAAGCAGGCCTTGCTGGCGGGCGACATCGTGGTGGGCGCCGGCAATATCTACGCCTGCGAGGCCCTGTTTCGCGCCGGCATCGATCCGCGCCTGCAGGCGCAGCGCCTGAGCCGGCCGCGTGCCGGCCGCCTGGCCCTGGCGGTGCGCGAGATCCTGGCGCAGGCGGTGGACGCGGGTGGCACCACGCTGCGCGACTTCAAGGACGCGCATGGCGTGGCCGGCAGTTTCCAGATGCAGGCCCAGGTCTATGGGCGCGAGGGCGAACCCTGCCTGGCTTGCGGCACGCCGATACGCCGCATCGTGCAGGGGCAGCGCTCCACCTATTACTGCCCGTCCTGCCAAAAGCGCTGATTCAGGCGCTGATTCACGCGTTAGCATGCGCCGCGCATGAGAAAAGAGCCCAGCCCCACCGAGATTCAAGCCCTGTTCGCCCCCACCCTGGTGGCCTGGCAGCGCAGCCATGGGCGCAACGCGCTGCCCTGGCAGAACACGCGCGACCCTTACCGCGTCTGGCTGTCCGAGATCATGTTGCAGCAGACCCAGGTGAGCACGGTGCTGGGCTATTACCAACGCTTTCTCGCCAGTTTTCCGAGCGTGCGCGAGCTGGCCGCGGCGCCGTTGGACGAGGTGCTGACGCTGTGGGCGGGCCTCGGCTATTACAGCCGTGCCCGCAATCTGCACCGCTGTGCCCAGGCCGTGTGCGAGCTGCATGGCGGCGAGTTCCCGCGCAGCGCCGAGCTCTTGCAGACCCTGCCCGGCATCGGTCGCTCCACCGCCGCCGCGGTGGCCTCGTTCTGCTTTGGCGAGCGCGTCGCCATCCTGGACGGCAACGTCAAGCGCGTGCTCTCGCGGCTGCTGGCCTTCGAGGGCGACCTGGCCAGCGCGGGGCAGGAAAAGCTGCTGTGGCAGCAGGCCGGCGCGCTGCTGCCCGGCAGCGCCGACATGCCCGCCTATACCCAGGGCCTGATGGATCTGGGCGCCAGCCTGTGCAGCGTGCGCGCGCCGCAATGCCTACTGTGCCCGGTGAGTGAGCTGTGCCTGGCGCGTGCCCAGGGCGAGCCGCAGCGCCTGCCCGTGAAGACGCGCAAGCTCAAGCGCAGCCGGCGCGAGAACTGGTGGTTGTGGCTGGAGCATGAGGGCCGCATCTGGCTCGAACAACGCCCTGCCACGGGCGTCTGGGCGGGGCTGTGGACCCTGCCACTGTTCGACGACGAGGACGCGCTGCAGCGGCAGCTGGCCGGCCTGGGTGCCAGCGCCGAGGTGATGCCGATGATCCAGCACGCGCTGACGCATCTGGACTGGGTGCTGCATCCGCGCCGCGCCGAGGTGGCGGGGCCTGCGCCCGAGTTGAGCGGCGGTGTCTGGGTGGCGCGCGAGCGCCTGGCCAGTTATGCGCTGCCGGCGCCGCTCAAGCGCCTGCTGGATTGATGGCGGATGGATGGCGTATGCTTGCGCCCCTCGACAGCCGACCCCACATCATGCAAAGCACTGCCAAGCCCGCCGTCAAGAGCGCGATCGAATCGGCCGCGGTGGCTGCCCTGGCGGGCGCCGCCTGCCTGTGGTTCCTGATCTCGGTGGCCAATATGGACGAGGTCGACGGTGCCAAGGCCACCCTGTGGAGCCTGGGCCTGGCGGTCTGCGTGATCGCCCACATCAGCTTCGTGGGCGTGGCACTCAAGCATGCCGGCCGCCGCGTGCTGCCCTGGCTGCTGGGCATGGTGATCCTGTTCCCGGTGGTCTCGGTGGTGGCCATGGTCCTGCTCTTGCAGGACGAGCAGCCGGGCTGATACTACTTCGCGTCCAGCTCGCGGTGCCGCTTGAGCACCTGGCCGTGATAGGCGAACTGCTTGGACAGCGTTTCCACCAGATAGACCGAGCGATGCTGGCCGCCGGTGCAGCCGATCGCGACGGTCAGGTAGCTGCGCTGGTCGGCCGCGAAATTGGGCAACCATTGCGCGATGAAAGCGCCGATCTGGCCCAGCATCAGGCGCACCTCGGGCTGGGCCTCCAGATACTCGGCCACCGGCGCGTCGCGGCCGGTCAGCGGCCGCAGTTCGCGGTCGTAATAGGGGTTGGGCAGCACGCGCACGTCGAAGACGAAATCGGCATCGCTGGGCACGCCATGCTTGAAGGCGAAGGACTCGAACACCAGCGTCAGCGAGGTGCCGCTCACCACCACCAGATCGCGCACCCAGGCGCGCAGCTGCGCGGGCCGCAGCTGGCTGGTGTCGATCACCGTTGACTCGACGCGCAGCGCCGCCAGCAGCTCGCGTTCCAGCTCGATCGCGTCCAGCAGCATGCGGTGCGCATCTTCGCCATCCTGTTGGGCCTGGCGCAGCGGATGCGGGCGGCGCGTTTCGGAGAAGCGCCGCATCAGGGTGTCGGTATTGGCGTCCAGGAAGATCGTGCGCAGGCCCACGCCCTCGGCGCGCAATTGCTTGATGAGTGGCAGCAGATGCGGCAGCGAGCCGGCGCTGCGCACGTCCACCGCGATCGCGACGCGGCGCTTGCCACGTTGCTTTTCCAGCGTCAGGAAGTCCAGCAGCAGCTCGGGCGGCAGGTTGTCCACGCAGAAGAAGCCGGCGTCCTCCAGCGCATGCATGGCGATGGACTTGCCGCCGCCCGACACGCCCGTGACCAGCACCACATCGCTTTGCGGCGCTGGCTTGGGCTCGGCCCCCCGCTTGCTGCTGCTGCTCATGATCTGGCCTTCTTGCCGCGCGCTGCAGCGCCGGTGTTGGAGAGATCCAGCATCTCCTGCGCATGGGCAATGCTGGTGGACGAGAGGCGTTCGCCGCCCAGCATGCGGGCAATCTCGGCCACGCGCGCCTCGCCAAGCACGGGCTGAACGTCGCTGCAGGTGACGCCGGCGCGCAAGGCCTTGGAGACGACGAAGTGCTGGTCGGCGCAGGCGGCCACCTGGGGCAGGTGGGTGACGGCCAGCACCTGGCGCTCGCGGCCCAGCTGCTTCATCAGCCGGCCCACGGTCTCGGCCACCGCGCCGCCCACGCCGGCGTCGATTTCGTCGAAGATCAGGGTGCCGGCGCCGCTGTCCTGCTGCTGGCAGGTGGTGACGGCAATCGCCAGCGCGATGCGCGAAAGCTCGCCGCCCGAGGCCACCTTGGCCAGCGGCCGCGGCGTGCTGCCGGCGTGTCCTGCCACCAGGAATTCGGCCGACTCCAGGCCGAAGCTCTGCGGTTGTTCCTGCTTGAGCAGGGCGATCTCGAAGCTGCCGCCGGCCATGCCCAGCAGCTGCATGGCCTGGGTGACGGCGGCCGAGAGCTGGGGTGCGGCCTCGGCGCGCGCGGCGCCGAGCCGCTTGGCTTCCTGCTCGTAGTTCTTGCGTGCCAGGTCTTGCGCGGCCTGCAGGGCGGCCAGGTCGCTGGCGGCATCCAGGGCCGCAAGCTCCTGCTTCCATTCCTGCAGCAGGGCCGGCAGCTCGGCCGGCTGGCGCCGGTAGCGGCGTGCCAGCGCCACCCAGGCGGAGAGGCGCTCGTCCAGTTCCCGCAAGCGTTCGGGCTCCATGTCGGCGCCGTGCAGATAGGAGCCCAGCGTGTGGGCGGCATCCTGCAGCTGAGCCTGCACGCCATGCAGGGCTTCCACGGCCGGCAACAGGCGGGCGTCGTAGGCCAGCACGTCCTGCAGCTCGTCCAGCGCGCCCTGGGTCAGGCCTTCGGCATTCAGTTCGGACTCGCTCAAGGCATCCAGCGCCTTGCGCACCGCGTCCATCAGCGACTGCGCATGCGAGAGGCGTTGATGCTCGCTGCTCAGCTCATCCCATTCCTCGGCGCCGGGCGCCAGGCGATCCACCTCGCCGATCTGCCAACTCAGGCGTTCATGCTCGCGCGCCAGCTCGCCCTGGCGCGCCTGTGCCGCGTCCAGGCGCTCGACGGCTTGCTTCCAGTCGGCATAAGTCTTGGCCACCAGGGTGGTCTCGATGCCGGCATAACCGTCCAGCAGGGCGCGTACCGCGGGCGCGCGGGTCAGGCCTTGCCAGGCATGCTGGCCATGGATGTCCAGCAGGCTGTCGGCCAGCTCGCGCAGCTGCGCCACCGTGGCGGCACTGCCATTGATCCAGGCGCGGCTCTTGCCCTGGGCGTCGATGACACGGCGCAGCAGCAGGCAATCGTCGTCGCCATCAAAACCGGCCTCGGTGAGCCAGTCGTGCAGCGAGGCGGGGCGGTCGAACTCGGCGGTGATTTCGGCCCGCGCCGCGCCCTCGCGCACCACGCCGGCATCGCCGCGGCTGCCCAGCGCGAGCTGCAGGGCGTCAATCAGGATGGACTTGCCGGCACCGGTTTCGCCGGTGAGCACCGCAAAGCCGTTGCTGAAGTCGAGCTCCAGTTCCGGGACGATGACGAAGTCACGTAGGCATAGGCGCCTGAGCATTCAGCTCACTCCTTCGTACCAACGCAGCTTGCGGCGCAGCGTGGCGTAGTAACTCCAACCGGTGGGATGGAGAAAGCAGACCTTGTGCTTGGAGCGCCGCACGGTGATGCGGTCGCCGTGCAGCAGGCTGGCAAGGCTTTGCATATCGAAATTCACGCTGGCATCGCGGCCCGCCACGATCTCCAGCCGGATCTCGCCCAGGTCGGGCAGCACGATGGGCCGGTTGGACAGCGTGTGCGAGGCGATCGGCACCAGCACCCAGCCGCCAATGCTGGGGTGCAGGATGGGCCCGCCGGCCGACAGTGAATAGGCGGTGGAGCCGGTGGGCGAGGCGACGATCACACCGTCGGCGCGCAGATTGGCCACGAACTCGTCGCCCACGTCCACGCGCAGCTCCACCATCGAGGCGGTGGCGCCACGGCTCACCACCACGTCGTTGAGGGCCAGGCCCTCGAAGATGATGCGCTCGTCGCGCCAGACCGCGCCCTCGAGCATGGCGCGCTGCTCTTTTTCATAGGTGCCGGCCAGGATGGGCTCGAGCGCCTCGCGAAAGCGCTCGATCGAGATGTCGGTGATGAAGCCGAGCCGGCCCTGGTTGATGCCCACCAGCGGGGTGCCATGTCTTGCCATCTCGCGGGCAAAGCCCAGCATGGTGCCGTCGCCACCGACGACGATGGCCAGATCGCACTCGCGACCCAATTCATCGTTGGAGAGGGCATCGAAGGCGGTGATGCCGGTGTTCAAGGCGGTCTCGCGCTCCAGCGAGACTTCCAGGCCGAGGCCGGCCACAAACTCGGCAATCTCTTCAAGCACAGGGCGTATGCCCCTGGCCTGGTGCTTGCCCACTAACGCCACATGACGGAATCGCTTGGCCATGCGCAGAATTACACCACAGGGTTGCGACGACTTGCGGAACATGGCGGGCCTGTCCGTACAATGAAAACCATGCTCGACGAGCGCTCCAAATCACTGCTGAAAACCCTGGTCGAACGCTATATCGCGGACGGCCAGCCCGTGGGTTCGCGCACGCTGTCCAAGGCCTCGGGTCTGGAGCTCTCGCCCGCGACCATACGCAATGTGATGGCCGATCTGGAAGATCTGGGCCTGATCGCCAGCCCGCACACCAGTGCCGGACGCATCCCGACGGCGCGCGGCTACCGCCTCTTCGTCGACACCATGCTGACGGCGCAGCCGGCCCTGCTGGGCGCGGATGCGCGGCCCATCGAGACGCAGTTGCAGCCCGACCAGCCGCAGCGCGTGATCGCCAGCGCCGCGCATCTGCTGTCCAGCCTGTCGAGCTTTGTCGGCGTGGTCACCGCGCCGCGCAAGCCCAGCGTGTTCCACCACATCGAGTTTCTGCGCCTGGGCGAGCGGCGCGTGCTGGTGATCATGGTCTCGCCCGATGGCGATGTGCAGAACCGCGTGATCTTCACCGCGCAGGACCTCAACCAGGCCGAGTTGGCCGAGGCCAGCAACCGCCTCAACGCCCATTACGCCGGCCTCACCCTGGAGGCGGTGCGCGAGCGTCTGCGTAGCGAGGTCGATGCGCTGAAGGGCGAGATCGGCGTGCTGATGAATACCGCCGTGCAGGTCGGCACCGAGGCGCTGGAGCATGAGGAAGAGCGCGTGGTGATCTCCGGCGAGCGCAATCTGCTCACCGTGCAGGACTTCAACAACGACATGGGCAGCCTGCGGCGTCTGTTCGAGATGTTCGAGCAGAAGACCCAGCTGATGCGCCTGTTGGACGTCTCCAGCCGCGCCGAGGGCGTGCGCATCTATATCGGCGGCGAGAGCCAGGTCGTGCCCTTTGAGGAGCTCTCCATCGTCTCCGCGCCCTACGAGGTGGATGGCCAGGTGGTGGGCACCCTGGGCGTGATCGGCCCGACCCGCATGGCCTACGACCGCATGATCCAGATCGTCGACATCACCTCGCGCATGGTCAGCAATGCGCTGTCGCAGAAATAGCCAGTACGTCTGCCCTATACAATCCGCGCTCCTGGCGCTGGCCAGGGCACTCAGGGCCGTTAGCTCAGTTGGTTAGAGCAGAGGACTCATAATCCTTTGGTCGCAGGTTCAAGTCCTGCACGGCCTACCAAACATCCCCTCAGCAAAGACAAAGGGCTTGGCGTGGTGCCAAGCCCTTCTTGCTTGTGAGCGGTCAATTAACTAATCAGCGCGCCGCCGCCGGTGCCCGCGTCACGCGGGTCTTGCCGCCGGTGGTCACCACCACCACGGCATCGCCGGGCAGCAGGGTTTCGCCGGCCTTGGCCTGCACCACGGCGCGGCGCTCGCCATTGCGAAGTTGCAACAGGATCTCCACGGCTTCTTCCTTGGTGGCATTGCGCTCGATGGCGTTGCCAATGACGGCACCTGCCACGGCACCCAGCACGCCGACCACCTGACCCTCGCGGCGGCCACCAACGCTGGAGCCGGCCACGGCACCGATCACACCGCCGGTGACGGCGCCGGCGCCGCTTTGGCTGCCGTCCACGGTGACCGGGCGGATCGAGAGAATGGTCGCATCCTGCACCTGGGACATGCGCTGTGCGTCGCCGCGCTGCACCACGTCGGGGCTGGTGGTCGAGCAGGCGGCCAGGGTCGCCACGGTGGCGGCGACGATCAGTTTCTTGATGGGCATGGTTCCTCCGGATAAGTCGTGGAAGACCAACGTAGCCGCGGGCTTCAGCGTTGACCCGATTACAAGTCTTTACCGGCGGCCATGACCGAGGTCATGCCTGAGTCCATGCTCAGGCATGCAGGCGGCTGGACTTCGGCACGCTGGCGAGCAGGAACTCCATCTGGTCGGCCAGGATGCGGCGCCCGCGCAGAATCATGTCCTCGTGCAGGCTGGGCACATAGGGCAGGTAGAGCAGGGTCATGTGAGCCTCTTCGGGCATGCGGTTGCCCTTGCGGCCGTTGCAGCTCTTGCAGGCGGTGATGCAATTCATCCAGCTGTCGTACCCGCCGCGCGAGCTGGGGATGATGTGCTCGCGGGTCAGGTCGTCGGGATGGTGGCTGTGGCCGCAGTAGGCACAGACATAGCGGTCGCGCGCGAACAGCTTGGGGTTGGAGAGGGCAGGCGCCTGACGCCAGGCGCGCGAGGGCACGGCACCGCGTACCGCGATGATGGGGTGCACCTCGATACGCGATTGCATGCCGGTGCGGCGCTGCAGGCCGCCACGCAAGACATGGCAGGGGTCGCCAAGCGTCCAGGCCACGCCGTCGCTGGCATAGATCACGGCCGCTTCCTTGGTCGTGATCCAGGCTTGCGGTCTGCCCGAGATATCAAGTTGCAGAACATCCACAGCGTTGACCTCCTGCCCGCAGCGTACTGCATTAGTGCGCGCTAACTCAAGCCTTGCGCGCGGGG
>Ga0208398_101142_pt1 | contig 11675 bp, 9 predicted proteins | sample LakWasMe79_HOW10_2_FD_183905 | JGI IMG/M metagenome (GOLD analysis project Ga0208398, IMG submission 183905) | Freshwater sediment methanotrophic microbial communities from Lake Washington under simulated oxygen tension - Sediment Metagenome... | ecosystem: Environmental > Aquatic > Freshwater >... | reverse complement strand
CCGGCCCGGGGCTGCTGGCCTAAGATTGCACCGATCAACTCCGATGGCTTCGGGCTGGAACGGGAGGTTCCATGGCAACGGTCAAGGACTGGCGAGCCGTGTTCTCGCGTGTGAAGGCTGCGCTGATGCACCGCGGTTGCACGCGCGACGATGCCGATGACCTGGCTCAGGAGGCCTACCTGAAGCTCATTTGCTATGAGCTTGAACACACTGTGGTGAAGCCCGACGCATTTCTGATGCGCACGGCGCTGAACCTGGCGATCGACGCGCACCGGGTGCGGCGAAACCACGGTGAACTGGTGCTGCTTGAGGAGATGACGCTCGACGAGTGGGTGCGGGCCGACCCGGGGCCGACCGCCGAGGCCACCTTGCTTGCGAAGGAGCGACTGGCGCGAATTGCCGAGGGCCTGGTGGATGTCGGCGTCAAAACCCGCCGGATCTTCTTGGCGCACCGCTTGGACGGCATGACGTATCAGGAGATCGCGCAGCTCCACGGGCTGAGCGTCAGTGCAGTCGAGAAGCATATGGCCAAAGCTACGATGGCAGTGATGCAGTGGATGGAGGGCTGGTGAGATGGAAGCCAATGGCAGGAACGGCGCGGACGGGCCGGATGGCCGGGGCAGCGGTCCCGCGCCCGTCGTGACGCGCAAGATCGCCGCAGAGGCTGCGACCTGGATCGCCCGCCTTCACGGCCCCAGCCGGTCGCCCGCGATGGAGCAGGCGCTTCGCGAGTGGCTGTCGCGTTCCGCCGCCCATCGGCATGCATTCGAGAAGTGCACCGATGTCTGGCAGGATGTGGCGGGCGTCCGCGTGGCGGACGTCTACGCGGGCGTTGCGGCCCGGTCGCTGAATGCCGCCCTCGCGGGCGAACGCCGGTGGGCTCAGATGCGGTGGCCGTTGCTAGGCCTGCTGACCGTGTTGATCGCCGCCGCAGCACTCGTGGCGCATCGGTGGTGGGTCGTGGATGTCTACGCCACCAAGGTCGGCGAGCAGCAGCTGTTGTTGTTGGGGGATGGCACCCGCCTATCCCTGAACACCGACACGCAGGTCCGTGTGGAGATCGGTTCCGATTTGAGATCGGTGCGCGTGGAGAGTGGCGAAGCGATCTTCGAGGTCGCGAAAGATCCGTTTCGACCTTTCGTTGTTCGCGTGGCCGATAGCGAGGTGCGCGCCATCGGCACCGTCTTTGCGGTGCGCCTGCCAGGCCGCAGCACGGAGCGCCGCGATGAGCCGGTGGCCGTGACCTTGATCGAAGGGCAGATCAGCGTGCGCCCAGTCGTCGGCGACGCCGGGCAGGAGGTGGGTTCGGCGAAGCCGGTGACGATGCAGGCAGGTGATCGCATGCTGCTGGTCAGTAATCGAGGAGGGCTCCGCGCTCCTGCGATTGAGCGTCTGGATCGACCGCACCTTGATCGCCTGGTCGCATGGAAGCGCGGCGAAGTCGTCTTCGACAATATCTCGCTGCCTGAGGCGGTGGCTGAGATGAATCGCTACACGCGAACGCCGATGGTATTGGTCGGTGATGCGTCCGCGCTTCGCGTGAGCGGTTTGTACCAAACCAGTGACAGCCCCGCCTTTGCGCGGGCCGTGGCGGCGCTGCATGGATTGCAGGTCCATGAGCGTGCGGGACGTCTGGAGCTGGCGTTCTCTCACTAGGATTAGCACTGACGGAATTCATTCGTTGCCCTCGTCATCTTGTTATCACCCCACAACAAGACGAGAGGCAAGAATGATTCGCAAGATCTTCCAGGGCGCGGGCCTGCACGGCAGTCACTTTCGGGATTGCACGGTCGTCGCGCTGGTGCTCAGTTGCGGCCTGGCCTGTGCGGCGGATGCCATCAGCGCAGCGCGTCATCGCATCGACCAACCTTCACAGCCATTGGCCGAATCGCTGCGCGCCATTGCCCGGCAAACCGGTGTCTCGGTCATTTTCGATCCGGCCAAGGTCAACGGGCGAAGCGCTCGCGCGGTGTCGGGGCAACTGACCGCGCAGGAGGCGGTGGAGCGGGCCTTGGAGGGTTCGGACCTTGTGCTGACGGTGATGCCGGACGGTCCAATCGTGATCCGGGCTGAGAAGGCCGCGCCATCGTCTGCGCCCGTTCCGGCTGTGCCGACCGCCAAGCCGGGTCGTGTGGGCGAGTCTAATTTCGCACCTTTTGCCGTTCTTGCGCAGGCCTCCCCGTCCGTCGTGACCGACGCGGCTCGCGGTGGTGCCGCCGATGGCGCAGCAGCCGCGACAACGCTCATCCGGGTCGAGGTCACGGGGTCTCGCCTCAAGCGCATCGACGCGGATGGTCCAACGCCGGTGAATGTCTACACCCGCGCGGACATTGAGCGCAGTGGTCAACCGACGCTCGATCGCTTCCTGAGCGGCCTGAACGAGGTCTCGATGAACCCGGGTGAGGGCGGGTCGAGCCAGACGAACGGGCAAGGCTCGGTGCAGCTGCGCGGCTTGCCGCTCGGATCGACGCTGGTGCTGGTCAATGGCCGCCGCTTGCAGGCGGCGGGGTCGTCGCCGGGCAACTTCTTCAATCTCAGCGTGATTCCAATGGCGGCCGTGGAGCGGGTCGAGATCGTGCCGGTCGGATCGTCTGCCGTGTACGGCGGCGATGCGCTGGCAGGCGTGGTCAACATCATTCTCAAGAAGCAGATCGACGGCATCGTGCTGGATGCGCGGGCGGGCTCCGCCCGTGGTGTGGGTGACGGCAGCGTGGCGCTGGGCACGGGCGGCGCCGGTGACAAGGGCTCGTTCCTGGTGCTGGGCTCGTACCGCAAGGCCAGCCCCCTGACGATGTCCGAGCGCGGGTACTTCTTGGATGGGGACTACCGCCGCTTCGGGGGTGTGGATGGTCGGACGCGGTTTTGCACCCCGGGCACGGTGAGCAGCGCGACGGCCGCGAACCTGCCGGGCTTGAACAGCACCTTTGCTGGCATTCCTTCGGCTGCGGTGGGGCAGCCGCTCACCGTCGCCAGCTTTGCGGCGACATCGGGCCAGGCGAACCTGTGCAACTCGATGGCCAATGGCAACGGCAGTGCGCTGGTCCATGGCTTCGAGACCTTCGGCTTGCATGCCGGTGGCGAGCGTCATCTCAGTGAGGCCTGGACAGCGTTCGGCGAGTTGACCCTGGCGCGCGAGCGGCTCCATGCCGAGCAGGCCGGCATGCTGCTCAGCAACGTGCTCGTACCGGCCACCAACCCCTACAACCCCTTCGGCGTGGCGGTGAGGGTCAGCGGACGGCTCGGCCTGGAAAACGGTGCGGAAACCCTGCATCGCGAGACCGACTTCAAGCGCGTGCTGCTCGGGGTTCGCGGTGACCTGGCGTCGGGATGGGAGCTGGAGGCGACGGCCTCGACCACGCGGGACGATGGCCTCAACACCCTATCGAACACCATCGCGAATGTGGCCGCGCGCACCGCCGCGCTGGCGTCGTCGACACCCGCCACCGCGCTCAATCCCTTTACCGCCGGTCGCGCGTCCAGCGATGAGGTCTTGCGGGCCATTTGGCAGGACTCGAACCGCGACGGGCGTGGCCGCAAGGACCAGGCCAGTGTGTTCGTACGAGGCTCGGCACTGACCTTGCCCACCGGCAGTGTCGACGTCATCGTCGGCGCAGAAACGGCGCGTGATCGCTACCTCTCTGCCATCCGCGGCGGCAACAGCGTGGGCGGCAGCCGTTCGAACAGCGCGGTCTACAGCGAGGCGCGGGTGCCGCTGTGGAGGGCTGACGCCGGTGCCGGCCCTGCACGGGATCTGGCCGCGCTCACGCTGGCCGCGCGCCGGGACGTCTACAGCGATTTCGGGGGCGCCAACACCTACCAGGCGGGGATCGAAGTTCGGCCCACTCGGACCAGCCTGCTGCGCGCGTCCACGGCCACTTCCTTCAAGCCGCCCACGCTGCTGCAGACCAACGTCAACGACGTGTCGCTGACCACCGACGCCTATGCCCTCAGGGATCCCCAGCGAGGCAATGCACTGATCTCGGGCGGAGAAGTCTTGCGGACGACGAATCCGAACCTGAACCCGGAGAAGGGGCGGGCCATGTCGTTGGGCGCGGTGTGGGAGCCCGAGTCCGCCGCTGGGACGCGGCTCGCCCTGACCGCCTGGCAGGTGAGGATCAATGGTCTGATCTCGCTGCTGTGGCCCCAGACCGCGGTGGACAACGAGGCGCTGTTTCCCGGCTTCGTCACGCGGGCCCCGGCGGTCGGGGGTGTGCCAGGCGCGATCACGCGGGTGCTGTATGCCGAAGTGAATTTCGGGAAGGTAGACACCGCCGGGGTCGACATGGAAATCGCGCATGCCTGGAAGGCGGCGGGCGCGAAGTGGACGGCATCGGCCAGCGCCACCCGAACCACCAAGTACGACGTCGCGGTGGCGCCGGGAGCGCCTGTGACTGGGCGGCTGAGCCTGCGTGCGGTCGACTACTGGGCACCGAAATGGAAAGGCCGGCTTCAGGCGGGTGTCGAGCAGGGCACCTGGGGCCTGGGCGTGACGAGCCGCTACCTGGGCGCTTACCGGGATATGGCGCCGGACGGGCGGGCACTCGGCAACTACTGGGTCCACGATCTGTCGGCCTCGCTGGACTTGAAGCGCCTCGGCCTCGGCATCCCCACCGTCAAGGAAGCGCGCCTGTCTCTGGCGATTGCCAACGTCACCGACCGCCAGCCTGAGTACGTCGGTACCTCGCCGTTCTACGACGTCACCCAGGCGGACTGGCGCGGGCGCTACACGACGCTGCGTGTGTCGCTGAGCTGGTAGCGCGCACGCGTTGCCCGGGGCGGTTGCTGCGACCGCCGGCATTCCTTCCCCCTCACATCCTTATCCCGGCCGCGTGCCGAGATTGCGCCATGCTGCCTAGAAATCCCCTCAACCTGGTTTTCGCGTGCCCGATCGGGCTCGCTGCTCGGGTGTTGCTCTTGCTTGCGTTCACCGTGGGGCTGGCCACACCATCGATGGCAGGCGTCGGCCCGACCGTCCAGGAAGTGATCGAGTTCACCCGCATCATCCAGCCGGTCAAGCTGGACGACGACACGCTGCAGACCCAGATCTCGCCGGACGGCGAGCAGCTGTTCGTCGTTACCCGCAAGGCGGATGTTGCGACGGACAGGAATCGCTTCGAGATCCTGTTGATGGACGTGTCGCCCGCGCGGCTCGCGGCCCTCAAAGCGATGTCGGCGGCACCGGCGCCGACGCACCTGCTGACGGTGGACGCCGCGCACGACAAGGCCGATGCGCACCCTTCCTTGCGGGATGCTCGGTGGGTCGGCAACCGGACAATCGTGTTTCGGGCGCGGATGAACGATGAGCCGTACCAGGTGTACCGGATCGATGTGCTGACCCGGCGGCTCACGCAACTGACCTATGCGCCGCTGGGCGTCGTCGCGTTTGATGTGCCGGATGATCTGCGCCGGGTGGTCTACCTCACCTACGAGCCCAATCCGGCTATTGCGCCGGGCGCGCGCAGCGTCATTGCCGGCGCGAAATCATTCTGGAGTGTTCACAGTCAGCAGGACAACCTGGAGGCGCAGCTCCGGCGATACCAGTTCTATCTGGCGGAGGCGGGGTCGCGTACACCGGCGCGACCGCTCGGCGCCTCATTCGCGGAGAGCAGCAACGGAACGCCCAGGGCCAGCATCTCGCCGGACGGCCGTTGGCTGCTGCTGCCGAAGTACCGACCGGATCAGCAGCTCGCCTGGGGTCAGCTGTACCCGGCGGTCGGCGAAGCCTCGAAGCAGGACAGCCCTTCATTGATGCGGGATCCGCTGGGCTACTACTCGCGGCCGGCGAGCTACGTCACACGACAGATGATGGTGTACCGGCTCTCCGACGGTCAGGAACGTGCGGTGATCAATGCACCGGATGACTCGCGGGGCGGCAATCAGCAACGCACCGACCGTCTGTGGCAGGACGGGGGGCGATCGGTCGTCATCGCAGGGACCTATCTGCCCCGTGGCGAGGGTGGCAATGCTGAGAGCGCTGCAGCCTCGCACATCATCGAATACTGGCCCGAGTCCGGCGAGTGGAAATCCATCGCCGTGCTCAAGCAGCGCTTGCAGAACGCGCACGCCATTGCCGGCACAGAGGGCGATTTCATTGCGATCGATGGCGAGCGGCGGCGTGTGTTCAGGCGTGGGGCGAACGGCAGCTGGCGTGAGGTTGCGGGCGACGCGTTGGATGCTGGCCCGAGCGTGGATGCGCCCAAGTCTTGGCGTCTGCAGGTGCGGCAGGGCTTGAACGAGCCCCCCGACATCGTCGCGACGGGTCCGGCCGGCCAGGAGGTGCGTCTGACCACGCTGAATCCGCAGTTTTCAGCCGCCCAGTGGGGCTCGATGAAGGCGTACAGCTGGACCGATGCGAAGGGAAGGCGGTGGGATGGCGGCCTGATGGCGCCTGCCGACTTCAATCCTCGCCGCAAGTACCCCCTCGTGATCCAGAGCTATGGGTTTTCTGCGACACGGTTCTATCGGGACGGCTCGAACATCTACGACGGCTTCACCAGCGGCTTTGCCGGCCGTGCATTCCTGCGCGAGGGCCTGCTGGTGCTGGCGCTGCCGTGGCGAGCCTCAAGCGGCGCACCGACCGACGAGCACGGGTCCATCGTGGCGTTCGGCGACGGCGTGCGTGCGGCCATCGAGGCGCTGGTCGCTGAGGGCCTGGTGGACCGGGAGCGGGTCGGCATCCTGGGTTGGAGCGCTACGGGGGTGCGGGTGCTGAACCTGGTCACATTCACCGATGTGCCGATCCGCGCGGCCACGATGATGGATGGTGACTCCAACACGCTGTACTCGATGACGATCACCTATGCGGTGACGGACGGGATCCAGGCGATGAAGGAGAGCGCGAACCAGGGCGGGCCGTTCGGTGAATCGCGGGACCGCTGGATTCGCAATGACCCCTCTTTGTACACCGACTGCGTTCGGGCGGCGTTGCGGATCGAGTCGTACAGCGTCGAGCCGAAGAACAACTGGGACATCTATGCGCTGCTGCGCCGGCAGTACCGGCCGGTCGAACTGATCAAGTTCCCGGAAGGTGCCCATGCACTGTCGCGGCCCAGCGAGCGGATGATCTCGTTGCAAGGGAATGTCGACTGGTACCGCTTCTGGCTGAAGGGCGAGAGGCGCTCCGAGCTGGTCATACCCACGGAGACTGCCGCGAGCCTGAAGGAGCAGTACGCACGGTGGGGTCAGATGGTGCCGATGAAGGAGGCTGCCGATGCAGCGCCGCGTTGCGCCCGTGTCGCGTCCCGCGAGTAGGACCAGAGATCGCCCGCTGCGCCTTGCCGCGTATCGCCCCTTGACGGCCGATCAGAGCTCTGGCGATGGCGCGAATTTCGTAGGCGAAGTCGACATCCTCGGAGAAGCGCTGGGCGAGTGCCTCCAAGCGCTCGCTGGCAGAGAGCTTGAAGAACTCAGCCATGCGGCACCAGGGCGCTGAACTCCTGCGCCATCCAGGTCGGCAGGCGCGCGCGGGCCGACACCAATTCCTTCATCTCGGCCGGCGGCAGCCTGGTGCGCAGCGCCCGCAGCGCTTCGCCGGCCTTTTCTGGCCCCAACCATGCCAGTGCCCGCACCAGGTCGCCGGCGGCACGGCCAGGAAAGATCAGCTGCCACACAGGCGCATGCCGAAGCTCCACCGTCTGAGCACCCAGCTTCAAGCGGCGGCTGGGGCCGGAGGTCAGATAGACGGCCCGCATCGGCACTTGGGTGGTGAGGCCCAGCGCGTTGGCCGCCGCTGCACCATGCAACACGATGGTTTCCCCGCGCTGGCTCGCCAGCCCCTCGACCATCTTGGCGGTCGAAGGCGCCCTGGAACCGAAGCTGCTCTCGATCGGCAGGACATAGATACCGCGGCCCGCGCGCAGCAGTGTCCCGCGTTGCACGAGTCGTGACAGAACCTGGTCCACCGCCGCCCGGCTTCCCAGGTGCAGCAGTTCCTTCGCGACCAAGGGTGTGCCTTCAGGCAACCCGGCGGCGTGCTCCAGAACTTGTTTGGCGAGGGTCTGCATAGGGATGGCGTTCAACTGGTAGAAATATGGAGGAGTTTCTGACAGTTTTCAAGCAATTGCAGATGGTGGCGCTGGTATCGCATCCGGCTTGATTCGGAATTGGCAACTAGATTTAGTGCATTGGCCTTGTGCGATGGACACGGCGGGCATTCTGCAGCGGCGCTGCTCCAGTGCCGCTGCAGGGCGCATGTGCTCCCGCCAGGCACGCGATGTCGATCTGGCTTCCCGTTGTTCGTCGATGGGATACGAGGCGCCCTCAGGCGGGCGCGCCGACCGGTCAACCCAACAGGAGTGAAGACATGTCATACATCGATGGTTTTGTGATCGCGGTCCCCACCGCCAACAAGCAGAAGTTCATCGAGCACGCGCGCCATTTCGACTCGATGTTCATCGAGCTGGGCGCAATCCGAGTGATCGAAGGTTGGGGCGACGACGTCCCCGACGGCAAAGTCACCGACTTCCGCCGCGCAGTCCAGGCCACGGCCGAGGAGACTGTGGCCTTTTCGTGGGTCGAATGGCCGGACAAGGCCACGCGCGACGCAGGCATGAAGAAAATGATGGAAGACCCGCGCATGGATCCGTCCACACCCGGCAACCCGCCCATGCCCTTCGACGGCAAACGCATGATCTTCGGCGGCTTCGAACAGGTGGTCGAAGTGAAGGCTTGAGCGGCGGGGGCGACATCGCCCCTGGACGTGCCACAGCCTCACGACGGGCTACTGACGCAGCTGTGGACCTGCAGGCGGTGGCTCCGGGACATCGCGTAGGGCGCCCGTTCCGGGGACCAGCAAGCGCCGCGCACCTCCCCGTTGCAGTCCCCGTATGTCGGCTCTCGGGACCCTGCATGGCTTCACACTCGCGGCCACCAGTCGGTCACGGGCGGCTGCTTTGTGGTGCTCCATATCGCAGGGACCGGCATGAATCGGAAGGCTGCGGTGCAGCGGCTGCGCTCGTTCACGCCGAGGATTCGAAGGGCGCCAACCGCGCCTAGTAGGCGGACTTGCTTAGTGTTGTGATGGGTCTAAGGCCTTGAGACCGGGAACTGCCGGTGCGGTCGTAGCCTGAATCTACCGAAAAGTAGCAACTTGCCGAAAGGTAGCAACCTGCCGTAAAGTAGCAACCTTATGGGTGATAGCTACTTTGCACAAACGAACAAGGACTACGATGGCCGCTGGGTCGGCCCGGACGGCGACTTCCTCATCGAGGTCAAGCGGACCAACAATGCACGCGACCTGCGCGGTTCGCTGCTGGCGTTAGCTTTCGCGCTGGAGAAGGAGCGGGCGAGCACGCAGGCATTGCTCGTGCTCACCGATTCAAAGTTGAGCGCTGCCCGGCTGAGCGACGAACTAGCCATGTTCCGCAACATCGTGAAGGATGAGGTCGGCCGGAAGATCCACTTGGTAGCTTTCGGTGAAGACCTCCTGCGGATGAAGGGCCTTTTGCCGCAATTCAGCGACGACCTGGCGCTGTTCATCCACGACTTGGTGCTCCACGAAACAGCCACCCAGGGTGGGCGAGTCACCCGCGTGTTCGTCCAGTCGCTGGTCGTCGACCGCTGGCTTCAGGGACGGCCCATGACTGCCTCCTTGGAAGTGCAGGACGAAACCAAAGCCAGCAAGCCGACGGTCATCGCTGCGCTTGATCATTTGGCAAAACTCGAGGTCATCTCTGGACCCGCCGGGGGCTTTTCTGTTCGCCCGCCCAGTTGGGAAGCCTGGGAACGCCTCGCGCTGGAACTCAAGTCGGAGCGAAAGGCCATACGCTTTCAGGACCCGAGTGGACTGGCGCGAAGTCCATCGGCACTCCTCAGCCGACTCCTGAAGATCAAGGACCGGACAAATAGGCCGCTGGACATAGCCCTGAGTGGCGTAATGGCCGCGTATCACTTCTACGCGGACCTCAACATCACAGCGCCGCCGCGCCTGGATCTGAGCGTCTACAACGGGGACTCGAGCTTTGTTCGCTTACTCGATGCAGGCCTCGTTGAAGTCAAAAACATGACAGCGCATGCGCGGCTGGTGCTGCACGTAGGACGCAGGCTCCGGACTCCATCGGCACAGCAAACGCCGGGGTTGGACCAAGCCTCTCCCTTGGAGTGTTTGGCGGACCTGCTTGACATCGGCCTCACGGCTGAGGCTAAGGATTTTGCACATCACCTGAACCGAATCACTACCCAAGGCAGCGTACCGCGATGACCGAGCCCGATCTTCTTTCGCCCAACGATGTCCTCGCACAAGTCGCAGCCGCGCTGCCGGCCGGCGTGCGCGGCAACTTAATCGTCTGTGGCTCACTTGCCGCCGCGTACTGGTTCTTCGCCGGCGATGGGTCCCGAGCTATCCGAACAAAGGACATTGACGGCTTGTGCAGTCCGCACGCCAAGGCCGTGGCCGCGGCGACCGCAATCACCGACCAACTGTTCGAGGCCAACTGGAAGCTGCGCAACGACAGCCGATTCCCCGACCCCGGCAAACCCGGCGATGCGGTGGAAGGCCTGCCGATGGTTCGACTCCATCCACCGGAAGGCAGCAAATGGTTCCTGGAACTGATGGCAGCGCCGCCGCCCTATGTACGGGGTGCGGGTGGCAAGAAACTCCAAGCGATCGACACGGCCCACGGCTCCTTTGCCCTGTGCAGCTTCGATTTCCTAGCGCTGGCCGAATGGAATCCCAAGATGACCAAGGTCGGCATCAGAATCGCTAGGCCGGAGATGATGGCGCTTGCGAACATGCTCCATCACCCAGCGATTGCGGACACGCTCATTGAGGGCACGAACTGGAAACGCTCAAACAAAGACCTTGGTCGCGTCCTCGCGCTTGCACACCTAACGATTGAGCAGGATCGGCGTGCGGGGGCCGATGACCTGGAAGATTGGCCGGTGAACATGTGGACTGCGCTGCAAGAGAAGTTCGGCCCCGATGCATCACAACTAGCACTGCGCGCCGGCGCCGGTATTCGTGAGCTAATGCAGAGCAAGGAAGATTTCAGCCAGGCCGTCTCCATCGCGAACTTGGGTTTGCTCGCGTCAATGGACTTGGGCATCGAGGAGATCTCAGCCACGGCGCGCCGTTTGGAGGTAGAGGTAATCGAAGAGCTTGAGATCCTGGCCAATGCGCAATCGTCCAATGCCGAGTGAGGTGGGGCGTAGCAACGAGCCCGACGTTGAACAACACCGCCCCTGATGACGTTGCTCTGGCAAGGCTGAAACAAACTGCGCATGAGCTGTTCTCAGACAGCTGGCGGCCATGAGCGGGCGCTGAGGACAGACGGTTTCATGGCGTTTCAACCGGAGCTGGTTGAACAGATTGGCGTCTTTCGCTCGATCTGGTGCGTAGGCGCCTTCAGGCTGACTGCTGCCCTTGCCACATCGCGGCGTAGGTACCACCGCGGGCGAGCAGCGCTGCGTGGTCGCCTCGCTCGACGATCCTGCCTTCTGCCAGAACGGCGATCTCATCGGCATGCTGGATCGCCGTTAGCCTATGGGCGATTGTGATCGTGGTGCGGCCGGCTGAGATTGCCTTGATGTTCTGCAGGATCGCGCGTTCCGATGGGCCGTCGAGCATCGATGTTGCCTCGTCGAAGACGTAGACCAGCGGGTTTTTCAGGATCGCACGCGCGATGGCAATCCGTTGGCGCTCACCTCCTGAGAGTTTGAGGCCGCGCTCGCCAATGGTC
>Ga0208398_101140_pt1 | contig 11687 bp, 8 predicted proteins | sample LakWasMe79_HOW10_2_FD_183905 | JGI IMG/M metagenome (GOLD analysis project Ga0208398, IMG submission 183905) | Freshwater sediment methanotrophic microbial communities from Lake Washington under simulated oxygen tension - Sediment Metagenome... | ecosystem: Environmental > Aquatic > Freshwater >... | reverse complement strand
CTGCACGTAGCATCGAGCGGACCACACCGGCTCACCATCGGGCGCAGCACGCTTCGCCTATGCCTTCCTACTCGCCGGTACCTGCGGAGTTCGAGCACTACTACTTCGTCGCAGCCGAGGCCGCGATGGTTCATGCGCTCGACAAGTCCGTCGTCGACTGTCGTACTTTCGAACTGGCCTACGCGAACCTGCTGACCCACGGCAAGCTGCAAAGCCTGCTGTCTCACCCAGGTTTCGCTGACCACGTCTGCATTGCTCGCCGGTACGCGCCCGGCAAGCCCCAGACGTTCCACGAAAGCGGGGCTCGCCACTTCAACGCGTACCAGGGGCCCGAGTGGACCGCTGAGCCCGGAGATGTCGAGCCCTTCTTGTCCATCGCGGAGCAACTCGCTGGAGGAGACCAGGAGATCAAGGCGATCGTCGTGATGACGCTGGCCCAGGTTGCGCAGCACCCGGACGAACGGCTGCGCTACATCCTTTCCTTCATCTCGCCGAGTTCAACCAACGCCGAGGTGCTCCGCGAGATCACGACGACGATCGTGGGGCCGAAGAACGTCGCCATGCCCGACCCGACTACGTTCACAGGCGCGCACAGCGATTGGCTCGCCGACGTGATGCTGGTCATGCCGACTCCTGTGGGCTCCAGCCGCAGCTTCCAGGAGCGCATGAGCAGCTTGCTGACTTCGCCGCAACTGCTGGTCAACCCAAAAGGTCGTGCTCACATCCGCATCGCCAACCAGGTCAGTCAGTTCGCGTTCGTGCCAGACCTCGGCGTCTTCGGTCACTTTCCCGATCCCGAACGTCTGGCGCCGGTCCCGCTCTCGCCGGTGAGCCTGGATCCGCATGAAGTCGATCGTTTCCGCCGGTGGTTCCACGCCGAGGGCAAGAAGGCTGTGCTGGACTTTCTCCAGAGCATCGACCTGGTGGCAGCGGGTTTCTCTGCGGTGAAGCCTCCGCCGCGGGCCCGCATGAGCGCCCAGTTCGCCAACCTGACCCGCCCGCCCGTCGAGAACTACCTTCGCGAGGCCCTGGCGGCAGGATCCGCGCCCATGGACCGCGACCTCGTGTCGATCAACCAGGTCGTTGAACACCTGCTTCGCGAGGTCGGCATGCGGGTGACCTGGGCTGAGGCGCGTGACGCGCTGGTGGCGCTGCAGGCCGTGCACTTGGGTCAGAAGCGGGTCGGGGGGCGCAGGCCGAACCTGTGGGCTGTGCGCCGCACAGACTTCTGGTCGAGCCAGTCCGAGCGGGCCATCGCCGAGCATCTTGTCGGTCGTGGGGGTGCCTAACTTAGTGGTCCTCCTGTCCAGCCGCCGATCGCGGCGGCTGGACCTTCTCGGGCGATCCAAGGCTGCGTGCTGCTGCCTTTGGACCGGCGTCCTTTCGCGGTCGCGCGGATTCGCCCGCCGTGCGAGGCGTGGGCCACACACTGGGCTTGCTGAGCCGAAGCGGTGCACACACGCCGTGGGGCTTGCTGGCTTGTGGATCGACTTGCCCTCTCTTCAACTTCGAACGGCTGAAAGAGATGCAGAAGCAAGTGAGCCAGTAAGCCGAAAGAGGCAACGCCCTTCAAGGCGTTGCCTCTTTCTGCGTCTCGCTTCTCGGCAGCATTGAGCCCACGCGTTGCTGGCTGAAGCATGCAGCCTCACCCGCGTTTCCAGGCTTGCTGTCCAAGCCTTCACAGGCCGAGCGAGCCCGAATCTGAGCCGGGGTAACGCCAAGCTGGCATTGCCGAGACAGCGACAGCAGACGACGTCGGCTCGCTTGCTTGGTTGGCTCACCAGTCCTTCTCATGGGGATATCTAGAAGTACCCCCCACAGGAACTAAGCCAGCGAGACGAAGGCGACAACGCCCCAGCGGGCGTTGCCGACTTCGTCGACTCGGTGGCCACGCGCGGAACAAGTCGACGCAAGTCCAGCTGAGGCACGCAGCCTCTCCTGCTTCCGCAACATCACGTTGAAGGAGCCCCCCATGAAGCTAAAGCTACGACTCGTCTCGGCCGCGGCGCCCGCTGCAGCGCCACAACTCCAGCAGCCCCCATCAGTGCCCGCACCGCTCCGCCCAACGCTGAAGCTGCCACAGCCGGCAGCTCAGCAGCGGCCAGCGCCCGTTCTGGCCGCAACACGGTACGACTGGCTGCGCCTGGCAGCCACGCACCGCGGCAAGGCGACACAGTTGGCGGTGATGCTGAGCTGTCTAGCGGCCGAGCAAGGCACCTCGACCGTCCGCCCCACCCGCACCGCACTCCAGCGCTTCGGAGTCAGCCGCGACGCCGCCTACGACGCGCTGCGCAAGCTGGAAGCCGCAGGTCTGGTCCACGTGTGGCGCCTACCCGGGCGCGTACCCAGGGTTGCGTTGGTGGAGCCGGGCACAGACCAGGCACTCCGGCTCACCTAGAAAAAAACGCTGTGCACGCCCCTTCGGCTCAGGCCGAAGGGGCGTCAACTGCGGGCGAGGAATGCCGAGCGCACACGCCGCCAGCGGAATCAGGCTGCTGGCACCGCGGCGATGTGCAGGGGCCGCGCCACGGCAGCGCCAGACGCTACAACTGCCATCGCCTCGGACGCGCGCCTGGCCGTCTCCGAGGCCAAGTGCGCGTAGCGCATCGTCATCGTCGGCGACGAGTGCCCGAGGAGCTTCTGCACCTCGTACAAACTGGCGCCACCGGAGTTGATGCATGTCGCAGCGAAGGTGTGCCGAAGGTCATGAATCCGCATCTTGGCAATACCTGCCCTCTCCAACGCACGAGTCAGTGCCTTTGTAGGGTTATCAAGCGGCTTGCCCGCCTTAGCCCCGGGGAACAGCCACGGGCTGACATCCCGACTTGGCAGCGACTCGATCAACGCTTTCGCCGCCGAATTCAGAACCACATAGCGAGCACCTGTCTTCGTCTTCGGCAAGTGCAACAGCCCACCGTCCAGATCTACCTGCGTCCACGTGGCACGGAGTACTTCGTTGCGGCGACAACCCGTCAACAGCAACAAACGAAGCGCGCTTGCTGCGACCGTGTTCTTGTCTTCTGCAAGCGCCGCCTGGAAGCGCGCGATCTCTTCGGGCGTCAGGAAACGTTCAGTTCGCTTCTCCTCTCTGAACTTCTGCAGACCGAAACACGGGCTGCGGTCGATGACGCCAAGGGTCATCGCGATCTTGCAGATGCGAGCCACCAGCGCGTGCACGCGGTTGGCCGTGGACTTCCGGCGCTTGCTCGCCACGCCCGCGATCAGTTGCTGGACGTCGCGCGTCGTCAGCTCCGACATCTTTTTGTGACCTAACGACGAGTAGACGTGGACTCGCAGACGGCAAGCATCGTCTTTGTGCGATGCCTTGCGCTCGCGGGCGTCAGGCATGTAGACCTGCTCGCAGAACTCCCGAAAAGTTGGCATCTCGGCGAGTCGGTCTGCAGCGGCTTGCGGGTCGACGCCGCGGTCAAGCTCGGCGCGCATCTGCTGCGCACGCTGGCGAGCCTCTGCAACGTCGATCCCAGGAAACTCGCCGATGCGGGCTGCACGCTTCTGCGCGCCGAAGTTGTAGCGAAAGAAGAAGACTTTCCGCCCCGTCTTCGAGACCTGGACTTTCAAGCCGACAACGTCCGCGTCGCTGAACTCCAGCTTCGACGACGGACTCGTGGCCGGGCACGGAGGCAGCTTCAGCAGGGAACGATGGCTGAACGAAAAGCGTGTGGGTGCAGTTGTCATGATGGTGAAGTGGTTGCGGTTGCGAACGGCGCTGGACCACCACCGGACCCCGGTGCCGGGGCGGTGGTAGGTCCACGGCCATCGGGGTGTTGCGGGGCTTTGAGGCGTCAACCGACGCGAAGCGGACTGCTTGACCGATGAACCGCCAGCACCACGGCCAACGCGCGCTGCGCGACACACGCCCTGCTAGTCCTGTGCACGTCGGCAGCGCTTGCGCTTCGGGTCACGCTTAGTCGTTGTCAGCGTTGGACAGGCCAGGGCACCCGACAGGGGCCACAGGCTGTCGCCCCAGCGTTGGGGTCCATCTGTGGTCGGTACGCCCCCATCGGCGCGGTGTCAGCGCTGCTCGGCGTGGGCTTTGGCGCGGTCAGCCAAGACGGCAGCCAGCGCCTGGCGCTCGGCCTCGCGACGCGGCAGGCCGCCGTCGAATTCGAAGATGGCCGCGCGCTCCTCGAAGGCCTCGCGCTCGGCTTCGTCGTCCAGCTGGCTCACCTGCCGAGCAACGTCCGGGTCCAGCGGCTGGGCGTAGTTGCGTGAAGTCATGGCGTCAGTACTCCGACGGCTGAAGGATGGTGGTGCTCGTGCGGTCGGCCTCGCTGATGACCCAGACGCGGTCGCCGTCACCGGTCGGCACCTCTGCTTCACCCGGGACGTGCACCGGCAGCACGTAGGACGACAGCACGCGCAAGCCGTGCACGACGGCCTCGTCGTTGGCCTGGCGGTCGCTGGCATCCAGTTGGCCCCAGTCTCCAGCGGCGTGGCGTTGCAGCAGAGTCGCCGGGGAAACGCCATGCTTCGCCAGCAGTTCAAGGGCGCCCGGCGTGGCAACGACTTGGCCGAGCGGGAACAGCGGCGCAGTCACCGCCAGGATCGCGACCGACGGGTCAGCGCGTGGGTCAGTTTTCTCAGTCATGTAAGTCTCCAGAATGAAGTGAGCCACAGGCGTTCAAGACGCCTGGGGCTTCGTGTGGCCATCACGGTCAGCACCGGCATGGCGTGCCTGTAGTGCCGTGGCGATGCGTGCGCCGTTGTGGGTCACGGCCCACAGGCCGCGGCCAACAGGTACGCATCTGCACCACTGGTCTTGTGGCAAGCAGCTGTGTCGATGTGGAACGCAGGGAATCCCGTCAGCGCAGGGCGAAGGCCGCCATGCGCCAGACGGCGCGGGCAGCCTGGCGGTCGTAGTCGCTGAGTGGCGGCAAGGTCTTCGCGGCTGCGGGGCTGGCCCGCAGGCTCGCCGCGTAGGCTTGCACGGCGGCGAGCAAGCCAAGGTTCTTGCCAGAGAGCCCACCGGGCCGAACCGTGGCGGTCAGCCAGTGGTCCACGTCCGTAGGCAACTCGCCGACCTCGGCCGACAGCACCGTTAGCCATGCTCCAGCCCGCGCAGTGCCGGCGGCTTCCGTCTCGTGTGCGGTCACCAGGTCGAACGACGCACAGAAGGCGCCACGCCGCGGCGAGTAGGCCAGCAACGCCAACGGCGCGGGTGCCAGCAGCAGGTGGGGGCCCGAACGCAGGAACTGCAGGCAAGCATCAACCCGCCACAGGTCCACCTCGTTGGCTTCGGCCCACTCAGCAAGCACGGCGGGCGAAGGCTGCTCACCTTCTGCCTGCTCCATGCCGACAGCCGCGAGGTCGTCGGAAGTGACATCGGCCAGCCACGCCGGGTAGTCAGCATGCAGCATGGCTTCAGTCCTTGCCCTTACCGCGACGCCGCCCCTTCGGTGTCGGTTCCTCGGGCGTGCCGGCGCTGAGGTCAGCGCCGGCAGCAGCATCCACCTTCAACTCGTCAACCGGCTGCACACCAGCTGCCTCGGAGTCCGCCTGCCCATCGGCAGGGCCGCTAGCTTGAGTGCCCGGTTTGCCAGTGGACTTGCGCTTGCCGTCATCAGTCGACTTCAAGTGCACCTCTTCAAGCGTGCCCGCCGCGGCCAGTTGCGTAGCCGTCCAGGTCTGCCAGCACTCCAGATCGTGCAGGTCGAAACGCTTGGCGGGATCGCGCCCCAGCAGCCCCTCGCTCACCAGCGCTGCGGCGACGAAGCCGGCGTTGCACACCGACTTGCCGGTGATCGCGGGCTGGAGCACGGCGCCCCGCAGCGGCTTGCCCGGGTCACGGCTGGCAACAGCTTCAGCCAGCTTGTCGATCCGCACGGGCTCATCCGAGAACGAACCCGATCCGCTGTTGGCGACGATGCGCAGGTAGACATGACGGCGATCCGGGTCCAGCAACGTCTGGTAGGTGATCGCACCGTGAGCGCGAAGGCCGAGCTTGGTGGCTTCGGCCTGCCGCACCAGCAAGAAGTGCTCGGGCAGGTCGGCGGCCCGCGGTGTGCGGGTCAGGAACGGCAGGCGTGCCGGCGTCTTGGGGGTCTTCATCACGGAACTCCTTGGGGCCGCTCACGCGCAGCCCAGAAACGACAAAGCCCCCGGGGCCGGAAGGCCGCGGGGGCGGTAGGGGATGGAATGTCGGGCTAGCGGACGTTGATGCTCACCGACAGCTCACGCCGGGTCGCGACGTACAGCAGGGCGGGCACGAGCACAGCGGCCCAGGGGCCAGCAAAGGCGGCAGGCAACGCAACCACGCGGGCTGCAGTCGAAAGAAGGGATGGCACATGGTCTCCTCGGGTGGAAGCGGAAGGGTCAAGGCAGCCTGGCAAGCAGAGCCAGGCCACGCGTGCAGCTGCACCCAAAGATGAAATGAGTTCAAGCCATCAAGTCGACACGGATGTCAGCGCAGTCGACCAACACCTCCGAGGTCGTCAGTCCCTCAAGGCCAGTTCCACCATCTGGTCAAAGTGGCGTTGGTCATCTGCTCGCAGAAGTTCGAGCAGGTCGCGCAGAACGGCCGGTGTTTCCAGCAGTATGGTGGGATCGTGATCGGGCTGCGCCAAAACGTCGCCATGCGAGTAGGTGTGCAGGAAACGAAGAACACGCGCCTTCGCGGCGTCATCACCGCCAACCTCGCTGAGCTTTCCACGCAAGTCCCCTGACCTGCCTGGGACTCGGTACGCCAGGTAACTTTCCAGCATGCGGCGAGCCATGTTGGGCAAGCCGTAGTGCTGCTCCAACCCTTGACCCTGCTCCAGCCGTGAAGCCTCGAAGATCCTCCTGAAGAGGTAGTGGTACTCCGACTCGAACTTCGTCAGGAAGGAGTCCATCGGCCCCAACCGTGCGGCACGCTGTCCTTCGTGAATCGTGGCGTGCAGCATGAAGAACCGAGCGGGGGGCTCAGGCTTCGGCCGAACCCTTTTTGCAGCCTCGTTCAATGCATCAAACCAGTCGCGCACCTGGCGGAAGAAGCTGAAGTTGTGTGTCAGGATGAAGAGCTGCTTGGCATTGACGGTGCGGGCCTTGAGGAAACCGAATGCGCTGAAGAGTGAGTTCGCGTCAAGACTGGACACAGGATCGTCGATCACCACGATGCCATCGGCCAAGTCGAAGTCGGTCCCCTGAAGCGACTTCAAGAAGTAGAGGAATGCAACAGCGGTACGCTCGCCGTCGCTTAGGTTCTTCGCCGGGTGTCCGCCGCGCATGACGGTGTACCCGTTCTGCTCAGGCACGAACTGCAGCTCCTCACGGCCAAGGTACGCCGCCACATCTCGGGTGAGCTCCTCTGCCGGAAGAACGTGCTGCCGAACCTGCCGTTCAAGGTCCTGGATCTGCTCGTCCAAGCGGTTCGCAGCAACGCGTGCGGCGTCCTGGGCTTCCGTCGCTTGGCTCACCGCCGCGCACCTTTCTCGCCACTGATTCAAAGCACCGACCATGCCGTCGAGGGCCAAGCGCTCACGGGCTGACTTAACCTCGGCGTCATGCGACGCAGTCATGCGGTTGTGCTGCTCAATCTGCTCGTTCAACGCGGCAAGAGACTTCGCGCCCTCAAAAGAGGCCGTGACAGTCATGCCTTCCACTGCCACGGCGAGGAAACCAAGAATGATCCTGCCCAGGCCACTACCCCCGCCGTCCACGACTTGCTTCAGCAAGCTGTCCAGCTCCATGCTCTTGAAGGGCTGCTCACGCTTGCGCTCCAGTGCCGACTTAAGGGCACTCAGTGCCCCGACAAGCGAACTTGCCTGAGTCCGAAGGGCTTTCAGTGCGGTCTGATAAGCGGGCTGGAGCACTTCGTACAGCGCTTCATGCGGGGGCGAAGTGAAGGCGCTGTTGAACTTTGACGCACCATCGATCTCCAGCAGCAGCGCATCGATCGCGCGCTGTTGCTGGTCGAACTCGTCGTTGAAGTGCGCCTCCAACTGCGCCAGGCGGTGTGACGGGAGCGGTTGATCACAAAACCTGCAGTTGGCCGTTGCATGATCTCCTCTGTGCAACCCAAGCCCCTGCCCCACCCAAGAAGCCACAGCCTGATCGTCTGCCAAAGACTGAACCACAGCCGACACAACGGTCTTCTTCAACAGCGCTTCAGTCTTGGCCCGCAACACCATGAGATCAGGGAAACGGACGGTCACTTGCTCAAGCGAGGGTAGCGGCCGGCTGTCCTTCATCCGAACAAGCGCTGTCCGCTCATCGTCGCTCAGCCGGGTCTCGGCTTGCTCCGAGTCGACCAACCGTTGCATCTCTGCCTTGAACGGCCCAGCGTTGAAGTTGTTGTAGGCCCCGCCAGCAGCCATCAACTGCGTGCGAATGTCCTTGGCCGTCTCTGTGGCAAACGTCTCACGCGCCTCAGTGGCGACCTTCAGCAGCTGACCTTGCCGGGCTTGCTCCGCGCGATGCTGGTCCCGCTGGGTTGCCAACTCCGTGATCAGCCGTTGCTTCTCGGCGCTGTCTTCACCGAAGTAGTAGACCGGTGGGAACTGCCCTGCACCGGTTTCAAAAACTGCGCGGCCCACGTACTCCCGGTTAAAAACTCGAACCTTGGGGACAGCGGGATCGTCTGCGGCATCGCCCATCACCCGGTGGTCGCCAAAGAAGTACTCAGCTGTGCCTTCCGCGAGCGCTTGCCGCTGCTGCAGGTTCTTCAGAAGGGTAGACAGCGTGGTCTTGCCTGATCCGTTCCAGCCGTAGATGACGTTGTACCGGCCGAAGTCGTGCAGGCCCGCAGGCCAGGAGAACTCTCGAAAGATGCGGAAGTTCCGCAGCCGGTGAATGCGAGTCAACATCTGAACGCTCCCTGAAGTCTTCTTGATCTTGGTCCTGGGCCACGTCTTTGCGCGGTCCCAGGCGATCTTCTAGCGAGGCCTAACGGCCAAGAATCTTGTCTTCGACCTGCTGCTCAAGCGAGCGCCCAGCACCGTCGGCGTCGGGCGACACTGCCAACAGGAAGAGGCATCGACCAGCGCTGCTCGCCTCCCACTGCTTGCCGACCTGAGTCTTTTCGCGCGTGTCTTCAGTGCCCAGCAAGTGCTTGCCCTTGTACTCCACGGCCAGCACGCGCCCATCGTCCAGCTCGGCCACGAAGTCCGGGTAGAAGTAGTCGGTCGACGTCGGCAGCCAGAACGAGAAGCGCTCATCGCGCTCGACGTTGCGCACCCAGTGCTTCACCCGGCGGTCTTCATCGATGGCCCGCGCACACACGAACTCCTCGGCCAGGTTGCCGCTGTCGGTCCGGTGGCGCAAGTCGTGGATGCGGTTGTTGCCGTAGTAGTGCTTCTGGAAACGGTAGCTGCCCGCGTAGAACGGCGGCCGGCCGGGGTAGCGGTCCGGGTGGAAGGTGAAGTGGTACCGGAAGCCCTCTTCGAGCAGCGGGGCCGCTGCCAGGCCAGGCAGTGCCTGCTGGAAGCCGTGCACGACAGCACGCTGGCGCCGCGCGTCCAGCTCGCGGCGCACAGCCTCGGCCAGCGGGTTCTTCGTGCGCACCAGCGCGGTGAGGGTCAGGCTTCGGTCGCGCTGCAGGTGCTGAACCAGCTGCAGCAGCCACTTCAGCATGACGGCTTGGCCGATGTCACGCTGCCGGCACTCACGATCCAGCCAGCGCACGAGGTCGTTCTCGTCGGCATGGGATGGAACGCTGTTCAGCCCGAGCTGCTCTGGCTCGGCCACCTTGTAGGTGACTTGGCCACCGTCCAGGTCGATCTCGTACGACTTGCCGCTCTCGCGCAGGTGGAAGCCATCCAGCCGCACCGGCTCGGCGAACAGGTCGAACTGCCCCAGCTCCGAGCAGAGTCGGCGGTCCAGCGGTTGCAACTCGCCGTCGAAGTCGAAGCAGAGCTGCGGAAGCCGAGCAAAGGGGATGCCGCGGGCCGCTGGTGCTTTGGCGCCTTCCTGCCGGTTGCGCTCTCGCTCGATCGACTCGCTGACCGCCTTCTGCTCCTTCCCGCTGAAGGCACCCAGCAAAAAGGCTTCCGTGGCCTCGTCCACCTCGCCGCGGACGATAGCCGTCGCGCCGGTCGTGGTCGGTCGCAGCTCGACAGTCGCTGCCAGTTCGGCAGGCACCGGCACCGCGGGCATGGCCGGAAGGCTGACGATGGCCTCGGGCACCTTGGGTTTCGCAGCGCTGCCAGCCGCGCCGCCTGCCGCGTCACCCGAGGTGCCGGCCAGCTCAGCTTGGGCCGGTACAAACGCCGCCGCCGCCTCGTAGGCGTTGAAGCCCATGTTCTTCACGAGCCGATCGGCCAGTTCGTCGGCGACACGGATGAAGCTCTCCGACACGATGTGCGCGTAGGCGCGGTTCAGCTCCAGTTGCTGGCGAGCGCGGGCGTAGGGCATGCGCAGCACGCGACCAAGAAGCTGCTCCACATCCTTTGCGCTGTGGGCACTCTGCAGGCCGCAGAGCACGTAGGCGAAGGGGCAGTCCCAGCCCTCTTTCAGCGCCTCCACCGTGATGACGTACTTCACCGGGCAGTGGGGCGAACTGATCATCACCCCGTCCAGTTCCTTCTGGTCGCCGGTCGCGACCGCGATCTCTTTGCGCTCGATCTTCTCGCCGTCGGCGTCGGTCAGGTGCTTCACGAGCACGTCTACCGTGACCTCGCCACCCTTGGCCTGGGCCTGAAACAGCACCACCGGCCGGATGTAGTCCTTCTCCTTGAGGGCGATTCGCTCCAGCCGGTCGCGCGTCAGGATGGCGTCCCGCACGGCATCTTTCCAGCCGGTTGGGTGCTCCATGAGGACGATGGGCAGCTTAATCATGTCCTCGTGCTGGAGCTCTTGGGCGCCGACGTGGAAGAGAACGTTGCTGCCCTTAACAGGCGTCGCGGTCATCTCGACCAGGCAAGTCGGCGAAAGCTGGCGCAGCGTGTCGAAGGCCAGGTGCGTGCGGTGGTTGTGGGCCTCGTCCACGACGAGGATGGGCCGGTTAAGCGCTACCCAGTTCGCCAGCGAGGGCTTCACCTTGCCCAGGTCGGACGCTGACAAGTAGGGCTGATTCTCAAGGTCGGCTTCGGTGACCTTGTCGAGGTGCTGGGTCTGGCTCGGGGCCAGACCTTGGAAGTGACGCGCAAGCGTCTCGTCGAAGGAGTACACGTTGCGAATCGTCTTGTCGCGCACTGCGAAGGACTGGATGGTGGCAACAACGATGACCGCGGCCGTGCCGACCTCGTGCGGCCCAACAGTGGCGAGTTCGTCCAAGGCGCAGACGCGCACCCGATCACCGAAGTGCTCGGCCAAGCCAGCGTGACAGGCGTTACCGGGCACGCGCAGCGCTGCCAGCGTCTGCGTGCGGATGGCATCAGAGGGAACCAGCCACAGCACCACAGGGGAGTCCGTGTCGGCGTAGGCCCGGCCAACCCGAGCGACAGCGTGAGCCGCCATCGTGGTCTTGCCGCCGCCCGTGGGGATGCGAACGCACACCGCGGGCACGTCGCCCATCGTCGCGGAGTCGTAGACGATCTTCTGGCCCACGCCGGCCATCGCCTCATCCCAGGCGGTCACGTGGCCCGCCACGCGGGCGCGGCGGAAGAAGACTTCAAGTGCGTCCAGCGTCTTCTGTTGGTAGCGCTTCAGCGAGTAGGTCGTCATTTGTATCCTGCCCTGTTCTAGTTCTGATCAACGTGCGCGAATGTCGTAGGGGATCTGCCGGAAGATGATGCCAGCGTCCTCCAGAC
>Ga0208398_101139_pt1 | contig 11694 bp, 17 predicted proteins | sample LakWasMe79_HOW10_2_FD_183905 | JGI IMG/M metagenome (GOLD analysis project Ga0208398, IMG submission 183905) | Freshwater sediment methanotrophic microbial communities from Lake Washington under simulated oxygen tension - Sediment Metagenome... | ecosystem: Environmental > Aquatic > Freshwater >... | reverse complement strand
TCCTCGATAGCTCAGTTGGTAGAGCGCCGGACTGTTAATCCGTAGGTCCCTGGTTCGAGCCCAGGTCGAGGAGCCAAAATTTGAAAACCCACTGTCGAAAGATGGTGGGTTTTTTATTTTCCGGATCCCCCATGCACATTGATACCACCACTCCTACTTCCGCATTCATGCAAGAGGGCATGGAGCAAATCGCCGCGTTGCGCGACGACGCCCATGAAGGCCACATCGCCGAACACATCCGCGGCATGGTGGCTGCGACTATGGGGCACCTCTCCGTCGAATCAACCGACGCCACAAAGAGTGATGCACAGCAGTGGCAGCAGTGGGCGCTGGGTGTTGCGGATGGACTGGCGCTGCCAGTTGCCGTCTGACCGATTGCCCCGCTAAACTAAACCCACGCCATTACAGGAAGAAAATGATGTTTGATCAAAGCGGCCAGTGGATACACCTTGAAACGTTCGACGAATTTGACAACGGCCTGTCCGATCTGATTGAACTCTGGTCCTCTGAGACGGCCACCCAGGCCACGAAGGATTCAGCCTTCGCGCATTTCAAGGAAGACCTGGAAGCGGCTGCACTCCAATGGATAGACAACAAGGCCAAGAGCAAGAAATATGCGGCCATCGCGCAAGAGCTGGCGGAGTTTGAAGAGGTATTGAACGAAGACTCGGGCGTGACCCCGCAAGCCACCAGCAGCGTCCCTGCGGCTGTGCCGGCGAAGGCCAAAAAGAAGACCTGAGTAGCCCAGGGCGCTTGCAATGGTGTCACGGCTCCCATTGACTGTCCGAAGATCGAATGTATTCAGCTGCGTGCGGCTCGTGCTGACAACGTCAATACTCATTGCGTCGGCATCGGTTTGGTCGGGCCCATTTGAGGATGGGCTTGCGGCTCGGGACAAGGGAGACTTTGCATCGGCAGTCCACATCTTCAAACCGCTCGCGCAATCGGGCGACGCCAATAGCCAGTTCCAACTCAGTTTGCTCTACGCCGCCGGCAAGGGTGTGACGGCGAGCAACAAACAGGCACTCTATTGGCTACGTCAGGCGGCAACCCGGGGAAATACACAGGCCCAGTCAAACCTTGGCAATGCATTCCACATGGGACGTGAGGTAGCCCAGGACAGCATCAAGGCGTATGCATGGTTGAGCATGGCGTCTGCCGGTGGTGACAGCGCCGCATCCACCAACCTCAATGTCGTCGCCAGAAAGATGAGCCCCCTGCAACTGGACCAGGGCAAGGCACTTGCCCAAGTCTGCCTGCAAGGGAACTTCAAACCCTGTTTGTGAACGACGGTCAATCGCTGGCAAAACGTCCTCTCAAATACGCAATGATTGCGCCAGACTCGACCAGCCACTGGGTTCTTCCCGCAGGGTCGGTAATCCTCAGGCACGGTACCTTGGGTTGCCCAAAGCCCTGAATCAGATCCGTGCGGTTTTTCCCGTCCTTCTGCGCATCGCGGCGTTCAATGTTCAGGGACAACCTGCACATTTCCTGCCTTACCTTGATACAAAAAGGGCAGGTCTGGAACTGATACAAGGCAAGCTCACTGCACTGCTGATCAACCTGGGCCTGCCGCACCGGCGCACGAACGGTGCCCTTTGGACGGCTGATGACCTCCCACAGTCGCATGACTGGTCCGAGCAATAACCGCAAAGTCTTGAAGAAAAGCCTGACCAAAGTTTTCATCTTGTTAAATGGGAATGGGGATTGAGGAATCTGGCTCACAGGCTGCTGATCAACCGCCCGAGTGACGCAACCGCGATGGTCACATAGCCGAGTACCAGATTGATTCCAATCAGCTGTCGAATCCGACCCAGCGCCGCGCCACCCGCTGGCCAGTCCTGCAGGGCAACCGCAGCTTTGAGTTTTGCGTAGGGAACCTGGAAGACGTAGACAAAGATTGCAGCCATCACCAGACCGAGCAGCAACATGAGATGCCAGTGAACAGGTGCCTGCTTCATGCCAACGACAAGCATGGTGACCAAGCCGCTGATCAGAATCGCCGAGACGGCGGCCCAGACCCAGGGGAAGAACCGTGCAAACACTGCGCTCCAAAGCGTGAGTCGCGCGGGGGGCTCCAGTTGGACGGCCGCAACCGGGCGCAAGCACATCCATGCGAAGAACATGCCGCCCACCCACAGGACAACGCCTGCCAGGTGCAAAAACAAGAGAATGGGGTGCATGAAGGCGTTCCGTTGAAGTCCAAGGCTGCCCAATGTAGCATCGACATACTGATTCCCGAACAATACGCGCCATTCCAGCCATGAACTCCAATCGCTATCTCGCTTTTGCCGCGGCATTCATACTGCTGACGGCCTGGATGCTGAAGGCGTTCATTCCAGGAATCGCGTGGGGCGCAGTCTTTGCGATTTCGTTGTGGCCACTGTTTGAGCGGGTCACCCAGGGGTTTGGCTCCGGTGTCAAGAATCCAGCGCTGCTTTTTTCTGTGCTGTTTCTGATTGTGTTTGTGTTGCCGCTTGCCTATGTGGCTTATGACGTCGTCGACGCCTATCGGGCAGGCTCAACTTACCTCACCAAGAACCAGGAGGGCATCGTTCCTGTGCCTGCATTTGTTGAGCACCTCCCGTACGCCAACAAGCTGGAAGAACTCTGGATCCAATACATAGGGCACAGCAGCGGACTTCTGGACATTCTCAACCAGCTCAGCAGCAACCAGCTGACCAACTGGTTGTCGACTGCTGCGCTCCAACTGTCGTCGGGTCTGGTGACGGCACTGTGCATGCTGGTCTCTTTCTACTTCATGCTCAAGAACGGGAACTACATCAAGGCACACTACGAGGCCACGATCAGCCACTGGTTCAGCGAGAAAAGCATCGGGGTTGTCAACAAAGGGGTATCAGCACTGCGTGGCACCATCAATGGGGTGATCCTGATTGGCTTGGTGGAAGGCGTCTTGCTGGCCATCCCGCTGGTGCTGGCGGGCGTGAAGTCGGGTCTGCTGCTCGGATTGGCTGCCGGCCTTCTGGGCGTCATACCGCTGGTGATGCCAGCCATCATTGTTCCGGCCATTGTCTATCTGTATTTTTCGGGCGAAGTCGCGTATGCCGTCGTCATGGCGGTGGACCTGCTGTTCGTTTGGGTGGTGTTTGAAAACGTCGTCAAACCGGGCCTTATCAGCAATGCAGTCAAGGTAAACCCCTACCTGGTGCTGCTGGGGCTCATTGGGGGATTGCAGCTACTGGGTCCGGTCGGACTCTTTATTGGACCTGCGATCGTATCGATGTCGGTGGCAATGGCCAAGGACGTGTTCGTGACCGCCGGTGATTTGTGAAACCACACACCCGTGTAGTCGATCTTCTGCAGATCAAATACTTCACCAGACATTCTTTCAAAATCGTGAACCGCCTTACGGCATCCCTCCCAGTGCCCGAAGTCGTCGACTTGCACCACACCACCTGGAACGACCGCGTCGTACAGGTTGGAAAATATCTCCATGGTGGACGCATACCAGTCCGCGTCGGCATGCAACAAGGCTATCTCTCCAACGTCCTCTTTGGAGGCAGGCAAAGTATCCGCAAACAGCCCTTGAACAGGTTTGACAATCCCGGATACGCCCAAACGTTCGCAAATCACGGCGAGGAATTCGTCGATCGGGGCCTTCAGTGTTCCAGCGCCAAACGCCGTTTCGTTGGCGGGAGTGCCGTTGTGACGATCCACTTCAGCAGGTTCTGGCATACCTTGAAATGTGTCAAAAGCATAGACCTTGCGAGGCCGCAGGCTGTGGCGTTTGACGACACTCGCCAGAAGCGCCGCAGCACCACCCTTGTAACTGCCGCACTCCACAAAATTTCCTGGCAAGTCACGCTGGCAAATCGCTTTGGCTCGCAAATAGAGTGAGAACAATCGCTCGGTGCTCAACAGCGTAAAGGGTCGAACGCCTTCCAGCAGCAGTGCAAACTCACTGGAATCTTCAACCTGCGATACGCCGCTGACCGCCATGTGCTGAAGGTGCGCAGGTACTGTCCAATGCACGCTGGGGTCTGGAATGTGCGTGATCGGTTCAACATTTCCCCGCCAGGCAACCCCCATGATTTGCATGGTGTTGTAGACCATGGTGTTCCAGCCTCTGCTGGCCAGGTAGTTCAAACCCCGCGCAACATCGGGCGATGCGAGGTCATGAAACAGAATAAGGGAATTGGCTTCCGCATGCTTTTCGCAAACCATCGCATCGTTCAGCGGGTGATCGAACTCATGGTTACCGTCAATGAAGAAGAGAGACCACCTGAGCCCCTCACTGGCCAGTTCTTCGACCTTTTGGGGACTGCGCCCCGGCACGAGGGTTAGTTCGCCAAAGGTGCTGTAAGCGTGGATTGCCGATGACAGCGATTGCGCAACGCTTTCACGATTGGGTGAATGGTCCAGCAAAGGATCAATCACTGTGAGATGCACGCCAGCCAGCGCCATGTGACAGGCAGACCAGCCCATCCAGCAACCGATTTCCAGAGCCTGCTTTCCCTTGAACAGCAACGCGGTATTGAACAGTATCAGTGCCTCATCGCGGCTGACGAACCCGCATTCAGGATCGCGCCGGTCAACATACCAATTGTGGGGAATCTCCCGCCTGAAGTATTGCCAGCGGCACTGGCTCGCGTCGCCACGCACCATGTTGGGAAAATGGATGTCCGGTTGCACGACTTGCAAGCCAGGCGATACGTAATCACCAAAGGGCAGCAAGACCGGCGCACGCGGGGCCATCGATACGCGTTCGGACTTTGCGCGTTGAAACCGGGCTTCATCTTCCCGCACAAACCCGGCTACGCGAACCGCATCGGCCTCTGCAACGCGCCCCGACTGCGTGAGCGCGCGGACCAGACTGGCGCGCACCGAAGCCAGATCAGGCTCCAGGGTCAATGCCGCGCGCAGCGCGATCAAGGCTTCATCAAATTTTTGCTGCGCCAGTAGCAGCCATCCCAACTGCGCGTGACGCTGTGCTTGTGGCTTGGCGACCAGCGCGGCTCTTGCCCAGTGCGTTGCCTCGGTCAGCCTGCCCATGTCGTGCAGTACCCACGCCAGAGCAACTGCCGCTTCATCAAGTTGCGGGTCCAGCTGCAGCGCCCGCTGCAACGATTGGTGTGCGTCATCAAGCTTGCGTTCATGAAAGCACGCCAACCCCAAATACCAATGCAAAGACGGGAATTCGGGGTGCTGAACTAAGGCAGTCCGCAACACGTTCCCGGCTTCCTGCAGTTGCCGGCTCTCCAGGAGAAACCATCCGAGCGCCGCAGCGCTGTCAGGTCGGTTGGGATCATTGCTACAGGCGCTGCGCGCCGCATTGACAGCGTCATCCAATGCATGGGCTTCATAACTTGCCCATGCTTGCACCAGATATTGATCGGCATCGCGCGGATCAGCTTGTGTAGTCATCCCTGAGTCTACAAAAGAAACCCGGCACATAGGCCGGGCTGTAACCCTCATGGGCCTGCACCAGGGAAGTAAATGCAGGTGGGGCATCGCTGACCCGGTTTCACTCTACGCCATCAAGGGATTGCCAAGCACAAGAGTTGTAACAAATTGCTACAAATCGGCTCTTGCCTTCGGGAAACACTGCGTCACACAAAGCGTCACACGCAGCGAGCGGGCGTGAGGACAAAATTATCACATTTGTCAAACGCAAAAATATGGTCTATGGTGTGCCTGTCACCCCAACTACAACGAACGCAAGAGGCTTCCTATGGCGTCCATTTCGTCCATTTCACTGTCCGGCATGCATGCGGCGCAGACCCAACTGGACTCGTCCGCGCACAATGTCGCCAACAACAGTACGCCGGAATTTCGACGACAACAAGTCGTCCAGACCGAGCAGAAGGATGGCGGCGTGTCTGCCGCAATCACCAGGTCTGCAAATGAAGGTCATGCGCTGGAGGCCGATCTGGTCGCACAACTCCAGGCCAAGAATGCCTTCCTGGCGAATCTGGCGGTGTTCAAGACGAGCAATCAAATGGCGGGTGCGCTGCTGGACAAAACTGCCTGAACAATGAAAAAATCCCCCAACCCGTGACGGTTGGGGGACAAAGCAAGGTTACCTCTTTAACCTTGCCAGGAGACGACCCTCAGTCGCAATTGATCTAAGCAAAATCAGTGCCATTACTGGCTATTGGATGCAAACGGATAGGCGAAAGACCTTCGAACACCTGCGTTTCACCCTTACAGCAGACCAAAAGGGCTGATACTGGGTAAAATAGCAGACGCACATTTTTGGGAGCCGTTTCATGCCATGTCAAGCCGCGCGAGCCCTGCGCCCAGCTCTGAACAGCCATTGAGGTGAAAGACCACTACGCATCCCTTGGTGTCAGCAGTGCGGCTTCTCTGGCCGACATCAAAAAGGCCTTTCGCCAGCAAGCGTCCCTTCACCATCCAGACCGCAACGACGATCCCGGTGCACCGGCACGCTTTCGGGCGGTGCAAGAGGCCTACGAGGTCCTGTCCGATGACAGTAAACGTCAGGCTTATGACGACAATCGCCGCCGCAACCTGCTGGACAGCCCCATCGACACTGCCCGCGAAATCTGGCAATCCTATTTCAACCGTCTTATTTGAAGCCACCCCTGCATGAACATTTCTCCCTACTTTCGCAACTTACGCTCGGCCTATTTCGCAGAACTGGATGACCTGACATTTGACTCCGAAGGTCTGCATATTCTGGACAAACGCCTGGTGCAACGGCGCAAGGAAATGGAGTTTCTGGTCCACATGATGGAAATCAGCCCTGAAATGGTGGCCGTAGTTTTTCACAAGGGATTCCGCTTCACCTCGCTTTCGGCAATGGACGATTTGCTGTCCCGTGAGCCCGAAAGCCTGCCCGAGTGGGACAGTCTGGCAGACGCCATCGAAATGGCACCCTGGACCCAGGAACTGGTGCACGTTCTGCAAAAGCAACCCATGGGCGAATGGTTTCTGACCGTGGCCGCAGCGCTCGAGTACATGTACAACAAGCCCGAACATCCGCAGGCGACAAGCGCCGACGATGAAGAGGAGGATGGCGAAGGCGAAGATACCGAGGAAATGGAAGCCCGCACACGCGAAGAGGCCGCTGCCGACTGGATGGTTGAACAAGGCTTCGACCGCAAGGAGTGATGGCATGAATACCCTGGCCCTCATTGCAAAGACCCAAAGCCTGATTGCGGCGGGCGATATCGTCGCCGCCGAATCGGCCCTGGTGGAACTGGCCGACGCTGAAGGCGACGGCGCACTGATGGTGGTGCTCGAACAGCTGCCCGCCAAAGACGTCTTGGCCATCATCCGCGAATATGACAACTCCAAGGAATCTGTCATCAATTTGATGGTGACACCCGAGATGTTTGCCCGTGCCGTGGTCATTGAAAAACAGTACAAAGACCTCACCCGCACCCACTTGCGCGGCATGGTCAACTCGGTGATTTTCCGGGAGGATGCCGATCCCGTTGCGTTTCTGATCGCGATTGGCGACCTCGAAGGCGGTAGCGAGGCGCTGGCCGACTACTTCTCTGAAAAGTGGAGCCGCATCGAGGCCTTTGCCCGCACCGGCACGTTCGACACCGTGGAAGACGATGGAGAGATGCTGTCCGAGACCGCCCTGCTGTCGCTGGCGTATGCGCCGCCCAAGCTGGAGCTGGATGAGGTGGCCGACCAGGACTGGATGCAACTGGCCTGGCTGCTGCGCCATGAATGCCCGGACCTGTTCACCGAAACGGTGCTGGTGCTGCGTGCCAAGGCGCGCGCCCACGATCTGGGTCTGGACGAAGAGGAAGAAGCAGCCGAGGAAGACGACGGCAAGGTGGAGACCGGTGACACCGACCGCGGTAAGGCCACGCCGGCAGCCCGCGACGATGACGAGGAATCGGCCATTTGACACCCCAAGCTGTATCGCTGTTTGACGCTCGGCCGTTCTTTGAAAAAGCGCTCGCCTATGGCGTGCAACACGGCATCATCGGCCAGGCCAAACTGGATGCGATCTGCCAGGATGCTCCCAAAGGCATGGTCCAGATTGCCCGCTACTTTGGCACCGAATTCTTGCGCCCGGAGCTGGAAAAAGCCCGGGACCGCATCGTCAACCTGGTAAGCCTGTATCTCGAGAGCACCAGCGGCGGCGACCTGCGATTGGCCGCCGAGTCCCTGCGTGACCATTCCTTTCTGTCCCGCTCCAAGGGCGGATCGGACATGCTCAAGGCCCTGATCGCCATGCCGCAGAACAGCCACTTCGGCATGCACGAAGGCCGGGGGTTTACCGATGACCAGATTCCCTTGCTGGCCAAATGGTCGCTGCGCACATTGCCCGAGTACCAGCTGGAGCTTGACCAGCGCAGCCAGATCGCACTGCTGGTGGATGCAGCGGTGTGGATGGCCGAGGCACTGGGTCTGGATGCGACCGATCTGGAAGAAGCTGGCAAAGATGCCGAAGCGGTCATCCGCACGGCGCTGCTGGCACACTTTGGTGGGCGCACCGAAATGCCTGACTGGGTGGCATTTGAAAAAATGATTGCCGGGCTGCGCAAGAAATACCCGGTGAAATCCGGCACATCACCGCAATCCGTCCCTATCACCCTGCCCACAGATCTGCCGGCACGCTTGAAACCGGCCGTGGAAACTGTCCGGCAATCCGTGCTGGCGGACATGCCCAGGATTCTGGACACCGCGCTACCCGTGCGCAAACTGTTTGACCAGACACCTGCTTTCATGGGGCGCTACTTCTGGCTGGAGGACGCCATCAGCGAGGTCGATCACTTTGACCGCACAGCATCCGCCGCATGGAACAAGGCGACGGGCGGGCATGGGGATGATGGTTCCCTGCTCACGCTCTTCCTGTGCGTGGCCGCCGGCGCTCCCCTCAAGACGGTCCTGACCGAGAAATCAGCGGCTGCCCTCGTGCGCAAAATCCGGAAATCCGGGCTGCAACCCGCACTCGCCACCCAGTTCATCCACGACCATGCGCCAGCACACCACCAGACGGACTATGTCCAGCTGTGGGAAGCCTTTGTTGCAGAGGCACAATCCACATTGACCAGCGATTTTGACCATACGCTCAAAGACGCCGTATCTTTACTGCGCCGGGAGTGCAATATTGGTCCATAAACGGGATTGCCGTGACGACGTTGCGGGGCCATCATGAATCCGCTAAAGTCTATTCCAATAAGTCAATTGAGGGAGTTTCAGTGAGTACCAAGCCGCCAGCACCAACATCCGGCCCCATTCCAGCGCAAGACCGCTATATGCCGGGTGACCCGATTCCAGTCCCCGAGGCGGTGGAAGCCAACTCCGAATCCAGCTGGGCGATGTTCTCCGACAATCCGCCCCCTCCCGAGGGTGAGTTTCTGGACACCGTGCCAGCCTCACTGCTGGAAGAGGCCGCTCTGGCCACGCCACCGAACAAGAACTGAGTCCATTCCATGCGACTGAACCATTGGGCAATTGCGGCTATTGGCTGCGTGGCACTGCTGTTGGGCGCTTGCTCCCCAAAGGACACACCGGGCGCTGCGAATCCCGCAAAGCAGGAGGTGTCGGTGCAAGCCATTGCCGCACAGGCCAAGGGCTTCACGGTCGGCGCGGTGATGAGCGCCAACACGGTCTACGTGTTCTTTGATCCGCAGTGCCCGCACTGCGGCCATTTGTGGCAGGCATCAACCCCGCTGCAGCGAAAAGTCAAGTTCGTCTGGATACCGGTGGCGTGGATCAACGCATCCAGCCTGTCGCAGGGTGCGGCACTGCTGACCGCCGCCAACCCGCTGGAGTTGATGACCGAACACGAAGCGCTACTGCTGGCCGGCAAGGGCGGCATTTCTGCTCCATCGGGTGTTGGGTCCGAAATCGAACAGTCGATCAAGGCCAATACGAAGCTGCTGACCGGGTTTGGGGCCGAATCGGTCCCGTTCATCGTGGTAAAGAATTCCCGTACCGGTGAAACCATCAGCCGCGATGGTGCCATGACCACGGCCGATCTCGCCAACCTCATCGGAATTGACCTGGCACCCTGAACGGCGCAACGGCTGCAGGATGCGTCCTACAGCTTCTGGTCCAGCGCCTTCTCAACCGCTGAAACCAGCTGCGCACTCTCGGGCTCCACGTCACTGGGGTAGCTTGAGACCACCTTCCCCCGTCGATCAACCAGATACTTGTTGAAGTTCCACTTGGGCTCCTGGCCGGTAGCCTTGACAAGCTGGGCGTACAACGCATTCTTGTTGGCGCCTTTGACATCGGACTTGGCAAACATCGGGAACTTCACGCCGTAGGTGTTAAAGCAGAAATCCGCAATGTCTTTGGACGAACCGGGCTCCTGCTGTCCAAACTGGTTGGACGGAAAACCCAGCACCACCAGCCCCCTGCTCTGGTACTTGGCGTACATCGCCTCCAGACCCTGGTACTGGCCGGTGAAGCCGCAATAGCTCGCGGTATTGACCACGAGAACCACTTTTCCCGCGTACTGGCACAGGTTCTGGGGTGCGTCATCCTGCAGACGGGGAAACTGGTGTTGCAGGAGAGCTGGGCAGGCCGCCGGTGTCTGGGCCAGTGACGCCGAAGCGGCGGCAAGCCCGAGCACTGCAACCCAAAAGGCCCGAGCAAGAAAGCGTTGTTGTGTGGTCATGGTCATATCCCCTTTTTGATCATTGTGACGAGTTGGTCGAGCGCCGTGCCCCATCCCCCTTCAAAACCCATCGCAGCGTGTTGTTTGCAACCGGCTTCGTCCGCGTGGATGACGGTTGCGGTGTAGCGTGTGCCTTGCGCATGGTCTGCCAGTTCGACCGTGGCGGTGAACAGGAACTCCGCGTCATCGGAGCCGCAGGTTGCGGTCGGTTTGCTCGGCCGGTATCCCGCCAGCAAGGCGTTGGTCCACACCAGCTTCTCGTTGGGTACGACTTCGAGGTAGCAGCCTTCATTGGGAAATTCAAGACCCTCGGGTGACTGCATGGTCGTACGGAACACGCCACCGGGACGCAGGTCGATTGCACAGGCAATGGTCTTCCAGGGCAAGGGACAGAACCAGGGCTTGAGCAGCTCAGGCTCTGTCCAGGCACGCCACACCAGAGATCGGGGCACATCGACGACACGCGTGAAGCTGAGGTCCAGTTTTGAGTCGGGTTCGTAGGTTGGCCTCATGTTTTGTCTCCTTTGGTTGACGTTAGGGCTGCCGCCCCGTCGCGGTGTCGAATCCGAGCGCGCTCAATCAACGCCGCGCGCGAGACGCACGGTGTAGACGACGGAGATAATCTTCCAGCCTTGTTCTGTCCGCACAAGCAGCCACTTCTCTCGTCCGCCGTTGGTCGGTTTTGCGTTGGACAGGTAGACGTAGTCAAACGAAACGGACGCTACCTCGCCATCGGTATCGACCTGGATATCCGAGAACGTCTCCTCTTCGTGATCGCGACTGGCGACGATGCCGTCAATGAAAGCGACGAAGTTATTGTCCGGGCGATGCCGGGCCTTGATGGCCTGGGGCCGGGTGGTTCGAATGTGTTCCAGGCTTGGGTCGTCAACGACTGATTGCCAGGTGATCGCCTCGGGCTTGTCCGAGAAAAACAAGCCCATGAAGGCGGCCTTGTTTTTCTGGATGATCGAAGTTCTGAAGGTCTCTACAACCTGCCGAACAGCCACCAGGTCTTCTGCGACATTCGCCGTTTGAAGCGTACCGCGGCATCCCGTGCCAAGCGCCACCGATGCGATGACTGCCAAGAATAGGGAGGGGACGCGGCCCATCGTCTATCC
>Ga0208398_101138_pt1 | contig 11708 bp, 6 predicted proteins | sample LakWasMe79_HOW10_2_FD_183905 | JGI IMG/M metagenome (GOLD analysis project Ga0208398, IMG submission 183905) | Freshwater sediment methanotrophic microbial communities from Lake Washington under simulated oxygen tension - Sediment Metagenome... | ecosystem: Environmental > Aquatic > Freshwater >... | reverse complement strand
TGTAATTCCCAACTGGATAATTTTTTTAAAAAATTGTTACAAAAACATTCATTTTTAGACTTACTCATTATTATTTGTAACAATCAATGAACTAAAACGCTAAAAATGAGAAAACCAATCCTCTTAAAATTATTGTCAGTACTTCTGTTTCTTGCACAAAGCGGTTTTGCACAGGAACTCTACATGCCCAGAAACATCAAGGAAGCTTATGAAAAAGGAACCCGTTCCATGGATGGTTTGCCAGGAAAAAAGTATTGGCAGAATCATGGTAAATACAACATGGAAATTACCGTAAATCCTTCAACAAAAATGGTAAGCGGCATAGAAACTATTGTCTATGAAAATAACAGCAGTGACACTTTGAAGAATATGGTAATACGTTTTGTAAATAATCTGCACAAGCCTTCTTCTCCCAGAAGCGGCAGTGTAAGTGATGATTTTTTGTCAGATGGACTGACCATAACCTCGTTAAAAATTAACAGCGAAGTTTACAAAGAAGATGCAAGGAAATGGGGAACTGTTGGGAATGTAAAAATGAAAAAGGTAATGCTTCCACAGTCCAAAGCAACCCTTGAAATAGAATGGAATTACCCTTTGTCAAAAGAAAGCGGCAGAGAGGGGCAAATAGACGGAACTACTTTTTATGTTGCTTACAGCTACCCTAGAGTATCAGTTTTTGACGATTATAATAGATGGGACAGATTGCCTCATACAGACCGTCAGGAATTTTATAATGACTTTAATGATTATTCCTATACTGTAAAAGCTCCCAAAAATTATGTAGTGTATGGAACGGGTGATTTACTGAATCCTGATGAGGTTTTGCAATCTGAGTTTGCTTCCCGATTAAAAAAATCGTACTCAACTGATGAGGTAATGCATATAGCCAATGAGAAAGAAATGAGTGCAGGACATGTTACAATGCAGAATGACTGGAACAGCTGGAAATTTAAGGCTGACAACATTACCGATGTTTGTTTTGCTTTGAGCAATCATTATGTATGGGATGCCAGTAGTGTTGTAGTAGACAGCAAAACCAACCGCAGAACCAGTACTCAGGCAGCTTATGATTTAGTGAAAGGAACTGATTTTATAAACTCGGTTAAAAATAATAATTATGCGTTGTCATGGTTCTCTAATAATTGGCCGGGAGTGCCTTATCCATATTCAAAAATGACCGCTTTTCAAGGATTTGCCGATATGGAATATCCAATGATGGTTAATGACTCACAGGTAGGTGATCCTGTTTTTGCACAATTGGTACAGGATCATGAAATTGCCCATACCTATTTTCCTTTTTATATGGGAATAAATGAAACCCGTTATGCCTTTATGGATGAGGGCTGGGCCACTACTTTTGAATATTTGATAGGTATTGCAGAACACGGTAAAGAGGCGGCCGATAAATTTTATAAAGACTTCAGAGTCGATTATTATATAAATGATTCTTCTACAGAGGAAGATCAGCCTATAATTTCCATGTCAACACAAGTTTCGGATGCGGGTTACGGTAATAATTCATATGGTAAGGCTTCTCTTTCCTATATTGCTCTAAAAGACATGCTTGGAGACGAGCAATTCAAAAAATCACTGCATTTTTATATAAATACCTGGAATGGTAAACACCCAATTCCTTGGGATTTTTTCAATTGCATGAATACCAGCTCTGGTAAAAATTTAAACTGGTTTTTCAATAATTGGTTTTTTTCCAATAATTATATTGATTTAATGATTGAAAAGGTGGAAAGCACTAATTCTAAAAATACAATTTGGATTAAAAATGTAGGAGGTTTTGCCATTCCTTTTGATGTAGTCATTGTGTATAAGGATGATACAAAAGAGATTTTACATCAAAATCCTTCTGTTTGGCAGGCCAATCAAAAAAACACAGTAATTTCTTTAAAATCAAATAAAATAATAAAATCGATTTTTATTGATAATGGTATATTTATGGATGCTACTCCGTTAAATAATATACATAATTATCAATAAAAATGTATTTTATTTGCTATTTGTTAATTTTTTACAATTATTTTGGTTTTTATTCAAAAAAACACTGGTTTCATGATAAATATCAGGTTTGATGCTATAACGTTTTCTTAAATTTGTATTATAATTTAAAAGCATGAGACCATGAAAGCAGAATTCAAATTTTTCGTAATACTAGCTTTACTAATTATGTCAGGAATAAAAAGTACAGCGCAAGAAATAAGCTGGGGTGCACCAGAATATTCTAATTCCTTAAAAAACCCGTTTGTAGGAAATCTGAAGGCAACCGAGGAAGGTAAGGAAATTTTTAATCAGATGTGTGTGTTATGCCACGGTTTAAAAGGACAGGGAAATGGTGAAGCGGGGCGTACTTTGCAACCCCATCCTGCTAATTTTTTAGCTCTGAATGTAAAAAACCAAACCGATGGTGCTATTTTTTGGAAGATAACCAGTGGTAAAGCTCCGATGGCCACTTACTTTGAACTTTTAACAGATGACCAAAGATGGAAATTGGTTAACTATATACGAGAATTAGAAAAAAATAATTTTGAATTAGTAAGCAAATAATTTTTTTTAACAAAACCGTTACTACTTACCCTCTAAGATGTAACGGTTTTTTTTATGGAATAAACTGACCTGTTTTAATTTAATATTGTTTTTTTTAAACTGATAATCAATTGCTTAATTGAAAAATGTTTGAATTAAAATTGAATATAGGGTAATAAGTTTGTTAATTTTTATGTAATTTTAGCTAGTCTTAATTAATTCATATTGTTTTAGTTAAGATTTTTTTGTTTTACCTCCCAATCTGCCTGGTGACTTTTTAGTTTTCGAATGTCTATGTGTTTTTAATAGAACATGTCGCAATTGTAATATATGCCTAAGAGATTTTGTAAGTGAGGTTGTTCTCAAACAAATTAATAAAATAGCTGAATTATGAAAAAGTATCTTTTTGTAATCTTATTATTCAGTTTTCAGGTATTTTTTTCCTCTGTATCCGCACAACTTAATTCCAACAACTTTACCGATTACCCTGAATCTGAGGGTTCTTCAATCTCAGATGTTATTACAGACAACAGGGGAGTGCTTTGGATAGCTACTGGTAATGGACTTGTGCAATATGATGGATATGAATATAAACATTATGACGTTGATCCCAAAGACCCTAAAAAAATGGGAAGTCTTCTTACACGAAAACTTTTTCAAGCCAGGGATGGTCATATTTGGATTGGATGCACTGATGTACTTTGTGAATATAACCCCGTAACAAAAACCTTCAAGTACTATGACCTTTATAAACTGACAGATTTCCCTTTGGGTACCCAACCCTCAGTAATCACTATAAATGAGGATTCAAAAGGAAGGATCTATTTTGGAACACATTCTTTTTTTGGTTATACAGCGACTCATGCGCTTTTTTATAAAGATGAAAAAAGTAATGCACTCAAGCGTTTTGATTCTTCCAATAATGAAGTTATTAAAAATGTCTATTCAGTGGACACAGACCATTTTGGCAATATCTGGATATTTGCTTTTAATGGTTTTTTTAGGATTGATAAAAATCATACTATTCAAAAAGTAAATTGGCCAATACCCGAATTTCTGAATGACCAACACTATAGCACAATTAAATGTGATACTGAAGGGAATGTATGGATGTCTACAAGCAGTTTGGGTTATTCAGGTTTAAGTGTTTGGAATCCCAAAACGGGTAAAATAAAATCCTATCCTTTGCAACAATCATTCATTAAAATGAATAATGAGTTTGTGATTACTGAAATGGAGTTTGATTCAAAAGGAAAAATCTGGCTTACTACTACTTATGGTTTACTCTATTTTGATTTGAAAAAAGAACAATTTGTGATGTTGAATCAAAATCAAAAATTGACAAGAAATATTCTAATTTGTCTCCATTTGGATTCTTTTGATAATCTTTGGTTAGGTACTGAGAATCATGGACTGCTTAGATATAGTAATCAAGTTGTTTTGAAATCCTATGTTTATAAAAAAGAAGATAAAAATTCTATTACTCAAGGTTGGGTCAATAGAATAATGGAAAGCGGTGACGGTAAAATTTGGATGACTAATGATACAGGTCTGAATGTTTTTGATCCGGTTGCGAATTCTATAACACCTTATCCATATACAAAACTAATGCCTGGGATAACTTGGTTTACGGGTATTGGCTTTTACTCTCCAGAACAAATTCTATTTCAAACAAATCTGGGGCATTTTCTTTTTAATGTCGATAATAAAGTGTGTAAAAAAGCCATTTTCGATTCTGGAATGTACAAGCTTGATTCTAAGGTGGATAAACTGGTTTTTAGAAGTCTAAATACAGACAGTAGGGGAAATCAATGGTTTTGCACAGTTAATGGCGTTTTTTTGAAAGAAAAAAAAAGTGGAACATTTCGTCGTTTTGATTTGGCAAAAATTTCGGGATCAAACAGCAACAGTAATGATGTATCGAGTATTTATGAAAGCCCTGACCACGGAATATGGTTTCTTACCAATAATGGATTATTTAGATACAATTACGAGAGCGACAAAACAGTGCGATTTGCATTTGATAAAGAAAAAGGAGATGTCTTAAAAACGCAAGATATTAATTCGCTTTATGTTGATAAGGAAGGAATCGTTTGGGTTGGTACTTGGGAGGGAGGACTTAGCAAATTTAATGTCAAAACAGGAAAAATTATTACTTACACCACCAAAGATGGTTTGCCCTCAATGGGAATACAAGGTATTTTGCCTGACGAAAAAAATAAGGCGCTTTGGCTTAGCACTTTTGACGGAATAAGCAGATTCAGTATTGAAAAAGAGCAATTTAATAATTTTTCGATGGGAGAAGGTATACAAGGCCGTCTGTTTGCTGACGGTTCGTATTTAAAATCATCGGGCGGGCTAATGTTTTTTGGAGGCAATAACGGAATTACAGTTTTTGATCCAAATAACATATCCAAAAACTCAACCCCGCCGAAAGTATTTATTACCGATTTTAAAATTGGTGATCATTCAATATTTTTTGGAATTGATTCTGTCAAGGAGTTTATAACCGGTAAAAAGAGGGATTTTGTTCTGAAATACAATCAAAACAGTATTTCCATAAATTACATAGGAATACACTATGCAAACCCCGGCAGAAATAAATTCAGCTATAAACTTGAGAATTACGATAGTAACTGGCGTGAAGTGGGAAATAACCGTACGGCATATTATTATGATTTGCCTCCGGGTGAGTATACTTTTAGAGTAAAAGCAGCAAATAGCAATGGTGTTTGGAATACAGTCGGAGATTCGCTTACGTTCAGTATTACTCCTCCCTGGTGGCGTACTTGGTGGGCATACACACTATATGGTATCTTCTTTCTGTCGGTTATATTTTTGATAGACCGCTTTCAGCGAAAAAGACTTCTTGAAAAAGAGCATGAGTTGGCCAAAGAAAAAGAACTGGCTCACGCCCGTGAAATTGAGAAAGCTTTCAATACACTTAAAACTACACAACTCCAGCTGATTCAATCCGAAAAAATGGCTTCACTTGGTGAACTTACCGCTGGGATTGCCCATGAAATTCAGAATCCGCTGAACTTTGTAAATAATTTTTCTGAAGTTAGTTTGGAACTGATTGATGAAATGCATGATGAAATGAATAAAGGCGAAACGGAAGAAGCCAAAACTATAGCATTAGACATCAAGCAAAATTTAGAGAAAATAATCTTTCACGGCAAACGTGCAGATGGTATTGTAAAAGGAATGTTACAGCATTCCCGCGTAAGTTCGGGGCAAAAAGAACCAACAGATATCAATGCGCTTGCCGATGAATATTTAAGACTGGCTTATCATGGTTTACGGGCCAAAGACAAAAGCTTCAATACAGAACTGGAAACTCATTTTGACGCAAAACTTCCAAAGGTTGATATAATTCCACAGGATATTGGCCGGGTTTTACTCAATTTGTTTACCAATGCATTTTATGCCGTACAAAAAAAGCAAAAAACCGAAACCGAGGAATACAAACCAGTTTTAAGTGTGACAACAGTCCAAAAAGAAAGTTTTATTGAAATTACGGTGAAAGATAACGGTACAGGAATTCCAAATGCAATCAGAGACAAGATAATGCAGCCTTTTTTTACTACCAAACCTGCCGGAGAAGGAACCGGTCTTGGGTTGTCATTGAGTTATGATATTGTGGTCAAAGGCCATGGAGGAACTATTAACGTTGAAACAGAAGAGGGTAAGGGTGCCACTTTTATCATAAGGCTGCCTATATGATTATTGGATTTTTAGAATAGAGGATTTTTAGAATCTTAATAAATGTTACTTACTATTTAAATTTTTAAATATGAACTTTGATTATATTCTATTGATAATTGTTTTTAGTCATTTGCGAAGAACATTGAAGACCAAAATTTTATTACCCCAAATTGATAAATATCTGTCTATAGGGTTCTGGTTCTCGATTGCGCTTCTATTCACTGGAACTTTTTTGCATTCCAGCAAAGAGATAACCGTTTGGATGGCACATGCAATGTTATTTACGGTAATCTACCTTTGTCTTACTCAAAAAGAGTTTAAATCAGTTAAAAATTTTATTTATTCCATATTGCCTTTTGTTGCAGTAAATTTTTTAGAAGATTTTACAGAGCTGATCAATTCTGCTTTTCATGAGGAATGGAATAATTATTTTGATACGGCAATTGTTTTTTCAATTATCTGGTTTTTTGCGATGTTTTTCATTACCAGAAAACAGCGCAAAGACATGGAAAGCGAACGGTTAAGAGCCATCGAACTCGAAAAAGAATTCCAGCAGTCAGAAATTTTAAAAGCAAAATTAGAAGAGCAGGTAGCTGAACGCACAGCTGAAATTCAAGGTCAAAAAGAAGAACTGCAAAAAGCCCTTGAAGAGCTAAAAACAACTCAGGTACAGTTAATTCAATCCGAGAAAATGGCTTCTTTGGGAGAACTCACTGCAGGAATTGCTCATGAAATTCAAAACCCGCTGAACTTTGTGAATAATTTCAGCGAAGTGAGTAGCGAATTGTTGGAAGAAATGAATGTGGAAATTGAAAAAGGAGATTTTGAAGAGGTTAAAAATATCGCAGCAGATATCAAACAAAATCTGGAAAAAATAAACCATCATGGAAAACGTGCTGATAGTATAGTAAAGGATATGTTACAGCATTCCCGTGCCAGTTCAGGGCAAAAAGAACCCACCGATATCAACAAATTAGCCGATGAATATTTGCGGTTAGCTTACCATGGACTTCGAGCCAAAGACAAATCATTTAATGTAACTATTGCAACAGATTTTGATGAAACTATAGGTACTATTAACGTCATTCCACAAGATATGGGAAGAGTAATTTTAAATTTGATAACCAATGCATTTTATGCTGTCACCGAAAAAAAGAAGTCAGCAGTAGACAATTATGAACCAACCGTTTCAATCAAAACCCAAAAAGTTGGAAATAACGTGGAGGTAAATGTGAAGGATAATGGCAATGGAATTCCGAAAAATGTACTTGATAAAATTTTTCAACCATTTTTCACCACCAAGCCCACCGGGCAAGGAACTGGATTGGGATTGTCATTAAGCTATGACGTCGTGAAAGCACATGGCGGAACCATTAATGTAGAAACGGAGGATAGCAATGGAACAACTTTTATTATTTCATTGCCTTTGAGTAATTAACAAATCAGTGTATTATGAAAAAAAATATTTTAATAGTTTTTGTTTTGTTTTTTATCAATTTGAACGCTCAGGTGATTCGTCCCTATTTCAATACCATTTCTATAGAAAATGGATTGCCGGAAGGAGTGGTAGTATCTTCATTTCAGGATAAATTGGGGTATCTCTGGTTGGGTACCCAAAACGGATTGGTTCGTTACGACGGGTATACAACTAAGCTGTATTCAATACCGGATGATGATGGTAAACCTATTAAATCACCCTCCATAATTAGTTTATTTGAAGATAAGTATGGTGTCCTTTGGATTTTTCCTAGAGATAAAGGTTTTTACATATACGATAGGAAGAAAGATCTTTTTAGAAGGCCTAGGGTAGGTAATCGAATAATTAATATAGGATATAGTATTGACTCACGAAAAGAAGTTTATGATAAAAAAAATGAAATTGGGTGGAGCTTAATTTATAATCTTGACGAAAGGATTTGGTCGGTGGAATCATTAGATATGCTAAATGGGACTGTTGATTTATTTACAGCCAAAAGCAAAGGGAGGAATTTGATTCCTTCAGGAAAAAAAGTTGCAGATATAATTATCGACGTATCAGGGAATACCTGGCTGGCACTGGATAATACATTAAGTTTATACAATAGGACATCCAAATCGTTCAAACCCTATTTTATGTTGCCAGCCAGCATGAATAATTCTTTGTTTAACTATTTAACTCAAGATCCTATTAATAAAGATTTGCTCTGGATCTCTACCTATTTGCAGGATGACAAGAGAGATGTAAATAAAGTTAAGCTCATACGACTCAATATTAAAACAAAAGAGTATAAAACGTATGACCATATAGTGTCAGATCCATATTCCATAGCGGGAACTTGTACGGAGGTTCATATAGATTCCAAGAAAAGAATATTTTTTTATAATGATTACGGTATTTCTATGTACAACAGGAAAAATGATAAATTTATAAATTTTCATTTAAAAGTGCCGGGCTTGTCCACAACGGAACCACTCATAATTACCAGTATTGCTTCAGATAATGAAGATAATTTATGGATAGGAGGAATGTTTAAAGGGTTATTCTTTTTAAATACAAAAACTGCTGTTGCAACATTCTATGCCCATACTGATGAAGCAGGAAGTTTACCGGATTTCTTTAATGGTATCAACAAGATTTTCTTTGACAGAAGTGGTGTTCTTTGGGTTTCAATGCCTTATGAAGGGATATCTTGGTTAGACCCAAAACGTTCATTCTTTAATCCCATTAAAATTAATGCCCCAATCAATAAAGAAGACAAAATAACAAGCACAATCACTAACCGAATTAAAGGGATTCATAGTGACAGCACTTTTTTTGTCTCAGCAAATAAAAACATTTTTATATGGAACCCTACAACCAATATTTTCAAAAGCATAAATCTGGGAGCGGGTAAAAAAGTATCAATAAGAAATGCAATTATTGACAAGCAGGGCTTGATATGGTTGGCGTCACAAGAAGATGGACTTTTTTGTTACAATCCAATTACCAAAAAAATAAAAAACTACAGGAATGATCCAAAAGATAATTTTAGCATTATTTCAAATGATCTTTCAGTAATAAAAGAAGATAGTATTGGTATTTTATGGATTGGAACTAGTAATGACGGTTTGAATAGCTTTAATAAAAAAACCGAAAAGTTTACCCGTTATCCTTTCATAAACAATGATGGTAACACCAAAGCGAACAATGTTTTGGATGATGGTAGGGTTCATAGTCTTCTGTGTGATAAAGATGGCATTGTTTGGATTGGTACTAATCTGGGTTCACTTAACAAGTTTGATACAAAAAAAGGAAAATTTACCTCCTATTTGGATAATAAAGAGGGGTTTTATTGCATATATAGTATCTTCGAGGACAGTCATAAACGTTTGTGGTTGGGGTCTTATTTGTCGGGTTTGTTCTTATTTAATAAAAATTCAGGATTCATAAAACATTTTACAGAAAAAGAGGGTTTGTCTTCTAATGATGTCAGAGGAATTACTGAAGATAAAAAAGGAAATATTTGGATGGCTACTTCGCATGGATTGTCTAAACTTAATGCAGAAAGCAACCAAATAACAAATTACACAACAATAAATGGTTTGCCCGTAGTGGAGACTTTAGGAATTTATAGACGCTCAGACGGGCTTTTTTATGTACCGATTAAAAATGGGGTAATTCCTTTTGATCCTGATAATATTGCTGAAAATAAAATGCCTCCAGAGGTAGTAATAGAGTCTATAAAATATTATTTTGCAGACAAAACCACCAAAAGCAGAGATACAGTTTTGTTTACAGAGGGGAGAAAACAATTATCATTGAAGTACGATGAAAATAAAGTTAGTTTTCAATATGTAGCGTTGCATTTTTCAAATGCCTCTTTAAATCAGTATGCATATCAACTCGAAGGTTACGACACAGAGTGGATACCGGCAGGAACACAACGCTCCGTTACTTATACTAATCTTTCTCCTGGCGATTATACTTTTAAAGTAAAAGCTTCTAATAGCGATGGAATTTGGAATGAAAAATGGACACGTTTCAGTTTCACTATTTTGCCTCCTTGGTGGAAAACTTGGTGGGCTTATACACTTTATTTTCTTGTATTCATTGTTTCAATACCTTCTTACATAGCTTACCGGTCCAGAATGCTGAAACGAGAGAATACTATTTTGGAAGAAAAAGTTACAATTAGAACCAATCAGCTGACTAAATCAATTGAAGACCTGAAAACCACACAGAACCAGTTGATTCAATCTGAAAAAATGGCGTCACTTGGTGAGCTCACCGCAGGGATTGCCCATGAAATTCAGAATCCATTGAACTTTGTAAATAATTTTAGCGAAGTGAGCAATGAACTTTTGGACGAAATGAATGAAGAAATAGTTAAGGGAGATTTTGAAGAAGTAAAAAGCATTGCAAGCGACATCAAAAAAAACTTAGAAAAAATAAATTATCATGGCAAACGTGCCGATAGTATTGTAAAAGGGATGCTTCAGCATTCCCGTGTCAGTTCCGGACAAAAAGAGCCTACCGATATCAATGTGCTTGCCGATGAATATTTGCGGTTGGCTTATCATGGGCTTCGTGCCAAAGACAAAAAATTTAACACTGAACTGGATATGCATTTTGATGAAAACTTACCCAAAATAGTGGTAATCCCTCAGGATATTGGAAGGGTTTTGCTGAATTTGTTTACCAATGCGTTTTATGCTACTCACCAAAAACAATTAGCTTTAAATGGGGCATACAAACCAGTGGTCAGTGTGAAAACCGAATTAAAAGATAAAGGAATTGAAATAAGGGTAAAAGACAATGGTATAGGAATTCCGGAAGCTATCAAAGACAAAATAATGCAGCCATTCTTCACCACCAAACCCAGTGGTGAGGGAACAGGTTTAGGATTATCCTTGAGTTATGATATAGTGGTGAAAGGGCATGGAGGTGCAATTGCCATTGATAGTCGGGAAAATGATTATACTGTTTTTACAATTTTTCTTCCAATAGAATAAAAGTATACTATTCAAATAATAAAATTTGTAAATTTAACAATGTATAACTGATTGAAAATTAATGGTTATGAGTGTTTGTTTGAATAATAACAATTTAAAATTAGTTTAAATGAAGATACTGGTAGTAGACGATGAAGCCGATATACAGCCGCTTTTTTTACAGCATTTCCGTAAAGAATTGCGTCATCACGATTTCGAATTTGATTTTGCGCTCTCGGGTGAAGAAGCATTGGAATTTCTTAAAGGGAATAGCCTCGAAGTGGTGTTGATTTTATCAGATATTAATATGCCGGGAATGAGCGGTATTGATTTATTATCGAAAATCCGGCACGATTATAATGATTTGTCACCCGTTGTGATGATGATCACCGCCTATGGAGACGAAGAAAATTACAGACAGGCAATGGAAAATGGAGCAAATGATTTTTTGACAAAGCCATTGGATTTTAATGTATTAAAAGAAAAACTAAAAAAAATCATGAACAATGGCTAAG
>Ga0208398_101137_pt1 | contig 11731 bp, 10 predicted proteins | sample LakWasMe79_HOW10_2_FD_183905 | JGI IMG/M metagenome (GOLD analysis project Ga0208398, IMG submission 183905) | Freshwater sediment methanotrophic microbial communities from Lake Washington under simulated oxygen tension - Sediment Metagenome... | ecosystem: Environmental > Aquatic > Freshwater >... | reverse complement strand
CTGGAGGACCTGGGCGACCCGGCCGCCGAAAGCCAGTACCGCGAATCGCTGGCGATCCGGCAGGCCGCCCTCAAGCCGGACGACCTGAGCCTGGCCCGCGCGCGCCACAACCTGGGCCGCTGGCTGCTGCGCGCCGGCCGCCTCGCCGAAGCCCAGCCGCTGCTCGAAGAGGCAGCCGTGCAGCGTCGCAAGCGCCTACCGGCGGCCCACAACGACCGCATCGACTCCGAGCTGACCCTGGCCGAAGCCGCCCTGCTGCGGGGCGACAGCAGCACGGCCGCGGCCGGTGTTGCACTGGTGCAGGCACAGGAGGCGGCGCTGCGGCCGCTGCGCCGCGTGGCCTTGCTGCGTCTGCAAGGCCTGCTGGCCAGCCACCTGCGGCAGGCACAACAGGCCTTGGAGCATCGCCAGGCTGCACTGCAACTGGCCCTGGCCACGGTCGCGCCCGAACACCCCAGCCTGCGGCGTCTGCGTCTCGATGTGGCCGAGGCGGCCGCGGCCCTGGCTCGGACCCGGGACAAACCCTAGGCCTGATAGGCCGACCGATGCCACGGCCCTTATCCCCATAGAGCAGCAATGCGCTGCAACAGGGGATCAAGATGAAAGCAACCATCTGGGCCGCAATGGCCCTGGCGAGCCTCGGACTGGGCAGCGCCCAGGCCGCCACACAGTCCTTCCAGGGCGATTTCAGCCTGGACGACGAGCTCTTCAGTACCAGCGTCTGGCTCAGCCAGGACGACCAACTGAGCGTGCAGAGCTTCTCCTTCGCGGGCGGGCAGAACGCGCTGGGCCAGCAGATCGCCGCCGGCGGCTTCGCGCCGGTGCTGGCCCTGTTCAGCGCGGGCGGCGAACTGCTGCAGCTGGCGCGTGGCAGCGCCGGCGCCTGCGGCGACCCGAGCAGCCCGGACCCGGCCAGCGGCTTTTGCTGGGATGCGCACTTCAGCATGGCCCTGCCGGCCGGCCACTACACCCTGGTGCTCTCGCAGGATGGCAACGAGCCGCTCGGCAGCCTGCTCAGCGACGGCTACAGCCAGACCGGCATCCCCGACTACACCGGCCTCGCCTACCTGGGCCAGGCCGGCCAGCATTTCGTGCAGGTCGACGCCAGCCAGCGCAGCGGCCACTGGGCCTTCGACATGCAGGCCGCCAGCGTGCCCGAACCGGCCAGCGCCCTGCTCTGGCTGCTGGGGGCCACCGGCCTGCTGGCACGGCGTCGTCAACAGGGAGCATGAACATGAAGAACAAGCATCACCTCGGGTCAGCGCAATGGCTGGTGGCCCTGCCGCTGGCCCTGTGCGTTGGCCCAGCGCTGGCCCTGGACGCCCCGCTGGCCGCCGACAGCCATGTCAACAGCCTGCTGCCCGGCAACAACTTCGGCAGCCTGCCAACGCTGAACGTGGGCGGTGGCGCCAGCGCCCTGCTGCGTTTTGACCTGGCCACCCTGCCCGCCGGCACCACGGCCGCCAGGCTGGTGAAGGCCAATCTGATCCTGTATGTGAACCGCGTCGGTGCCCCCGGCGCGATCGAGGTACTGGGGCTCAACGGCGCCTGGGCCGAGGGCAGCGTCACGGCTGCGAACCAGCCGCCCAACGCCGGCGCCGGCAGTGGCATCAGCGTGCCGGTGGGCGCCGCAAACCAGTTCCTCAGCGTGGACCTGACCAGCCTGGTGAAGCAATGGATCAGCAACCCGGGCAGCAATTTCGGCGTGGCCCTGCAGGCGGCGCTGAGCGCACCGGCCACCGTGGCCTTCTTCGACAGCAAGGAGAACACCGCCAGTGCCCATGTGGCGCGGCTGGACCTGACGCTGGCGGACCAGGGGCCGAAAGGTGACCCCGGGGCGCCTGGCGCAACCGGTGCAATCGGTGCCACCGGGCCACGCGGTCTGACCGGCAACACCGGTGCTACCGGCCCACAAGGCGCCCAGGGTGTGCAAGGCCAGCCCGGCCCGGTGAACCTGACCTATGTATCGGTGACCGAAACCCTGGGCGGCAACTACTGGGCCGGCTATACCGCGTCCTGCCCGGCCAACACCTACCTGACGGGGGGAGGTTGCGGCCACCGCGACAACAACAGCGCCCAGGACGACGTCAAGGTGAACTACGCCGGCCCGCGGCCGGACTCGCCCACGCGCAACTACCAATGCAATCTGCGCAACACCTCGGGCGACAGCCGTGCCATCCGCGTCTGGGCCATCTGCGCCTCGGCCAGCAGCGTCACCTTGCGCTGAAACGTCGCAGCCAATACCAGGAGCCATCCATGATCCGCAGCCGCCGTGACCTCACCGCCTTGCTGGGCCTGCTTGCCGCCGGCAGCGCCATGGCACTTGACCTGCCCTTGCAGGCCGACGCCCATATCAATGCCAGCATCCCAAGCGCCAACTTCGGCGCCCTCGGTACGCTCAATGTCGGCAACGGCGCCAGCGCCCTGCTGCGTTTTGACCCGGCCACCCTGCCCGCCGGCACCACGGCCGCCAAGCTGGTGAAGGCCAATCTGATCCTCTACGTGAACCGCGTCGGTGCCCCCGGCACGATCGAGGTGCTGGGGCTCAACGGCGCCTGGGCCGAGGGCAGCGTCACGGCTGCGAACCAGCCGCCCAATGCTGGCGCCGGCAGCGGCATCAGCGTGCCGGTGGGCGCCGCCAACCAGTTCCTCAGCGTGGACCTGACCGGCCTGGTGAAGCAGTGGATCAGCAACCCGGGCAGCAATTTCGGCGTGGCCCTGCAGGCGGCGCTGAGCGCACCGGGCACCGTGGCCTTCTTCGACAGCAAGGAGAACACCGCCAGCGCACATGTGGCGCGCCTGGATCTGACGCTGGCGGACCAGGGGCCCAAGGGGGACACCGGCGCCAAGGGCGCCACGGGCGCAACAGGGGCCACCGGCGCGACGGGGGCCGTTGGGGCGCAGGGCCCGCAAGGCCCCCAAGGCGTCCAGGGGCCGCAGGGTGCGCCCGGTCTGAGCAACTATCTGCGCGTCAGCGTCGATACCAGCGTGCCGACCAACTTCCTCGCCGCGCGGGACATCGCCTGCCCCAACGGCCGCAAGGTGCTGGCCGCCGGTTTCAAGCAGTCCGACAACACCCCCGTCGGTACGCAGGTCCAGGTCACCCTGCACCAGAGCTACCCGGTCTCGGACACGGTATGGCGACAGTTCATCGCCAACCGCAGCGCGGCCGCCATGACGATCACGATCTGGGCGGTCTGCGCCAGCACTTCCTAGGGGTTCAGCCCTCCCCCGACTCCGGCAGGTGGATCATGCCGGTGTGGTAGTTGTACTCGAACACCTCGCCATAACGCGCCCATTCGATGGCCACCTGGAGCACGCGCTCGGCCGCGTGGGCATCCATGCTCTCCTGCAGCAGCTTGAGGAAGGGCTCCTCGCGCAGCTCGCCATGCGCCTCCTGCTCCAGGCTGTGGCGGATGAAGGCGGCGATCGGCACATGGGCGAGCAGTTGCTGACCGAAGATCTCGCGGCGAAACTCGTGCTCGCCCTCCACATACTTCTGGCCCAGCGGCGTGATGAGGATGTCGCCATGCTCGAGCTGGGCCAGGCCCAGGCGCTGCAGCGCATCGGCCAGCGGCAGCAGGTCCTCGTCGGTGAGCTCGCTTTCCTCGGCCAGCTGGGGCAGGTCGGCGCGGCCCTTGAAGCGCTCGTCCACCAGCAGTTCCAGCAGGCTTTCCATGCGGCCCACGTCGGCCTCGGGCAGGCGGTCGGACAGATGCGGCTTGGGCAGCTCCACCTGGCCGGCCCGGTCGACCACCGGCGCGCCAGCGGTCATCAGGCTGTAGACCTCGTCCACCAGCAGCCGCACCTCGGGGCTGTCGGGGTGGCGCGGGCGTGGCAGGGTGATGGGCAGTTCGGCCCTCACGCGGCCCGGGTTGCTGGCGAAGATCAGCACCCGGTCGGCCATCAGCACCGCCTCCTCGATATTGTGCGAGACCACCAGCATGGCCTGGGTGGGCATGCTGCCGCCGTCCCACAGGGCCAGGATCTCGTTGCGCAGGCGCTCGCCGGTGAGCACGTCCAGCGCCGAGAAGGCCTCGTCCATCAAAAGCACCGCCGGCTCGGTGACGAGGGCGCGCGCCAGGCCCACGCGCTGGCGCATGCCGCCCGAGAGCTCGCGCGGCAAGGCGCCCTCGAAGCCGGCCAGGCCGATCAGCTCGATGGCGGCCGCGGCGCGCCGGGCGCGCTCCCGCGGCGCCACGCCGCGCGCCTCCAGCCCCAGCTCGACGTTCTGCTGCACCGTCAGCCAGGGGAACAGCGCAAAGGACTGGAACACCATCGCGATGCCCTCGGCCGGGCCGAACAGCGGCTGGCCGCGGTACCTTACCGTGCCGCCATCGGCCGGGATCAGGCCGGCGATGATGCGCAGCAGGGTCGACTTGCCCGAGCCCGACTGGCCCAGCAGGGCCACGATCTCGCCCTTGGCCAGCTCGAAATCCACCCGCTCCAGCACCGAGCGCGCGCTGCCGTCCGAGGACTTGAAGCGCTTGGCCACATTCTTCAGTTCGATCAAGTTCGTCATGCCCTGGCTCAAAAGTGCATTCTTTGCTCGGCGAGCCGGTACAGGCGCCGCCACACCCAGTGGTTGAGCGCCATCACGAACACGCACATCACGCCGATGCCCAGCGCGATGCGCGGGAAGTCGCCCGCCGCCGTCATCTGCTGGATATAGCTGCCCAGGCCCTGGGCCTGCAGGCTGGTATCGCCCCAGCTCACGTATTCGGCCACGATGCTGGCATTCCAGGAGCCGCCGCTGGCCGTGATGGCGCCGGTCACGAAGCTCGGGAAGATCGCCGGCAGCAGGTAGCGCCGCCACAGCAGCCAGCCCTTCAGGCCGAGGTTGTGCGCCGCGTAGCGCAGCTCCGAGGGAATGGTGGAGGCGCCCGCCACCACATTGAAAAGCAGGTACCACTGCGTGCCCAGGATGATCAGCGGCGAGAGCCAGATGTCGGGGTCGAGGTGCCAGCGCAGGATCAGCAGCACCGCGACCGGAAACACCAGGTTGGACGGGAAGGCGGCGCAGAACTGCGCCAGCGCCTGCACGCGGCCGGCGATGCGCGGGTTGAGCCCGATCCACACGCCCACGGGCACCCAGATCAGCGAGGCCAGCGCGATCAGCAGCAGTACCCGCGCCAGCGTGTAGAAGCCCAGCTTGAAGACCTGGCCCACCTCGCCCCAGCCCACCTCGCCATGGATGAAGCTCACCAGCCGCCAGAGCGCGAACATCACCAACGCCGCCAGCACCGCATCCCAAACACGCGCCCAGCGCGGATTGGCGGGTTTGGGCAGCGCGCGGATCGAGGTGCCGTCAAAGCGCAGCCGCGTCATCGCGAAGCTGGCGGTGAGCCAGCGCCCCGGCCAGTCGCCCAGGCGCCGCAGCAGCGCGGTGCGGCGCAGCCAGGTCAGGAGCCAGGAGCTCGGGGCGTTCTCGCTGCCCGACTCCTCGAAGCGGAACTTGTCGGCCCAGGCCAGCAGCGGGCGGAAGAACAGCTGGTCGTAGAGCAGGATGCCGATCAGCATGCCGAGGATGGCCCAGCCGATCGCGGGCAGGTCCTTGGCGGCGATGGCCATGGCGATATAGGAGCCCACGCCCGGCAGCTTGATGTCCTGGTTGGCCACCGAGATGGCCTCCGAGGCGACCACGAAGAACCAGCCGCCCGACATGCTCATCATCATGTTCCACAGCAGGCCGGGCATCGCGAACGGCAGTTCCAGGCGCCAGAAGCGCTGCCAGCCCGAGAGCCGGAAGATGCGCGCCGCCTCCTGCAGCTCGGCCGGCACGGTGCGCAGTGACTGGTAGAGGCTGAAGGCCATGTTCCAGGCCTGCGAGGTGAAGATGGCGAAGATGGCGGCGCATTCCACCCCCAGCAGGCTGCCCGGAAACAGCGCGATGAAGCCCGTCACCGTGATGGACAGAAAGCCCAGGATGGGGATGGACTGCAGGATGTCCAGCAGCGGCACCAGCAGCTTCTCGGCCGCGCGCACCTTGGCGGCGAGCGCCGCGAACACGCAGGCGAACAGCACCGAGGCCGCCAGCGCCAGGAACATGCGCAGCGTGGTGCGCAGCAGGTAATAGGGCAGCGCCAGCGGGTCCAGGCTGATGGGCAGCGCCTCGCCCACATGGAAGGGCCTGGCCATCTGCGTGGCGGCCAGCGCCAGCAGGCCGAAGCCGGCCAGCACCAGCGGCAGCAAGGCCCAGTCCCAGCGGTTGAGCGCAGGCTCGACCACCTGGCGGGGAAAGAATTCTTGGCGCTGCTCCTGCATGGTGGGCCATGCTAGGCGATCTCAGCTGAGCGGAAGCTGACTTGGTACAGGTCTATGGGGATCGCTCAGGGTCTGCGCATGACCGCCCGGAGGGCGCTCAGCTCGCCCTGCCGCAGCATGCTGACCAAAGCCACCTGCTGCTCGCCCATGCCGGTACAGACGTTGGACCCGGTAGTCGATGCGCTTGAGCCCTGGATCTGCGCGGCCCTCAAAGCCTCCAGCTGCCGGCGCCGCTCGGGCCAGGGGCTGCGATCCGGCCCCAGGCGCTTGGCCAGTGCGATCGCCAGGCTGGCATCCAGCAGATTGTCGGCACCAAGCCAGAGCCGCTCCGCCGCCGACGCGCAGGTCTGGGCAAGGTTGGCATCCAGGGGCGCCCGCTCGCACCAAGCCAGCAGGGGCTGGATCGAGACGGCCAGCCAACTCGCCTGCAATTGGACGAGCAGCCCGGTCTGCACCGCCATGCTGAACCCCGGCCGCTCGGACCGCGGCAGGCTCAGCAGCAGGGCCATGAAATCACGCTGGTAGCTGCGCGCCTGGCTGGACTGCGCGATCTGGTGCAGCGCCTCGGCCAGGGCTTGAGGCTGCGCCTTGGCATCCGGGCCCTGGGTCTGCAGCAGCCAGGGCTGAAGGTTGCCCGGCTCGAGCGCTGCCCAGCGCAGCGGACTCAGCGCCTGGCAACTGCCGGGCCCGCCCGAGCCGCAGCGTCGCAAGGCCAGCGCAAGCACAAAGGGATCCTGACTACGGCTGGCACGGACCGCCAGGGCCTCGCGCCGCTCCTGCAGAAACTCGGCCGCCGCCAGCGAGCGCTCGTCACCACGCGCGGCCAGGGCCTGCGCCCAGCGCTGCAACTGCTGCGCGCTCGCGTCCATGCTGCGCCGCAGGCTGGGGACACTGCGCAGACGTTCCAGAAACTGCTCAGGCTCAAGCGGCGCGGACGCGACCGCATCGGCTGCGAACAGCTTCTCCAGCGCGGCATCCTCGGGCTCGTGGCACCAGGCTCGATCACTGGCAGCATCGATCAGCAAGCCGTCCTCAACCAAGCCTGAGGCCTGCACGACAAGCAATGCCGGGCGGCCAGCCTGAGTCACCGAAGCGCCACGCAACAATTGCGGGGTCAGTTCTTGCCGCCGTGCATCATTCGTCAAAACATCGGCCGCCGGGATTTCCCCGGCCTGCCGGAACAGCAACAGCAGCCAGCCGGCCAGAGCAAGGGCCAACAGGCCCAATACCAGGCGCCTCAATTCGATGCCGCCGCCAGCGCCTCGCGCACCGCCGCCACCTGGCGGCGCGAGACCGACAACCATTCGTTCACCGTGGCAACGCGCACGGCCCAGCCCTCGGCGCCTTCGCTGGCCTCGCCGGCCTCGGCCGCCTCGGGGCTGCCGCCATCGCTGGGGGCGTGGCGCTCGAGCTCGCGCACCGCCGCCTTGGCCACCAGGGCATTGCGATGCACGCGCAGAAAGCGCTCGCCCAGGCGCTGCTCGAACTCGCTGAGGCTGCCGTCCATCACATAGCTCTGGCTGGCGGTGCGCAGGGTCAGGTACTTGAGCTCGGCCTTGAAGTACAGCACCTCGGCCAGCGGCACGCGGATCAGGCGGCCGCGGTCGCTGATATTGATCACCGGGTCCTCGGCGGCCGCGTCGGCGGCACCCTGCTGCGACCGGGCGGCGGCGCGCTCGGCGATGCGCTGGGCCACGCGCGCCAGCGCCGCCTGCAGGCGCTCGCGCCGCACCGGCTTGGTGAGGTAGTCGATCGCATCCAGTTCGAAGGCGCGCAAGGCATGCTCGGCATGGGCGGTGACGAACACCACCGCCGGCCGCGGCTCGCGCTCGCGCAGCGCGTCGGCCAGTTGCAGGCCGTCCGGGCCGGGCATCTGCACGTCCAGCAGGATCAGGTCGCAGCCATGGTCGCGCAGCCACTGCTGGGCCTGCGAGGCGGTGCCGGCCTCGGCCACCACCTCGGCATGCGGCTCGGCGCAGCTCTCCACGAGGCCGCGCAGGCGCATGCGGGCGAGCGGTTCGTCGTCGACGATCAGGACCTTGAGGGCGGGCTGCAGGTGCATGGTTCAGCGGGGCAGAACGATTCGGACGGTGAAGCGGCCGGGCTCCTGGCGGACCTCGAAGCGCGCGGCCACATCATGCATCAGACGCAGGCGGTCGCGCACATTGCGCAGCGCCAGGCCATGGCCGGGCACGCTGGAGGCGGCGCCCACGCTGTTGCTCACCAGGATCTCGACCTCGGCGCCGCGGCTCTTGGTGCGCACCTCCAGCGCGCCGCCGGCGTCGTTGGGCTCGACGCCATGGCGCACCGCGTTCTCCACCAGGGGCTGCAGCAGCAAGGGCGGCACGCGCGCATTGCCGGCGCTTTCGTCGAGCTGCCAACGGATGCGCAGGCGCTCGCCGAAGCGGATCTGCTCGATGTCCAGATAGCGCCGCGCCAGCTCCACCTCCTCGTTGAGGCTGACCACCGTGCTGGCCTCGGCCAGGGCCACGCGGAACAGCTCGCTCAGGTCCTCCAGCACCGCCTCGGCGCGGTTCGGGTCCACGCGCACCAGGGCCATCGCGGTGTTGAGGGTGTTGAAGAGGAAATGCGGGCGGATGCGCGATTGCAGCTCCACCAGCTGGGCCAGGGCATCGGCGGGTCGCTGCGAGCGCTCGCGCAGCTTCATCCAGTACAGCAGCATGGCCGCCATGGCGGCGCCGGCCAGCGCCACGCTGAGCTGGCGGAACCAGCCGCTGGGCTCGTCGCTGGCAAGGTTGAGCAGCTGCCAGCCCAGGCTGGCGCCCAGCGCCCCCAGGCCCAGCAGCACGGCCCATTGCCAGGGCTCGCGCAGACGCGCCAGCGGCCGGCGCGCGCCGCACACCAGCAGCAGCCAGAACAGCACGGCCGAAAGCGTCACCACCGTGCCGCTGCTCATCCACCACAGCCATTGCAGGGGTTCGCGCGCCGCCAGCGCCAGGCCCAGGGCCAAGAGGGCCTGCACGCCCAGCACCGCGCGCAGCACCAGGCCGACATGGCAGACGTCGAAGACGCGCTCGCCGTCGAACAGCGGCGCCACCTGTTCCTCCACCTCGGCGGGCGTGGGCGCCAGGCCCAGCATGCTGGTGAGGTTGCGGCTGTCGTGCCAGTCGTTGTGGTGCTTGCCTGCCATGCCGAGGGGCCTATGGGGCCCCGCCCTTAGAATCAATGCCCGCATTCTGCTTCAGCGGCGCGCCCTGCCCCTTTTCCACCCTTCCCGCACCCTTTCCGCCATGTCCGCCGACAACCAACTCGACAACAAGTCCCAAGCCTGGTCCGCGCTGTTCTCCGAACCCATGAGCGAGTTGGTGAAGCGCTACACCGCCAGCGTGTTCTTCGACCAGCGCCTCTGGAAGGCCGACATCCAGGGCAGCCTGGCGCATGCCGAGATGCTCGCCGCGCAAGGCATCCTGAACGCCGAGGACCACGCAGCCATCCAGCGCGGCATGGCGCAGATCACGAGCGAGATCGAGGCCGGCCAGTTCGAATGGAAGCTGGACCTGGAGGACGTGCACCTCAACATCGAGGCGCGCCTGACCACCCTGATCGGGATCGCCGGCAAGCGCCTGCACACCGGCCGCAGCCGCAACGACCAGGTGGCCACCGATGTGCGGCTGTGGCTGCGCGACGAGATCGATGCCATCGGCGCGCTGCTGCAGGCGCTGCAGCTGGCCATGGTGGAGGTGGCGGAGCAGAACGCCGAAGTGATCCTGCCCGGCTTCACCCACCTGCAGGTGGCCCAGCCGGTGGCCTTTGGCCATCACCTGCTGGCCTATGTGGAGATGTTCGCCCGCGACGCCGAGCGCCTGGCCGACGCACGCCGCCGCGTCAATCGCCTGCCGCTGGGCGCCGCGGCGCTGGCCGGCACCAGCTACCCGCTGGACCGCGAGCGCGTGGCGAAGACCCTAGGCATGGAGGGTGTCTGCCAGAACAGCCTGGACGCGGTGAGCGACCGCGACTTCGCGATCGAGTTCAGCAGCGCCGCCGCGCTGGTGATGGTGCACATCTCGCGCCTCAGCGAAGAGCTGATCCTGTGGATGAGCCAGAGCTTCGGTTTCATCGACCTGGCCGATCGCTTCTGCACCGGATCAAGCATCATGCCGCAGAAGAAGAACCCCGACGTGCCCGAGCTGGCGCGCGGCAAGACCGGCCGCGTGGTCGGCCATCTGATGGGCCTGATCACCCTGATGAAGGGCCAGCCGCTGGCCTACAACAAGGACAACCAGGAAGACAAGGAGCCGCTGTTCGACACCGTCGACACCTTGAAGGACACGCTGCGCATCTTTGCCGAGATGATGGGCGGCCTGACCGTCAAGCCCGAGGCGATGGAGCGCGCGGCCTTGAAGGGTTATGCCACCGCCACCGACCTGGCCGACTACCTGGTGAAGAAGGGCCTGGCCTTCCGCGATGCGCACGAGATCGTGGCCCATGCGGTGAAGACCGCCATCGCCACCGGCCTGGACCTGTCGCAGCTGCCGCTGGCCGAACTGCAGAAGTTCGATGGCCGCATCGAGGCCGATGTGTTCGAGGTGCTGTCGCTGCGCGGCTCGCTGAACGCACGCAACATCCTGGGCGGCACTGCGCCGGCCCAGGTGCGCGCCCAGGTGGCACGCCATCGCGCCCGCCTGGCCGCCGCCGCGGCGCATTGACATGTCACAAGCCGGGGCGCGCCCGCGCGCCCTATGCTGAGCCCCTCACTTTGAGCACGACCATGAGCAGCATCACCTGGAACGAGCAACTCGCGCTCAACCACGCCCAACTCGACCAAACGCATGAGGAATTCGTCGGCCTGCTGAACGAGTTCGCGGCCGTGCTGGCCAGCGGCGCCGACCCGCTGCCCGCCTTCCAGCGCCTGCTCGCCCATACCGAAGAGCATTTCGCGATGGAAGAGCGCTGGATGGCCGCCACCGGCTTCGCGCCCGAGAACTGCCACAGCAAGCAGCACGCGATGGTGCTGGACACCTTGCGCGAGGTGCTGCGCTATGCGGTGGAGCTCAAGGACATGGAGCCCATGCGCATCATCGTGGGCGAGCTCTCGCAATGGTTCCCGGCCCATGCCGAGATGATGGACGCCTCGCTGGTGTTCCACATGAGCCAGGTGGGCTACGACAGCGCCACCGGCACGCTGACCCAGCCGCTGCAGCAAGCCTCGGCCACCATCAGCTCCTGCGGCAGCGCCAGCTGCAGCTGAAGGCTGCCGGTTCCTTTCGCTATGTCCCCGCCTTTTGACATAAGGCAAGTCGCTGGCTTGACCTAGGGTAAACCCACAAGTCCAATCCATGAGTCCGCCGTCTGGCGCGCCAATCCGGCGCCGCGGCAGGCTCACAGGGAAGGACAACATGAGCGGGAAAAAGAATATGGCGGACCTCGGCATCGGCGTACGCCTGGGCCTGGGATTCGGGGTCCTGCTGCTGATGATGGCGGGCATCATCTTCATCGCCTGGCAGCA
>Ga0208398_101135_pt1 | contig 11742 bp, 13 predicted proteins | sample LakWasMe79_HOW10_2_FD_183905 | JGI IMG/M metagenome (GOLD analysis project Ga0208398, IMG submission 183905) | Freshwater sediment methanotrophic microbial communities from Lake Washington under simulated oxygen tension - Sediment Metagenome... | ecosystem: Environmental > Aquatic > Freshwater >... | reverse complement strand
TTTACGAGAAACGAGACAAATCCCGAACAAAAAAATAAAACGCAACAATCGAACTCAAATCATTAAATTTGCAGTCTTATTTGAAGGTATGTTAGAAAAAGAAACAATAAATTTTGAAAAAACGGCCATAGTTGGTATCGTTACCCAAAACCAAAGCGAAGAAAAACTCAATGAATATCTTGATGAATTGGAGTTTCTGACATTTACTGCAGGTGGTGAGGTGGTAAAACGTTTTTCGCAAAAAATGGAACGCCCCAATCCAAAAACCTTTGTGGGTACAGGGAAATTGGAAGAAATTTGTCTTTTTGTAAAAGAGAACGATATTTCGACTTTGATATTTGATGATGAATTATCACCTTCCCAGCAAAAAAATATTTCAAAAATAATAGATTGTAAAATACTAGACCGCACCAATCTTATCCTTGATATTTTTGCGCAAAGAGCCGAAACCTCGTATGCGAGAACTCAGGTAGAATTGGCGCAATGCCAATATTTATTGCCTAGACTTTCCGGAATGTGGACACACTTGGAACGTCAAAAAGGGGGAATCGGGATGCGTGGTCCCGGGGAAACCGAGATTGAGACTGACAGACGTATTGTCCGCGACCGTATATCATTATTGAGAGAAAAAATTAAAACCATAGACAAACAGATGGGCGTGCAGCGCAGTAACCGCGGTGCTATGGTTCGCGTTGCTTTGGTAGGTTATACCAATGTTGGAAAATCGACTTTGATGAATGCTGTCGGGAAAAGCGATGTATTTGTAGAAAACAAACTTTTTGCGACATTGGATACCACTGTTCGAAAAGTAGTCATTAAGAACTTGCCTTTCCTGCTTTCGGATACGGTAGGGTTTATTCGAAAACTGCCTACTCAGCTGGTTGATTCGTTTAAGAGTACTTTGGATGAAGTTCGTGAAGCCGATTTGTTGTTGCATGTTGTTGATATTTCGCATCCCGAATTTGAAGATCATATCGAGTCGGTAAATCAAACATTGCAGGATATAAAGGCCAATGACAAACCAACTATTATGGTTTTCAATAAAATTGATGCCTACAAACATTTGACTATTGACGAAGATGATTTGATGACCGAAAAGACCCCAAGGCATTTCACACTGGAAGAATGGAAACAAACCTGGATGCACCGTTTAGGAGGATCAAAAGCTTTGTTTATTTCTGCGACTCACAAAGAAAATTTCGAAGAATTTAGAGAATGTGTTTACGAAGCAGTTCGGCAAATACACATTACCCGTTTTCCTTACAACAAATTTTTATACCCCGATTACAAAGAAGCTGTGGAGAAGGAAGACAAAGAAAGTGATGAATAAACAAAAAGACCTTTTAGAAATTTACTAAAAGGTCTTTTTTGTTTTCTAGAAATTATAATTCAGCCCAACACCGAAAACTTCTTTGGTTTGGAAACCTGCAAAGGCATCGTCATCATAAATAGCCTGAAAATTCAGATTGGCAGATAGTATTTTGTTGATTTTCATCGCGATTATCAAGTCGTAATTAATGTCAATATTTTGTGGGTCTTTTAGATAATTGGAATATAAATTCAAAAGGTTTTCGGCTGTTACGTTTTCCATTATCTGAAATTTATAATATGCAGTGGCATTGAACCCGAATTGGTACAGTATGCTTTTATTGGCATCTACCCCAAAATAACTGCCATCCACATAAGCGGGAACTGACGTATAGCGACTGTCTACAAAAGTTAATTTGGACGTTAAAGGAGCAAAATTAAGTTTAAAATTATCATTCTTTTTCCAATACATTCCCGGCCCAAACAGCAGGTATCCAGGCGACATAAAGTTGGTGTTTTCTGTTCTTATTTCGGCACCGTTTGCATCTTTAGTATATAAATATCCTTTGGTAAACTGGGTTCTGAAATTAACCAAAAACGAATAGTACCAATAGCTTTTTGTTTTTTTGGCAACAATAGAATTTATTTCAATTTGATCATCCGTTTTCTTTTCAAAATTGGAATTTTGTGTTTGCAGTAAACCGTAGGAAGCCAGAATTCTGTTTTCCCAAGAATAATCATCTTTTTTATAATCGATTTTATAGTCTAAACCTAAGTTGCCGGAAAAGCTGTTTTCGCCACCTGCAATCCAGTTGTTAAAGTTGGCTTGGTTAAAAAGGAATGTAACTTTACCAGTTGACTTCCATCCATTCTTGATGGTATCATCAATGGTTTTTGCAGCATCTTGTGTTTTTTTGATTAAATCTTTTTCAGAAGATTGTGCACTGAGAAGAGTTGAAATTAGAAACAGGCAGGTAAACAGTATGATTTTTTTCATAGTATTTGTATTGATTCTAATACAAATATAATGAAGAATAGAATACTGAAAATCAGTAATTTAAAAAGAATGCTATTTTTTTTCCGATTTGTACAAAGGAACTGCCGAACAGGCTTCCCCATACATGATACTTCTGGCGTAAGGCTGCAGGTATTGTGCAGCCAGAACATAAGCCCGCATAGGAACGGGTTTTTTGGAACAACCTTTTATGATAACAGGTTTGTTTTTATATACAGAATAATCAATTTTGGGAAGCAATTCTTCGTACAAAGCCGAGTCCAAATCTTCTCTGTAACCATTTATGATCTTTTTTGCATAAGGAGCCAAATGCATGGTGACCAAGATAATTGCCCATTGAGGAATAATGGCATCTGTACCGCATGAAACGGAAACATACTGATCTTGGTATTGTGACCAATCCTGATTTTTTAGCTGTTCTCTAAAGTCTTTTTCCTTTAATAAAAAACCCTCAAAAAGCCATTGTGAAATATCGATCTGCACACGATTTCCTTCCGGATAATAGTCTTCAAGATCGAAAACTTCCAGTACACTATTCGCTACTTTATTGATTATTTCTTCCATAATTATGTTTTAAAGTCAAATGTCAAAATTCATAAAGCTGAATTTCTAAACTTTATAACTTTTGAACCTATGACCAATTAAAGCATTCCCAATTCTAATTTTGCTTCTTCGCTCATCAAATCTTTACTCCATGGCGGGTCAAAAGTGATTTCAACTTCAGCATCTTTGATGTGCTCGATGGATTTTACTTTTTCTTCTACTTCTCTTGGTAAACTTTCAGCAACAGGACAGTTTGGAGAGGTAAGGGTCATTAAAATTTTTACTTCATAATCGGTGTTGACCATTACATCATAAATCAATCCTAATTCGTAAATATCTACAGGAATCTCTGGATCGTAAATGGTTTTCAGTTTTTTTACAATTGATTCTCCTAATTCTTCGGTGTTTATTTCTTGTTCCATTTTTGTAGTTGTTTTTCACCTTTGAGGCGGTATTTTAAAAAGCAAGTTTTTTTAGTTCACCATTAAGATATTAAGTTTATAAAGATGAAATCTAAATTTTCATTAAATATCTTAATAGTTTAAGGTTTATTTTTTAGCATCAAATGCCAAAGCATACATTTTAATATTTTTTATCATTGAAACCAGACCATTGGCTCTTGTTGGTGAAAGATGTTCTTTCAAACCTATTTCATCAATGAAATCCGTATCGGCATTTAATATGTCTATTGCTTTTTGGTTTGAAAAAGCACGGATTAAAATGGCGATAATTCCTTTGGTCAAAATAGCGTCGCTGTCGGCAGTAAAGACAATTTTGTCTTCTTTTTGCTCACCCTGAAGCCATACTTTGGATTGACATCCTTTAATCAGATTTTCATCTGTTTTTAATTCTTCTTTTATTAACGGAAGGTTTTTTCCTAATTCAATGATGTATTCATAGCGTTGCATCCAGTCGTCAAACATCGAGAATTCGTCTATGATATCGTTTTGTATTTCTTTTATTGTCATTCTTCTTTTTTTGAAAAGGATAGTATCGTGTTTACTAAGTTCTTTATTTTTTCGGGTGGAATTCCATTGTCGAAAGTCTGGCTTTCATAGGTTTTCCCTTTATACGTTATTTTCAAATTGGCCATTGCGGCACCATCGTGAAAACGCTTTTGTGTAGGTGCTTTCAAATTCGGAATTTCCTCCAGATTTACTTTCTGGAATTCATTTATCAAAGCATTCCATTGTGCATCCGTCAGAGAATTTGAATCAGGTTTGCCATCTCTGGTTTTAGTAACAGCCACTGTTTTATTTTCTACAACAATGTTATTGTACAATCCTCTTGAATTGGCAGTGTATTCGACTTTGGCGTCTGTCAAATCAACATTTTTTTGCCCTTGGCAGTTATTACCTAGGATTATTGTCAAAAACAAGAGTGTTATGATTTTCATAATTTTCGGAATTTATGACAGCATCATTTGTGCTTTTTTCACAGCTTCTACCAATGCGTCAATTTCTTCTTTTGTATTGTAAAAAGAAAATGATGCTCTTATGGTTCCCGGAATACCGAAGAAATTCATAATCGGTTGGGCACAATGATGCCCCGTTCTTACTGCAATTCCCAATTTATCGATTATGGTTCCAATGTCATATGGATGAATGCCGTCAATATTAAATGAGATTACCGAAGTTTTTTCTTCCGAAGTACCAAAAATTCGCAATCCATCAATTTCCAACAATCGTTTGGTGGCGTAGTCCAGTAATTCCAATTCCTGCTTCTGAATATTTTCGAAACCAACCTCATTCATATAATCAATGGCAGTTCCCAAAACTATTCCTCCTGCAATATGGGGAGTTCCCGCTTCAAATTTATGAGGCAAATCGGCATAGGTTGTTTTTTCGAAAGTTACCTCTTTGATCATTTCGCCGCCGCCTTGATAAGGAGGCAGTTTATTCAGCCAGGCTTCTTTTCCGTATAAAATTCCTGTTCCAGTCGGTCCGCACATTTTATGTCCCGAAAAAGCGTAGAAATCACAGTCCAAAGCCTGAACATCCGGTTTTAAATGAGGAACTGCCTGCGCTCCGTCAATCAAAATCGCTGCTCCAACTTCGTGTGCTTTGTCAATCATATATTTGATAGGATTGATGGTTCCCAACGCATTCGAAATATGGTTTACCGTTACGATTTTGGTTTTTGGCGAAAGTAATTTTTCGTACTCACTCATTATCAGTTGCCCCTTTTCATTCATCGGGATTACTTTGAGTGTGGCACCGGTTTTTTCGCAAAGCATTTGCCAAGGCACAATATTACTGTGATGTTCCAATGAAGAAACCACTACTTCATCTCCAGGTTTTAGAATAGAAGCAAATCCATTGGCTACTAAGTTGATACCAAAAGTAGTCCCTGAAGTAAAAAGCACTTCGTGGGCGAATTTCGCATTAATGTGGTTTTGCACTTTTGTGCGGGAAACTTCATAAGCATCTGTCGCTAACTGACTCAATGTATGAACTCCTCTATGTATATTGGCATTTATTTCTTGATAATAGGTTGAAATTGCATCAATAACCACTTGAGGTTTTTGTGAAGTGGCTCCGTTATCGAAATATACTAAAGGCTTTCCGTTTACTTTTTGCGAAAGAATAGGAAAGTCGGTTCTTATTTTCTGAATATCTAACATGTTTTATTTAGAATTTTTCTAAATACAAAAGTAATACAATTGATTTAGTTTTTTAAGAAACAATAGTTAATAATTGTCTATTACTCTATAGAATTCGATTATTACTATTTTTCTTTTTTTGGATAATTACAAAAAAGCCAATTGTTTTCCTTTAGCCCCGGTTGAAGTGAAAATCCTTTTGTACCGAGATTCGGTACAAAAGATTGAAACGGAAAACGGGACGATGTTTCCCAAAAAGCCTAATGTTTCCGCTTCAAAATAATAATGAAAATCAGGGTGTTATCATTTGTTTTTTCACTAAATTGGTGTAATTATCTTTCATTATGAAAAAATATTTCAAAATAGGCACTTTTCTCTTTTTTCTAATTTTGTGTTACTTAGGTTTTACTATTTATCCAAAGCTGGAATTGATATCTGGATTTTCTGCTAAAAGTGTTGCTTCGGGGCATTTTATCGATAACCGATCACTTGATATTATCCAAAAAAATGATAATAATTTTGATGTGATTACTTGGGCGACCAATGAAATCGATGAATCAGAGAAATCTGTAACAGCGGCAGTCTTTGGTTTAAAAAATAGAAAAGCAATTTACAGACCCGGTTTGGGAGCCACATTAATCGACGACGATTTTGATGTCACAAAGGCATATGAAATTCCTAAAAGAATAAAATCATACAGTAAATTTTCATTTCCCTATGGTGATACAGAACCAAAAGACACATTTTTTGCAAAGGTAGATTATGCCAAATTAAATCAGGCTGTCGCCAATGCTTTTGATGCCAAAGGGGAAAATGATAAAAAAACCCGTTCCGTTTTGGTTATTTATAAAGATAAAATTATTGCCGAAAAGTATGCGGATGGTTTTACAAAAAACAGCGTTATTTTAGGTTGGTCCATGACCAAGAGCATTACAGGAACGCTTTTTGGAATTCTCCAAAAGCAAAGGCGGTTTGATATCTATAAACCCGCTCCCATTGCCGAATGGCAAAACGACAGCCGGAAAAACATTACGACCAACGATTTATTGCACATGAATTCGGGTTTGGAATGGGACGAGCAATACGATAAAATATGTGACGCCACGCAAATGCTTTTTCATGATGAAGACATGACCCGTTCACAATTGTTAAAACCGGCTGTTTTCGCTCCTAATACGCATTGGAATTATTCTTCGGGAACAACGAATTTGCTATCGGGAATTTTGCGGAAGCAGTTCAAAACACATCAGGAATATTTAGATTTTTGGTACTCGGCATTGATTGATAAAATCGGAATGCATTCGATGGTGATTGAAACTGACATGGCTGGTAATTATGTGGGATCTTCGTATGGCTGGGCAACAACAAGAGATTGGTCCAAATTGGGGTTGCTCTATTTGCACAAAGGTAATTGGAACGGAGAACAAATATTTAACGCTAGTTGGGAGAAGTATGTTTCGACTCCTACAAATACTTCAGAAGGTAAATACGGAGCGCACTTTTGGCTCAATGCAGATGGATTCTATCCAGATGCTCCAAGAGATATGTATTCCTGCAATGGTTTTAACGGACAAAAGATTTTTATCATTCCATCAAGGGATTTGGTGATTGTGAGATTGGGATTGACTGGCGATGCTAAATTTGATTTTAATGGGTTGTTGAAGGGGATTTCAGGGAGTATAAAAAAATAAAAAACCCTACAGGTTTTTAAAACCTGTAGGGTTTGAAAATATAATTTGAGGTTAAAAACTACAAATCAAATCCCAATTTCACTCCCAGTTTCATGGCAATGATTTTGGTGATTCGTTGTTTCAATTCAGGTATTTTGATGTTTTCAATAACGGCATTTGAGAATGCATACATCAATAATGCTTTGGCTTCTTTTTTAGGAATTCCACGTTGTTGCATGTAGAACATGGCTGTTTCGTCCAATTGACCAACGGTACAACCGTGCGAACATTTTACATCGTCAGCAAAGATTTCCAATTGCGGTTTGGCATTGATTGTTGCTTTGTCGCTCAAAACAATGTTATTGCTTTTTTGGAAAGCATTTGTTTTTTGGGCTTCTCTTTCCACATATACTTTTCCGTTGAAAACTCCTGTGGAACGGTCATTGAAAATTCCTTTGTAATCCTGGAAACTTTCACAATTTGGTGCCGCGTGGTTCACCAATGTATAATGGTCAACGTGTTGGTTTTCGCCAATAATCGTGATTCCGTTCAAAGTACTGGTCAATCTTTCTCCAAAGTGATAGAAATTCAAATTGTTTCTGGTTAAGTTTCCGCCAAAAGAGAAAGTGTGAACCGAAACATGGCTTTCTTGTTTTTGGGAAACATAAGTGTTGTCAATTAAATTGGCACCCAGGCTGTCATTCTGAATTTTGTAATAATCGACAATGGCTCTTTTTTGTGCAAAAATCTCAGTAACCGAATTGGTTAAAACCGGATTGTCATTCAAACTTTGATGACGCTCAATGATTTGCACATGCGAGTTTTCACCAACGATAACCAAATTTCTAGGCTGTACCAAAAGCGCTGTTTCGTTTCCTGTAGAGAAATACATGATTTCGATTGGCTTGTCGGCCACTTTGCTTTTTGGGATATTGATGTAGGCACCCTCATTGGCGAAAGCCGTATTCAATGAAGTCAAGCTCTCGTCTTTACTGGCAATTTTATTGAAGTAATTGTCAACAATCATTTTGTATTTTGGTTTGTTTAATGCCGATGACATTAAACAAACATCGATACCGTCGTGTGTAGTTGAAGATAGATGTGAACTAAAAACACCATCTATAAAAACAACTTTATAAGTGTCTATTTCGTGTAAAAAATATTTTTTTACATCACTGTATTGAATGGTGCTTTCCGTTTTCGGAAAAACGCTAAAGTCATTTTTTAAGATAGCGTTCAGTGAAGTGTATTTCCAACTTTCTTCCTTTTTGGTCGGGAATCCTTTATTTTCGAAGTTTTTTATGGCTGCAGTACGCACATCGTGAAGTTCGGAATGAACATCGACACGCTCTTCAAAAGCCATAAAAGACGATAGTAATTTTTCTTTTAGCTCCATCTTAATTGTCTCCTTTAATCCAGTCGTATCCTTTTTCTTCCAGTTCGTGTGCCAATTCAGCTCCGCCTGATTTCACGATTTTTCCGTTGTGAAGAACGTGTACAAAATCAGGAACAATATAATCTAACAAACGTTGGTAGTGCGTAATTACAACTACTGCGTTTTTTTCGCTTTTCAATTTGTTTACACCGTTTGCAACGATACGAAGTGCATCGATATCCAAACCAGAATCGGTTTCGTCAAGAATAGCTAATTTTGGTTCCAACATTGCCATTTGGAAAATTTCATTACGTTTTTTCTCTCCTCCAGAAAAACCCTCGTTTAATGAACGGGAAAGAAACTTTCTGTCGATTTCTAATAATTCTGATTTTTCGCGAATTAATTTCAGCATTTCATTTGCCGGCATTTCTTCTTGGCCTTTGGCTTTACGGGTTTCGTTGATTGCCGATCTCATAAAATTGGTTACTGAAACTCCTGGAATTTCTACAGGATATTGGAACGAAAGGAAAACCCCTTTGTGAGCTCTTTCCTCAGGAGCAAGATCTCCAAGATCTTCACCGTCCAAAAAGATTTCACCATCGGTTACCTCATAATTTTCGTTTCCGGCAATAACCGCCGAAAGGGTACTTTTTCCGGCACCGTTTGGTCCCATTATGGCATGAACTTCTCCTGCTTTTACTTCAAGGTTTATTCCTTTTAATATTTCTTTGTCACCTATCGAGGCGTGTAAATTTTTTATACTTAACATTGTTTGTTTTGTTTATTCGTAATGACCTTTTAATGATAAAATGTCTAATATTTCAACTGTATTATCTTCTGTAACTTTATATATAATCCTATGTTCTTGATTTATTCTTCTCGACCAACATCCGGAAAGTTCGTGTTTCAATTGTTCTGGTTTCCCAATTCCTTCAAAAGGATGCAAAAGGATATCTTCGATTAAAGCAGTAATTTTATTCATGACAGATTTGTTTCCAGATTTTTTCCAAAACTCTCTGTCTTTTTGAGCTTTTTCAGAATAGATTACTTCCACAAATCTTCTAATTTGATCTTAACTCCTTTGCCTTCTTTAATACTTTGTTCTGCTTCCAAAATTTCTTTTACAAATTCAGGGTTATATGGTTTTTCTTCTTCAATAATTTCAAAACCTAATGATTTGGCCAATGTTTTTAATACTGGAAAATCTTTTTTCTTTACGTTTTTTAAAAGTATGTCCATAATAATTGAATTTAATATTGTACTTTCAAATTTATAAAAAATTATCCAACGGAACCTTCCAACGAAATTTCCAATAATTTTTGTGCTTCCACAGCAAACTCCATAGGCAATTTGTTCAACACGTCTTTGCTGAAACCATTCACGATAAGTGCAATTGCTTTTTCGGTTGGGATTCCACGTTGGTTGCAATAGAATACTTGATCTTCTCCAATTTTACTGGTTGTGGCTTCGTGTTCTACTTTTGCAGTTGGATTTTTACTTTCTATATATGGGAAAGTATGTGCTCCGCAATGATTTCCCATCAACAGTGAATCACATTGAGAAAAGTTTCTTGCATTTTCAGCCCTTGCTCCAATTTGAACCAAACCTCTATAACTGTTTTGTGATTTTCCTGCCGAGATACCTTTGGAAATAATGGTTGATTTGGAATTTTTACCCAAATGAATCATTTTGGTTCCGGTGTCGGCTTGTTGGAAATTATTGGTAACGGCAATGGAATAAAATTCCCCAATTGAGTTGTCTCCTTTTAAAATAACAGAAGGATATTTCCAGGTTATCGCAGAACCGGTTTCCACTTGTGTCCAGGAGATTTTGGCATTATTCTCGCAGAATCCTCTTTTGGTCACAAAATTGAAAACCCCACCTTTACCTTCTTTGTTTCCAGGATACCAGTTTTGAACAGTAGAATATTTAATTTCGGCACTATCCAAGGCAATCAATTCTACAACAGCGGCGTGCAATTGATTTTCGTCACGGGTTGGAGCAGTACATCCTTCCAAGTAGGAAACGTAACTGCCTTCGTCGGCAACCAATAATGTTCTTTCGAATTGTCCGGTTCCAGCCTGATTGATTCTAAAATAGGTGGAAAGTTCCATTGGGCAACGAACGCCTTTTGGGATATAACAGAAAGATCCGTCTGAGAAAACAGCTGAATTTAAGGCAGCATAAAAGTTGTCTTTTTGCGGAACAACAGTACCAAGGTATTTGCGAACCAATTCAGGGTGTTCTTTGATGGCTTCGGAAATACTCATAAAGATAATTCCTTTTTCGCCCAATGTTTTTTTGAATGTAGTAGCTACCGAAACAGAGTCAACAACTATATCCATTGCTACATTGTTCATTCTTTTTTGTTCATCGATAGAGATTCCCAGCTTTTTGTACATTTCCAAAAGCTCAGGATCCACATCGTCCAGCGTTTTGTTTGGGTCTGCTTTTTTTGGCGCAGAGTAGTAAGAAATAGCTTGAAAATCGGGCTTTTGATATTTAACGTTTGCCCATTCCGGTTCAATCATTTCTTCCCAGGCACGAAAAGCCTCAATTCGCCAATCGGTCATCCATTGCGGTTCTTCTTTCTTTTGGGAAATGGCTCGAACAATATCTTCATTTAAACCAATAGGAAAAGTTTCCGATTCTAATTCGGTATAAAATCCGTATTCGTATTCTTTGGTCTCTAATTCGATTTTTAAATCGTCTTCGGTGTATTTTGACATTTTTTATGGTATTGAAAGATTTAAAAATTGAAGGATTTAAACATTAAAACACTTCAGTAATCTTTAAATCTTTAAATTTTTCAATCATTTGATTATTTAAAGTGAAAATGATTCCCCGCAACCGCAAGTTCTATTGGCATTCGGATTGTTAAAAACAAATCCCTTTCCGTTTAATCCGCCGGAAAATTCCAGTATAGTTCCTGCTAAATAAAGGAATGATTTTTTTTCGACAGCAATTTTTATATCGTTGTCCTCAAATATTTTGTCGTCTTCGTTTTTACTTTTGTCAAATTTCAAATCATAAGACAAACCAGAGCATCCACCGCTTTTTACGCCGACTCTCACAAAGTCCACAGCGGCATCAAAACCATCATCTTTCATCAAATCGATGATTTTCTTTTTGGCAGTATCAGAAACTTGTATCATGTGTTGTTAATATTTATTTTGTTTTTTAGGTCTAAATGGCTAATAATGAATCTGAAAAAAAAGATACAGATTTC
>Ga0208398_101134_pt1 | contig 11744 bp, 8 predicted proteins | sample LakWasMe79_HOW10_2_FD_183905 | JGI IMG/M metagenome (GOLD analysis project Ga0208398, IMG submission 183905) | Freshwater sediment methanotrophic microbial communities from Lake Washington under simulated oxygen tension - Sediment Metagenome... | ecosystem: Environmental > Aquatic > Freshwater >... | reverse complement strand
GCCTGCACCGTGGCGCGCGGCGGCGTGTGGTTGGGCACCACCCAGGCTTCCCAGACCTTGTTCATGCCGGGGAAGTCGGCCATGGTCGACAGGAAGATCTCGGCACGCAGGATGCGGCTCTTGTCGGTGCCGGCGCGGGCCAGCAGGGCGTCGATGTTGGCCAGTACCTCGCGGGTCTGGCCCTCGATGTCCGGCTCGCCTTCGACCGCCACCTGGCCAGCCAGGTAGCACACGCCGTTGTGCACGGCCATCTCGGACATGCGGGGACCGACATCAAAACGCTGGACCATCTTGTCAATTTCCTTTGGAGCGGTGGGAATGCGACGCCGCCACGGCGGCTGCGTCGTCGTGCAGCCGCCGCACGCGGCGACGGCGCTTGCGCTTGGGTTGGGTCTCGTCGACCTTCTCGCCCAGCCGGCTCTCCTTGCCGGTGAGCAGCTTGACGATGTTGCGCCAATGGCGCCAGATCAGCAGCAGGCTCATCACCGACACCGCCAGCGCCACCGGCGGGCGGTCGAAGAAAAGCAGGGTGTAGAACGGCGCAAAGGCCGAGGCGATGATCGAGGCCAGCGACGAATAGCGGAACAGCGCCGCCACCACGCCCCAGGTGATCAGCGTGGCCAGGCCCAGCATGGGCTCGTAGGCCAGCAGCACGCCGGCCGCGGTGGCCACGCCCTTGCCGCCCTTGAAGCGCAGGAACACCGGGAACAGGTGGCCCAGGAAAGCCGCCACGCCGACGAAGGCGATGGTGGTGTCCTCGAAACCCAGCTCGAACGAGTAGTACTGCACCAACGCCACCGGGGCAAAGCCCTTGAGCGCATCGAACACCAGGGTCAGCACCGCCGCCAGCTTGTTGCCCGAGCGCAGCACATTGGTGGCACCGGGGTTCTTGGAACCATAGGTGCGCGGGTCGGCCAAGCCGAAAACCCGACTGAAGATCACCGCGAACGGGATCGACCCGATCAGGTAGGCCACGAAGAACGCGGCGTAGCTGTAGACCAGATCAAGGTGCGAGCGGATCAGATCCATGAGGCGGCAGGCCGCGGCAACGGCCCCCGAACGGGAGCGCGCCGAACCCGGCGGGTGGGAGTTTGGATGCAGGAAGTGTATGCCCAGCCGCCGCCGGTCCGGCCCGGGCGCCGGCACAGGTGCCCCGGCCCGGGGCCCTGCGGCGTGAAGCGCAGCACGCAGTGGCCACCCGCGGTGTGGCGGCAGGCCGCCCGGGCGATCACCGACACTAGGGCATCGTCACGCCCCCTCCGAGGACCCCCATGCCCCTGATTCGACTGATCGCCCTCGCCGCCGCCCTGGCCACCACCCTGCCCGCCCTGGCCCAGACCACCGTCAAGGACCCGTGGGTGCGGGGCACCGTGGCCCAGCAGAAGGCCACGGGCGCCTTCTTCAGCATCACCGCGGCGCAAGGCGGCAAGCTGCTGTCGGTGGCGTCGCCGGCCGCTGGCGTGGTCGAGATCCACGAGATGGCCATGGACGGCAGCACGATGCGCATGCGTGCCCTGCCGAACGGGCTGGACCTGCCTGCCGGCAAGGCGGTGGAACTCAAGCCCGGCGGTTACCACGTGATGCTGATGGACCTGAAGGCGCCGCTGAAGACCGGCGAGGCCATCGACCTGACGCTGGTGGTCGAAGGCAAGGACGGCAAGAAGGAAACCCTCACGGTCAAGGCACCGGTGAAGGCCCTGGGCGCGGCGCCGATGGAGCACAAGCACTGACCAGCCGCGGTTGCCGGCGGCGCCGGCCTGCGGTTATGCAGCGGGCGACCTATCGCCAGGCCGGCGGCCGAGCCTTAGCCTAGGGGGTTGCAAAACCCCTGCACTGCTGCCGATGCCCACCCGACTGCGCCTTGTCCTGCCCCTGATCGGCCTGGCCGCCACCACGATGACCGGTGCCCAGACCCCACCCCAGACCGTGCGGGTGCATGCCGCCGGCAGCCTGCGCGCGGCACTGACCGACAGCGCCCGGGCCTTCGAGGCCGCGCAGCCCGGCGTCAAGCTGGCGCTGACCTTCGGCGCGTCGGGCCTGCTGAAGGACCGCCTCGCCGCGGGCGAGGCCAGCGACGTCTTCGCCTCGGCCAATATGGACCACCCGCAGGCCCTGGCCGCCGCTGGCCGGGCGGCGCCGGTGCAGCGCTTCACCCGCAACGCGATGTGCGCCCTGCTGCGCCCGGGGCTGGACCTGGCGCCCGACGCCCTGGTGGCGGCGATGCTGGACCCGGCGCTGAAGCTGGGCGTGTCCACGCCGCGTGCCGACCCGGCCGGCGACTACGCGGTGCAGGTGTTCGACCGCATCGAGTCGGCCGGCACGGCCGGCGCCGCGGCCACGCTCAAGGCCAAGGCCCTGCAGCTCACCGGCGGGCCGAACTCGCCACCGCCGCCACCCGACCGCAACGTCTACGGCGCGCTGGTGGCCCAGGGCGCGGCCGACCTGTTCGTCACCTACTGCACCAACACCCTGGCGGCCAGCCGCGAGCAGCCGGGCCAGCGCAGCGTGCCGCTGCCCGAGGCCCTCAACGTCAGCGCCAGCTACGGCGTGACGGTGCTCAACGGCGCGCCGCCGGCAACGCAGCAGTTCGTCGACTTCCTGCTGTCGCCGGACGGCCAGGCGGTGCTGGCGCGGCACGGCTTCGCGCCACGCTGAGCCTCAGCCCGGCGGCGCTGCCGGGGCGGCATCCGCCTGCGCCAGCGCCTGTGCCTCGGCATCGGTCCACAGCCGCTGGTGGAGCACGAAGCGCTGGCCGCTGCCCTCCTCCAGCGAGAAATTGCCGTTGGCGCCCGGCGCCACGTCCAGCGTCAGCTGCAGGCCGGCCAGGTAATCGCGCTGGGCCAGGCTGAGCCAGAAGCCGGCGCCGGCCAGCGAGCCCAGCTGCACATCGCCCGGGCCCAGCGGCAGCTCGCCCGGCGCCAGGCACATCGGCGCCGTGCCGTCGCAGCAGCCGTGGCTGAGGTAGAAGTAGATCTCGCCGTGCCGCGCACGCAACTGTGCGATCAGCGCCTGTGCGGCCTCGGTGGCCACCACACGTTCAACAACCATGGTCCGGCTCCGTGGAGGGGTTTGCCAAACGGAAAAAGGGCGGCCGCGGCCGCCCCTTCGCACTGAAACGGCCGTGGCCGATCAGAAGAAGCCCAACGCGTTCGGGCTGTAGCTGACCAGCAGATTCTTGGTCTGCTGGTAGTGGTCGAGCATGGCTTTGTGGGTCTCGCGGCCGATGCCCGATTCCTTGTAGCCGCCGAAGGCGGCACCCGCCGGGTAGGCGTGGTAGCAGTTGGTCCACACCCGGCCGGCCTGGATGGCGCGGCCCATGCGGTAGGCGCGGCTGCCGTCGCGGCTCCACACGCCGGCGCCCAGGCCGTAAGGCGTGTCGTTGGCGATCTGCAGGGCCTCGGCCTCGTCCTTGAAGGTGGTCACGGCCAGCACCGGGCCGAAGATCTCTTCGCGGAACACGCGCATGTTGTTGTTGCCCTTGAACAGCGTGGGCTGGATGTAGTAGCCGCCGGCCAGGTCCCCCCCCAGCTCGGCCTTGCCGCCGCCGATCAGCACCTGCGCGCCTTCGGCCTTGCCCACTTCCAGGTAGGACAGGATCTTGTCCATCTGCAGCGCCGAGGCCTGCGCACCCATCATGCTGTCGGTGTCCAGCGGGCTGCCCTGCTTGATGGCGGCCACGCGCTTGAGCGCACGCTCCATGAACTTGTCGTAGATCGATTCCTGGATCAGTGCGCGGCTGGGGCAGGTGCAGACCTCACCCTGGTTGAAGGCGAACAGCACCAGGCCTTCCACGGCCTTGTCGAAGAAGGCGTCGTCGGCAGCGGCGATGTCCTCGAAGAAGATGTTGGGGCTCTTGCCGCCCAGCTCCAGCGTGGCCGGGATCAGGTTGGTGGCGGCGGCCTGGGCGATGACACGGCCGGTGGCGGTGCTGCCGGTGAAGGCAATCTTGGCGATGCGCTTGCTGGTGGCCAGCGGCATGCCGGCTTCGCGGCCATAACCGTTGACGATGTTCAGCACGCCCGGCGGCAGCAGGTCGGCGATCAGCTCCATCAGCACCAGGATGCTGATCGGGGTGGATTCAGCAGGCTTGAGCACCACGCAGTTGCCCGCGCCCAGTGCCGGCGCCAGCTTCCAGGCCGCCATCAGGATCGGGAAGTTCCAGGGGATGATCTGGCCGACCACGCCCAGCGGCTCGTGGAAGTGGTAGGCGATGGTGTTGCCGTCGACCTCGGTCAGCGAGCCTTCCTGCGCGCGCAGGCAGCCGGCGAAGTAGCGGAAGTGGTCGGCGCTGAGCGGGATGTCGGCGTTCAGCGTCTCGCGGATGGCCTTGCCGTTGTCCACCGTCTCGGCGTAGGCCAGCAGTTCCAGGTTGGCTTCGATGCGGTCGGCGATCTTCAGCAGGATGTTGGCGCGGTCGGCGGCCGGCACGGCGGCCCACTTGTCCTTGGCGGCATGGGCGGCGTCCAGCGCCAGCTCGATGTCGGCGGCGGTGGAGCGGGCGGCCTGGGTGTAGGGCTTGCCGGTGATCGGGGTGATCACGTCGAAGTACTGGCCATCGACCGGGGCGACGAACTTGCCACCGATGAAGTTGTCGTAGCGCGACTTGAAGACGTGTTTGGCACCAGCGGCGCCGGGGGCTGCGTAAACGGTCATGGTTGTCTCCTGACGGGTTGAACGGGTGGGAAGCTCGGGCGGCGAAAGCCGAAGCGTTGCCACCGCAGGGCTGCGGCCATTGCAGCCGGCGTGCCAGGGCTGATCCAGCGCAAATCCGGCGCTTTGTGGGCCGCGGCTGGCCCGTTTCCTGCCCCTGGCTGTTCAACACGCCTGTTCTGTTCAAACACTGTCCCGAGGCAGCACAGGCGCACCACCGAAAGACGTTGAAACCATGGCCGACCTGGGGTTTGCCCTCATGAACAGCTGTGCATAGCGGGTTTCGGTGTCCCCCAGATCGAGGATTGGCCCATGACCCCGCAAACCCATGCCACCCTGACCCCCGCCGCCCGGCTGCGCGAGGCGCGCCGCTGGCTGCACGACGCCGGCCAGAGCGGCCAGGCCAGCCACAGCGGCAACACCCCGCTGGACCGGCTCAGCCCGCTGATCGGCGAGGTGCTGGCGCGGTCATGGCAGCGCAGCCACCAGGCCGGCCTGCCGCCCACCGGCCGCATGCCGGGTGCACCGCATGCATCGGCCGCCCAGCTGGCGCGGGCCATGCAGCGCCAGTACGAGCTGCTGTCGCATGCCCAGCCGGTGATGGACTACATGGGCCAGCATGTGGCCGGCACCCGCAGCCTGATCGTGCTGGCCGATGCCCAGGGCATGCTGCTGCGCACCCTGGGTGACGACGACTTCGCCGGCCGCGCCGAGCGGGTGGCGCTGCGCCCCGGCGCCCACTGGGCCGAGCAGTACCGCGGCACCAATGCCATCGGCACCGCGCTGGCCGAGGCCCTGCCGGTGGTGGTGCATGGTGGTGAGCATTACCTGGAGCGCAACGGCTTCCTGACCTGCTCGGCCGCACCCATCATCGACCCGGCGGGCAAGCTGATGGGCGCCTTCGACATCTCGGGCGACCACCGCGCCCACCACCCGCACACCCTGGGCCTGGCGCGCTCGGCCGCCTGCATGGTCGAGCACCGGCTGTTCGACACCTGGCATGCCGGCAGCCTGCGCCTGCGACTGCATGCCCGCGCCGAGGGCCTGGGCGCGCTGAGCGAAGGCCTGCTGGCGCTGTCCGAGGACGGCCTGCTGATCGGCGCCAACAGCGCCGCGCTGGCCGCGCTGGGCCTGACCCGCAGCGCCATCGGCCACACCCGCCTGGTGGACTGCCTGCAGATCGATGCCGAGACCCTGCTCGGCTGGGCACATGGCCAGGCGGCCGGTGCCACCCCGCCCCGCACCCTGCAGCGCAGCGACGGCAGTGCGCTGTGGGCGCGGGTGGAGGGCGGCCCGGCCACCACGCGGCGGCGGCCGAGCCCTGCCGCGACACCGGCCCTGGCCCAGCCGCTGGACGCCCTGGCCGCGCTGGACACCGGCGACCCGGCCATGGCCGCTGCGGTGCAGCGCGCCCGGCGCGTCATCGACAAGCCCATCGCGCTGCTGCTGCAGGGGGAGTCCGGCGTCGGCAAGGAGGTGTTCGCCCGCGCCGCCCATGCCAGCGGGCCGCGGCGCCAGCAGCCCTTTGTGGCGGTGAACTGCGCTGCCCTGCCCGAGACCCTGATCGAGGCCGAGCTGTTCGGCTACCAGGGCGGCGCCTTCACCGGTGCGCGGCGCGAAGGCGCGCCCGGCCGCATCCGCGAGGCCCAGGGCGGCACGCTGTTCCTGGACGAGATCGGCGACATGCCGCTGGCCATGCAGGCCCGGCTGCTGCGCGTGCTGCAGGACCGGCAGGTGGTGCCGCTGGGCGGCGGCAAACCGGTGGCGGTGGACTTCAGCCTGGTCTGCGCCACCCACCGCAAGCTGCGCAGCGAGATGGACGCCGGCCGCTTCCGCGAGGACCTGTACTACCGCCTCAACGGCCTGACCCTGCACCTGCCGCCGCTGCGCGAGCGTGGTGACCTGATGAGCCTGGTGGCGCAGATGCTGGCCGAGATCGCGCCCGACCGGCCGCTCAGCCTGGCACCGCCACTGGCCCAGGCCCTGGCCGCCTACCGCTGGCCCGGCAACCTGCGCCAGCTGCACAACGCGCTGCGCACCGCCGCGGCGCTGCTGGCCGACGGCGAGCTGCAGGTCAGCTTCGGCCACCTGCCCGAAGACCTGGCCGACGACCTGCGCGCCGCCCGCGCCACCCGCCCGGCCCAGGTGCTGGCCGACGAAGAAGCCGACCTGCGGCTGCAGGAGGCCCACACCGTGGCCCGGGTGGTGGAGGTCTGCAAGGGCAATCTGTCGGAAGCCGCGCGGCGGCTGGGCATCAGCCGCAATACGCTGTACCGCAAGCTTGGGACGGCGGGGCGGCAGGCGCAGGCTTGAGCGCAGCGGGGTTGGCCGCACGGCGCGTGGTGAGGGTGGCTGAGGGAAGGGCAGGCCCCCGGCCGGAGCGGATTCACACGGTCGGCCACCGCGCTGCCTGAACCGCACCCGTCGTCAGACACACGACGCCGCCCCAGGGTCGCCAAGATCGGCTCCGATCACGCAGCCGAGGCGGTGCTGCGCACCTCGTCGGATTGCGCGTCCGCAAGGCTTGACCGCATCGTTGACATAAGCTCTGCAAAAGGCGACGACCGACCTGCCGGCGCGGCACGAAAGGAGCCTCCGATGAGCCCTTCCTCTTCCAGCGGCTCTGCCATCTCGGGCTCTGCCGCGACCGCCCAACCGGCTTCCCCCGGCGAAACCTCGATCCGCACCTGCCGCATCGTCGGCGGCGGCATCGCCGGGTTGGCGAGCGCAGCCTACCTGATCCAGAAGGGGGGTGTTGCGGGCGACCGCATCCACGTCCTCGAACAGTCGCAGCCGGGCGGCAGCCTCGACGCCACGGGTTCCCCGCAGTGGGGCTACTCGATGCGCGGCAGCCGCATGTTCGGCCCCGCCTACGTGCTGAGCTACGAGCTGTTCGACAGCATCCCGTCGCTCGACGACCCGGCCAAGTCGATCACCCAGGACACCTTCGAGTTCTGGCAGGAAACCTCCTGGTACGACAAGGCGCGGCTGGTCGACCATGGCCGCATCGTCGATGTCTCGTCCTGGGGCCTGCGCAACCGCGAGCGCGCCGACCTGGTCAAGCTGATGGTGCAGGACGAAGCCCATGTCGAGGGCCGGCGCATCGACGAGTGCTTCGAGCCACATCTGTTCGAGTCGAACTTCTGGCGCATGTGGGCCAGCATGTTCGGCTTCGAGACTTGGCACAGCGCGGCCGAGCTGAGGCGCTACCTGCTGCGCTTCCTGCGCCTGTTTCCCGATCTCGAGACGATGCAGATCATCCAGTCGACACGCTACTGCGGCCACGACTCGATCGTCCGGCCGCTGGTGCGCTGGCTCGGGCAGCAAGGCGTCCGGTTCGACACCGGCGTGCAGGTGACCGACCTCGTGTTCGATCCGCGCGATGGCCGCCAGCGCGTGCGCCGCCTGCACGCGCTGCGTGGCGGGCAGGCCGAGGCCATCGACGTGGCGCCGGGCGACCTCACGATCGTGACCCTCGGGTCGATGACCGCCGGGTCGAGCTTGGGTTCGATGGACGCCGCCCCGGTGCCAGGCGACGACCCCGAGCGCGGCTCGTGGGCGCTGTGGAAGACGCTGGCCGCGAAGGACCCGGCGTTCGGCCGGCCCTGGGTGTTCTGCGGCCAGCCAGCGCAGACACGCTGGATCACGTTCACCGTCACCGACGACGCGCCAGGCTTCGTCCAGTTCGTCGAGCAGATCAGCGGCCGCCGGGCCGGCGAAGGGGGGCTGGTGACGCTGACGAGCTCGCCGTGGATGCTAACCTTCCACCTCTACCCGTCGCCGGCCTACGCCGGCCAGCCGGCCGACCGCTACGTCTGGTGGGGCTACGGCTTGCTGCCGGACCGCCCGGGCGAGTTCGTGGCCAAGCCCATGCCCGAGTGCAGCGGGCGCGAGATCCTCGTCGAGCTGTACTCGCATCTGGGCCTGCACGGCGATCTCGCAGCGCTGCTGGCGCATGCCCGGTGCATCCCTTGCCTGCTGCCCTACACGACCAGTCAGTTCATGCCGCGCTCGCGCGGCGACCGGCCGCCCGTGGTCCCCGAGGGCTACGAGGGCCTCGCCGTGGTCGGCCAGTACTGCGAGATTCCGCACGACGTCGTCTACACGGTCGAGTACTCGGTGCACTCGGCGCTGCTGGCGGTGAGCGGCCTGCTCGGCCTGGACGAGGCAACGAACCCGCCGACCTACATCGGGCTCGACCACCCCAATGCGCTGGTGGAGGCGCTGCGCAAGATCCTGCGCTGATGGCGCGGCCGCCACCTACCTCGTAGCCGGGCTTCACCGCCGCCCTGTGGACCCCACCAAGCGGTCGATGGCGCTGTGGCCACGGTCAGCTGAGCGTCGCCGAAGGGCTGCGACCAGCCGGGCCGGCGGTCCATGGCGCACCGGTCCGGGCCCGCGCCCCGTCAATCCACCGGCGTCAGCTTGGCAATCGCCAGCGCCAGCCACTTGGCGCCGTGGCGGCCGAAGTTGACCTGGGCGCGGGCGTCGGGGCCGTTGCCTTCCAGCGTCAGCACCACGCCTTCGCCGAACTTGGTGTGGAACACCGACTGGCCGACCCGCAGGCCATGCGACGGGGGTGTCTTGGACACAAGGGCCGGCGGCGGCGGTGGTGCCGCATAGCCTGGCCGGCCCGCCACGCGCCCGGCGCCCACCACCGAGCCCAGGCCGCTGCCCTTCTGCCAGGCCTGCTGGTACTCGCGCGCAAAGCCCGAGCCGAAGCCCTGGTTGCGCGGCGTCAGCCACTTCAGCGCGCCGTCGGGCAGCTCGTCCAGGAAGCGGCTCTTGACGTTGTAGCGGGTCTGGCCGTGCAGCAGCCGCGTCTGGCTGAAGCTCAGGTACAGGCGCTTGCGGGCGCGGGTGATGGCCACGTACATCAGGCGGCGCTCCTCCTCCAGGCCGTCGGCGTCGCTCATCGAGTTCTCGTGCGGGAACAGCGCCTCCTCCAGCCCGGTGATGAACACGCAGTCGAACTCCAGGCCCTTGGCCGAGTGCACCGTCATCAGCTGGATGGCGTCCTGGCCGGCCTGGGCTTGGTTGTCGCCGGCCTCCAGCGCGGCATGGGTCAGGAAGGCGGCCAGCGGCGAGACGATCTCGCCGGTTTCGGCGTCGGGCGTCAGGTCCACGTCGGCCAGCGCGGCGGGTGTGCCGGCAGCTGCGTTGCCGGCGGCCAGCGCGCCGGGGCCATGCTCGTCCACCGGCAGCGCCACCGCGTCCTTGCCGAACCCCTCCTGGGTCACAAAGGCCTCGGCGGCGTTGACCAGTTCCTGCAGGTTCTCGATGCGGTCGGCGCCTTCCTTGTCGGCCTTGTAGAAGTCGACCAGGCCCGAGCTGTCCAGCATCTGCTCGATGATCTCGCGCAGCGTCAGGCCGCGGGTGCGCTCGCGCAGGGTGTCGACCAGCGTGGCAAAGGCCGCCAGGTTGCTGCCGCCCTTGCCGGCCACGGCACCCACGCTCTGGTACAGGCTGCGTGCGCTGCTGCGCGCGGCGTCCTGCAGCTGCTCGATGGTGCGGGCGCCGATGCCGCGGGTGGGGAAGTTCACCACCCGCAGGAAGGAGGTGTCGTCGTTGGGGTTCTCGACCAGGCGCAGGTAGGCCAGCGCGTGCTTGACCTCGGCCCGCTCGAAGAAGCGCAGGCCGCCGTAGACGCGGTAGGGCACACCGGCGTTGAACAGCGCACTCTCCATCACCCGGCTCTGTGCATTGCTGCGGTAGAGGATGGCGATCTCGCTGCGCGGCGTGCCGCTGCGGTGCAGCTGCTGGGCTTCGTCCAGCAGCCACTGGGCCTCGGCATAGTCGCTGGTGGCCTCGGCCACGCGCACCGGCTCGCCCGGGCCGGCCTCGGTGCTGAGGTTCTTGCCCAGGCGCCGGGTGTTGTGGCTGATCAGCGCGTTGGCGCTGTCCAGGATGTTGCCGAAGCTGCGGTAGTTGCGTTCCAGCTTGATGACCTGGCGCACCCGGTACTCCCGCTCGAAGTCGGCCATGTTGCCCACCTGGGCGCCGCGGAAGGCGTAGATGCTCTGGTCGTCGTCGCCCACCGCAAACACGCTCTGGCCACCGCCCGGCGGGGCGAACATCTTCAGCCAGGCGTACTGCAGCCGATTGGTGTCCTGGAACTCGTCGACCAGGATGTGGCGGAAGCGGTGCTGGTAGTGCTCGCGCAGCGCGGCGTTGTCGCGCATCAGCTCGTAGGTGCGCAGCATCAGCTCGGCAAAGTCCACCACGCCCTCGCGCTGGCACTGGTCCTCGTAGGCCTGGTAGATCTCCACCATCTTGCGCGTCTGCGGGTCGTGCGCATCCACATCCTGCGGGCGCTCGCCGTTGTCCTTGCGCGCGGCGATGAACCAGCTCACCTGCTTGGGAACGTAGCGCTCCTCGTCCAGGTTCATCGCCTTGATGATGCGCTTGACGGCCGACAGCGAATCCGCCGTGTCCAGGATCTGGAACGACTGCGGCAGGCCGGCCAGCTTCCAGTGGGCACGCAGAAAGCGGTTGCACAGACCGTGGAAGGTGCCGATCCACATGCCGCGCACCGGCACCGGCAGCATCGCGCTCAGCCGGTGCAGCATCTCCTTGGCGGCCTTGTTGGTGAAGGTCACCGCCATCAGCCCGCCGGGCGACACCTGGCCGGTGGCCATCAGCCAGGCGATGCGGGTGGTCAGCACCCGGGTCTTGCCCGAGCCGGCGCCGGCCAGGATCAGGCTGGGCTCGGCCGCCAGCGTGACGGCGGCGTGCTGCTCCGGGTTCAGGCCCTTGAGCAGAGACCCGGTGCCGGGCACGGCGGCGCTGTCCGCCTCAGAATACTGTTCATGCATCCATCGATTCTAGGAGCCGGGCCCCGTTGGGCGCTGACCGCCATCACCGCACTGCTGGCGCTGGCCGCATCGGCCCGGGCGGCGGCACCGGCTGCCTGCCCGTCGGCCGCGGCGCAATTGGCCGAGGTGTTCACCGCGGCCGACTGTGCCGGCTGCTGGTCCGCACCCGCCCCGGCCGCCCAGGCCGCGACACCGGGCTGGCGCCTGGACTGGATCACCCCGGCCGGCGACGACGCCCCGCTGTCCGCCGCCGCCCTGCCCGAGGCGGCCGAGCGCGCG
>Ga0208398_101130_pt1 | contig 11778 bp, 13 predicted proteins | sample LakWasMe79_HOW10_2_FD_183905 | JGI IMG/M metagenome (GOLD analysis project Ga0208398, IMG submission 183905) | Freshwater sediment methanotrophic microbial communities from Lake Washington under simulated oxygen tension - Sediment Metagenome... | ecosystem: Environmental > Aquatic > Freshwater >... | reverse complement strand
CATCACCGGGCAGCCGCAATCCCTGAAGGCCCGCCTGGGCAGCATCGGCCCCAAGGACGCCGCCACGCCGGAGACCGGGCTGGACCTGCCCTGAGCATCAATACGGCAAGCATCCATCATCAATCCACCAAGCGGTGCGCTCTACCATCACGGTCTCAACATCAAGGTGATCCCATGCTGAAACTCTACATCGGTAACAAAAACTACTCTTCCTGGTCGATGCGGCCCTGGGTGCTGCTCAAGCAGGCGGGCATTGCATTTGAGGAAGTGATGGTGCGGTTTGACTCCTTCGACGCCGACTCCACCTTCAAAAAGACGCTGCAGGATGCAACCCCCACCGGCAAGGTGCCGCTGCTGGTGGACGGCGAGTTGGCCGTGTGGGACACGCTGGCTATTGCCGAATATGTGGCCGAGCAGTTTCCCGAGCGTCAGCTGTGGCCCGCCGACACCGCCGCGCGGGCCCGCGCGCGCAGCATCTGCGCCGAGATGCACAGCGGCTTTGCGGCCCTGCGCAGCAACTGTCCGATGAACATCGAGGCCAACCTGGCGGACGCCGGCGCCCTGATCTGGCGCGACAAGCCCGCCGTGCGCGCTGACGTGCAGCGCCTGGTGGACATGTGGAGCGCGCTATTGCAGGAGCACGGCGGCCCGCTGCTGTTTGGCGCCTTCACCGTGGCCGACGCCTACTTTGCCCCGGTGTGCATGCGCCTGAAGACCTACGCCCTGCCCGTGCCACCGGCCATCGCAGCCTATGTGGAGCGCGTGTGCGCCCTGCCCGGCGTGCGCGCCTGGATCGCCGAGGCGAAGGCAGAGCGCGACTTCCTGGACTTCGAAGAGCCCTACCGCATCAAACCTGACTGACCCCATGGAAACCTACCTGGTCGGCGGTGCCGTGCGCGATGCCCTGATGGGCTTGCCGGTGCAGGACCATGATTGGGTGGTGGTGGGCGCCACGCCGCAGGAACTGCTGGACCAGGGCTACCTGCCTGTGGGGCGGGACTTTCCGGTGTTTCTGCACCCGGTGTCCAGGGAGGAATATGCGCTGGCCCGCACCGAGCGCAACACGGCGCCGGGCTACCGGGGCTTCTCCGTCCACGCGGCGCCCGACGTGACGCTGGAAGAGGATCTGGCCCGACGCGACCTTACTATCAATTCAATAGCGATACATGTAGATTCCACGAGGGCTGCAGGCCAGTTTTCCTTAAACGATCTGGTGGACCCGTTTGGCGGGCGCCAGGACATTGCCGACCAGGTGCTGCGCCACGTCACCCCCGCCTTTCGCGAAGACCCGGTGCGCATCCTGCGCCTGGCCCGCTTTGCCGCGCGTTTCACCGGCTTTACCGTCGCCCCCGAAACCCAGGCCCTGATGCGCCAGATGGTGGAGGACGGCGAGGTTGACCACCTGGTGGCCGAGCGCGTCTGGCAGGAAATCGCCCGCGGGCTGATGGAGGCACAACCCTCGCGCATGTTCGCCGTGCTGCGCGACTGCGGCGCGTTGGCCCGCCTGCTGCCCGAGCTCGACCGCCTGTGGGGCGTACCACAAAGCGTGGAGCACCACCCCGAGGTGGACACCGGCGTGCACGTGATGCTGGTGCTGGACCTGGCGGCCCGGCTGCAAGCGCCGCTGTCTGTGCGCTTCGCCTGCCTGGCCCATGACCTGGGCAAGGGCACCACGCCCGCTGACGTGCTGCCACGCCACATAGGCCACGAGGAACGCAGCGTGCGCCTGCTCAAGGGCGTGTGCGCGCGCCTGCGCATTCCGGTGGAGTGCAAGGAGCTGGCCGAGGTGGTGGCCCGGGAACATGGCAACATCCACCGCAGCGCGGCACTCAACGCGGCCGCCATCGTGCGCCTGCTGGAGCGCTGCGATGCGATCCGTAAACCGGCGCGCTTTGCCGACATCCTGCTGGCCTGCGAATGCGACGCCCGCGGGCGCCTGGGCCTGCACGACGCGCCCTACCCGCAAGCCCCCCGGCTGGCGGCGGCGCTCACCCGCGCGCAGTCGGTTGCTACTGATTTGGTAGCTGCAAACGCCCAGTTGGCGGGGGCTAGCGGCCCAAAAATCGGTGAGTGGATTCACAGGGCGCGGGTCCAGGCGGTGGCATCTGGCCTGGACGGCGCAGCGCCCTAGGAGCCTGGGCGGCAGAGCGTTCTGCGCAGGTCAAGGAGGAGCCCGCGCAGCGGGCGGGGGACACGGAGCAGAACGCTCTGCCGCCCAGGCTCCTAGCGCAAATATTCCGCCACAATCTTTGCCAGCTGCCCGTTGCGCTTCATGGCCTCCAGTGCAGCGTCCATCCTGGTGATGAAATCGGCACGGTATGCAGGAAGGTTCTTGGCGCTGTAGCCGATGAAGGTGTCTTCCCCCGACAGCTCCACCGCTTCGTGCAACTTGAAACCACTACTGGCAAAGTAGGACTCCAGCTGCCGCGCGGCATAGCGGGCGGCGGCCCGGTCACTGGCAAAACAGTCGATGCGGCGGCCCGCCAGCTTCTTCAAATTGGCGTCATTGTTCTTGGCGGACTCCAGCTTGACGGTACCCAGCTTGGCCGCCTGCATCAGCCGGTCGGACAGCAGAAAGCCCAGGTTGACGCCCACCGTCAAACCGGCAAAGTCGTCGGGAAAGGTCTTGCGCGGCGCGGCCATCACCGCATCGTTGCAGAACACCACCACGGTTTCACGGTAGATGGCAACCGAGTAGCGGTCGATGTAGGTGCGCTCGCGTTTGAGCCCGGGCGGGAACAGCGCAAAGGCGCTGCCAAATTCCAGGCCGGCCAGGCCCCGCTTCCAGGGCACCGGCAGCAGCGTGACGTCATAGTCTGGCTTGAGGCGCTGCGCGGCCGCATTCAGAATGTCGACGTACATGCCCTTGAAACGACCGCCCTCGACATAGCTATACGGCGCGTAGTTTTCGTCCCCGTACAGGGTGATTTTTTCCCCCGCAATAACCGTTGACGCGAAGCCCGCAGCTGCAAGGCAAACACAAACGGTGTGGCGGAAGAGTCCAAAGGGCATGGAGCAGTTTAGCGCCTACGCCGGCAGATGCGAACGCGTCCAGCGCACGATGTCGGCCGCACCCATGGCGCCAGCCTGGCGTGCCACCTCACGCCCGCCAACAAACAGCGCCAGCGTGGGGATGCTGCGGATGTTGAAGCGCGCACCTAAAGCCTGCACCGCTTCGGTATCCACCTTGGCCACGCGGATGTGCGGTTCGAGCTGGGCCGTGGCCTGCTCAAGCCCCGGCGCCATTTGGCGGCACGGGCCGCACCAGGGCGCCCAGAAGTCCACCAGCACCGGGATCTGGTTGCGGGCGACGTGCTTGTCAAACGCCGCCTCGTCCAGCGCCGTGGTGTGGGCGGTGAACAGCGGCTTGTGGCAACTGCCACAGTCGGGCGCCTTGACCTGGTCAACGGTTTTGACGCGGTTGGTGGTGTGGCAGTGCGGACAAACGATATGCAGTGAATCAGTCATGTTCAGCCTTGAAGTAGCCTCTTTGCCAGATCACTTGAGGCTGGGTGCACCTGGTTTCAAGGCCCAGGCCAGGGCGCAGGCCGCCAGCGTCCAGACGACGACCGCGCCTGACGGAAGATCCAGCACCGCCGACAAGGCCAGGCCCACCCCATAACCCACGGCGCCAATCGCATAGGCCACCCCATGCCGATTGCCGCCTGCCGCAGTGCGGGTGGCCAGAGCCGGGATGATCAGGCTGGAGAACACCAGGTAGACACCCACCAGTTGCACCGAGGCCGTTACCGCCAGTGCGAACGCCGCGTAGAACCCGAACCGCCCCAGCTTGGCTACCCAGCCCCGCCACAGCGCGAACAGGATCAGCGCCGACACGCCGCCCAGCCACAGCAGTTGCGTAGTATTGACCCACAGAATCTGGCCGACCAGCAGTTCCTTCAGATGCTCGCCCCCATGCGGGTTGCCGGACAGCAGCAGGATGCCGGCACAGGCCGCCAGAATGAACATCACGCCGATCAGCGCCTCCTGTTGTTGTGGAGCCTTGCGCTCGGTCCAGGTCAACAGCAAGGCCCCCAGCAAGGCCGCGACCACGGCGGCGATCTGCACCGCCACGCCGCCCTCAGGTAGCCCCATGGCATCGGCCGCAATCACGCCCAGCCCGGCAATCTGCGCGATGGCCAGGTCAATGAAGACGATGCCACGGTCCAGCACCTGGGCACCCAGCGGCACGTGGGTCGCCAGCACCAGCAACCCGGCCACGAATGCGGGGCCCAGAATGCCCCAGTCCAGCGCGCTCCAGTTCATTTCTTGACTCCCGCGGCCAGCAGCCGGGCCAGCGTGTCGTCAAACAGGCCAAACAGGTCTTTGGCGCCGTCGGTGCCACCCACGGTGAACGGGATCTTGACGGCAGCCACACCGGCATTGCGGCTCAGCCAGTCCGATGGCTTGGAGTCCTGGTACGCCGAGTAGAGGCTCATGCGCGCCGGCGTGCCCTTGAGTGCCACCAGCACCGCCTGCAAGTGCGAGGCGCTGGGCTCGACGCCGGGTTTGGGTTCCAGCACCGCCACCTCCTTCAGCCCCAGCCAGTCGTACAGGTAGACAAAGGCCTTGTGCTGCGAGACCACGGCCACGCCCTTGAGCGGCGCGGCCTGCGCCGTCCAGCGCCCCATGGCCTGCTGCCAGCGTTGCGAGAAATCGGCCAGACGTTGCGCATACTGGCCGGCGTGCGCCGGATCGATCTGCTGCAAGCGCGCACCCAGTGCATTGGCCACCAGGGCGATGTTGCGCGGGTCGGTCTGGATGTGCGGATTGCCCGCCGCATGCACGTCGCCCTGTGCACGGTCCAGCTGCCCCGGCACATCGAGCTTGCGCACAAAGTTGGCCGCCGCGAAGTTGCCCGGCTGGCCTTCCTGCACCTTGGGGTTGCCCGACTGCTGCAGCAGGATGGGCAGCCAGCCAATTTCCAGTTCAGCCCCGGTGCACACCACCAGTTCAGCATTGCGGGCCCGTGCAATCAGGCTGGGCTTGGCCTGGATCTGGTGCGGGTCTTGCAGCGCGCTGGTGGCCACGGAGATGTCAACCAGGTCGCCGCCCAGCTCTTGCGCCAGCGCCCCCCATTCGGGCTCGCAGGCAAACACCCGCACGGCGGCATGGGCGGGAACGGCCAATAGCACCAGGGGTGCTGCCAGCATCAACAAGAGAGTTCTTTTGTTCGTCATGATGGGTTCCTCCATACAACTCAATAGCCATGGGCGCCGTGGGCACCCAGGCTCATTTGGTACTGCAGGAAGACCTGGTTGTCGACCTGGCCCTCGCGCGCGCGGTCCTGCGCCAGCTGCAGGCGAATGCGCGAGAATTCGCTGGGGTTGTAGTCCAACATCAGCGTGTCCTTACTCGGTTTGAAACCGGTACCGGCCAGCGCGGCCGCATTGAGTCCATAATCCGGCGACCCGCCATCCAGTTGTTCCGTGCGCACCCCCACACGCCAATTGCCCAGAAACTGGTAAACGCCCTGCAGGTACCAGCCCGACTGGGTCGCCTGGTAGGCATCCGTCGTATTGGCACCCACCGTGTCGTAGCTCAGCGACCCGCTGCGCGTGCTGCGCAGGTATTCACCCTGCAGCTTGAAGCTGGTGCGGGTGGCATTGCCATAAGGCGCCCACTTCCACACCCCGTCGAGGATGGCGACCTGGGTGCTGCCGGTAAATGCGTTGCCCACCCAGGTGTTGCTGCTATCCAAGAAACCAAGCTCCTGGCCGCTGGCGTCTGTTCGCAATACGGACAGGCCAGCGCGCCAGTTGTGGCTGTCGCCGACGTCGCCACCGGTGTGCAGGGCAAGTGACGCCATGCCTGCACCATTCTTGCCGGTATCGCTGCCCGGGAAGTTGCGCCCGCGGCCCAGTTCCAGACCCAGTTCCAGGTACTGGTTGGTCGGGGCCAGCCAGCGCAATTGCAGGCCATCGTCGCGGTACTGGGTGCCCAGCAGTGCCTGGTAGGCCAATGGGTTGTCGACAAAGTCCCAGGTGTGGGCATGCTGGGCGTTGAGGTAGCCAATGCCCGACAGAAACCGCCCGGCCTTGGCCGTCAAGCCATTGCCCAGTGCGGTGGTCTGCACATAGGCCTCTTCCACCGACACGGAGTCATCCGCGTGCAGGGAGAAATTGGCCACGCCGCGCGACCAGGGGTCGATGTTGGCCGACAAGCCCAGCTCGGATTCCGCCAGACTCAGCCCGCGCGCACCGGGCCCGGCCTCGGCAGCCCTAGGCAGCTGAAAACCGGTGATGCGGTAATTGACAGGGTCTACCGTAGTGCCGGTATACAGGCCCGACAGAATCAACGACATCGCCGGGTTGAAGGCATTGGCGGCGGCGGTAGCGGGCGCTGGGCTGACCGCGGGTACCGGTGCAGCCGCCAACGGTGGCGCTGGCTGAGGCGCTATGGCAGTGGCTGTGGGCGTGGCCGGTACCGCGCGTTCCGCTGCGATCAACCGCTGCTCCAGCGACTTCAACCGGGCCTCGTAGTCGGCGCGCATGGCGTCGATTTCCTGGCGCAGGCTTTGCACGTCGGTGGGGTTGAGGGGGGCAGGTGCTGCGGCCAAGGCGCCCAAGGGCGCGGCCAGGGCGAGGGGAAAGGCGAGGAAAAAGGCGAGGTTGTGGCCCGCCGGAAAATGAAAACGCATGAAGTTTCGCTCCAGGAAATGACTAGACACGACGTCCACTGCGCCAGGCGCAGTTTCAACGTCGACATTCACGAATCAGTTCAGGGCAAAGGGGGTGCGCGGCTGGCGTAGGGTGGCCATAGTGGCGTGATAGCTGCCGTGGCAAAGGCCACGCGCGGTGCGGCGAAGAGTACCGCGTCGGCGGTGGGTAGAGTCGCCAGGGTTGGCAGCAGACCACCAGTCGTGGCCAGCGCGACGTCGCACAGACCGCAATAGTCGACCAGCGCTGCAACCGGTTCATCCGATGGCGCAGAGGTCCGCGCAGGGATGTGCGAGACCACGTGCCAGCTCGCCACCGACTGCGCCAGCGGCATGAGCAACAGCATGCCCAACAGCCACGCCAGGCGACCGTGTGTGAATCTGTTGAAAAACCGTGCACGCATAGAGGCGCGATCTTAGCCTGCCTTTGATCTGCGTCACAGAAGTGTGCGCATTTGGTTCCATTATTCAAGAACCATCCGCTACGGAGAACCCACCATGAAAACGACCCGTTTCCTGATTTGCGCCGGTGTCGCACTGTGTCTGCTCGCGTACTCCGGCATGCTGACAGCACAACCCCAGGTACGCGACGGAGTACTCACAGACGAGGCGGGCATGAGCCTCTACATTTGGGACAACGACGTGGCCCATTCCGGCCAGAGCCTGTGCGTAGGAGGGTGCAGCCTCAGTTGGCCGCCCTATGCAGCCAAAGAAGATGTCAAACCGACGGGCGACTACGCTGTCATCGTTCGCGAAGACGGCAAGAGACAGTGGACCTATAAGGGAAAACCGCTGTACCTGTGGTTCGATGACAAGAAGCCCGGAGACCGTCAGGGCGATGGTTTCCGTGGCGTCCGGCATTTAGCCAGACCCTGAGCGCGCGGACTGCGCCGGGCCCTACAGGCGGTGGGTGCGGTCGCCGCGGACAAAGCCCATGGCCTCCCAGTAGGCGCCCTTGGTCAGGCCGATGACCTTGAAGAACTCGCCCATCTCGTGCTCCAGGATGAGCTTTTGCGCCGCCACGCGGTCCGCCATGGAGGCAGCCTGCATGGCATCGACCAGACCGCAGTTCATCAGGAAATGCGCTTGGCTGGTATAGCCCAGAACTTCCAGCCCGGCCTGCTGTGCTGCCACTGCAATGCCGGTGAAATTCACGTGGGCCGTGATGTCCTTGCTGCCCACCAGCACCAGGGGATTGCCGTCGGCCTGGTGGGCATGGTGGCACATCACGGTGCCCATGTGGCGTTGCGCGTGGTAGTACTCGCTCTCGGGGAATCCGTAGTCCAGCAGGAACACGGCCCCGGCCTGCAAACGGTCGGCGAGCGTGCGCACAAAGGCTTCGCCTTGCGGGTGGATTTCGGTCAGGTAGTCATGCTCGCCCGGCACGTCTTCGGGGGGCCGCAGATCGGTGGGCCGGTCTTGCCAGGCCAGGGGCGCAGCGGTGCCGGCGGTGTCACCACTCCACACCACGCCCCGCTCATGCCACACGCCGCCCACGCGGGCCAGCAGCTTCACTGGCATGGCGTCCAGCACTTCGTTGCCCACCACCACGCCCCGCATTTCGTCGGGCAGCGCCTCTGCCCACCGCACGGTGTCGGCATGGGCGCGCAGTGTGGCTTGCTGGCGCTCTTTCAGGGGTTGTGACAGGTCGACAATGGTGTAGCGGCGCACCACCACATCCAACGCATCGAGTGCGTCCAGAATCTGCAGCGCCAGGGCCCCGGTGCCGGCGCCAAACTCCCAGATCTCGTCCGTGCCCGTGGCCTGCAGTGCCTGCGCGATCTGGCGGGCCAGTGCCTGGCCAAACAACGGCGTCATCTCGGGCGCGGTCACGAAGTCACTGCCCGCTCCTTTGAGCCCACCACCGGCCTCGCGCAAGCCTTGCGGCATTGCGCCAAAGACGGTGGAGCCCCGGCTGTAATAGCCCAGACCAGGGGCATACAGGGCCTGCGCCATGAAGGTGTCAAAACCGATCCAGCCGCCGTGGGTGGCTATGGTGTGTTGCAAATGCGTCAGCATGGCATCTGGCGTGGGACCGGTATCAGGTGCTGGATCGGCTACTGCCATGGGTTCGGAAGGTGTGGTCATGTCGAACTGAATTGTCTCCCAATGCGAGCGGCGCCCGGGTGCCCACGGACTGTTGCAAAACGACACCAGCCAATACGCGGTTCGTGTTCGGTGCGTTGACAAGCGCACAGCGGGTCATGACAATTGCGCCTTCTACGGCCCCGCGCCACATTGCAACCGTTCTCAACCAACCGCGAAGGAGTGCTTCCATGATTGTTCACACACCCACTCCCTCCCTGCTGGCCGCCTGAGAGCTGAGTTTGCCAACCCGCGCACCTTGAACTAACGCCGGGTCTTTGCCCTGTTGCACAGGGCTTGTGTCTTCTCTGTCTTGATCGGGCCGCCGCTGGCCCCGCCCAATCCATTGTGGCTCTTGCGCGCCGTGGCGTGCCGTCTGCGCACGCCCAGGCCCAAGGCCTTACCAAGACATTGCTAAAGACCATGATCGATTTTTCTTTTGAGACACTGCGCCGCCTGGGACTGACACCCGCCATGGCGCAAACCCTGGCCACCGCTGGGATGGTCACCAACACGCCAGCGGAGGGCGTACCGCAGCAGTGGGTGCGCGCCACGGCGGTACACCGCGAAACGGTGGACGTGAACGACGGCACGGAACAGCACAGCGCCCGCTGCACGACCCGCCTGACCCGTGCGCTGGAGGACCAGGGCAGCGCACTGGCCGTCGGCGACTGGGTGCTGTGCAGCGTGGACGAACACCAGCAGCGCTGGCTGACCGAACGCGCACCACCGCTGAGCCAGATCGTGCGCCGCGATGCCGACGGCAGCCGCCACACCATCGTCAGCAACGTCGACACCGCGCTGCTGGTCATGGGGCTGGACCTGGACTTCAACCTGCAACGACTGGAGCGCTACCTGGCCCTGGTGGGCAGCAGTGGCGTGCTGCCGGTCGTGGTACTGACCAAAGCGGACGTCGCTCAGCACACCGCGCCCAATGCCGTGGAACAACGCCTGCAGCAGGTGCGTGCACGGGTGGGCCAGCACGTGGACGTGGTGGCCGTGGACGCCCGCAGCGACGCGGCCGCGCAGGCGTTGCGCCCGTATCTCGGCAGGGGCCAAACCCTGGTGCTGCTGGGCTCATCGGGAGCGGGCAAAAGCACGCTGACCAATAGCCTGCTGGGCAGCAGCACGCAGGACACCGGCGCGGTACGCGAACACGACAGCCGTGGCAAGCACACCACCACCGCACGCTCGCTGCACCTGCTGCCTGCAGGCGCCTGCGTCATCGACACGCCGGGCGTGCGCACGCTGCGCCCCGACGTGGACGCCCACACCCTGGGGCAGCTGTTTGAGGACATCAGCACACTGGCCAACCAATGCCGGTTTCGCAACTGCAGCCACCAGGACGAACCCGGCTGCGCGGTGCGCGCGCACGTCGACCCGCTGCGTCTGAAGAACTACCACAAGCTGCTGCGCGAAACCCGCAGGGACAGCATGGGCACGCTGGAGCGGCAGAGCCAGTTGGCGCAATGGAAGTCGCGCACCAGAGCGGGTCGGCAGCGACTGGAGTCCAAGCGCGCGGGGCCGGTCAGCTAGCAGCACCTTAGAATGACCGCGCCTGGGAGCAATCCCGGGCATGCGTTCTCAGGGCGGGGTGCAATTCCCCACCGGCGGTAATGGCAACTTGGTTGCACAAGCCCGCGAGCGCCCGGTTTGGCTTTTATGGGCCATTGCGGGGTCAGCAGATTCGGTGTGATTCCGAAGCCGACGGTGATAGTCCGGATGAAAGAGACGCGGTGACTGCGACCCCTTTTGTGTTTTGCACGAGGGGCCGCTGCTGCATGGCGCGCCCTGGGTTTTGGTCAACAACTCTTGAGCAGCAACACCATGGTTCACTCCGCAATCTCTCCGCCAGGATCAACCGACACTTCTTCCACCCGCATCGCCTTGATCCAGTCCAGCTGGCATGAGGACATCGTCAACCAGGGGCGCGACGCATTCCTGGCCGAGATGCAACGCCTGGGTACACCACCCGAGACGGTAGATGTCTTCAAGGTACCCGGCGCCTTTGAGATCCCCTTGCACGCACAGAAGCTGGCGCGCACCGGCCGCTATGCGGCCATCGTGGCCTGCGGTTTTGTCGTCAACGGGGGTATCTATCGCCATGACTTTGTTGCCGATGCGGTCATCAGCGGCCTGATGAAGGTACAGCTCGAAACGGGTGTGCCGGTCTTTTCTGTTGTGCTAACGCCTTTGCATTTTCACGAGCACAGCGACCACCAGCAATTCTTTGCGACCCACTTTGTCACCAAAGGCATCGAGGCCGCGCGGGCCTGCGTACAAACGGTTGAAAGCCTGCAGGCGATAGCGGCCTGAATCCTGTCCAAATACTTCTTGACTTAGAGTGGACTCTAACTTTTAGGATCCCCTGTGTGACCACTTCCATCATTTCCATCAGCGAACTCTCCCGTCTCAGCGGGGTTAGCAACTACACCTTGCGCTACTACGAAAAGGCCGGTGTATTGGCCCCTGCAACGCGGGCCGCCAACGGCCACAGGCGCTACCTGGCCAGTGACGTCGCATGGTTGGCATTCGTGCTGCGCCTCAAGGCCACGGGCATGCCCCTGGCGGAGATCAAGCAGTACGCCGAACTGCGTTCGCAAGGGAACATGACGGTGCCACAACGTCTGGCGGTGCTGGAGCTCCACCGCGCGCGTTTGGTGATCAATATCCAGGAGCTTTCCCACAACCTTGCGGCGTTGGACGACAAGATTGGTGTCTACCGCCAGTCCATGCAGCCGGCGCGCAAGACCACTCAAAAACCCAAGAAATGAATGCATCCGATACAACAAGCCCATCCCACGGTGACAACACCCGCTACCAGAGAGGCTTGGACAAACTGCGTGAAATAGACGGCGAGGCCGGGCAGCGGGTGATAGACGCGTTGGGCACCATTGCACCAGACTTCGCCCGCTACCTGATCGAGTTTCCCTTTGGCGACATTTACTCGCGCCCGCAACTGGACTTGAAATCACGCGAAATTGCCACCGTCGCCGCACTCACCGCCATGGGCCATGCGGCACCACAACTCAAGG
>Ga0208398_101129_pt1 | contig 11782 bp, 7 predicted proteins | sample LakWasMe79_HOW10_2_FD_183905 | JGI IMG/M metagenome (GOLD analysis project Ga0208398, IMG submission 183905) | Freshwater sediment methanotrophic microbial communities from Lake Washington under simulated oxygen tension - Sediment Metagenome... | ecosystem: Environmental > Aquatic > Freshwater >... | reverse complement strand
ACCACGCCGGCAATCGCCTCGTCGCGCAGGGCGGCCTGGGCCTCGGCCTGCAGGTCCAGCATGCGGCGCGCATAGCCCAGCAAGGTCTGACCCTCGTGGGTCAGCTCCAGCTGCCGCGGGCCGCGCTCCAGCAGCCGGCAGCCGAGCGCCGACTCCAGCTTCTTGAGCTGCATGCTCACCGCCGACTGCGAGCGGCTCACCTCCAGCGCTGCGCTCGAGAGCGAGCCGGCGTCGACGGTGGCGACAAAGCATTTCAGCCAGTCGATCTGCAGATCGCGCATGGATTCGATAAGCGCATGGATGGGCGTCGAATTATGCGCTTTGCGCGGCACCAACCCGGCAGCACAGTGCGGGGAATGAACCGCAGCAACGCCACCCCGGCCACACCCGGCCCCATCGATGCACGCGCCTTTGGCGTGATGAGCCTGCTGTGCCTCACCTGGAGCCTGCAGCAGATCTCGCTGAAAGCGGTGGCCGGCCAGGCCAGCCCGATGCTGATGGTGGCGCTGCGCTCGCTGGTGGCCCTGCTGCTGCTGGCGGCGCTGATGGCCTGGCGCGGCGAGGCGCCGCGGCGCGCGCGCTGGAAGGCCGGCCTGCTGGCCGGCGCGCTGTTTGGCCTGGAATACCTGCTGGTGGCCCAGGCCCTGCAGCTGACGCAGGCTTCGCATGTGGTGATCTACCTCTACACCGCGCCGATGTTCGCCGCGCTGGGGCTGCACTGGCGCCTGCCGGCGGAGCGGCTGGCGGCGCTGCAATGGCTGGGCATCCTGCTGGCCTTTGGTGGCATTGCGCTGGCCTTTCTGGGCGGCCAGCGTGGTGCCGCGGCCGGCAGCATGGCGCCGCTGGGCGATCTGCTGGCCCTGCTGGGCGGTGCCGCCTGGGGCGCCACCACGGTGACGATACGCTGCTCGACCCTGGCCGCCGCACCCGCCACCGAGACCCTGCTCTACCAGCTGCTGGGTGCTTTTGCCCTGCTGCTGCCCGGCGCCTGGCTGAGCGGGCAATGGCAGTTCCAGCCTTCGGCCCTGGTGTGGGCGCATTTCGGCTTCCAGAGCCTGGTGGTTTCGTTTGCCAGCTTCCTCACCTGGTGTTGGCTGCTGCGCCGCTACCTGGCCTCGCAGCTGGGCGTGTTCGCCTTCCTGACCCCGCTGTTCGGCGTGCTGCTGGGCGTGTGGCTGCTGGGCGAGGCCCTGGATCCCGGCTTTGTGGCCGGCAGCGCCCTGGTGCTGGCCGGCATCGCGCTGGTGAGCGGCCATGCCGGCCTGGCGCGCCGGCTGGCGGGGCGCAGGCCATCCATCGCTTCGCCAGGGCGTGGTGTGCCTAGCGCGAGGCGGGCAGCGCGCTTCTAACAGCCCTGCGCCGGAGCGGCAATTTGGCACGCGAACAGCGGGCCGCTGGGAGCGACGCGTGCGTGACGTCGTTGCAAGGACAGGGCCAAAGTTACAGTGACATGGCCAGGCCCTGAACGGGCCGCCAGCATCCCAGCAAGCCAGTCAGCGACAAGCCATGCAGCCCCCATCCTTCCGAAGCGCATTCAATACCTTGTTTGGCGATGCCTCGGCGGGCCAGGACCGCCTCCGGTCAGCGGCTCGAATCCTTGCCCAGGTCGGATTGGTGTCGCTTGGATTCATCCTGACCACCCATGTGCTGCTCAACGGCTTGTTGAGCTTTTTTGGCGATACGCCGGCGGTACGTGGTCTGCTTCTGACGATGACAGGGAGCATCTATGGTGCCCTCTATCTGGTCGGGACCGGGCGGCAGCGTAGGGCCCCTGCCGTGTGGATCAGCGTTGGTCTGCTCGTGCTGGAGTTTGCGCTGCTGTCGCTGATGCTGCCCTTCTTGGCGGAGCAGGCGGAACTGCTCTTGCCGCAGCACCTACTGCTCGCGATGGTCAGACCCGGCCGTATCGGCATGGAGATTGCCGTGTTCATCGGCGTACTGCTGTTCGCGTTGAGAGGTTGGGCTCGACACGTCGCAAGGGCTACAGATGCCGCCAAGGCTGAAGCCGCGGCCGAGGTATACGAACGCATGGCCATGGAAGATGGCCTGACCGGCCTGGCAAACCGGCGCCGCTTCGAGTCCTGCATGTCGGCATGGCTGCCGCAGGCACAGGCGGAAGGCAAGCCACTTTCGCTGGTCATGATTGACGTCAACCGCTTCAAGTACATCAACGACACCTTTTCGCACAACGTCGGCGACCAGGTCTTGCGAGCGATTGGCAAACTGCTGCAAGAAAACGCGCGCAAGCAAGACCTGCCGGTCCGCTTGGCCGGCGACGAGTTCGTCGTGGTGCTGCGCGATACGCCGGCCGAACTTGCCTCGACCATTGCCCAACGTTTTGTGGCCGCCGTGAGCGAATTCAACTGGCACGACGTCGCCGGGGGCTTGGGCGTCTCGATCAGCGCGGGTTGCGCCGTAGCAGGGAAGACGGACAGCCTTGTTGACCTGCTCCGGCAGAGCGACGCTCAGATGTACAGCGACAAGAAGCTAGGCAGAAGCGCGCCAGCCAGCCCCGCATACGGCTAGGGCCTGTTAACACTACGTTTGCCCGATGCGTCGCCATCAGAAAAGCCGTGAACTAGGCGCAAACCGAAGCCGGGGCGACTCCCCCGGCGAGGCTTTGCAACGACGTGCACGGCATTTCTGGTGGCAACCCGAAGGGAACGGGGCTGGCAGGGCCCATCTCGTCGTTGAACTCCTCGCCCAGGCAGAGAGCCTGGGCTTCGTCGTCCGCCTAGACCTGGGCCCTGCCGGCCCCGTTCGCACGGGCAAACGTAGTGTTAACAGGCCCTAGACCGGCAGCAGGTACACGTCCGCCGCCGCGCGCTCCTCGGCGCTATGGCCTTGCAAGGCCTTGTCCCATTCGGGCGCGCCGCCGTCGTGGCTGGCGCTGAGGCCCTGGATCATGTGGCCGGTCTCTTCGGTGCTGGCGTCGAACTCGGCCACCAGTTCGCGGTCTTTTTCGAGAAACAGCCGCGCCACCATATAGCCGCCCGACTCGATCACCACCAGATAGCGCGCGGGCTTGCGCTGGTGGGTGTTGCTGTGCGGGCGTGGCGCCTCGCTGCCGAAGTTCTGGCTCATGGTGAGGGCATCTTGCCACCCGCCTCAGTGGCTGTCCATCAGCAAGGCGGAGAGCGCGGCCGCGTCCAGCACCGTGGCCTCCTCCTGGCCCTCCAGAATGCCCTCGGCCAGGCCGCGCTTGTCGCGGTGCAGCTCGATGATGCGTTCCTCCACCGAACCGGCGGTGACCAGGCGGTAGACGGTGACCGGGCGCTGCTGGCCCATGCGGTGGGCGCGGCCCATGGCCTGGTCTTCGGCGGCGGGGTTCCACCAGGGATCGACGATCAGCACATAGTCGGCCATGGTGAGGTTGAGGCCGAAACCACCGGCCTTCAGGCTGATGAGAAACACCTCGCCCTCGCCGCGCTGGAAGGCCGCCACGCGCTGGGCGCGTGCCGCCGCGGGCGTGCTGCCGTCGAGGTATTGGTAGCTCACACCCATGGCGTCGAGGCGCTCGGCCAGCAGCTTCAGGTAATCGGTGAACTGGCTGAACACCAGGGCCTTGTGGGCGCCGTCCACCAGTTCGCGCACCAGCAACTCGAACTCGCCCAGCTTGGCGCCCACCAGGCCCAGTTCGGGCGCCACCAGGCGCGGGTCGCAGGCGGCGCGGCGCAGGCGCATCAGCTCGGCCAGCACCTGGATGGCGGGGCCGCCCTGCTGGGCCTGGGTGGCCGCGGCCACGCTGGCCTGGGCATCGCGGCGCAGCGCTTCCAGAAAGCTGCGCTCCTCGCTGCCGGGCTGCACCAGATGGACGATCTCGGTGCGTGGGGGCAGGTCTTGCAGCACCTGGGCCTTGGTACGCCGCAGCAGAAAGGGCGAGACCAGGCGGCGCAGGCGCTGGCGCGCGGCCGCGTCCTGCTGTTTCTCGATCGGGTTGGCAAAGCGCTCGGCGAACTGCGCGGCCGTGCCCAGCAGCCCGGGGTTGATCAGCTGCATGATGGACCAGAGATCGGCCAGGCGGTTTTCCACCGGCGTGCCCGAGAGCGCGAGCTTGAAGCCGGCCTTGAATTCGGCCACCGACTTGGCGCGTTTGGTTGAAGCGTTCTTGAGCGCCTGGGCCTCGTCCAGCACCAGGCTGGCCCAGTCCTTGGCGGCGAACAGCTCGGCGTCGTTCTGCGCCAGCGCGTAGGAGGCGATCAGCACATCGCCGGGGCCGGCGGCGGCGATCTGCGCGGCGCGCTCGCCGGTGCCGTAGACGGCCATGTTCAGGCCCGGCGCAAAGGTCTCGCCCTCGGCCAGCCAGTTGGCACATACCGAGGTGGGAGCCAGCACCAGGGCCGGGCCCTGGGCGGCGCGCGCGATCAGCAGCGCCAGGGTCTGCACCGTCTTGCCCAGGCCCATGTCGTCGGCCAGACAAGCGCCCAGGCCGGCCGCGGCCAGGCGCGCCATCCAGGCATAACCCTCTTGTTGATAGCCCCGCAACTCAGCGCGCAGGCCAGGTGGCACGGCCGGCTGCAGCGCGGCGGCGGCGGCCAGCGCGTCCATGCGGGCGCGCCAGGGAGCATCGCCGGCCAGCTGCATCTCCGCCAGGGTTTCATCCAGCCAGCTGGCGCTGGCCTGGGGCAGCTGCAGCTGATCCTTCTTGGCGACGGCCAGCGCGTCCAGATCGCGCAGCTGCTGGCGCAGCTGTTCGCTCAATGCCAGGTACTCGCCCTCGGCCAGGCGCACATAGCGGCTGCGCGAGGCACGCGCCAGCTGCATCAGCTCCTGCAGGCCCAGCACGCGCTGCTCGTCCAGCTGCGCCTCGCCCTGCAGCGCCAGCCAGTTGCGCGCCGTGCTGACCTGCACGCGCACGCCGGCACTCGCCAGCGGCGTGACGCGCAGCGGCTTGCCCTTGGGCCAGTCGAGCGCGGCGATGCCGGGCAGGCCGGGCAGCAGCTCCACCGCGCGCAAGGCCTCCTCGGGCTCGCTGAGCAGCCAGGGCAGGTCGGGCGGCAGCTCGGGGTCCAGGAAGGGCATGGCCTGCAGCACGGCGCGGCGATGTTCCACCTCGGCGGCCAGATCGCGCTCGGTCGCCAGGCTCAGGCCCTCGTGCATGCACAGCAGGCGCGCGCGGCCCGCGCCGGGCGTGACGGCGGGGCCGAAGCCGCCGAAGGGCTGGGCCACCAGCTGCAGCTGCAGGCCCTCACCCAAAGGGCTGAGGCGCGCGCGCAGGCGGCTGTCGCCCGCCACCGCGCGGCCGGCGGCGGCATCGCTGTGCAACTGGAAATGCCCGCTCAGCACCTGCAGGGCCGCGCTCAGCTCGGCCTGGGCGCTGGCGGGCACGGCCCAGCCCTGGTTCACCAGCTCGGCGACGCGGCGCTGGGTGGGGCTGATGCGCAGCAGCCGCGCGTGCGACGGCCCGTCGCGCAGCACGCGCAGGCTGTTGCGCTTCTCCACCTCGGCATCAAAGCGGCTGCCGTACCAGAGGCTCAACCTGGGCGGCTCGCTGCTCAGCAGCGGCGGGTGGATGTGAAAGGCATAGGCGCCATCGGCGCCCTGACGCACCTCCAGCTCGGGCAAGGCCTCCACCAGCTCCACCCATTGGCCCGGGGCATCGGCAAACATCAGGGCCGGATGGCCCACCAGGGCGATGGCGGCCTGGCTCACGTCCAGCTCGTAGCTGTTGGCGGCGCTGTAGGCGCTGCGCTCGATATGGCGCAGCACCGCGTTGTCGCGCGCGCTGGCGCTCGCGCCCTGCTTCTTGAGCTTGGCCAGCGTCACCGGCTTGAGCTTGAGCGCCCCACGCGCGCTGCGGCTGCGCTCGAAGGGCAGCACGTCCTGCACGCGGCCCTGGGGGTCGAGTTCGAGCTGCCAGGCCAGCTCGCTGAGGCCGGCCTGCGTCGCCTGTTCCTCGGCCAGCTGGGTGATGGCGGCGAGCGCATCGCGCCAGGCCTCGTGCGGGCCGCCCAGCCAGTTGGCTGGCATAGCATGGACGCTCAATTTGTGCGTCAGCTCACCCAGCTCCAGCCGCTCCACCGCCTGCGCCAGCAGGCTGGCCTGCCAATGCTGCTCGGCCGCCTGCAGGCGCTGCAGCAGCGCCGTGGCGGCGGCGAGCGTCCAGCCCGGCGCGGGCTTGCCCAGCCAGGCCGCCAGCAGCAGGCGGTCGCAGGCCTGGTCCAGCGCATGGGCGCGCTGCTCCAGCCCGGGGATATAGGCCAGGGCCTGCGCGTCCAGGCCCTCCTCGCCCAGCCGCACGCCGATCGCATGCGCCCACATGCCCCACCATTCATGCGCCGAGGGCTTGCGCGAGCCCGATTCGGCGATGCAGAACTTGCGCGCCTGCGCCCAGGCGAGCGGGTCGCTCTGCGCCAGCAGGCTCACCAGGTAAAGCCGCGCCAGCTCGCGCTCCAGCAGGCCGCGGCGCTGGCCGCTGGCCTGGCGCCGCGCCTTCAGGGCCTGCTCGAACAAGGCCGCGGCCTCGGCCCAGGTGCCCTGGGCCAGGCGCTCGGCGGCCTCCACCAGCGCCAGCCCCGGCGCGCCCTGCAGCAGGGCGCGCGCACCGGCCAGGTCCAGCGCCTGCAGGCGGGCCTCGGCCAATTGCGCGCGCGCCTCGGGGCCCAGCGCTTGCGGCGCGGTGGCCAGGCGCTGCTGCAGCCATTGGCGGATCTGGCCACGGCGCGCGTCGTCGGCGCTCAGGGTCTTCAGCGCCTGGCGCAGCAGGGGCTCGCTCAGTTCGGCCGGCAGCGCCGCCACCGCGGCCGGCATCCAGGGTTCGGTGAGTGCCGCGGTCTGGACCTCCGCATGGCTCAGCTCGGCCAGCGGGCCGCGCAGCTGGGCCTGGTAGGCGGCCAGGTCCACACCGGAATGCAGGAACAGGCGCAGCATGCGCACCGCCTCGTCGGCCGAGCGCAGGCCTATCCAATGCATGGGCTGGCGCGCATCGGCCAGGCCGCCGCTGTAAACAAAGAGCAGGCGCTGCCAGTACTGGCGTGCCGCGGGGGCCAGCAGCAGCGCTTGCAAGCGCTCCGCATGCGCATCCAGTGAAACGCCATAGCCACGGCCACTGAGCTGCTGGATGCGGCCCTGCTGCTGCAGCTGGCGCAGGGCCAGCTGCACCCGCGCCTGACTGAAGCGCTCGGCGCTGGCAAGCTCGCCCTGGGCCTGCAGCCACAGCGCCAGCCCCGCCGCACCGCGGCTGCCGCCCATCAGCAAGAGGGCATCGAGGACGGCCTGCAGTTCGGACTCGGTCGGGGCGGTGCTGGGGTCAAGGTCGGGGTACAGGGACATGCCGGCAGTATGCCGCCCGGCCGCTCAGGGCCTCTGCAGCTCGGCCTCGCCGCGCTTGCAGGCCGCCGACTCGCGCACCTGCGCCAGTTCGGCCCACAGGCGCTTGGCCTGCACCTCGTCACGGCCGTAATAGCTGTGCGAATTGACCAGGAAGCAGGACTTCTCGACCAGGGGCGGGTCCACCACCGCCTCGCCCCTGGACTGCAGATGCTGCCCGTCCCAGACCGGCCCCTCCCTCACCAGCACATAGAAGCTGTAGCTCTCGCGCCGCATGCGCAGGCTCTCGTCGCGCGCCATGTCGCGCCCGGGGAAGATCGCGAACTGCATGCGGTCGCTGCGGTAGCTCATGCCCAGGCCCGCCGGCAGCGCGCCGGCGCTGCGCGGCCAGGCGCCGGGGATGGAGCGGCGTCTCGTCGGCGCACGGGCGCAAGGCACGTGCGGCTCCTGAGCCTGCACTCCGCAGCCGCATGCCAGCGAGAACGACACCAGAACCCAACGCTGTATGAGCGGCATGAACGAGTACATGCGAGCCGGCGCCCGTCTAAGTCACTGGCAGGCACTCCCCGGCATTCTGCGCGCAAAACCCGGGCTCGAGCGCGGCAGGCTCAGGCTATGCTCTGCACGAGCAAACAAGGGCCAATCACAGGGGGCTTGCATTGAGGGCTGAGGATGTATCGATCAGCGAACCGACGCGCCTATTTGGCAAGCGCATGACCGAGACCAGCGTCGCCGCGCGCTGGATCATGGTGCTGGCCCTGCTGCTGCTGGCGGCCGGCTGGTTGCCGGTGACCGGCAACGAGTTGCTGGCCTCGCGCATCTTCCCGACCTGGCTGCACACGGTGTGCGAGCTGGCGGCGGTGCTGGTGAGCCTGCTGGTGTTTGCCTCGGTATGGACCGCCAGTTTCCACGACCGGCAGCACCACACGGTGCTGCTGGGCGCCGGCTTCATGGGCGTGGGTCTGCTCGACCTGGCCCACCTGCTCTCCTACAAGGGCATGCCGGATTTCGTCACGCCCGCAGAGCCGCAGAAAGCGATCGTGTTCTGGCTCTGTGCGCGCTATCTGGCCAGCCTGGTGCTGCTGGCGCTGGCGCTGCAGCCGCATGCGCGTGCCACCAGCCGCGTCGACCGCGCCCTCATGCTGGGCCTGAGCCTGAGCTTCGTGCTGGCCTGCCTGGGCCTGGCACTGTGGGCGCCCGAGATTTGGCCGCGTTTCTTCATCGAGGGTCAGGGCTTGACCAAGCTCAAGATCGTCGCGGAGTACGGCCTGATCCTGCTGCTCGTGCCCACCGCCTTGCTGCTGCTGCGCCGCGGCGCGCGTGCGCGCTTCAACAGCGCCGACCTGGCCAGCGCGGCCGTCATCAGCATCCTCAGCGAGCTCTGCTTCACCCTCTACGCCAACGTCAACGACCTCTACAGCCTGCTGGGCCATCTCTACAAGATCGTGGCCTACTACTTCATCTTCCGCGCGGTGTTCGTGGTCTCGGTGCGGGAACCCTACCGGCGCCTCAGCGAGGAGATCGACGAACACCGCCGCACCGAGCAGCGCCTGGAATACCTGGCCCACCACGACCCGCTCACCGGCCTGCCCAACCGCGTGCTGCTGCACGACCGCATCGAGCAGGCGATGGCGCAGGCGCGTCGCGACGACGGCAAGTTCGCCGTCGTGCTGATGGACCTGGACCAGTTCAAGAACGTCAACGACTCGCTGGGCCATGGCGCCGGCGATGCACTGCTGCAGGCGGTGGCGCAGCGCCTGCGCACCAGCCTGCGCGAGACCGACACCATCTGCCGCCTGGGTGGCGACGAGTTCCTGCTGCTCTTCCACGACCTGCAAGAGCGCGAGGCGGTGCTGCCCATCCTGGCCTCGCTGCAGGCGCAGCTGAGCATCCCGGTGGCGGTGGAGGGCAACGAGATGCGCGTCTCGGCCTCCTTCGGCGTGACCTTTTATCCGGACGATGGGCGCGACCTGGAGACCCTGCAGCGCCAGGCGGACACCGCCATGTACCGCGCCAAGGACCGCGGCCGCAACACCTTCCAGTTCTTCGACCCCAGCATGCATGCCCAGGGCATGGAGCGCATGCAGCTGCAGCATGGCCTGGCCAAGGCGCTGGAGCAGGGCGAGTTCGAACTGCATTACCAGACGCAGGTGGAGCTGGCCACGGGCCGGCGCGTTGGCGCCGAGGCCTTGCTGCGCTGGCGTCGCGCCGACGGCAAGCTGATGCCGCCGGCCGAGTTCATCCCGGTGGCCGAGCAGACCGGCCTGATCGTGCCGATCGGCGCCTGGGTGCTGCACGAGGCCTGTCGCCAGGCGGCGCTGTGGCAGAACGAGCGCCAGGGCCGGCCGCGCATCGCCGTCAATCTCTCCGCCCTGCAATTCCGCCAGGGCGATATCGAGGCCACCGTGCAGGCCGCGCTGCAAGCCAGCGGCCTGCCCCCCAGCCAGCTGGAGCTGGAGCTCACCGAGTCCATCCTGATCGGCGACCCGGCCAGCGTGCTGGCCACGGTGACGCGGCTCAAGGCCATGGGCGTGAAGCTGGCGATCGACGATTTCGGCACCGGCTATTCAAGCCTCGCCTACCTGAGCCGCTTCCCGATCGACAAGCTGAAGATAGACCGCAGCTTCCTGCACCAGCTGGACGATGCCGGCCAGGGCGCGGTGATCGTCGAGGCCATCATCGGGCTGGCGCGCAGCCTGGGCTTGCGCACCATCGCCGAGGGCGTGGAGACCGAAACGGTGGCGGCGCGGCTGCTGCAGCTGGGCTGCCAGGAAGCCCAGGGCTACTACTTTGCGCGGCCCATGCCGGCCAGTGAACTTTTTAGTTAGAAGGCGAACTGCAGCTGGGCGGAGAACATGTCGCCGCGCCGGCCATAGGTGGAGCCCCACAAATAGGCAAACTGCCAGTTCACTGCCTGACGCTCCCCGACCGGCAGCGCCCAGTGCAGCACCGGTCCAACCCGGTGCGACTGCCTGGCGCGGGCATCCCAGGCGCGCCAGTTGCCCAGTTCGCTGAAGCCCTGCAGCCCCAAGCGCAGCCCCGGGGCGAGGCGGCGCTGCAACTGCCATTGCAGCTTCAGCTGGGTGCCGCCGTCGGCGTCTTCGCCATAGCCATGCTCGAACAGGGCGTTGAGGTTGAGCTGCCACAGCTCCCATTCGCTCTGCCACACCGGCCCCCACTCGAGCGCCGGCCCGGCCTCGCGGCCATGCAGCTGGCTGAGCTGGGCATGCAGGGCCAGATCGAAGGGGTATTGCCCCTGGGTGAGCATGAACTGGTTCTGCCAGCTCACGCTGCTGAGCTTGAAGCTGCTGGCCTCGGTGCCGATATAACTGGCCAGCAGGCGGGTGGTCCAGCGCGATCCGAAGCCGTGCGCCAGGCCCAGCTCGGGCCAGAGCGTGGCCGGGCGGCCGCCGCCGGGCTTGACGGTCCAGTAGCGCAGCTCGAGCAGGGTCTGACCCTCGTTGTCGTAGGGCGTGAACAGGTAGTAGCCGGGATCGGCCAGCGCCGACCCCATCCACAAGGCCATTCCGCATCCCAACGCGACTTCACGCAGCACCGCACACCTCTCTGCTCGCCTGCTTCAAGCGCAATGTAGCGCCTGCGGGAAGCTTGGTGTTCTCCCGCTTACCGGGCTGCGCGCTGCACGCACACAATGAAGTCAGTGCTCACGCGTGATGCGAGCCTAATTTCATCGAATCCGGCAGCCCCTTCATGTCCTACAGCCCCGCAGCCAGCGCCTCCGCGCGATCGCGCACCAGCCTGATCCTGGCGGGGGTGGGCCTGATCGTGGCGCTGCTCTCGGGCGGGCTGCAACTGCAGCAGGAAACCGCCCGGCATGCCGAGCAGCTGGCGCATGAATTGCGCACCCTGCCCCTGCTCTATGCCGAGCCCCTGGCCAAGAGCCTGGACAGCGCCCAGCCCGAGCTGACCGACCTGCTCCTGCGCAGCATGCTGGCGCGCCAGGGCGTGCATGGCGTGGAGCTGCAGGCGCGCGACGGGCGCCGCTTCGTGGCCGGCAGCACCGCGCACGACGAGGGCAGTGCCCACAGCGAATTCAACCTGCCGCAGGGCGGTCAGGGCGAGCTGATGGGCTCCGTGAAGGTGCTGTCCGAGGCCGCCAGCCTGCGCCACACGCTCAGCCAGGAAGCTGCCTGGGCCATGCTGATGCAGCATCTGCTGCTGGTGCTGGTGCTGGTGGCGGCGGCGGTGGTGGTGGTGGATCGCATGCTGCTGCGCCATCTGCGCCGCCTCAGCGCCGATGCCCAATCCTTCGACCCCACCCAACCGCCCAGCCAGTTCGCCTGGCTCGAGGAGCAGGGCGGCCGCAGCGCCGAGCTGCAGCAGCTCAACCATGCGATCGCCCATGTGCACGCCAGCATGGGCGAGCAGCTCAAGCGCGAGCACAAGCAGGCCCAGGCCCTGCGCGCCGAGATCGAACGCCAGAGCCAGGCCCTGCGCGCCGCCGAGCAGGCGCTGGAAAGCAAGAAGCGCGAGCTCTCATTGCTGAGCCGCA
>Ga0208398_101127_pt1 | contig 11794 bp, 10 predicted proteins | sample LakWasMe79_HOW10_2_FD_183905 | JGI IMG/M metagenome (GOLD analysis project Ga0208398, IMG submission 183905) | Freshwater sediment methanotrophic microbial communities from Lake Washington under simulated oxygen tension - Sediment Metagenome... | ecosystem: Environmental > Aquatic > Freshwater >... | reverse complement strand
CGCAGTCGCTGGGCCGGCCGGCCCAGGCCATCGAGCCGCTGGTGCCGGTGGACCTGGTGGTGGACCACTCGGTGATGGTCGACCACTACGGCAGCGTGCAGGCGCTGGACCTGAACATGGCGCTGGAATTCCAGCGCAACCGCGAGCGCTACGCCTTCCTGAAGTGGGGCATGCAGGCCTTCAAGACCTTCGGCGTGGTGCCGCCGGGCTTCGGCATCGTGCACCAGGTCAACCTGGAATACCTGGCGCGTGGTGTGCACGTCACCGACAAGGCCCGCGGCGAGACCCAGGTCTATTACCCCGACACGCTGGTGGGCACCGACAGCCACACCACCATGATCAACGGCATCGGCGTGGTCGGCTGGGGCGTGGGCGGCATCGAGGCCGAAGCGGCGATGCTGGGCCAGCCGGTGACCCTGCTGACGCCCGACGTGGTGGGGCTGGAGCTGACCGGCCGGCTGCGTGAAGGCGTGACCGCCACCGATCTGGTGCTGACGGTCACCGAGCTGCTGCGCCGCGAGAAGGTGGTGGGCCAGTTCGTCGAGTTCTTCGGCCAGGGCACCGAGACCCTGGCCCTGCCCGACCGCGCCACCATCGCCAACATGGCGCCCGAGTACGGCGCCACGATGGGCTTCTTCCCGGTCGACGACAAGACCGTGGCCTACCTGCGCGGCACCGGCCGCCGGGCCAGCGAGGTCAGCGCCTTCGAGGCCTACTTCAAAGCCCAGGGCCTGTTCGGCGTGCCACGCGCCGGCCAGATCGACTACAGCCGCGTCGTCCGGCTCGACCTGGGCCAGGTGGCGCCGTCGCTGGCCGGCCCGAAGCGGCCGCAGGACCGCATCGACCTGGGCCAGGTGGCGCAGCGCTTCGACGCCCTGTTCTCGGCGCCGGCCGAGGCCGACGGCTACCAGCAGCCGGCCGCGCGCCTGGGCCAGGCCGTGCCCGCCGGCAAGGGCGTGGCGCTGCACGACGGCGACGTGCTGATCGCCGCCATCACCTCCTGCACCAACACCAGCAACCCCGGCGTGATGCTGGCCGCCGGCCTGCTGGCCAAAAAAGCCAGCGAGCGGGGCCTGCGCGTGGCGCCGCACATCAAGACCTCGCTGGCGCCGGGCTCGCGCATCGTCACCGACTACCTGGACAAGGCCGGCCTGATCAAGCCGCTGCGCCGGCTGGGCTTCCACCTGGCGGCCTACGGCTGCACCACCTGCATCGGCAATGCCGGCGACCTGACGCCCGAGATCAACCAGGCCATCACCGAACACGGCCTGGTCTGCGCCGCGGTGCTGTCGGGCAACCGCAACTTCGAGGCCCGCATCCACCCCAACCTGAAGGCCAACTTCCTGGCCAGCCCGCCGCTGGTGGTGGCCTATGCCATCGCCGGCACGGTGCGGCGCGACCTGATGACCGAGCCGCTGGGGCTGGACCCCGCCGGCCAGCCGGTGTTCCTGGGCGATGTCTGGCCCAGCAGCGAGGAGATCCACGCGCTGATGAAGCATGCGATGGACCCCGGCGTCTACCGCAAGGCCTACGAGCAGGTGACCGACCGGCCGGGCAAGCTGTGGCTGGCCGTGCCCGGCAGCCAGGGCCAGGCCTACGACTGGCCGGCCAGCAGCTACATCGCCCAGCCGCCCTTCCTCGACGGTTTCACGATGACGCCGCCAGCCCAGCCGGCCGGGGTGCAGGGCGCCTGCATCCTGGCGCTGTTCGGCGACTCGATCACCACCGACCACATCTCGCCGGCCGGCAACATCGCCGCCGATTCACCGGCCGGCCGCTGGCTGCAGGCCCGGGGCGTGGCGCCGATCGATTTCAACAGCTACGGTGCACGCCGCGGCCACCATGAGGTGATGGTGCGCGGCACCTTTGCCAATGTGCGCATCCGCAACCAGATGCTGGCACCGGGCGCCGACGGCCGCCCCATCGAAGGCGGCTTCACCCGCTTTCAGCAGCCCGACGGCACACCCGGCCCGCAGCTGCCGATCTTTGATGCGGCGATGCAGTACCAGGCCGCCGGCACACCCACGGTGGTGTTTGCCGGCGAGGAATACGGCACCGGCTCCAGCCGCGACTGGGCCGCCAAGGGCACCCGCCTGCTCGGCATCCGGGCGGTGGTGGCACGCAGCTTCGAGCGCATCCACCGCAGCAACCTGGTCGGCATGGGCGTGCTGCCGCTGCAGTTCCAGGGCACGGACAGCTGGCAATCGCTGGCGCTCAATGGCAGCGAACGCATTGACATCGTCATCGACGGCGCGCTGGTGCCGCAGCGCAGCGTGCAACTGGTGGTGCACCGTGCCGACGGCAGCACCCAGCACACCACGCTGACCCTGCGCATCGACACGCCGATCGAGGTCGACTACTTCCACCACGGTGGCATCCTGCCCTTCGTGCTGCGGCAGCTGCTGCAGGCCTGACGGTGCGGGTGCTGGTCATCGGCGGCGGCGCGGTCGGCTCGGCCGTGGCGCTGTTCCTCAAGCGCCTGGGTGGCAGCGCCGTCGACGTGCAGGGGGTCGAGCCCGACCCCGGGCTGGCGATGGCCTCGTCGGCGCTGTCGGCCGGCTCGATCCGCCAGCAGTTCAGCAACCCGGTCAACGTGCGCATGTCGCAGTTCGGCCACCGCGTCATCACCCAGGCCGACGAGGGCCTGGGCCTGAACGGCGAGCGGGTGGACCTGGGCTTCGTGCCCGGACACTACCTGTTCTGTGCCAGCGCCGCCGGTGTGCCGGTGCTGCAGGCCAACCATGCCGCCCAGCGCTCGGCCGATGCCGACGTGGCGCTGCTGACGCCTGCCGAGACCGCGGCACGCTTCCCCTGGCTGCACACCGACGACCTGGCACTGGCCGGCCTGGGCGGCTCGGGCGAAGGCTGGCTGGACGGTTATGCCTTCGCCCGGGCGCTGGCGGCCAGGGCGCGGGCGCTGGGCGCGCGCTGGCAACGCGGCCGGGTGGTCGGCCTGGACCGCCAGGGCGACCGGCTGCGGGCGGCCCGGCTGGACGATGGCCGGCGCATCGAAGCGGACGCCTTCGTCAATGCCGCCGGGCCCTGGGCCGGCGCGGTGGGCCGGCTGGCCGGCCTGGTGGTGCCGGTGCACGCGCGGCGGCGCACGGTGTTCCTGATGACCTGCCCCAGCGCCCTGCCAAGCCATGGCCAGCCCACGCCGCTGGTGGTGGACAACTCGGGCGTCTGGTTCCGCTCCGAAGGCCAGGGCTTCATGGGCGGCTGGTCCCCGGGCGAGGGTGAGGCCGACCCCGACGACCTGCCGCTGGACCAGCCCGACCTGGCGCAATTCGACGACAAGGTCTGGCCGGCACTGGCCCACCGCGTGCCGGCCTTCGAGGCGCTGCGGGTGCAGCGCGCCTGGGCCGGCTACTACGAGGTGCACCCGCTGGACCACAACGCCTTGATCGGCCCGCACCCTGATTGCCCCAACCTGCTGCTGTGCAATGGCTTTTCCGGCCACGGCCTGCAGCATGCGCCGGCCGCCGGCCGCGGCATCGCCGAATGGCTGCTGACCGGAGCCTGGCAGACCCTGGACCTGTCGGCCTTCAGTCCGCAGCGGGTGTGGGAAGGCCGGCCGTTTGTGGAGCAGGCGGTGATCTGAGCGCTGGCGGCTCAGGGCCGCGGCAAGGGGATCGCCGCGCCCAGCTCGTCCACCGAGCGCCCCTGCTGCGCCAGCAGCGCCTCCAGCGCCGGCAGCAGCGGCCCCAGGCGCTCGTCGAGTGCATCGCGCACCGTGTCCACCACCACCTGGGTACCGCGCTCGATCTCGATGTTCAGCGCATCGCCTTCGCGCTTGTCGCCGAAGGTGGTCATGCGCAGGGTCTCGGGGATCAGCCAGACCTCGAACCAGCGCTCACGGCGGTTGGCCTCGGCCACCGTCAGGCTGGCGCCGTTGATGGCGATGTAGCCCTTGGCGAAGACATAGCGCATGTGGCTGGCCGGCACCTCGATGCGCAGCACATGGTTATTCTCGGGTCGGCGGATGGCGATCAGCCGGCCGACGCAGTCGACATGGCCGCTGAGCGGGTGGCCGCCGATCTCGGCGCCGTCCTTGGCCGCGCGCTCGACATTGATGCGGCTGCCCACCGCCAGCGTGCCCAGCGTGGTCAGGCCCAGGCTCTGCTGCATCACGTCGAAGCTGGCGCGGCCGGGGCCGGGCAATGCCGTGACGGTCAGGCAGACCCCGTCGCTGGCCACGCTGGCGCCGATCTCCAGGCCATGGTCGAAGCCCGGAGGAAAGGCCAGCTCGAAGCTGCGCAGGCCTGGGCGGTCGCTGAGGGTGGCCACCTGGGCCACGGCTTGAACAATGCCGGTGAACATGGGCGTGTTGGTATTGGACGAATGGGTCCGCAGGTTACCAGCGCCCGCAGCAGGCCCAGGCGGCCAACGACCAGCATATGCATCACCGCGCCGAACAACGCAGGCAGCACCCCCTGCAGGCAGGACGCAGGAAACCGGGCCGGTCTACTCAATCATCACTGCGGCGCACGGCGCGGTAGGCCGCCTGCACCGTCTTGGCCAGCAGGCGCTGGCCGGTGATGCTGGGGTGCACGTCGCAGGCCAACTGGTTGGCCGGGTTGGCATTGAGCAAGCCCACAAAGCATGTTTTGCCACCGGCCACCGAGGCGGCCTGCTGGAACGCCGTGAATGCATCCGCCACCACCGCGCCATTGGCTGCCGCCGCGGCCGCCAGGGCCTGGTTGAGTGCCGCAACCAGCGCGGTACCGGGTGCATCGCTGTAGTCGGTGGCGTAGTAGTTCACCACCATCAACACACCATTGAAGCCGGAGGCGCGCAGGTTGCCCAGGATGGTGTTCAGGTTGGCGAACACCGCGCCAAGAGCGGCAGGCAGGTTGGCCTGGATGCAGGCCGGATTGTTGTTGCATGCGGCGACCAGCAGGAAGCCATCGTTGGCGCCCAGGCTGAGCGTGACCAGGCGCGTCTTTCGCTTGTTCGCGCCGAGGTAGGCCAGCGCGAAGTCCAGCTGCGTGGCGTTGTAGCTCTGGTGCAGCGGAAACCGGGTGCGGAACGGCCGGCAGCCGTTGTCGGCACCGCCGAGCGACAGGAACCCAGCCGTGGTCTCGCCCGGGCACGAGGCGTTGACGGTGTCCAGGCGCAGCGCGTTCCCCAAGATTTCGGGATAGCTGATGAAGTTGTCGGCGTTCACGTACGCCGCACCGTCTTGCTCGATATAGCCGAACACCACGCTGTCGCCCAGCGACAGCACCGCGCCGCGGTTGCTGTCGGCCAGCACCAGCGGCGAGCCGCCGACGAGGCACAGTGCCAGCATCGCCTGGCTCACACGACGCGCCACATGCGCCAGACAACCACCCAGGTTTGAAATCATGGAAGGTCCTTCATCAGTTTGAAAACCGAACACAGGCCCGCGTCCGCGCCGGCCGACTTGTCGAGCACACTGCGCTGCACGCCCGTGAACCGCGAGCGGAAAAACCCTCAGGCCCGCGCGAACGTGGGGGCTTCAGCGGACCCGGTCGAACGCCAACAGATCCAGGTCCGGCCGAAGACCGTGTGCAACCCTTCAGCGCCCTGCCGCAACGCCTCTCGACGGGGTTGGGCTCCGCGGCGGTCGCCCGACCGCAAATCCGGATTCGCCACCTCCGGCGAAAGGAACAAAGGGTTTACCCACAACTATTCCTGAGCAGCGTGTGAGACAACCTGCGCTTGGCTTGGGCGCGCGAGCGCCGGGCCAATCGCCTGCCTGCCAACATACATCACGGGGTTTCGAATGCGTCAAATGACAATCCTGGCCACGGCCCTGCTGGCCACGTTCTCCGGGCTGTCGCTGGCAGCACCTGCCGGCATGGCAGCAGGCGCCCAGCCGTCTCCGGCGGCACCCTATGGCGCGGCGGCGGGCGCTGCGCCATCGCAAGTGCAGGACCTCACCATCCACGGCGAGCCGCCGATGCTGGGCGTCTTCCTGACGCGCGAAATGCACAGCGCACGCCCCCACGACGCCCGCGTCGTGGGCAACATGACCTACCACAAGGGCAAGATCCTGACCACGGCCGTCACGAAGGCGTTCTGGAGAGGAACAAGCTGGGGCGCCTACACCGGGGACAAGATCACCGGAATGGACACTTGGTACACCGGGTTCAGCGGTTCGAACTACCAAGCGACGGTGAGCGAGTACACGGGCCTGAACGGCACGAAGGCAGGCAGTTCGCCCACCACCCACCAGGGGCACTACATCGACACGAATGCGGAGACCAGCAACGGCAGCACTTCGGCGGTGCTGGCCGAGGTCTGCTCGGCGATCACCGCCAGCGGCACGGTCATAGACGCCTCCGGCAACGGCTACTACGCGCTGTACAGCGACCAGCCGCGCGGCAACGCAGGCTACTGCGCCTGGCACAGCGCCGGCACCTGCAATGGACAAGCCATCCAGTTCGCCTTCTTCTGGAAGCTCGACGGCGACGCCGGCTGCGACCCCCAGGACACCTCGGGCCTGCATTCGCAAGGCCTGGCGGCGATCGCCAACGTCAGCGCGCATGAGTTGGCCGAGGCGATGAGCGACCCGGCCAGCCCTGGCGCTTGGTACGACGCCGCCGGCGCCGAGAACGGCGACAAGTGCGCCTGGACCTTCGGCGGCCCGCTCGCAACCTTCTCCAACGGCAGCCAGTGGAAGGTGCAGGGGGAGTGGTCCAACAAGGCCTTCACCGCCGGCAGCGGTTACCCCAATCGCTCGGGTCAGAAGGGCTGCATTGGTGGGCTGTGAGTTGATACTTCGGCGCGGCGCGGGCGAGGCTTGCCTGGTCTCGATCCGGCGGCGCACTGCCGTGCTGGCGCTGCTGGCCGGCGTGTTGTTACCGGCGGCGCAGGCGCAACCCGGCGTGCCGGGCTTGCGTGGTGCGGGCGGCGGCATGGCCACGCGCAGCGTCTCGCTCTACCTCGATCGCGAGCGCGGCCTCTGGGATGCGCTGGAGCGGCGTGACCGCGCTGCCGTGCTGGCGTTGATCGCCGACGACTTCACGCTGAGGACGTCGGCCACCGCCGACGTCGAATCGGCAGAGGACTGGTTGCGGCGCGAGTGGGCATCAGGGCCGGCAGAGGGCTTTGTGCGGGACCTGTCGGTGCGTGAGCTCGACGACCTGGCGGTCGTCAGCTTCCTGCTGGACCGCAGCCCGGTGGGTCGCCGCGCCCATGCCACCTGGTTCGTCGTCGATGTCTGGCGACAGTCGACGCAACGCCTGCTCACCCGCTCGACGACCCGCGCCACAGGCACACCACCCAAGCCCAGCCGGCCGAGCGGCAGGGAATAGCGAGGCCGTGCCAGGGGCCGGCCGTGGCCGATACCGGATCCTCGGGATCTGCGGGGCACACTGCGCGGCACCCGACCCCAGGAGCCTCACCATGCCCGATGCATCCCCGACCCCTGCCGTGCTGTGGCAGACCGACGGCCCTGTCGCCACCATCACCCTGCACCGCCCGCACTGCCGCAATGCGGTGGACGGCCCGACCGCGCTGGCCTTGCGGCAGGCCTTCGAGCGCTTCGAGGCTGACCCGATGCTGGCGGTGGCGGTGTTCACCGGTGGTGGAGGCCAGTTCTGCGCCGGCGCCGACCTGACCGCAGTGGGCGACCCGGCGCGCAGCAACCGGGTGGCGGCCGACGGCAGCGGCCCCGGACCGATGGGGCCGACGCGCATCCCCTTCAGCAAGCCGGTGATCGCCGCGGTGGAAGGCCATGCCGTGGCCGGCGGCCTGGAGCTGGCGCTGATGTGCGACCTGCGGGTGGCTGCGCACAGTGCGGTGTTCGGCGTCTACTGCCGGCGCTGGGGCGTGCCGCTGATCGACGGTGGCACGGTGCGGCTGCCGCGCATCGTCGGCCAGGCGCGGGCGCTGGACCTGATCCTCACCGGCCGCGCCGTGGCCGCCGACGAGGCCCTGGCCATCGGCCTGGCCAACCGGGTGGTGGACGACGGCTGCGCATTGGCCGAGGCCCAGGCGCTGGCACGGCAGATCGCCGCCTTTCCGCAGGCCTGCATGCGCGCTGACCGTGCGTCGGCGCTGGCGCAGTGGGACTGGCCGCTGGACCAGGCCCTGCAACACGAAGGCGCCGGCGGCTACGCCGTGCTGCAAGCCGAGGGTCTGGCCGGTGCGGCGCGTTTTGCGGCCGGCGCCGGGCGGCACGGCCGGGTCGAGTGACCTCGCGACGGGCGCCCCGGGGTCAGCCCTGGCGCCGCGCCCACTGCCGCGCCGACGCCGACGCCACCAGCGCCAGTGCGGCCAACGCCAGCGACGCCGGCTCGGGCAGGTCGCGCACGTTGGAGACGACAACGAACTCGCTGATGCGGAACTTGTAGGTCTTGCCCTCGTACAGCCACTCATCCTGACCGACCGTGTAGGTGTAATCAGGCGCCTGCAGCGTGATGCGCCAATCGGGCTTCTGTTGCGCATCGACGCCGATGGCCAGATCCGACCAGACCGCGGCGCCGGTGCTGCCGGTGTCGCGGCCTTCGATGGGCTGGTGGGTGTTGGGGTGCAGGTTGGGGTCGACGGCCGCCAGGCGCGGCTTGCTGGCATCGTCCTCCAGGCCCCACAGGAACAGGGCGTGTCCCCAAAGCAGGTCGACCTCGTTGGCCAGCAGGATCACCAGACCCTTGGCATTCCAGGCGGCCAGCAGCTGCGCGTAACCCAGGTCCTTGGTTTCGGTGAGCTGGATGTCCGCCGCGAAGTCACGCGCCTTGAAGGTGGCCGCCAGGGCGTTCTTCAAATCGAAGCGGGTGCCGGCGGATTTGGTCTCGGTCGGATCCCAGCGCCGGTGGAAGGCGGCCTGCTGGTCGGCGATGCTGCGGCCGTCGGCCACCAGCTTGCCAAGGCCGGGCTGGCGGTCCAGGTAGTTCAGCAGATTGACTGCCGCCACATCGATGCAGCAGGCCTTGTCGGCTTCGAAGGCATAGTCCACCGGGTCGCCGATCAGCGTCACCGGCTTGGCCACGACCACCGTGGCCCACCACAACGCCGCCGGCCAGACGCGCCGCCATGGCCCCCATGGACCCGGCCTGCCGGCCATCTTCGCCCCGCCCGTGTTGGCCATGCACCGCCTCCTCGAGGGCCGACCCCTTGCAGCCCTGCCAAGCCAGTATGCGCGTGGGCAGGCGACAGTCCTTGCGCCGACGCAAACCGCCTGGCCCGGGTTGCCGCTCTCACGGCCGGTCCGCCGGTCATGGTTGAATCCGCCAAGTGCCTGTGGCGGTCGCGAACGCCCCCCCCCGGGCCGGAGGCAATACACCCGATGGAATCCCGAGGAACGCCCGTCTCGCCGCTGTACCTGCTCGAACGCTTTGAGCCCGGCATCGTGCACCTGGACAACGACCGCCGTGTCGTCGGCATGAACGATTTCGCCCGCCGCGTGCTGCCGGTGGACCGCATGCAGCCCTTCGACCAGATGGTGCTGAAGTTCCACCCCGACCGCTCGCGGCCCAAGGTGGAGTTCCTGCTCGACCAGGCCGGGCAATGCCCGGTGGCGGCACCACCACCGATGACGATGATCATCAACATCCCCGAGCGGGTGCTGCTGATCAAGGTCTCGCGCACCAGCGACGCGCTGCTGCAGCCCACCGGCTATGTGCTGGTGTTCTACGACATCACCGACGTGGTGGCGGCCAAGGAGGAGACCCAGCCCAGCCGCAGCGATGCCCGCCGCCGGCTGCTGAAGATTCCCACCGTGGCGCAGAACCGCACGCTGTTCGTCGACGCCGACGACGTGCTGTGCATCCGCTCCGACGGCCACTACACCCGGGTCATCACGGCCCAGGGCAACCAGTTCTGCAATCTGAGCATCGGCGACATCGAGTCGCGGCTGGACCCGCAGCACTTCATGCGGGTGCACCGCAGCCAGCTCATCAACCTGCGCGCGGTGCACCAGCTGCAGCGCGCCGACGGCCGGCTGCTGGTGCAGTTGCACGGCGTCGACGAGCCGGTGGCCGTCTCGCGCAGCAGCGCCGCCGCCCTGCTGGCGCGCCTGGGCGTGCCGGCCGGCGCCACCCTCCCCACTCGTTGACAGGCCCGCCGGCACGGCGGCCTGCGCCCTGAGCTCCCCGGGTTAGTCCTCCCCTGGCGTTTTCCCGGGCTTGCCAGCCCGTTCGTGCGGCAAGACCACCGTTCGTGCAGCCGCGCGACCGTTCGTGCAGCCACGGCCGCGCTTCGTGCAGCGGCGCGGGCAATGCCCCGACAGTGGTGTCGGGCGGGGCCCTGCTCGACCATGCGACGTCCATGCAAAACCGCATCAGGAGACGTCGATGATCCCCCCGCAATTCGAGTACCACGCGCCCCGTTCGGTGGGCGAAGCCATCGGCCTGCTGGGCAGCCTGGGCGGTGACGCCAAGCTGCTGGCCGGCGGCCACAGCCTGCTGCCAATGATGAAGCTGCGCTTCGCGGCGCCGGCCCACCTGATCGACCTGAACCGCATTGACGCGCTGCGCGGCATCCGCGAAGAAGGCGACACCCTGGTCATCGGCGCGATGACCAGCGAGAACGCGCTGATCGCCTCGGCCCTGCTGCAGGCCAAGGCGCCGCTGCTGCCCGAGGCGGCGCGGCTGATCGCCGACCCGCAGGTGCGCAACCGCGGCACCCTTGGCGGCGACATCGCCCACGGCGACCCGGGCAACGACCACCCGGCCATCACGCTGGCCCTGGGCGCAAGCTTCACGCTGCAAGGGCCGAACGGCACGCGCCAGGTCGCGGCCGACGACTTTTTCCTCGGCACCTACCTGACGGCGATGGCCGAGGACGAGATCCTCACCGAGGTCCGTGTACCGGCCCAGGCCGCCGGCACAGGCTGGGCCTACCAGAAGCTCAAGCGCAAGACCGGCGACTTCGCCACCGCTGGCGCCGCCGTGGTGCTGCGGCTGGACGGCCGCGTGGTCAGCCAGGTGCGCATCGCGCTGACCAATGTGGCGCCCACCGCGCTTCGCGCCACCGCGGCCGAGGCCACGCTGCTGGGCCGCCCGCTGGACGAGGCGGCGCTGCACGACGCCGCCGCCCAGGCCATGGCCGCCTGCGACCCGGCCGACGACCTGCGTGGCGACCGCGCCTACAAGACGGCGATGGCCGGCCAGATGCTGCGCCGCGCGCTGCTGGCCGCCGCCGCCCGCTGCTGACCCACCGCTACGACAACGGAGACCACCCATGGCCAAACAACTGCTGACCGTCCAGATCAACGGCAAGACGGTGGAGAAGGCGGTCGAGCCGCGCTCGCTGCTGGTGCACTTCCTGCGCGAGGACTGCCACCTCACCGGCGCCCACATCGGCTGCGAGACCAGCCACTGCGGCGCCTGCACCGTCGACATCGACGGCCAGTCCGTCAAGAGCTGCACCCACCTGGCGCTGCAGTGCGAGGGCTCGGACGTGCGCACCGTGGAAGGCCTGGCCGCCGGCGGCGTGCTGCACGCGGTGCAGGAGGGCTTCTACCAGGAACACGGCCTGCAGTGCGGCTTCTGCACCCCCGGCATGCTGATGCGCGCCTGGCGCTTTCTGCAGGACAACCCCGACCCCAGCGAGGCCGAGATCCGCGCCGGCATGGCCGGCAACCTGTGCCGCTGCACCGGCTACCAGAACATCGTCAAGGCGGTGCAGTACGCCGCCGCCAAGCTGCGCGAACAGCAGCCAGCCACCGCCTGACCGGACCGAGGAGAACCCCGCCATGAACGCCCCCATCGATCCGACCCTGCTCGAACGCAGCGCCGCCCTGCAGGGCATGGGCGAGTCCCGCCTGCGCAAGGAAGACGCCCGCTTCATCCAGGGCAAGGGCAACTACGTTGACGACATCAAGCTG
>Ga0208398_101126_pt1 | contig 11795 bp, 7 predicted proteins | sample LakWasMe79_HOW10_2_FD_183905 | JGI IMG/M metagenome (GOLD analysis project Ga0208398, IMG submission 183905) | Freshwater sediment methanotrophic microbial communities from Lake Washington under simulated oxygen tension - Sediment Metagenome... | ecosystem: Environmental > Aquatic > Freshwater >... | reverse complement strand
CCTCGCCGCAGACCGTCAGCTTGCCGGGGATCCGCAGTTCGTTCTGCAGATAGGTGTGGCGCAGGTACCAGCAGTACATCGGGCCGGGCAGATTGGTGGAATCGCCGTTCCAGTACAGCAGGTCGAAGGCCGGCGGCGCCTCGCCCTTGAGGTAGTTGCCCACCACATAGTTCCAAACCAGATCGTTGGGGCGCAGGAAGCTGAAGGTTGTGGCCAGCTCCTGGCCCTTCAGCAGGCCCGGGCCCTTGGGCGCATCGGGGCCTAGCGTCATTTCGCGCAGCTTCACCGAGGCCTCGTCGACGAACAGGTCGAGGATGCCGTTGCTGGAGAAGTCGATCAGCGTGGTCAGCAGGGTCAGGCTCTCCACCGGCTGCTGGCCGCGCGCCGCCAGCACCGCCAGCGCGGTGGCCAGGATGGTGCCGCCGACGCAGAAGCCCAGCGCATTGATGGTCTTGGCGCCGCTGATGGCCTGCACCACCTCGATCGCCTTGATGGGCGCATGCTCGATGTAGTCGTCCCAGGTCCAGGCCTTGCAGCTCTCGTCCGGGTTGCGCCAGCTCACCACGAAGGTGCGATGGCCCTGCTCCACGGCATAACGGATCAAGGAGTTGTCCGGCTGCAGATCCAGGATGTAGAACTTGTTGATGCAGGGCGGCACCAGCAGGAAGGGCCGCTCATGCACTTCCTTGGTGAGCGGCTTGTATTCGATGAGCTGGAAGAACTCGTTCTCGAACACGATGTCGCCGGCGGTGGTGGCCACATTGCGGCCCACCTCGAAGGCGTTCTCGTCGGTCTGCGAGACATGGCCGCGCTGCACATCGGCCCACAGCAGCTGCATGCCCTTGGCAATGCTCTCGCCCTGCGTCTGCAGCGCCAGGCTCTGCGCCTCGGGGTTCAGCGCCAGGAAGTTGCTGGGCGCCGAGGCATCGACGAACTGCTGCACCGCGAAGCGGATGCGCGCCCGCGTCTTCGCATCGCCCTCCACCTGCTCGGCCATGCGCTGCAGAGTCTGCGCGTTGAGCAGATAGAGCTGGGCCATGAAGCTGGAGGCCGGGTTGGCGCTCCAGGCCTCGGCGGCGAAGCGTCGATCGCCCAGCTTGGGCTTGGCTGCCGCCTTTTCAGGGGACACGGAGTTGTTCCAAAGCGCCGTTGCCTGCTTCAGATAGTCGGCCTGCAGCTGCGCCAGGCTCTGCATCGGGATCTGCAGACCGGCCAGGGTCTTCATGGTCTCGCCCAGGCCGGCGGCCATCTCGGCGGCGGCGCCCAGCGACAAGGGATCAGCCTTGCCACCGGCATCTTTGTTGCTCTTCTTCGACGTCATGTGTCTCCTCGGGCTGGTGCTTGCTTGCTGCGATCGCTGGCTCACATCAAGAGCCAGGCAAGAAGCTTGCCACAGATGCTGTTGTACCCTTGGAAACTTACCTTCTTATGACGATTGGTTTTCGATGTACCTGGTTGCAATTGCCTGGATCTACGTGGCGCTGATGATGGCGCTGGCCGAGGCCACCAGCAGCCAGGGATCGGTGCTGGGGGCGATCGTCACCTTCGCGCTCTACGGCGTGCTGCCGGTGAGCATCGTGCTCTATCTGTTGGGCACGCCGGCGCGGCGCGCCGCGCGGCGGCGTGCCGAGGCCGCCGCGGACCCGGCCCCGTCAAATCAGGCTGATGGCAGCGGCCATGCGCCCGGCGAGCCGCTCGTGGCGGAAGGAAAAGAACCTTGAGGGCTCGCTGAGCGTGCACCAGTGGCCGCCGCCGATGTGGCGCAGGCCGGCAGCGCGAAGACGTGCACGCGCCAGCGCCGGCAGATCGGCCAGCCAGCGCGGCTCGCCCGCGGCATTGGCGCGGTAGACGAAGAAGCGCGCATCCGGCGCCGCCGGATCGCTGCCGAAGGCCTGCAGCACCTCGGCCCCGACCTCGAAACGCAGCGGCCCGATGCAGGGGCCCAGCCAGGCATGCAGCTCATCGGGGGCGCTGCCGCTGGCCTCGCAGAGCGCCGCCACCAGGTGCTCCAGCACCCCGGCCGCCAGCCCGCGCCAGCCCGCATGGGCGCCGCCCACGCCGCCGCGCGCGGCGAACAGCACCGGCAGGCAGTCCGCCACCTGGATGGCGCAACCCAGCCCCAGGCTGGTGCTGATGGCGGCATCGAAGCGCGGGCGCTCACCATCCAGGTGCGTGCCGTCCAGTTTCAGCACATCGGCGCCATGCACCTGGTGCAGAAACACCGCCGGCGCCCCCAGGGCGCGCGCCAGCAGCGCGCGGTTGGCAGCCACCGCGGCGGGCTCGTCCTCGACCGCGCGGCCCAGATTCATGCTGGCATGCAGACCCTGGCTGACGCCACCGGCCCTTGTGGTCGCGAAGGCGCGGATGCGAGGCCAGTGGGACGGCAGCTGCCAGTCGGGCAGCAACCAGTCCGGGTGGATCAGCGCCTCACTCGGCATCGGGGCAGGCAGAGGGCTGGGTCTTGATGAAGGCATCGAGCTGCATGCAGGCCTCGAACACCTGCATCACGCGCGGCACATGGTCGAGCCGGCAATTGAAGCGCTGGGCGTTGAAGATCTGCGGCACCAGCACGCATTCGGCCAGGCCGGGTGCGTCGCCGAAGCAGAAGCGGCCCGCATGGCCCTCCTTGCCGAGGCGTTGCTCCACCACCTCCAGCCCGGTCTCCACCCAGTGCCGATACCAGCGGTCCTTGGCCTCTTCACTCAGGCCCAGGTCGCGCGTCAGGTAGCGCAGCACGCGCAGGTTGTTGAGCGGGTGAATCTCACAGGCGATGTCCTGCGCCAGGCCGCGCACATAGGCCCGCTCCAGCGCCGTCCTGGGCAGCAGCGGCGGCTCGGGGTGGGTTTCGTCCAGGTACTCGATGATGGCCATCGACTGCGTGATCACCGCCTCGCCGTCGCGCAGCAGCGGCACCAGGCGCGAGGCCGACACCGCGGCATAGGACTCGTTGAACTGCTCGTTCTTGGCCAGGTGCACCGGCTTGTAGTCGTACTCCAGGCCCTTCAGGGCCAGCGCGATGCGCACGCGGAAGGACGCGGAGGAGCGGTAGTAATTGAAGAGTTCCATGATGGTCTGAGCCTCGGGTCTTGGAGCAAGATCATGCCATGCAGCCGATACACTGGCGCCATGTTCCTGACGCGCCGATTCAAGCATTGCCCCAGCTGCGGCAGCCCCGTGGAGTACCGCGTGCCGGCCGATGACAACCGCGAGCGCGCCACCTGCACCGCCTGTGCCAGCGTGCACTACGAGAACCCCATCAATGTGGTGGGCACCCTGCCGGTGTGGGGCGATCAGGTGCTGCTGTGCAAGCGCGCGATCGAGCCGCGCTACGGCCTCTGGACCCTGCCCGCGGGCTTTCTGGAACTGGGCGAGACGAGCGCCGAGGGCGCACTGCGCGAGACCGACGAAGAGGCCGGCGCGCAGATCGAGTTGCAGAACCTCTACTGCGTGCTGAACGTCGTCAAGGTCGGGCAGATCCACATGTACTACCGCGCCCGGCTGCTCTCCGACCGCTTCGACCCCGGCCCCGAATCACTCGAGGCCCGGCTGTTCCGCGAGCATGAGATCCCCTGGGACGAACTCGCCTTCCGCACCGTGCGCGAGACCCTGCAGCGCTTCTTCGAGGACCGGCGCCTGGGGCGCGAATACCTGCTGCATTGCGCCGATATCGGCTGAGCGGCTGCTGGCGGCCTGGAGCTGAAGTTCGCCCGTGCGATGCAGGAGACGGTTCTAGACTCAGAGCGGCAACGTTCATACGCGCAATGACTGGTTAGCGGTGCCGCTCACTGGAGTCTCGGTGAGCCTGTTCCCAGGCTCTGGCGAAGCTGGTCGGGCCAAGACAAAAGATTGATTCGGACAGAACAAATATGAGCCTTGCCGGCGTGCGATCCAACCGAGGCGACACCTATCAGGTGTGCGTCGCCATGGACTGGGCGATTCGCATGATCAAGGACCGCGAGATCGCGTGGATGGAGCTCGACTCCACGCGCATGATCGGCGGCAACGTTCCTGCGCCCGTCGACGATGTCATCGTCGGCTGGGCTGGCGGCAAGGAGACCTGCTGCCAGTGCAAAAAGAACCAGACTGGCTTCGCGGTCTGGGAGGTTGGTCATCTCGAGGACGATCTCCAGAAGGCGGCCGAGCACCTGATGCTCGACCCGAACGCGCGGGTCGATTTCTATTCGCGCGGCGACTTCGGCGACATGGCGCGCCTGGCCGATCGGGCGGTGCAGATGCCGGATCTTGCGGCGTTCATGAAGGATGTGCCCAAGAACCTCCGAACAGGGCTGGCCGCGCTGGAGAGGGCTTGGGCGGCGGCACTTGCCGTGGGAAGCCACAACATTCACGACCTGTTGGCGTGCATCAGCTTCAAGCTGACCCGGGACAGCGACGACTACAGGGCCGCATTGAAGCTCGACCTGGCGCAGATCGTCACCCGCGACGAGGACGCCTTCAATGCGCTGTGGACCACCCTCGACAACCTTGGCGCGCGGGCGGCCTCGAACTCAGTCGTCGCGGACAGCCATCGCATCACGCGCGAAGAGCTGCTGCAGCTGTTGCACGACAAGGGGTGCGCCGTCGCACCACGCCGGGCGCAGGCCGAGATCGAAGGCAAGCTCGCCACCATGTCACTGATTGGCCGCACCTGGCGTCGCGAGATCGCCGGCCAGGCCGTCGAGCGCGACGCGGTTGCCGAATTGAGGGCGGCGACTCGAACGCACGCCCGGGTGCTGCTGACGGACGGGCCGGGCGCGGGCAAGACGTGTGTGCTGCTGAGCCTCGTCGAGGATCTGGAGAAGCAGCCCGATCTCGCCACGCTCTTCCTGCAGGCGCGCGAGTTCGCGGATGCGGCCGATCAGGACGGCCGCGTAGCGCTCGGCCTGGACCCAGACATTCCGGCCTTGGTCTCGGCCATGTCGCAATGGAAGCGCGTGGTCGTGATCGTCGACTCGCTGGATGTCCTGTCGGTCAACAGCGAGACCGAAGGCCTGACGTTTTTCCTTGGGATCATCGATCGGCTGGTCCAGATCCCGAACGTCTGCGTGATCGCGGCCTGCCGCAGCTTCGACCTCCAGTACAACCGGAAGCTCGCGGGCCGGACCTGGGACCTGACCGTGGAAGCCGGTCTGCTGGACTGGGACACCGTGATCGAGCCGCTGCTCCAGGGCATAGGCGTCGACACGGCCAGCGCCGACGCCACGACCCGCGCCCTGCTCGGCAACCCGCGCAACCTGGCGCTCTTCACGGACGTGGCGGCCAAGTCGCTGCTCAAGAACGTGTCCAGCGCCCAGGAACTCACCGACACCTACCTCAACGTCGTCGTGGCCGAGGATCCGAAGCTCGGCAACACGGCCATGGTCGCCATCGAGAAGATGGCGGGGGAGATGCTCTCCGACCGCCGCCATCAGCTGCCGCGCAGTCGCGTCGAGGTCGACGACACCTTGCTCAGGCGTCTGTGCAGCGCCAACGTGCTGTTCCAGGGCACGCGTCTCGAGGTCGGCTTCGGACACCAGACCTTGCTCGACGCCTTGGCCGTCCGCAAAGCGATACGCAATCGCTTGAGCTTCCTGCAGTTCATTCAATCGCTGCGCCCTGTCCCATTCATCCGGCCGGCCATCCGCGCCTTCTTCGCCCACCTGCGCCTCGGTGACCACCGGGACTTCCGCAGCCAGGTACGTGAGGTCTTCGAGGCCGACGTCGCCTTCCACATCAAGCGCCTCGTCGCCGAGTCCTACGCCGCCTGTGAGCCGCAGGACGAGGACTGGGGCCTGATGCGCCATGTGTTCCGCGAGCATCAGGCACACTTCCGGTCGATCTATTTCACGGGACAGCAGGTCTCCTGGTACCAATTCTGGACGCGCCACCTCGTTCCCATGCTGTGGGTCGACCGGAACGCCGCTTGGCTGGAGATCCATTTCAATCGGCTTCGCCAATGGTCCAACGACGATCCGGTTGGCGTGGTCGCCTTCTGGACGGAGTTCGCAGAGTCCAGCCTTGCCAAGACCCTGAATCTGCGCGGCCAGATGGCCTTCGTCATGCGCGGCTTCACGCACCTGACCCAGGTGGACGCGCAGCCGCTGCTTGAGGCGCTCGTCGCTGCGCCGTCCAGAGGCCACGACTTCCTGGGCAACGTGCTCATCAAGTGGGCCCGCCACGATCCTCGCGGCGATGAGCTGATCTGGCGTTACGTCGCCTCTGACGTGCCCGCCGCGCCGGCGCGGGCACATGAGATCGAGGAGGCGCTGCACTGCGACGAAATCTGCTTCAGGGACGACAAGGACTTTGTTGGCCATCTCGGCGCCTCGGACGCGCTGCTGGGCTTGGCGGTCTCGGCACTCGAATCGTGGAGCCAGAGCGTGGCGCTGGGCCCCGATCCCGAGCCTGATGCGACGGCCAGCGGCCTGAATTCCACATTCCTCAACGAGACCACCTACGAGATCACCCATTCCATTCAGCACCTGCGCCATACGAGCAATCTCGCCCGTCTGGTGCGGGGCGTCGAGACCGCCATCCTGCAACGCGCCAAGGCAGATGCTGGCTGGTGGAAGGACAACGCCCGCAGGATCTGCCTGAACGACTGCGGCGGCCTGCGCTATGTCGGCATCCTCGCGATGACGCAGTTCCCCGAGGCCAACGCCGAAGTCGTCAAGGCATACTTTGCGGACGAGCCTCGCCTGCAGGCCACCGACCGCTACGAGCTGGGCAACCTGATCGCAGCCACGGCTCCGTTTCTCGGCGACGCGCTGGAGCTGATCGAGCAGCACGTTTTCAAGCGGCTGGACGGCTACTTCACCAAGCACCAGCGTTATGTGGAGGACGAACGGTACGGCCTTCTCTCCAAGATTCCGGTCACGCTGCGGTCACAGCCTGTGAAGGACTGCATCATGCGAATGGAGTCGGAGCTGGCGCCGCCGACACATCGGCCAGACATCCATTCGGCAGGCGGCATGATCAGCGCCCCCTACACGCAGGATGAGCTGATCGCGCTGAGCGATGCAGAGCTGGTGCGCCTGCTGGCCTACAGCGAAAGCCTTGGGCGCGGACCGCTGGCGTTCAGGGAGCTGACCGGCGGGGCGGACTCGGTCGAACGTCTGCTGCACTCCACAGCGGGATCCGCGCCGCGCCGCTTCCTGCGGGTCCTGACGGAGCACTGGAGCGACCTCCCCGGCCGCTCGAAGCTGGCCATCTTCGGGGGAGCGGCCCACCATCTGCGTTTCCGCTCTGGCCAGGGGTCTGCCGGCCAAGAGCAGTCCGAAGAGGTGCTCGAGGCCAAGGAGTTCATCGAGTTGCTGCTGACCGAACTGGAACGGCACCCGTCGTTCTGGGTAGGTACGCGCGAAGGTGCGACCGCCTTGCGGTGCTGCGCATCGATCGTGAGCGAGCCCGCAGATGCGGCCCGCGTTGCCTTCCTGGCCAGCGCCCACATCACGGCGAAGAATCCGGAATGCCGTGGTCGCTATGACGATGACCTTGTCCACACGGCGATCAACAGTTCGCGAGGCGAAATCACCGAGGGGCTGGTGTACCTCGCGCAGCACCTTCTCGAGGATGGCCATGAGTTGCCAGAGTTGCTGCCTCCGACTTTGATGCGCCTGGCCCGAGACTGTCATCCGGCAGTCCGTGCGGTGCTCGTTGACAAGCTGGCCTTCATCCAGACCAAGTCCGAGTTCGGCTGGCAGCTCTTCGATGCTGCTTTCAAGGATGCCGATGAACGGGTCTGGGCCCATGGCGCGGACACGCTGTACTACGCCACCGGAAAGCAGTTCGCCAGGGCCAGGCCGTACCTGGATCGGATGGAGATATCGACCGTCGCCAAGGTCCGCAATGCTTGGGGGCGCCTGGCCTCCCTTGCCGTGCTCGGCGGCCAGATGTCGCACGACGCACTGCTTGAGAAGTTGATCGCAGGCGTCAACCCGGACGCCTGGGACGGCGCTGTCATGGTTTGGGTCGCCAACGCCGACAACCACGAGTTCGCGGCCGAGTGCCTCGCTAGCCTGCAAGAAGCAGCCGGCCATGCGATGGCGCGGCAGGCCTTGCTGCGCCAGCTGGGCCGGCTGTTCCGGTCGAGAAAGCCCATCGTGAAGGTGCCACTGGACCTCTTCCGGGCTGTCTACGTAGGGGATGGTGACGGCGGGCTGGTGGTCGGAAATATGCCGCCGCTGCTGGGCGATTGGCTATGCCTTTTCGTGGAGATAGAACCCGACGAAGCCCTCGAGGTCGCCGAGATCGCGGCGAATCTTTCCAATGCGCGCGGGGCGTCGCCGTTCCACGACCCGTCGCAGCTCGGCACTCTGCTGACGTCACTGTTCCGCGAGGCCGAAGAACGCGAGCGCTCCGACAATGGGGTCATGCTAGCCCGCGTCATTGCGCTGCAGGACATCTTCCTGTCAATGCCAACGTCCGACCTGAGCGACTGGCTGCATGCGGCCGAGCGCCCAGACCAATGAGCCCGAAGCGCCATGCTGCTCAATCTTCCAGATCTCGTTGTAGCGGAATTGCGCGACCGTTCCATCAGCCTACGAGGTCGGATCCGTTCAAGACCATTGCCTCGGGTTTGACGCGCACACTCACTACCTCGACCAATATCAGGCGCATCTCCGCAACTACCTTGACCAGGTGATCGCAAGCCCCAAACAAGAACTCTGAGTACAAGGACGGGCGACAACGGTCATCGTTGATGGGCTGTCAGCCGGCGAGCCAATGACGGCTTCAGGCCGTGAAGCGTGCGTCCGGCTTTATGAAGCGAACGGCGGCACCCGCCGCGAAGCAATCGTCGAGCTTGCCAGCCCTGCCGAATGCATTGGGTCGATTGCGTACATACAGCGAACCAGGGCGAGCACCAGTCTAGAGCACAGGCTGCTCGCCCCTCCCGCTCACTCAAGGCATCAGCTCCGTGCGCTCACCCGCCGCCTCAAGGCTTGATCAGCTGCCCCGTCGCCCAGGGCCCGGTCACGCCGTCGATCTCGCAGTCCCACAGCGCCTGCACGTCCAGCGCGTCGCTGACACCCTCGGCATAGACCTTGAGCGTGAGGCTGCGCAGCATGATGACCATGCCGCGCACGAAGGCGGCACGCGCCGCGTCGCCCGCGACGCCGCTGACCACCGAACTGTCCAGCTTCACATAGTCGAGCCCGGCCTGGTAGAGCCGCTCCACCTGGGCCAGGCCGGCACCGGCATGCTCCAGGCCCAGCCGCACGCCCAGCGGGCGCAGCTGCCGGCCCAGCTCGTGCAGCAGGTCGAAATGCTGCGTCGCGGCCGATTCGGCCAGCTCCAGGCCGAGGCGGCGCGCGGCCTGCGGCGCGTGGAACACCAGCTCGCGCACGCGCGCCACAAAGCCGCCGTCCAGCAGCGAGGCCGGCGCCACGTTGACGCAGCGCCATTGCTCGTCATGGCCGTTCGCCTCCAGCGCCAGCGCAATCGCGCACAGGTCGACCTCGGCGGTGAGACGGTTGCGCACCGCCAGCGGCAGCCAGCGCGCCGCGTTCTCGAACTCGGCCTGCTCGTCCAGGCGCAGCTGCAGCGGGCATTCCAGGTGCACCAGGCGACGCTCGCGGTCGATCAGCGGGAACTCCAGCAAGCGCGCGCGGCGCGCCTGCAGCGCCTCGCTGATCTGCAAACGCCAGGCGCGCTCGCCCTGCAGATAGCGCTCGTGCTCGGGCGTGACGAGGGCCTGCACCACCACGCCGGTGCCGGCCTCGGCACGCGCCAGCGCCACGTCGGCCTGGGCGAACCAATGGCTGGCGGCGCGCTCGCGCGGCAGCTCGATGGCACCCAGCGCCACCTGGATGCCGGGCCCGAAGGCGGGCAGGCTGGCGCGCAAGGCCTCGGCCAGGGCCTCGGCGGTCTCGGCGGCGACGCGGGGGGCCGGCAGCCAGAGCGCGAAGTCTGCGCCGTTCAGGCGGCCGGCCAGGCAGCCATGCACGCGCTCGGGGTAGACCTGGATCGCACGCGACATCGCCAGCAGCACCTGGTCGGTGGCGGCATGGCCCAGGCTCTGGTTCAGGCCGGCCAGATCGCGCAGGCGCAGCAGCACCAGGCCGGCATGGCTGGGGCCTTCGTCTCTTGCCAGCGCCGATTCCAGCTCGGCGAGGAAATGCTTGCGGTGGCTCATGCCGGTGAGCGCATCGCAATGCGCCTGCTGGCGCAGCACCTGGAGCTGCTCGGCCTGGGCCTCGAACATGCTCTTCACGCGCAGCACCATGCTGTTCATCGCGCCGGTCAGGCGCTGCAGCTCGGGCACCTTGGATTCATCGATCGTGCTGAACTCGCCGCGCACCACCGCGTTGGCCTGCGCCACCGCGTTGTCCAGCGGCTTGCGGATGCGGCGCAGCACCGCCAGCGCCGCCAACCCCGCCAGGCTGCCCAGCGCCAGCAGCAGCAGGGCGCTGCGCAGGGTGCTGCTCCACAGCGCGTCGTGCGCATAGGCGGACTGGCTCCGCACTTCCACCGAGCCCGTCGCGTTCCAGCCGTTCGACACCTTGGCGACGCCGGCCTGGGTCTGGATCGGCGTCAGGCCGCGGAACCAGCCGGGCGCCTTGGACACCAGCGGCGGCGCATGGCGCTCGAAGGCGACGCTGCCGTCATTGCGCTTCCACACCACGCTCTCGTAGGCGCCGGTGTCGAACTGGGCCGAGATCAGCAGCGACATCAGCTCGGCATCGCCGCCCTGCTGCGACAACGCCAGCGCCAGTGCGGTGGCGTTGTCGCTGTTCTTGAGCTGCAGCTGGGTCTGCATCAGCTGGCGCAGCGAGCCGGTGGATACCGCCACGCTGCCCAGCAGCGACAGCAGCACCACGCTCAGCACCAGGAGCCAGATTTGACGTATCAGCGACATGGGCTGCATTCTCCTTGTTGCATCGTTCGCATCAGAATCCCTCCGCCTTCACCTTGGCCAGCAAGTCGCGCCATTGCGACAGCCGCGCCAGCGGACTGCCGGCGCTGGCGCTGCCCACGCCCTGCCACAGGCCCTCGCTGTTGAAGCTGAACACCGGCTGCAGATCGCCGCGCGCCGAGGCCGGGCGCAGCTCGGGCACCAGGTTGTCCAGGATCAGGGGCTCGGCCTGCGGCTGCGCATAGTAGGCCAACACCATATGCGCCTGGCTGCGCCCGCGGAACTGGGCGCGCACATAGACCATGCGCAGCTTGGCCTCGGACACGCCGGCGGCCACCAGGCTGAAGTACTTGGCGATCGAATAGTCCTCGCAATCGCCCTGGCCCTTCTCCAGCGTCTCGAGCGGGCTGGCCCAGTAGTCCGCCTGGCCCCAGACCTCGATATCGTCGCGGAAGGCGATGCGCTGGTTGAAGAACTGGTTCAGCGCCTGCAGGCGCTGCTCCTCGTCCTGCGTGCTGACGCGCTCCACCAGTTGCTGCAAGGCCTTGGCCGCCACCAGGGTGCGCGGGCTGCGGTGCGCGGCGGCGCCCAGAAAGCTCGGCACATCCCAAGCCTGGCAGCCACCCGCCCAGCCCAGCAGCAAGGCCAGGCCAAGGCCGGCGCGCCATCGCAGCAGGAATCTGGGACCGGACATCAGGGCATCGTCATAGGGCTTGCGGCACTGTACAGGCTGGGTCGCAGCCCGTAGCCAGCGCGGCGCGCGCGCGCCCCGGTTTCGGGCAATTTGCCGCAGTCGCCGGCCGGCCGCGGCGCGGGGGCACGCCATAATCCGCCCGACCCTCCAAGACCGCCATGAAATCCCAAGCAGTACGCCAAGAGCTGGATCAGGCCCGCGCCACCGGCCCGCTCAAGCAGATCAAGATCCCGCCTTGCCCCGAGCTGCTGACGCGTCTGCGCGAAGCCA
>Ga0208398_101124_pt1 | contig 11805 bp, 10 predicted proteins | sample LakWasMe79_HOW10_2_FD_183905 | JGI IMG/M metagenome (GOLD analysis project Ga0208398, IMG submission 183905) | Freshwater sediment methanotrophic microbial communities from Lake Washington under simulated oxygen tension - Sediment Metagenome... | ecosystem: Environmental > Aquatic > Freshwater >... | reverse complement strand
GAACCCACGGTACCTTGCGGTACGCTTGATTTCGAGTCAAGTACATTCGACCACTCTGCCATCTCTCCTGAAATTGCTTCGATTGGACGAAGCGCAGATTCTATCAGGGTCGCAGGGTCACCATTCCGCCCAAGTAGGGACGCAGGGCTTCGGGGATGGTGACCGAGCCGTCCGCGTTCTGGTAGTTCTCCAGCACCGCCACCAGTGTGCGGCCCACGGCCAGGCCGGAGCCATTCAGTGTGTGCACCAGTTCGTTCTTGCCCTGGGCGTTCTTGAAGCGGGCCTGCAGGCGGCGCGACTGGAAGGCCTCGCAGTTGGACACCGAGCTGATCTCACGGAAAGTGTTCTGCGCGGGCAGCCACACCTCCAGGTCATAGGTCTTTGTGGCGCCAAAACCCATGTCGCCGGTGCACAGGCTCACCACGCGGTAGGGCAGGCCCAGCTTTTGCAGAATGGCCTCGGCGTGGGTGACCATGGCCTCCAGCGCCTCGTAGCTCTTTTCGGGGTGGACGATTTGCACCATTTCCACCTTGTCGAACTGGTGCTGGCGGATCAGGCCGCGCGTGTCGCGCCCGGCGCTACCGGCCTCGGAGCGGAAGCACGGCGTGTGGGCGGTGAGTTTGATGGGCAGATCGGCATCGGCCACGATCTCGTCGCGCACAAAATTGGTCAGCGGCACTTCGCTGGTGGGGATCAGGTACAGCGCCGTGTGGTCGGGCTGCTCTTCGCCCTCCTGACCACCCTTCTTCGCAGCAAACAGATCGCCTTCGAACTTGGGCAACTGGCCCGTGCCCTTCAGCGATTCGCCATTGACGGCATAGGGCACATAGCACTCGGTGTAACCGTGTTCCTGGGTCTGCACGTCCAGCATAAACTGGCTCAAGGCGCGGTGCAATCTGGCGACCGGGCCTTTCATGACCGTGAAGCGCGAGCCCGACAGCTTGACGCCCATCTCGAAGTCCAGCCCCAGCGGCGTGCCGATATCCACATGGTCCTTGATTTCAAACGCCATGGTGGTGGGTGTGCCCCAGCGGCGCACCTCCACGTTGCCGTGCTCGTCCTCGCCCACTGGCACGCTCTCGTGCGGCAAGTTGGGCACGGCCAGCAGCAGGGTCTGCATGTCCAGCTGGATCACGTCCAGGCGGGTGGCGGAGGTTTCCAGCTCGGTCTTCAGGCCGGCTACTTCGGCCATCACGGCATCGACCTCGGCCGGCGTGCCCTTGGCTTTGAGCATGCCGATCTGCTTGGACAGGGTGTTGCGCTTGCTTTGCAGCTCCTCGGTGCGCATCTGGATGGTCTTGCGCTCGGCCTCCAGCGCAGTGAAGGCGTCCACGTCCAGGAAGGCTTGCGGGTTCTTGCGGGATTGCAGGCGGGTGATGACCGAGGCCAGGTCTTTGCGCAGCAGGGTGATGTCTAACATGTTGATACCTTCTAGTCAGTTGGGGACAGAGCGCGTTCGCGTTGCGAAACGCGGTTTTTCCCGCAATGTGTAAGTCAAATTAGGCTATAGCCCTCGATTTTATTGATTAAGTAGCTATGCTTTTGATAGCTATCCGGATGGGGTTCAGACGTCCAGTTTCAGGCCCTTGGGCAGCGGAAACTTCACCGTCTCTTCGATGCCGTCCATCTTGCGCACCGCCACCGCGCCCAAAGCGCGGATGCGGTCGATCACCTCGCGCACCAGAACCTCGGGTGCCGATGCGCCGGCGGTCAGCCCGACGCGGCTCTTGCCTTCAAACCACGCGGTCTGCAACTCGGCGGCGTTGTCCACCATATAACTCTCCACACCGAGCTTGCGTGCCAGTTCGGCCAGGCGGTTGCTATTGGAGCTGGTGGGGCTGCCCACCACGATCATGATGTCCACCTGCGGCGACATGATCTTGACGGCATCCTGGCGATTTTGGGTGGCGTAGCAGATGTCTTGCTGCTTCGGCGACTGCACCGAGGGAAACCGGGCCATGACGGCGGCGGAGATGTCGGCGGCATCGTCCACGCTCAGCGTGGTCTGCGTCACCAGCGCCAGCTTCTGCGTCTGGCGTGGTGCAATGCGCGCCACATCGGCCACATCTTCCACCAGGTGGATGCTGCCATCGTCGAGCTGGCCCATGGTGCCCTCGACCTCGGGGTGGCCCTTGTGGCCGATCATGATGAACTCGAAACCTTCTTTGTGCAGCTTGGCAACCTCGACGTGGACCTTGCTGACCAACGGGCAGGTGGCGTCAAAGATGCGAAAGCCCCGGCGCGTGGCCTCCTTCTGGATGGCCTGGCTCACCCCGTGGGCGGAAAACACCAGCGTGGCGCCGGGTGGCACCTCGTCCAGCTCTTCAATGAAGATGGCGCCACGGCTCTTGAGGTCGTTGACCACGTAGGTGTTGTGCACGATCTCATGGCGCACGTAGATGGGGCGGCCAAACTTTTGCAAGGCGCGTTCGACGATTTCGATGGCACGGTCCACACCGGCGCAGAAACCACGCGGCTCCGCCAACAGAATTTCCTGCGGAATGCTTGACTGGCTCATAGGATGCCAATCACCTGTACTTCAAACGTCACCGGCTGACCGGCCAGCGGGTGGTTGAAGTCGAACAGCACACCACGGCCCTCGGCCACCTGCAGCACCACCCCGGCAAACTGGCCCTTGTCGTCAGGAGTGGGGAACTGCACCACATCGCCCACGGCGTACTGCTCGCTGGGGTCGCCCATCTGCGTCAGCACCTTGCGCGCCAGCCACTGCTGCATGGCGGGGTTGCGCTCGCCAAAGGCGGCGCCGGCCGGCAGCGCAAAGGTCTGGCGCGCGCCCTCCTCCAGGCCGATCAGGCAGGCCTCTACCGCAGGCGACAGTTCGCCCGTGCCCAGGGTCAGCGTGGCGGGCTTGCCGTCAAAGGTGTTGATCACATCCCCCGACGGGCCGCTCAGGCGGTAATGCAGGGTGAGGAAGGAGCCTGGTTCAACGCAGGTAGGCGTGGCGGTCATAAAAGTCCCTATAAACTGGCCTCTATTGTAGAAACCCCGGCCAAACCCCTGCGCATCCGCCGGGCGGCACCCACCCATACCATGCCCCTCAAAGACCTGCCTCCCGACGCCCGGCCGCGTGAAAAGCTGCTGGCGCGCGGCGCCGCGGCGCTCAGTGACGCCGAACTGCTGGCCCTGCTGCTGCGCACCGGCATCCGGGGCAAGGGCGTGCTGCAAATGGCCGACGAGCTGCTGCACATCAAAAAAGATAGCGCCTCAGGCAATGGCGACGAGGGATTCGACGGTATTTCAGGCTTGCTGCATGCCACGGCCGAGGATTTGAAGCGGGTCAAGGGGCTGGGCCCGGCCAAGCGCGCCGAGCTGATTGCCGTGTTGGAACTGGCCCGCCGCGCCATGGCCCAGCAGCTGAAAGAACGCACGGTGTTTGCCGACCCCGACACCATCAAGCACTACCTGAAGCTGCACCTGGCCGCCAAAAACCACGAAGTGTTTGCCGTGCTGTTTCTGGACACCCAGAACCGACTGCTGGCCATGGAGGAGCTGTTTCGTGGCACGCTGACCCAAACCAGCGTCTACCCGCGGGAAGTGGCGCTGCGCGCCCTGCACCACCAGGCCAGCGCCGTGGTGCTGGCCCACAACCACCCCAGTGGCACGGTGCAACCTTCTCGCGCCGACGAGGCGCTGACCCAAACCCTGAAGGCGGCGCTGGCGCTGCTGGACGTGCGCGTGCTGGACCACATCATCGTCGGGCCGGGGCAAGCCCTGTCCATGGCCGAGAAAGGCCTGCTGTGACCACCACTGCATCCAAGGCGGCGTTGGCAAAGGCCAAGCCGTTGAAAGTAGGCTCTCTGGCCGACCTGAAGCAGGTGAAGAGGGAGATTGCCGCGCAGGCCGAGCGTGCGGCCCAGGCTGCTGCACAGCAGGCGCTGGAGGCCAAGCGTGTGCGCGAACACCGCAGCCTGTTCCAGGCGGCGGTCGGTGCCGTCCAGCGCCTGCCCGCGCACGGCACCGCCAACCTCAAGCCCGCCGCCCCAAAACCCTTGCCCATGCAGCATCTGCTGGACGAGGCCGCCGCGCTGCAGGAGGCCATCAGTGACGAGGTGGACATCACCACCCTGCTCGATACCGACGAGCGCTTGAGCTTTCGCCGCCCCGGTGTCGGACCCGACGTCGCGCAGAAGCTGCGCAAGGGCCAATGGTCCATCCAGCGCCAGATCGACCTGCACGGCCTGCGCAGCGATGACGCGCGCGAGGCGCTGGGTGCCTTCATCCGCGAGGCGCACAAGCAGGGCATACGCTGCGTGCGCGTGGTCACCGGCAAGGGGTTGGGCTCGCCGGGCAAGGCGCCGGTGCTGAAAGACAAGGTGCACCGCTGGCTGGTGCAGCGCTCCGAGGTGGTGGCCTTTGTGCAGGCGCCGCCGGCCCAGGGTGGTGCCGGGGCGCTGGTGGTGCTGTTGCAGCCCTTACGGGCGCCCTGACCTGTTGAGCCAGGCGGGATCTGCCTTCCAGGTCGCCGCCCAGGCGGGCAACTGATCGGCGGGCATGGGGCGGGCAATGCCATAACCCTGCGCCAGCTCGCAACCCAGTTGCAGCAGCAGGCTGCCGTGGGCGATGGTCTCCACACCTTCGGCAATCACCTGGCGCTTGAAGGCTGCGGCCAGTCCTATCACGCCCTGCAAGATGGCCAGGTCGTCCGTGTCTTCGAGCATGTCGCGCACAAAGCTCTGGTCGATTTTGAGCAAGGTCACGTGCAGCCGCTTCAAATAGGTCAGTGACGAGTACCCGGTGCCAAAGTCATCCAGCGCAAACATGACCCCCATCTGTGCGCAGGCTTCTATCACCTGGGACACCTGAGCCATGTCTTCCAGCGCGCTGGTCTCCAGGACCTCCAGCTCCAGGCAATGCGCAGGCACCTGCGGGTGAGCCGCCAGAATCGCGCGCAGGTGGTCCACAAAATTACTTTGCTGCAGCTGGTGCGCGCCGATGTTGACGCTGACCGACATTTCGAGCCCCGCGTCGTGCCATCGCTCGATCTGGCCCAGTGCCGTTTCAATGACCCACTCGCCAACGGTAACGGCCAGCGCATGGTTCTCAATCACAGGCAGGAACATGCCCGGCAACAGCAGGCCGCGTTCGGGATGCTGCCAGCGGATCAGGGCCTCGGCCCCAATGACCTGGCCGGTACGCATGTTGACCTTGGGCTGGTAATACAACACGAACTCGCGTTGCGCCAGCGCCAGGCGGATGCGCTCCAGGCTCTCGTGGTGGCCGCGGATGCTGCTGTCCTGCTCGGCATCGAACACGTGGTAGCGATTCTTGCCCGCCACCTTGGCCTGGTACATGGCCTGGTCGGCCTGGCGCAGCAGTTGATCAGCGTCCATGTCTTGCATTTGTGGGCAGAAGGTCACCCCCAGGCTGGCGGAAACTTGAACCACCAATCCCTGCACCTGAACCGGCTGCGCGGCTGCAGCCAGCAGCCGGGTCAGCATGGGCAGACTGGCGGCCGTATCCGTCAGGTCTATCAACACAGCCACAAACTCGTCGCCACCCAGACGGGCCAGCGTGTCCTCGTCGCGCAGCGCCTCTTTCATGCGCTGCGCCAGGATGACCAGCACCTGGTCACCCACATCGTGGCCATGACAGTCGTTGATGGACTTGAATCCATCCAGGTCCAGGTAGGCCACTGCCAGTTGCCGGCCACGCCGTTGCGCCTGAGCCATGGCCTGCTGCAACCGGTCAGCCAGCAACACCCGGTTGGGCAGATTCGTCAGCGCGTCAAAATGGGCGATGTGCTCCAGCTGGCTTTGGTGGGTCTTTATGGCGGAGATGTCCGAAAACAGCGCCACATACTGCTGCACCTGGCCCTGCGCGTCGCGCACCGCGCTGATGGTCAGCAGCTCGGCAAACACTTCACCACTCTTGCGCCGGTTCCAGATCTCTCCACTCCAGTGGCCCTGGTCCTTCAGGGCGCGCCACAGGGTGGAGTAGAACGCCGCATCCTGCCGACCGGAGCTGAGCATGCGCGGGTTCTGGCCCAAAGCCTCCTGGCGAGGATAGCCGGTGATGCGGGTAAAGGCGTCGTTGACGTCGATGATGGTGCCCCCCGCATCGGTGATCAGGATACCCTCGCGGGCATGGCCAAAGACGCTGGCGGCAAGCTGCAGCTTTTCTTCCGCCAGCTTGCGGTCGGTAATGTCGCGCACGACAAAGACCAGGTGCGTGGGCTCGTCGTGGGCATCCCGGACAAAATCCGCGTTGGCTTCCAAAAACACCACCGTGCCATCATTGCGCAACGCCTGGTATTGGGCGGGACCGGTCATGATGCCCTGAAACATCAACGCAATGTTGGCCTCCGCACGTCCTCTGTCGTGCGGCACCAGAAAATCGCCCACCGGGTGGCCAATCAACTCCTGTTCCGTCTGGCTGTTCATCAACCGGACGCCGGCAGGTGAAGTCATCTGGATGCAGGTCTGCAAATCGGTGATCAAGATGGCATCGGGTGTGGCCTGCAGGATGGACCGGTATCGGGCATCGCTGGCACGCAACGCCTCTTCCCGCTGCCCATGGTTTTCCAGCAGGCGGTTGAAGGCACCGATCAGCTCCCCGATTTCGTCCTGTTGGGTGACTGGAATCGCTTGTGCCGGCTGGCCGGTATTGGCCTGGGTAGTCAAGGCCCGCGAGGCCGTCAGCAGGGGCGCCAGCTCGCGTTGCAACATCCTTGAGATCAGCCACCAGGTCAGCGCACCGGCCAACACCGTAAACAGCACGGCACCCAGCAGCAGGCGCCGCATCAAATGGTCAACCGGCGCAAACGCTTCTTGCGCCGGCAGCGTGGCCACGACAAACCAGCCAGCCGCCGGAATTCCCTTGGCGGCGGACAATTCCAGCACGCCGCGCGAACTGGTTGCAAGACCAAAGCCCTCATAACCCTGCATGTAACGGTCATGCATGGCGTTGACCCCAGGCGCCGGCAGCGGCTGCATGATTCGGCTCTTGTCGGTGGCGGTGACGATCAGCCCGTGCTGCGGGGCCATCAACAAATAACCGCCGGTTCTGCCGTAGGAGTTCTGGGCAATCTTGTCCATGAAGTTGGGCTTGTCCAGATCGGTCACCCCCACCACCACGCCAATGACAGCACCCTGCGCATCACGTATGGGCACGGCCATGGGCACGAGGGGAGTTTGCCGCTTCTTGCCAACGACGGGCCGGCCGATGAAGGCTGCTTTTCCATCCTTCAACACGGCGACCATAAAGTCGCGCTCCAGATAATTAGTGCCAATGCGTTGCGCTGAGCGGGGCACGTCCGCAATGGGCGTGCCATCCAAACCGGCGACCCATGCACCACCATTGAAAAGGTGCGGCAGCAGCAAGCGCTGCTCCAGCATCGACTGCAGTTGCGCCGGTTCACGCAGCATGGCGGGTGTGACCTCACGGGCGAGCGACTGCAGTCCCTGCACGCTGTCGGTCAGCGCGTCATTCAAGTCGCGGGCCATCGTGGACGTCGTGGCAAACTGCTGCTCGCCCAGTACGCGCTGCATATCTTCGCGCAGGATGCTACTGGCGTACCACGATAGCGACCAGATGCCGACGATGAAAATCGCCAGCGTGAACAAGGTCACACGGGTTTTGAGCGAGCGCGAGCGGAAGAACCTCAAGTTCATGGGTCATTCTCAGTGGGACAGAGCGAATTGAATTTGACTTGCATCAAGTCTACGGCCACGCAGAAATTGGTGCTCGAAAACCAGCCGGACCGGCCCCGTACACTGAAGGCCCGCAACGGGAGTTGGTCCTACAGGCAGACGTATGAAGTTCAAAATGGCAGAAAAATCGTTGTTCGCAGTGCTGCTGCGTTCACCGTGGTGGATCAGCGTAGTGATCGCATTGGGAATTGTTGTGTTGGCGCGGGTCTTACTGCCGACGCTGTACGCCCCCTTTGGCATGGTGTCCGGTCTGCCGTTTTTGGTGATTGGCGGGATCGCGGCCTGGCGGCAGTCGCAGGCACCCGACCCGGCGCGCGTGACCGAGGCGCTGGCGCGTGCCGGCACCATGTCCTGGCGCGAATTTTCCGAAACCCTGGAGCGCGCCTTCCAGCGCCAGGGCTACACGGTGACCCGGCTGAACGGCCCCGCAGCCGACTTTCAAATTACCAGGGATGGTGACACGACGCTGGTCAGCTGCAAGCGCTGGAAGGCCGCCAACCACGGCATTGACGCGCTCCAGGGCCTGGCAGCGGACAGACAAACGCTGGCGGCGCAGCATGGCACCTACATTAGCCTGGCCGCGGTGTCCGACAAAGCCAGGCGCTACGCCACCGAACAGGGTATCCGGCTGATGCTGCCGGCGGAACTGGCACAACTGATGATGGGAGAAGCCTGATGTTGCGCGAGTACATAGGGGCCGAGACCATCCGGCTGGCCGTGCTGGGTCTGCTCGTCGTGGCCCTGGGTAGCGCAGTGGCGCTGGTGCTTGCGCCCTTTGTCGTCTCCATGCTGTGGTCCGGCATTCTGGCATTCGCAACCTGGCCGCTGTATGTTCGCCTGCTGCGCCTGAGCGGCGCGCGCGCATGGCCCAGCGCTTTTGGCATGACGCTGCTGGTCGCGGCTCTCGTGGTGTTGCCCACGCTGTGGCTGTTGTACCTGTTGCGCACAGAGGTCGGTGTGCTGACGGACTACCTGGCGGTGGAGCTGGAAGCCGGACGCCTGCACCCACCCGACTTCATTGCAACCTTGCCCCTGGTGGGGCCTGAACTGCTGGCCTGGTTCAACATCCTGCTAGCCGAACCCCTGCGTTGGAAAACCGAACTCAAAACACTGATCGGCAATCTGGACAACGAAGCCTGGTCGCTGCTGGGCGGCGTGGGCAAGAACATCGTCAAACTGGGTTTTTCACTGTTCACACTGTTCTTTGTCTACCTGCACGGTGTAAGCCTGCTGGAGCAGGCGCGCACCATCCTCAAGGGCTTGCTGCGCGAGCGCGCGGATGGCTACCTGGACGCAGTGGCCAACACCACGCGCGCTGTCGTGTACGGCATCGTGCTGACGGCGCTGGTGCAAGGCCTGGTCGCCGGCCTGGGCTACTGGGTGGCCGGGGTGCCGGCACCAGCCACGCTGTCGGCGGTCACGGTGCTGGTCGCATTGATTCCCTTTGGTACGCCATTCGTATGGGGCAGCGCGGCACTCTGGCTGCTGTTTACCGGCCAGACCACCGCGGGCCTGGGCCTGCTGCTGTGGGGGGTGTTGGTCGTGTCCTGGATCGACAACATCGTGCGCCCCATGGTGCTGGCGCGCGGCAGCAACATTCCGTTTGTGCTGGCGCTGTTCGGCGTGCTGGGCGGCCTTGCCGCGTTTGGTCTGGTAGGGCTGTTCCTGGGGCCCGTCATTCTGGCGGTGGCACTGGCAGTGTGGCGGGAGTGGTTGTAATCGTGCGGGGTTGGCTGGGCCGGTGAAGTCTGGTGGGGCCGGTGAGCCGGGTGTCCCTTCTCTGGCCCACGCTCGCGGGCGGGTGCTTTGGGTTCTCCTTTGTTACTGCATCAACTCGGTTGTTGGGGCGCCTGTTTTGTCGCAACCGCGAATGGGGCCGACGAAGGGACACCCGGCCCACCAGCCTTGCGGTGGGTGACGTCGAGCGCTACAAAATGCATAGCTACTTAGTCAATATCCACGAGGGCTAACGGTCCGTTTTCCCTATAACCTCTCCCCAGCTCCAACGGACAATCCCGGATCAACCAAACTTGAACAGCACCCCGTGCCCGCCGCGCGGGTACTCCCAGTTCACGTTGGTGTGTTCACTGCAGATGATGCGGCAGCTGCCGCACTCCAGGCAGCCGTCGGTGATCAGCGTCACCTCGCCATTGCCTTCCATCTTGTAGCAGGATGCCGGGCAGACAAAGGTGCAGCTCTTGACCACGCACACATTGGTGCACACGTCGGCATCCTTGATCTGGATGTGGGGACGCCCGGCATCCACCTTGTAGCGGTTCTGGAACAGCTTCTCTTCGACGTTGACAGTGATGGTGTTCATCGGATGGCCTTCCAGAGTTTGTACGCGTCACCCACCAGGCCGCTGAGCTTGCGGGTGTTACGAAAGTTGGCGAAGATTTCACGCTCCTTGGTCTTCTTGTCGACCCCGTCCACGGTGATCATGGTGCGGGCCGCCCGTGCCACCATGTCGGGGTAGGCAGTGAAGAACTGCGGGCTCTTGTGCAGCACGGCGGGCATGTCCCGGTATTTGTGCAGGTCCTTCATCACAAAGCTGGCGTCCAGCGCCTTCTTGTACGGTTTCAGGTCCTCGGCGCGGAAGCCCTTGCCGGCGGCCTTGGCTGCAATCGCCGTCTCGGCGGCCAGCCGACCCGTGGTCATGGCTAGGTTGGAGCCCTCGCGGTGCACCGCGTTGACGAAACCACCCGAGTCCCCCACGATCATCCAACCGTTGCCATAGATCTGCGGAATGGCGTGGAAGCCGCCTTCGGGGATCAGGTGGGCGGTGTACTCCTTCATCTCGCCGCCTTCAATCAGCGGGGCGATGGAGGGGTGGCGCTTCATCTGCTCCAGCAGCGCGTAGGGGCTGGTGCGGTTGGGGTTGGCCTTGAAGTCGCCCAGCATACAGCCCACGCCGATGGCGATGGACTCCTTGTTGGTGTACAGAAAACCGGTGCCCATCATGCCGTCGGTGATGCGCCCCACCATCTCCATGACCACGCCGGACTCCTCGCCCACATTGAAGCGCTGGCGAATGACTTCTTCCGGCATGAACAGAATCTCTTTCACGGCCAGCGCCACATTGCCGGCCGGAATCTCACCATGGAAACCAGCCTTGCGGGCCAGCGTGGAATTCACACCGTCGGCCAGGATCACGACATCGGCGAACACCTCGCCCTGCAGTCGGTCGCAACTCACGCCGACCACTTGGTCGCCATCCATGATCAGGTGGTTAACCGTGGTCTCGCAGATCAGCAGAGCCCCGGCTTCGCGCACCTTGGAACTGAACCATTTGTCGAACTGCGCGCGGATGATGGTGTAGCGGTTGTACGGCGGCTTGTTGTACTCCTCACTGCGGATGTGCGTGCCTACGAAGGATGTGTCGTCGAGCAGCCACATGCGCTGCTCGATGATGTGGCGCTCTAGTGGCGCGTCGTCCCGGAAGTCGGGAATGATTTCCTCCAGCGCCTTGGCGTACAGGATGGCGCCCTGCACGTTCTTGCTGCCCGGGTATTCCCCGCGCTCGATCTGCAACACCTTGAGGCCGGCCTTGGCCAGGGTGTAGGCGCAGGCGTTGCCGGACGGACCGGCACCGACCACGATGGCATCGAATTGGGATGGTTTTCTCATCACGTTCTCCTAGAAAAGGATCAGGCAACCTGGCGGCTGCGCAGCGCCAGGTGGGCGGCGAAGGCCTGTGTCAGCGCGGGCAACACCTGCATCGCGTTGCCGACGATGCCGTAGTGCGCGTATTCGAAGATGGGCGCATTGGGGTCGGTGTTGATGGCCACGATCACGTCGGAGCCCTCGCAACCCACCCGGTGTTGTATGGCACCCGACACGCCAGCAGCGATGTAGAGCTTGGGCCGCACGGTCTTGCCCGTCTGCCCGACCTGCCGGTCGGCCTCCACCCAGCCGGCCTGCACGCAGGGGCGCGTGGCACCCACTTCGCCACCGAGCACACGGGCCAGCTCAAACACCAGCTTGAAGTTCTCGGGGTTCTTCAAGCCTTTGCCGCCGCTGACGATGACGTCGGCATACGGCAGGTTGATCTTGTTGCTGTTGGCATCGGCAATAAAGTCCAGCAGCTTGGTGACGATCTCGGTCTCGACCATGCCCAGCGTGTCCTGGACGATCT
>Ga0208398_101123_pt1 | contig 11805 bp, 9 predicted proteins | sample LakWasMe79_HOW10_2_FD_183905 | JGI IMG/M metagenome (GOLD analysis project Ga0208398, IMG submission 183905) | Freshwater sediment methanotrophic microbial communities from Lake Washington under simulated oxygen tension - Sediment Metagenome... | ecosystem: Environmental > Aquatic > Freshwater >... | reverse complement strand
AGCCGTAGTCGGGCACCCAGGCCCAGCCGATCGTGAACTTGTGGAAGCGCAGCATGTCCATCACGCCCACCTGTGGCACCGCGGCGCCGAACAGCTCGGGGCGCTGGTTCACCACCGCGCCCACCAGTAGGCCGCCATTGCTGCCGCCGTTGATGGCGAGCCTGGCGGGCTGGGTGAGCTTGCTGGCGATCAGCCATTCCGCCGCGGCGATGAAGTCGTCGAACACGTTCTGCTTCTTCAGCTTGGTGCCGGCCTCGTGCCAGGCCGCACCGTACTCGCCGCCGCCGCGGATCGAGGCCAGCACGTAGACACCGCCCATCTTCATCCAGGTGGCGGCGGTGACGTTGTAGCCGGGCGTCATCGCCGCGTTGAAGCCGCCGTAGCCGTACAGCAGGGTGGGGTTGCTGCCGTCCAGCTTCAGGCCCTTCTTGTGGGCGATGAAGATGGGGAAGCGCGTGCCGTCCTTGCTGGTGACGAACTCGCGGCGCGTCTCGAACTGCTCGGCGTCGAAGGCGGTCTGCGGGCGCTTGAACACGCTGGCCTTGTTGGCCACTACCTCGTAGCGGTAGATGGTGGCCGGCGAGTTGAGGCTGGTGTAGCTGAAGAAGGTCTCGGCGTCGTCGCTGCGCCCGCCAAAGCCCGAGGCCGTGCCGACGCCGGGCAGTGCCACCTCGCCGAGCGCACGGCCGTCCATGCCATGGATGCGTACCAGCGTGGAGGCGTCGCGCAGGTAGCTCAGCAGCAGCCGGCCGCCCACGGCGGAGGCGCCAGTGAGTGCGTCGCCCCCCTCGGCCACCAGGGTCTTCCAGGCCTGCTTGCCCGAGCCCTTCAGGTCGATCGCGATCAGGCGGCCGCGCGGCGCGTCCTGGTTGGTCTTGACGATCAGGGTGCTGGCACCCATCGAGGCGACCGGTGCGTACTCGGCATCGAAGGCCAGCGTCACCGGCGTGGGCTCGCCACCGCCGTACGCGCCCTTGCCAAGCGGCAGCACCATCAGGCCGTTCTTGTTGCCGCCCTTCCAGACCGTGATGTAGACGAGCTTGCCGTCGTCCGAGACCTCGGCGCCAAAGCCCCATTCCTTCTCTTGCGGGTTACTGGCCACCAGGGTGTCGTCGGCCTGCGGCGTGCCCAGGCGGTGGTAGTAGAGCTTCTGGAAATAGTTGCTGCCGGTCAGCGCCGCGCCCTCGGCCGGGGCGTCGTAGCGGGAGTAGAAGAAACCCTTGCCGTCGGGCGTCCAGGCGGCGCCGGAGAACTTCACCCACTCCAGCGTGTCGGGCAGGTCGCGGCCGCTGGCGAGATCGCGCACGCGCCAGGTCTGCCAGTCGGAGCCGGCCTTGGAGCTGCCGTAGGCCAGCAGCTTGCCGTCGCGTGAGGCGGCGTAGCCGCTCAGCGCCACCGTGCCGTCCTTGGAGAGCTGGTTGGGGTCCAGCGCCACCGCGGGCTCGGCCTTCAACGAGGCGGCGGTGTAGAGCACGCTCTGTTGCTGCAGGCCGTCGTTGCGGGTCCAGAAGTAGCGGCCGCCCTCCTTGAAGGGCAGGCCGAACTTCTCGAAGTTGTAGAGCTCGGTATAGAGCCGGCGTACCGGCAGGCGCTGCGGCATGGCGGCGAGGAACTGCTCGGTGACGGCGTTCTGCGCCTGCACCCAGGCCTTGGTGTCGGCGCCGTGGTCGTCTTCCAGCCAGCGGTAGGGATCGGCCACGCTCGTGCCGTGGTAGCTGTCGGTCTGTTCGACCTTGCGCGTGGCGGGGTAGCTCAATTCCTGAGCCTGTACGGCGCTGGCCAGGCACAGCGCGGCCAGCAGGGTGCTTGTCTTGCTCATCGTGGTCTCTCGCTTGTCGAGTCTCGGATGCCCCGGTGAGGGCGCGCCATTGTGCACAGACTCGGCGCGCCATGACTTGCGGCACAGGGGCCGGTGCAGCCCGCCGCGTTCATGTGTCTATACGGTTTGTATATGAATCGTATAGAATGCGCGGCATGGGTATCGTCAAGATTTCAGACCAGCTGCATGAGAGCCTGCGCATTGCCAGCGGCGCGCTTTCACGCTCGATCAACGCGCAGGCGGAGCACTGGATGCGCATCGGCATGCTCGCCGAGCTGCACCCCGACCTCGATCACCGCGAGATCAGCCAGTTGCTGATACGGGCCGAGCAGGCGGGGGGGCTGGACCTGGCGGCGATCGCGGCCATACCGGCCAAGCCGCGCGGCAGCCGCAAGGGCTTGCAATGAGGGGCGGCGGCGTCAAGATCCGCACGGCGGAAGAGATCGCCAAGGCGCGCGAAGCCGGCCATCTAGCCGCCCAGGTGCTGCACATGATCACGCCCTTCGTGCGGCCCGGCGTCAGCACCGAGGCGCTGGACAAGATCTGCCACGACTACATCGTCGACGAGCTGAAGGTGACGCCCGCCAATGTCGGCTACCACGGCTTTCCCAAGACCCTGTGTAGCTCGGTCAACGAGGTGGTCTGCCATGGCATTCCCTCGGCCAGCAAGATTCTCAAGGACGGCGACATCGTCAACCTCGATGTGGCCATCATCAAGGACGGCTGGTTCGGTGACACCAGCCGCATGTATTACGTGGGCGAACCCAAGCCGCTGGCGCGCCGCCTGGTGGACACCACCTACGAGGCCATGCGCGCCGGCATCATGAAGGTGCGCCCCGGCGCCACGCTCGGCGACGTGGGCTTCGCGATCCAGCGCGTCGCGCATGCCGCGGGCTTCAGCGTGGTGCGCGAATACGGCGGCCATGGCATCGGCGACGTCTATCACGACGAGCCGCATGTGCTGCACTTCGGCAAGCCGGGCGATGGCCTGCGCCTCAAGGAGGGCATGATCTTCACGGTGGAGCCCATGATCAATGCGGGCAAGCGCGGCGTGAAGGATCTGGCCGATGGCTGGACCGTGGTGACCATGGACCGCTCGCTGTCGGCGCAGTGGGAGCATATGGTGCTGGTCACCGCCAGCGGCTTCGAGCTGCTGACGCCCTGGCCCGAAGGCTACGGGACCTATCCGGCCATCGTTAGTTAGTAGACGCTGCCGTTGGCGCCCGAGGAGGTCAGCACGCCGCCAATCACGTCCAGCCAGTAGGGCGCGACATTGAGGCTGCGGCTCCAGTTGCGCAGGTCCATCGTGCCTTCCTGGGCGCGCAGGCGGTCCACCCGCACGCTGGAGAAGGTCAGCGGCGTCTTGGCCTGGATGGTGGTGGCGGCGATGCTGGGGCGCAGGAAGTAGGCGGCGCCATTGCCCATCACCGTGCCCACGCCGTCGTCCACCACCACGGCGGTCTGCTCGTCCACGCCAATGCCGCGCGCGTCGTCGGGGCGGGCGACCCAGGCGTCCTTGATGATGCGGGCCAGGAAGGTCATCAAGCGGCCCATGCGGTCGCGGGTGACGAGGTGGGCATCGGCAATCGTGTTGCCGAGGCCGGGCACGCTGGTGATGAAGCCGCGATCCAGCGTGAGCCGGCGGTCGTAGGGGTTGCTCAGCGCCTGGGCCGAGGTGATGGTGTCGTTCTGCGCCGAGAAGTCGAACTGCGCCAGCACCGCCAGCCCGGCGCTGGTGCCGCCCACCGGCACCTTTCTGGCGATCAGACCCTGCACCGCCTGATCCAGCACCGTGCCCTTCCAGAGCTTGATGTAGTCCCACTGATCGCCACCAGCGATGAAGAGCAGGTCGGCGCCAGCGACGATGCGCTGGACGTTGGCGTCATTGGCGCCTTCGCGCGTCTTCACCACCAGGGTCTCGACCGAGTCGACCCCGCCCATCTGGTAGAGGTAATCGTTGTAGCCATCGGCGCCGGAGGCGCGTATCACCACCACGTCGATCGGCGTGTTGCCCGCGCCGCGCGCCTTGGCAATCATGGCCATGAAGGCGGCGTCGACATCGGTACCGCCCCCCATCAGCACCGACATCGGCGTGGCGGGTCCCTGCGGGGCCTGGTCGGTGGAGCTACCGGTGAGGTAGTAGTCGTAGTTCCTGGAGCTGTAGGTCGGGGTTCCGACCTTCTTGTCCGAACCACCCGCCAGCGCCGGCGTGGCCAGCGTCAGCGACAGCAGGCAGACGGCCAACAGGCCCTGCATCAGTTCCAGGCAGGAACGGCGTGAAAGCTTGGGCATGCGGCGACTCCAAACCCGGCGCGGCAATGGCCAGGTGCCGGGTCAGTGTAGGCCGTTAGGCGCCTGCCGTGCCGGGTGTTGATCCCTGGGATGGGTGTCAGCGCTATGTCGTTGATTCGCATGATCAAGCCCTTTGTGCAGCCCGGCGCCATGCCCCACAGCGGGGAAACCAGGCATGGCCCGCCGCGCGGAAGCGACTACATTGCGGCATGCCGTGGCGAACGGCCTGGCCCTGTACTTCCGATGCCCCCCTCTCCGGAGACAATCGATGAAGCTGTACTACCACCCCGCCTCAACCACCAGCCGGCCGGTGATGCTGTTCGCGGCGGAGCAGAAGATTCCGCTCGAGATGCAGCTCGTGGACCTGTTCACCGGTGAGCATTACCAGGCGCCGTTCGAGGCCGTCAATCCGAATCATCTGGTGCCGGTGCTGGAGGATGGCGAGTTCCGCCTGACCGAGAGTTCGGCCATCCTCAAGTACCTGGCCGACAGGATCGACTCGCCGCTCTACCCCAAGGAGTTGCAGGCACGCGCGCGCGTCAACGAGCGCATGGACTGGGTCAACACCCAGCTGTGCCGCGACCTTGCCTATGGCACGGTCTACCCGCAGATCTTCCCGCTTCACAAGCGCCGCAGCGACGAGGCGCAGAGCGCGCAGCTGCAGTGGGGCTGCGAGCGCGCGCAGGGCTGGCTGAAGGTGCTGGACCAGCACATCCTCGGCGCCCAGAATCCCTATCTATGCGGCGCGCAAATGACGATCGCCGACTACTTCGCCAGCGCCTTCGTGGCGCTGGCCGAAACCATAGGCAGCGATCTGGCCGCCTACCCGCAGCTGCGGGCCTGGCTGGGCCGCATGAAGGCGCTGCCCAGCTGGGCGGCCGTGAACCAGGTGATCGATGGCTACGCGGCTTCCCTGCAGGGCCAGGCCATGGTGGCGGTGTAGGGCGGCCGCCGGGCGCCGACCAGGAGGCCATGATGATTCGCAAGCTGCATCACAACGCCTACCGCTGCCGCGACTCGGAGGCAACGCGTGCCTTTTACGAGGACTTCCTCGGCCTGCCACTGAGCGGCACCCTGGAGATCACGCAGACCAAGAGCGGCCGAGCGACGCACACCTTGCACACCTTCTACCGGCTCGACGACGGCTCTTTCCTGGCTTTCTTCGAGGCGCCCGACATGCCCTTCGAGTTCAAGGCGCAGCATGATTTCGATCTGCATATCGCGCTGGAGGTGTCGCGCGAAACGCTCGAACAGATGTTCGCCAAGGGCCGCGCTGCGGGCATTGAAACCCGCGGCGTGTCGGACCATCACTTCATCGACTCGATCTACTTCCGCGATCCCAACGGCTATGTGATCGAGCTGTGTACCAAGCGCGCCGAGCATGATCGGGCCATGGATCCGGCCACGAATGGCGCACGCGAGAAGTTGCAGCGCTGGACGGCATCCAGGGTCGAGCCAAGGGTGCAAGCTCCTTAGCAGGCTGTTGAAAAACTACTGCGGCGGCCATCTGCGTCGTTGCGCGGTGCTCGGAATCCTCACGTACAGGAAGTACGTTCCGGTTCTTGCGCGCCGCATGCCTAGCAGCTGGCCGTCCTCGCTACGTTTTTCAACGGCCTGTTAGAGCTTGAAGTCGTAGTCGATCGTCAGCGGCGCATGGTCGCTGAACTTCTGCGCCGTGTAGATCTGCTCGCGCTTGGCCAGCGCGGCGAGCGCGGGCGTGGCGAAATGGTAGTCCAGGCGCCAGCCCACGTTCTTCGCATAGGCCTGGCCGCGGTTGCTCCACCAGGTGTATTGCTCGGGCTTGTCGTTGAGGGTGCGGAACACGTCGACCAGGCCGCCCTCGTCGGGGCCGATCAGCTTGCTGACCCAGGCGCGCTCCTCGGGCAGGAAGCCCGAGTTCTTGAGGTTGCCCTTCCAGTTCTTCAGGTCGATTTCCTTGTGCGCGATATTCACGTCGCCCACCAGGATGAATTCGCGCTCCGCCTTCAGCGCCATCAGATGCGGGTAGATGGCTTCCAGGAAGCGGAACTTCGCCTCCTGGCGCTCCGGGCCACTGCTACCGCTGGGGAAGTAGCAGCTGATCAGGCTCAGCTTGCGGCCGGGCTTGTCGAAACGCTTTTCGACCCAGCGGCCCTCCCTGTCGAATTCCTCGACGCCGAAGCCCAGGATCAGGTCGCTGGGCTCGTCCTTGGTGTAGAGGCCCACGCCCGAGTAGCCCTTCTTCTCGGCATAGTGGAAATGGCCCTTGAGCTTGCCGGAGCTGCAGTGGACGCCGGCCACATGCTCGTCCTGGGCCTTGACCTCCTGGACGCCCAGCGCGTCGGCTTTTTGTTCGGGCAGCCATTCGAAGAAACCCTTGCTCGCGGCGGAGCGGATGCCGTTGAGGTTGGCGGAGATGAAGCGCACGGTGGTCTTTCTGGGGCGTGGACGAAAGTCTCGCAGTCTAGGGGCTTCGCCGGCGGTGTCGTGGCCGGCCCACATTTCCCGCCGTTGATCGGCGGGGATTTGGCAAGCGGCGATGCGACTGCTAGATTTCGTACGCACTCAATCGCAAACGTTTGCCAGCATTTGGTGCGCAAACGAAACCGCCAAAGGATGTACCCATGAAACAGCAAGGACTCAAGCCGAGCGCCCTGGCGCTGGCGCTCGTGACCGCTTTCCCCATGCATGCCGCGCTGGCGCAGAGCGCCGAGGCGACCGAGGCCCGCAAGGAGCCCGCGCAGCTGGAGGCGGTGATCGTGACCGGTAGCCGCCGCGTCGAGAACGTCAAGGATGTGCCGATGTCGATCTCGGCCATCAAGGGTGATGCGCTCGATACCTACAACGCCAGTGGCCAGGACATCCGCGCGCTCTCGGCACGTGTGCCCAGTCTGAATATTGAATCCGACTTCGGCCGCACCTTCCCGCGCTTCTATGTGCGCGGCCTGGGCAACACCGACTTCGACCTGAACGCGTCGCAACCCGTCGGCCTGGTGTATGACGATGTGGTGCAGGAAAGCCCGATGCTGAAGGGCTTCCCGGTGTTCGACGTTGAGCAGGTGGAAATGCTGCGCGGCCCGCAGGGCACGCTGTTCGGCCGCAACTCGCCGGCCGGCGTGATGAAGTTCGACTCGGTCAAGCCGGGCAAGCGCCTGGACGGTTATGCCACGGTGGGCTTCGGCCGCTACAGCGCGCTGAACTTCGAGGGCGCGATCAACGTGCCGCTGAGCGAGGCCTGGTCGCTACGCGCCTCCGGCATGATGCAGCGCGCCAGCGATCGCGTGCACAACCCGCTGCCGAACGCCGAGCAGGATCTGGAGGGCTATAACGACAAGGCCGTGCGCGTGCAGGCTTCGTACAAGAACGGCGGCTTCAACGCCCTGTTCAATGTGCATGGTCGCGATTACAAGGGCAACGCAACGACCTTCCGCGCCAACATCATCAAGCGCGGCACGAATGACCTGGTGGACGGCTTTGACGCCGCTTACTACCCGACCGACGGCTACAACAGCCAGACCCTCAAGTCCAGCGGTGTGAGCGCACGTCTGCGCTGGGATCTGGACGGCATGACGCTGCATTCGATCACCGCCTACGACCGCGCCGAGTTCTACAGCCGTGGCGACGTGGACGGCGGCTTCGGCAGCCGCTTTGCCGGCATCCCCGACGGCCCCGACTACCCGGGTCAGAAGGCCTTGATCCCGTTTGACGCGCAGACCGCCGACGGCATGCCCTATCTGCGCCAGACCACGCAGGAGTTCCGCCTGCAGTCTGCAACCCAGGATGCGCTGCAGTGGATCGGCGGCCTCTACTACTTCCACGAAAAACTGCAGGTCGACAGTTTCAACTTCGACTCCTTCACGCCCGGTGATCCGCAGAACGGCTACGCCGTGCAGCACCAGTCGGCGAAATCCTGGGCCGCCTTCGGCAACCTCAGCTACGCCGTCACGCCGGATTTCAAGATTCGCGGCGGCCTGCGCTACACGGATGACAAGAAGGACTTCGACGCCTCGCGTACGCAGCATCCCTTCCTGCCCACCATCGCCCCGGTGACGGCGCAACCCAAGTCGACCAACTGGAGCTGGGACCTGGGCGCGAACTACAGCCTGGACAAGAACACCTCGCTGTTCGCCCGCGTCGCGACCGGCTATCGCGCACCTTCCATACAGGGTCGCGTGCTGTTCTTTGACGCCTCGGTGGTGCCGGCCGGTACCTCGCCGATCTCGGTGGCCAAGTCTGAAAAAGCGCTCTCCATCGAAGCCGGTTTCAAGACCGATCTGCTGGACAAGACGGCACGCATCAGCGGCACCGTGTTCAGCTACCGCGTCAACGACCTGCAACTCACCGCGGGCAGCGGCAGCGTGAACCAGAACCGCCTGGTCAATGCCAAGAAGGCTACTGGGCAGGGCTTCGAACTCGACGCCCAGGCCATCATCGCGCGCGATTGGAAGACCACCCTGGGCGTCAGCTATAACGACACCAAGATCAAGGATCCGGATCTGTTCGTCTCGCCCTGCGGCAATGCCACCTTCCAGTTCCTGCAGCCCAACACCGGCTGCACGGTGTTGAACAAGCCGGGTCCGGTGGCCGGTACGGCCCTGATCGATGGCAACCCGCTGCCGCGCGCTCCCAAGTGGGTGGCCAACTGGACCCTCAAGTACAGCACCGAGATCGGCAATGGCGACCTCTACGTGTTGACCGACTGGGCCTACAAGGACAAATACAACATGTTCCTGTACGAGGCGGTCGAGTACAAGGCCAAGGCGGCGTTGGAAGGCGGCTTGCGAGTCGGCTATGGCTGGGCCAATGGCAAGTACGAAGTCGCCGCCTATTCGCGCAACATCACCAACCACCGCCAGGTGGTGGCAGCCATCGACTTCAACAACCTCACCGGCATCATCAACGAACCGCGCAGCTACGGTGTGCAGTTCAAGGCCACGTACTGATCAAGCCCGATCGCTTGGTACGCAGGCCCGGCCCTCAGAAGGGGCCGGGCCTTTTTTGCGCCGCCTACAATGCCGGCCAGTCCCATCTCGTGCCCCTGCCCATGAACACCCGCACCACCCCCCTGGCCCAGGAATTCGTCGCCTTTGCCGTCGAGGCGGGGGTGCTGCGCTTCGGCGAGTTCAAGACCAAGGCGGGGCGCCTGAGTCCCTACTTCTTCAATGCCGGCCTGTTCGATGACGGCGCCAAGCTGGGCCGCCTGGCCGGCTTTTATGCCCGCACCCTGATAGCCTCGGGCATCCAGTTCGACATGATCTTCGGCCCCGCCTACAAGGGCATCACGCTGGCGGCGGCGGTGGCGATCGAGCTCGCGCGCCTGGGCCACAACAAGCCCTTTGCCTACAACCGCAAGGAAGCCAAGGACCATGGCGAGGGCGGCACCCTGGTGGGCGCGCCGGTGCAGGGCCGCGTGCTCATCATCGACGACGTGATCTCGGCCGGCACCTCGGTGCGCGAGTCCATCGCCATGATCCAGGCCGCCGGTGCCACGCCCTGCGGCGTCGCCATCGCCCTGGACCGCCAGGAGAAGGCGGTGGAGAACGGCGTGGATAGCCCGAAGTCGGCGGTACAGTATGTGAGCGAGCAATTGCAACTGCCTGTGAGCGCAATTGCCGGCCTGTCGGACTTGCTGCAGTATTTGCAAACGACGAGCAGTCCTGCCATCGCCGCCCACGCGGGCGCGGTGCAAGCCTACCGAGATCGTTACGGAGTCTGATGCGCGCTTCCGAACTACGCGTCGTTGCCCGCTGCGCTGCCGCTGCCACCTGCTTGCTGGTCGTTGCGGCCACGGCGACGGCACAGCAAACCCCGCCCAGGCCCGCGGGCGGCATTTACAGCTGCACCACGGCCGACGGCCGTCGCCTGACCTCGGACCGGCCGATCGCCGAATGCAGCGCGCGTGAACAGCGTGTGCTGAACGCCGACGGCTCGCTGCGCAACGTCGTGCCGCCATCAATGTCGCCCGAAGAGCGTGCGGTGTACGAGGCCAACGAACGCAAGCTGGCCGCCGAGCGGGCCGCCAAGGCCGATGCGATCCGGCGTGACCGTAATCTGATGGCGCGGTATCGCAGTGAGAGCCTGCACCAGAAGGCACGCGAAGCCGCGTTGGATGATGTCAACAAGTCGATGCGGATATCGGAGAAGCGCATCCAGGATCTGGCCGCCGAGCGCAAACCACTGCTTGATGAGGCAGAGTTCTATACGGGCAAACAGCTTCCGGCCAAGTTGAAGCTTCAACTCGACGCCAACGAGGCCTCGACGCAGGCCCAGCGTGAGCTGATCGAGAACCAGAAGGCCGAGTTGGTGCGGGTGAACAAGCTCTACGACGTGGAGCTGGCGCGGCTCAGGAAGCTCTGGGCCGGCGCCGCTCCAGGTTCCATCGATTAAGCGCCCAGCTTTTTCTTCAGCAACTCGTTCACAGCCGCAGGATTGGCCTTGCCCTTGGTGGCCTTCATGGCCTGACCCACCAGGGCGTTGAAGGCCTTGTCCTTGCCGGCGCGGAACTCGTCCACCGATTTCTGATTGGCGGCCAGCACCTCGTCGAGGATGCGCTCGAGTTCGCCGGTGTCGCTCATCTGCTTCAGGCCCTTGGCTTCGATGAGGCTGTCGACCAGGCTGGCCGCCGGGCCGTTCCCAAGGCCAGCCGCATCCCCTTGGGGGATCGGTCGCGTACTCGCGGCAGAGAGGCTCAGTTCCTTACCCTCACCGGTCCACAAGGCTTCAAACACCTGCTTGGCGGCATTGTTGGAAATGGTGCCGTCCTGGATGCGCTGGATCAGCGCGCCCAGCAGGGCGGGGCTGACCGGGCTGGCCTCGATCTCGCGTTCCTCGCTGTTGAGGCGGCGCGAGACCTCGCCCATCAGCCAGTTGGCCACCAGCTTGGGTGCGCCGCAGACCTGCTTGGCGGCCTCGTAGAAGCGCGCCGTGGCCAGGCTCTGCGTCATGATGGCGGCGTCGTAGGCGGTCAGTCCGTCCTGCTGCTCGAAGCGCGCGGCCATCACCGAGGGCAGCTCGGGCATCTCGCCCCTCACCCGCTCCACCCATTCCGGTGCGATCAGCAGCGGCGGCAGGTCGGGGTCGGGGAAATAGCGGTAGTCGGCCGAGTCTTCCTTGCTGCGCATCGCGCGCGTCTCGCCGGTGTCGGGGTTGAAGAGCACAGTGGCCTGTTGAATCTTGCGGCCGTCCTCGATCTCGTCGATCTGCCAGTTCACCTCGTAGTCCACCGCCAGGATCAGGTTGCGGAAGCTGTTGAGGTTCTTGATTTCGCGGCGCGTGCCATAGGGCTCGCCGGGCTTGCGCACCGAGACGTTGACGTCGCAGCGGAACGAGCCCTCCTGCATATTGCCGTCGCAGATGCCCAGCCACATCACCAGCGCGTGCAGGGTCTTGGCGTACTCGCAGGCCTCGGCACCCGAGCGCATCTCGGGCTCGGAGACGATTTCCAGCAGCGGCGTGCCGGCGCGGTTCAGGTCGATGCCCGACTGGCCGTGGTAATCCTCGTGCAGGCTCTTGCCCGCGTCTTCCTCGAGGTGGGCGCGCGTCAGGTTGACGACCTTCTTCTCGTCGCCGACGAAGAACTCCACGCGGCCACCCTGCACCACCGGGATCTCGAACTGGCTGATCTGGTAGCCCTTGGGCAGGTCGGGGTAGAAGTAGTTCTTGCGCGCGAAGATCGACAGCGGCGCCACCTTGGCGCCCACCGCCAGGCCGAAGCG
>Ga0208398_101121_pt1 | contig 11808 bp, 7 predicted proteins | sample LakWasMe79_HOW10_2_FD_183905 | JGI IMG/M metagenome (GOLD analysis project Ga0208398, IMG submission 183905) | Freshwater sediment methanotrophic microbial communities from Lake Washington under simulated oxygen tension - Sediment Metagenome... | ecosystem: Environmental > Aquatic > Freshwater >... | reverse complement strand
CCACGTTGCGGGCCTCGCGGCGCAGGCGCGAGCCCTCGCAATGCGGGCAGGGCTTGGCGGCCATATAGCGCGCCAGGTCCTCGCGCACCGCGGCCGAGTCGGTTTCCTTGTAGCGCCGCTCCAGATTGGGCAGGATGCCCTCGAAGGGGTGCGAGCGCTTCACGCTGCGCTTCTTGCCGGCCGCGCTTTCGGCCTGGTAGACGAAGGCGATGTCGTCCGTGCCCGAGCCATGCAGCAGCACCTGGCGCGCGCTCTCGGGCAGTTCTTCAAAAGGCAGCTCGATGTCGAAGCCGTAATGCGCCGCCACGCTTTCCAGGAAGGAGAAGGTGTAGCCATTGCGGCGATCCCAGCCCTTCACCGCGCCGCTGGCGAGCGACAGGGTGGGGAAGGCCACCACGCGCTCGGCATCGAACACGGTGACCTGGCCCAGGCCCTCGCAGCTGGGACAGGCGCCCACCGGCGAGTTGAAGGAGAACAGGCGCGGCTCCAGCTCGGGCAGCGAATAGCTGCACACCGGGCAGGAGAACTTGCTGGAGAAAATGGTTTCGGCGCCGCTGTCCATATTGAGCACCAGGGCGCGGCCCTCGGCCAGGCGCATCGCCGCCTCGAAGCTCTCGGCCAGGCGCTGGCGCAGGCTGTCGGCATTCTCGGCACGCAGCTTGATGCGATCCACCACCACGTCGATGTCGTGCTTCTCGGCCTTCTTCAGCGCCGGGATGTCGGGCGCTTCCACCGTCTGGCCATCGACGCGAAAGCGCACATAGCCCTGCGCCTGCAGGTCCTGGAACAGCTCGACGAACTCGCCCTTGCGGTCGCGTACCACCGGGGCCAGCAGCATCAGCTTGCTGTCCTCGGGCATGGCCAGGGTGGCATCGACCATCTGGCTGGGGCTGGAGGCCTCCAGCGGCAGATGATGGTCGGGGCAGAAGGGCGTGCCGGCGCGCGCATAGAGCAGGCGCAGGTAGTCGTGGATCTCGGTCACCGTGCCGACGGTGGAACGCGGGTTGTGGCTGGTGGCCTTCTGCTCGATCGAGATGGCGGGCGAGAGACCCTCGATCACGTCCACATCGGGCTTGTCCATCAGCTGCAGGAACTGCCGCGCATAGGCCGAGAGGCTCTCGACATAGCGGCGCTGGCCCTCGGCATAGAGCGTGTCGAAGGCCAGGCTGGACTTGCCCGAGCCCGACAGCCCCGTGATCACCACCAGCTGGTTGCGCGGCAGATCGACGTCGATGTTCTTCAGATTGTGGGTGCGCGCACCCCGCACGCGGATCATCGGTGTTTCTGCGGGCAAGGGACGGTCGGGCTGGGACATGGGGCTCAAACAATGGGCGAACTCGCCATCATAGGGCGAGGCCCTCGTTTATCCCAATGGCAGACGCACGCGGACACATAAACCGGGGGTTCCACCCGGCCCCGGCAGCAGGGCCGAATCGCCCAGGCTGATGCTGCCGCCCAGCCCCTGCACGACGCTGCGCACGATCGCCAGGCCCAGGCCACTGCCCTGCTGGGCCTGGTCGGGCACGCGAAAGAAGCGGTCGAACACGCGCTCGCGCCATGGCTCGGGGATGCCGGGGCCCTGGTCATGGAACTCCAGCAGCGCCTCCTGACCCTGGCGTCGCAGCCGTATCAGCAGATGGCCGCCTGGCGGGCTGTACTTGATGGCGTTCTCGGTCAGGTTGTCCAGCATCGAGGCCAGGCCCTCGTGCTCGCCGAAGACGAGCAGGCCGGCCACGGCCTCGCAGTCCAGCTCCAGGCCCTTGCTGCTGGCCAGCAGGTCCAGCGCAGCCAGGCGGTCCTGCAGCAACTCGTCCAGGGCGACGCGCTGCGGTGGCTGGGCCGCGGCATCGCTGCGCATCAGCGCCAGCAGCTGACCCACCAGGCGGGTGGCGCGCGCTTCGCTGCGCAACATGCCCTGCAGCCAGGCCTGCGATTGCGCATCGTCCTGGTGACGGCCCTGCAGGGCCTCTGCATGCACGCGCATCGCCGCCAGCGGCGTGCGCAATTCGTGCGCGGCGTCGGCGATGAAGCTGCGCTCGCGCTGCAGGCCCTGCTGCACGCGCTTGAGCAGCGCGTTCACCGCGCTCAGCATCGGGCGCAGCTCGCGATGCTGGGGGGTGAACTGCAGCGGCGAGAGATCGCCCGCGCCGCGCAGCGCAATCTCGTGGCTGACGCGCCGCCAGGGCCGCAGCGCGATGCGCACCGAGATCCAGGCCGGCAGCACCAGCAGGGGCAGGCTGATCAGCAGTGGCAGCACCAGCAGGCCCTTGGAGCTGAGCGTCAGCAGCACATTGGTGGCGCTGCCCGGCAGCATCAGCGTCACGCGCACATTGGAGCGCTGCGACTGCTTGGTGAGTGCGCGCCAGCGCTGGCCCTGGCCCTCCACCCACTGCATGCCGTCGCCCGGCGGGCTGGGGATGGCGCCGGGCTCGCCCGGGCTGGCGTACACCAGCTCCGCGCCGCGCCATACCGTCATCGCCATGCGCAGCTGCGGCAGGTCGTCGGCACCGTTCTCGAGGCGCTGGAACAGGTCGATCTGCTGCAGCACGCGTTGCAGCTGCTCGGGCTGGTCCTGCAGCGCCTCGGTCACGGCGATGATGGATTCAAAGCGGTGGCCGCTGTCGAACACCGAGGTGTCGCGCACCGCATCGTTGATGGCAAAGGCGATCAGCCCTAGCCAGAGCGCCAGCACCAGCACCACCTGGGCCACCACGAGGCGGCGCAGCACCGAGGGCTCGCGCATGCGCGCAAGCCAGCGCGACAGCCTCACTTCGCCACGGCCCTGGCGGGCGCCTGGCGGTCGATCACATAGCCCACGCCGCGCACCGTGCGGATATAGCCCTCGCCGATCTTCTTGCGCAGATTGGACATGTGCACATCCAGCACATTGCTCTCGGCGCTGCCGCCGGGCAGCACCTGCTCCTCCAGCAGCCGGCGCGTCAGCACCCGGTCGGCGCGCTTCATCAGCGCCACCAGCAGCGCGAATTCCGAGCGCGAGAGCTCCACCGGCTCGCCCTTCACCAGCACGCGCAGGGTCTGCTCCTGCACGCAGATGCCGCGCAGCTCCAGGGTCTCGTCCTCCTGCCCGTAGCTGCGCCGTACCAGGGCGCGCACGCGCGAGATCAGTTCGGCCAGCGCGAAGGGCTTGACGAGGTAATCGTCGGCGCCGCTGTCCAGGCCCAGCAGGCGCTCCTGCAGGCTGTCGCGCGCGGTGAGTATCAGCACCGGCAGGCGCAGCTTCTCGCGCTTGAGGTGGGCCAGCAGGCTGAGGCCGTCGCCATCCGGCAGCCCCAGGTCCAGCAGCACCAGGTCGGCCACGCTGTTCGTCAGCGTCTGCATGGCGTCGGCCAGGCGCCGCACCCATACCACCTCCATGCCCTGCTCGGCCAGCGCCATGCGCACGCCATTGCCCAGGTCCAGATCGTCTTCCACCAACAGCACTTTCATGCCCCGTATTGGAACGCTTCAGCCTGAGGATGGCATGAAGTCACCTTCAGCCCCCCTTCAGCAAGCCTTGAGTGCAGCTTCAGAGCCGCTGGCCACACTGCAGCATGTCCCGGTCAACACGCGGTGCCGTGACTCGCAATGAACCATTCGCCGCTGCTCTGAAGGAAGTCCTTTCTATGAAATCGAAACGAAAAATCGCCCTGATCTCCGCCACCGCCCTGATGCTCGCGGCCCAGGCCGCGCAAGCCGCCCCGCAGTCCGATGAACTGGGCGCCTACGGCGGCCTGTCGGTGGGGCGCAGCAGCTTCCGCCTGCCCAGCCCCTCGGTGCCCGTTACCGGCAAGGACAGCCGCGACACCGCCTACAAGCTCTATGGCGGCTATCGCCTGAACGAGCACTTCGGCGTCGAGGCCGGCTACGCCCGCCTGGGCTCGTTCAGCGAGCAGGCTACGCTGGCTACCGGCTCGGTGACGCAGCAGGGCAAGGCCAGCAGCGTCTATATCGCCGGCACGGGCCGTTACGCGCTGAGCGAGCAGTTTGCGCTGCTGGGCCGCCTGGGCGTGGCGCGCAACAAGGTCTCCGGCAGCAACCTGCTGCCCGCGGGCGACAGCCTGCAGGGCAGCATCAACAGCCTGACCTGGGGCGTGGGCGCCGAGGTCAAGCTGGCCAAGAACCTGGCGTTGACGGCCGATTACGACAACTACGGCAAGGTTTCCGACAAGGTGAAGGCCAGCACCTTCATGCTGGGTGCGCGCCTGAGCTTCTAAGTCCAGGCTCGGGTCAATCCCCCCTGGTGGCGAGCGCGGCCGAGGCCAGAATGTCGCCTGCCTGAAGAATGCCCTGGGAGGGGATATGTGGAGAAGAAACCTCGGCCGCCTTGTCGCGGCCCTTTCGCTTTGTTGTCTTGGCGCTGCGGCAACGGCCGCGCCGCCGCTGGAAGATTTCTTTCGCAAGCCGCAGATCGCGGCGCCCAAGCTGTCGCCCAATGGCCGCCATCTGGCGGTGCAGGTGGCGGGCAGCGACGGCGTGGTGCGCCTGGCGGTGATCGATCTGGAAACGCTCGGCGAAGCCAAGGTGGTGGCCGGCTTCAGCAATGCCGACGTGCACAGCCATCACTGGGTGAACGACCAGCGCCTGGTGCTGAGCGTCAGCGTGGCGCAGAACGGCACCAGCCCGCAGATCGATCCGGGCCTGTGGGCGGTGAACCGCGATGGCAGCGACTTCAGGCCGCTCATCAAGGCCGTCAGCCAGTTCATCAAGGAGGCATCGCACATCGCCGACCGCCGATTGGATCGCAATTGGGCCTTCCACGGCGTTGCCGACGACGGCAGCAGCGATGTGTTTGTGGTGCGTCACCGCTGGTCGAACGAGCCCGAATCCACGGGCCTGGGCCTGGCGCGCCTGGATACCCTCACCGGCAAGCTCACCAGCCTCGTCGCCGGCGCGCCCAGCCATGTGACGCGCTGGGTGCTGGATACCGAGGGCCGTCCGGCCGCGCTCACCACCGAACAGCAGGGGCGCTATGCCAGCTATCTGCGCGACGCCGACGGGCGCTGGCAGCCCTGGCAGGAGGGCGACAGCTATCGCCAGAGCTTTGGCCAGCCCTATTGGTTCGGACCCGATGGCCAGGCCCTGGTGGCGACCAACCGCAGCGGTTTTGAGGCGCTCTACAAGCTCGACCGCAAGACCCTGCAACGCGAACCGCAGCCGCTGATCTCGCTGCAGGGCTATGACTTCGCGGGGAGTCTGGTCTATGACAAACAGGCCAAGCAGCTGCTGGGCGTGCATTACGAGAACGACGCACCCGGCAGCGTGTGGCTGCATCCGCAGCTGAAGCAATGGCAGGCCGCCATCGACGCCAAGCTGCCCGGCACCATCAACCGCATCCACTGCAACCGCTGCCTGAGCGCGCCGCGTCTGGTGGTCGCGGCCTACTCGGACCAGCGCCCCGCCACCTACTATCTCTATCTGCCGGCCAGCGGCGAGTTGCAGGCGCTGGCCGCATCCATGCCCTGGATCAAGCCGGCCGAGATGGGCATGCGCGATATGCACCGCATCAAGGCCCGCGATGGCCTGGAACTGCCCGTGCTGGTGACCCAGCCGGCCGGCAAGGCCCGGGCCGCCCGGCCGGCGGTGGTGCTGGTGCATGGCGGACCCTATGTGCGCGGCACGCATTGGCCCTGGGAACCGATGGCGCAGTTCCTCGCCTCGCGCGGCTATGTGGTGATCGAGCCCGAGTTCCGCGGCAGTACCGGCTATGGCCTGGCCCATTTCAAGGCCGGCTGGAAGCAATGGGGCCTGGCGATGCAGGACGATCTGGCCGACGCCTTGCAGTGGAGCGTCAAGCAGGGCATGGTCGATCCCAAGCGGGTCTGCATTGCCGGCGCCAGCTATGGCGGCTATGCCACGCTGATGGGCCTGATCAAGCAGCCCGAGCTCTACCGCTGCGGCATCAACTGGGTCGGTGTCACCGACATCGAGCTGCTGTACAGCATCCACTGGAGCGACTTCTCCGACGAATGGAAGCGCTATGGCATGCCGGTGCTGGTGGGTGACCGCGACCAGGATGCCGAGCAACTGCGTGCCACCTCGCCACTGCAACGTGCCGGCGAGCTCAAGCGCCCGTTGCTGATGGCCTATGGCGCCGAGGACCGGCGCGTGCCCATCGAGCATGGCACGGCCTTCCGGGACGCCGTGCCCAAGAGCCAGGAGCTCGAATGGGTGGTCTACGACGACGAGGGCCATGGCTGGCGCCAGCTCAAGACCGAACAGGACTTCTGGGGCCGCGTGGAGCGCTTCCTGGCCCGCCATCTCGGGGCTGCGCCCTGACGCGGTTTATTGGATGATGCGGGCATTGAAAGTGCGGAGCAGTGATGAATCTTGAGCGCCCTCAGCGCAAATCATGGCTGGATGGCTTCATGGCCTACCCCCTGCCGGCGAATGTGTCGGAGGCCGAGGTGCGGCGCCATATCGTGCTGCTGGACCAGGCCCTTTACGAGCGCTGGTGCCTGGGCGAGAACCTGCTCTATGCCTGGACCCCGAACGAGCAGGGCCTGGTGGTACTGGTGGCGCCGCACACCTTGCTGACCGAGTTCGTGCAGGGTGCCGACGATGCGGCCGAGAAGAGCCGCCGCGCCGCCTTGCTGGAGGGCTTGTTGGCGCACCAGGAGCATCTGGAGGCGGCCGAGTTCGAGCGCATCGCGTCCGAGCTGGGCCTGCAGCCCCAGTCGATCGTGCTGCCCTTCGCGCCGGTGCGCGGCCTGGGCCTGCCCCTGGTGGCGGCCATCGTCGAACGCTACGGCATCCGCCTGGTGGAAGACCGCGCGGTGATCCTGCTCGACGCGGTGGGCTTCTCGCTGCTCACGCCGCTGGAGCAGGTGGTGCAGCTGGGCAGCCTGTCCTGCTCGGTGAACGCCGCCTACGCCAAGCTGCTGGACCGCGAGATCAATATCAACTTCGCCCGCACCACCACCGGCGACGGCTTCTACATCTGGAACCGGCGCCGCGGCATCGCCGCCAATGTCGAGCTCTACCAGCTGATGCAGTTCATCCTGGCAGACAACGCGCTGGCACGCGAGCGCGCCGCGCGGCCCAGCGCGGTGCCCTTGCTGCGCGCCTGCTTCCACGTCGGCTCGCACTATGAGTTCTACCAGAGCGAAGGGCTGAACCCGACCTCGTTCAGCTATTTGGTGGGTCAGGTCACGATCGAGCTGGCGCGCATGATCGAGCGCGCGCTGCCGGGCCAGATCCTGTTGGGCAAGTTCCGCACCATGATGCGCGATCAGCCCGGCGCGGCGCCGGCGCTGATCGACAGCGTGGCCTTTGTCGAGCGCACGCGCGAACCGCTGCAGAAACTCAACGGCCTGGCCCTGGGCGGTTCGGCCATCGACGAGATCGCCTGCTACCTGACGGGCCGGCGCGGCGAGGCGGGCGACGAGTTCGGCATCAGCGAGTTCGAGCTCACCGACAAGCATGGCCTGGCGCACCGCGTCTACAACGCGAAGATCAACATCCACCGGCGTGATGGCGAACCCATCTATCTGGGCCTGCGCGAGGACGACCTGGGCGCCTTCCCGGCCCGCGTGGTGGAAGCATGAGGGGGCGCTGGCTTGCGGCCGGGCTGCTGGCCCTGGCCGGCTGCGGCGGCGGTGGCGGTGGTGGCGGCGATGCCAGTGCGCCCGCGGCCGAGCCGGCGCTGGGCGCCCAATGTCTCAGCGGCTCGGTGGCGCGGCTGGAGTTGCCCAGCGCTGCGCTCACCGGCCGCAACACCGAGCTGAGCCTGCTGTCCTGCGGCACGGCGGTCTTCACCGAGTTGCGCTGGACCCAGAGCGCCGGCCCGGCGCTCAAGCCGCTGTCGGCGCGCTCGCAAGCGATCACGCTGGAGCCCGCCGAGCCCGGCAACTACCGCTTCGACGTGAGCTTTCGCGACGAGGCCGGCACGCTGCGCAGCGGCACGGCCGAGTTCAGCGTGGCGGCCACCAGCGAGCCCGGCCTGCTGCTGCGCGCCGAGCCCTCGGCCTATGGCCAGGGGGCGCTGTCGCTGCGCGCCTGGGCGCCCGCGCTGAGCCAGGCCGAGCGCGATGGCGCCAGGCTGCAATGGAGCGTGGTCGAGGGCCCGGCCACCACTTTGAAGGAAAGCGAGGGCTGGCGCGTGCTGCTGACGGCGCCGGCGGTCAGTCGCGACAGCCTCTTGCGCCTGCGCGCCACCGCCACGCTGACGAGCGGCCGCGCGCTCAGCCAGGACTTCAGCCTGCTGGTGCAGGCGCCGCCGCACCAGGCCGGCAGCGACGCCCTGTTCAAGGCCAGCGAACCGGTCTCGCGCGTCTACCCCTATCTGAGCAGCAGCCCGCATGCACAGGCGCTGCGGGACTGTGTCTACGCGCCCAGCCTCAGCAACAGCAACACCTGCACGCTGGGGCGCCTGCCCCTGCTGGGGCAGGAGACGCGCGGCGAGCTGCCCACCGTCGAGCAGGTGATGCAGCGCCTGCTGGTGTCCAACGACTGGATGGGCGAGGCCTTCGAGAACTTCCTGCGCACCCAGGACAGCCATGGCGATTTCCGACGCCTGCTGAATGCCACCACGGCGGTGGTGATCGGCGGCCGCGTGCGGCCCTCGTTCTACTGGAGCGCCACCGGCGCCATCTACCTGGACGCCGCCAACCTCTGGACCAGCCCCGAGCAGCGCGACACCCTCAGCGAGACCCCCGACCCGCGCAGCGACTACGGTGCCGAACTGCACTACGCCGCGCCCTGGCGCTATGTGCGCAACAACCAGTACGCCGCCGGCATCTATCCGGTGGCCGAGCGCGGTTCGCGCGAGCCCGGCGCCCTGGTCTATGCCCTGGGCCCGCTGCTGTACCACGAGCTCAGCCATGCCGGCGACGCCGTGCCACCGCGCCTGCATGCCCAGCTGAGCGGCGATCTGCGTGTCTGGCAGGCCAGCCCCGTGCTCACCACGGCCAAGGATCTGGCGCAGCGCCTGCCCTTCTACTCGCAGGAAATGGTGGCGCTGGGCCGCGTGCAGTTCTTTGGTGTGAAGGCCATGGCGGCGCAGATCGCCTACCAGCCGGCGGACATCGTGCGCTTCTTCAGCCAGGACCGCGTCAACGACGACTACAACTATTCCATGCCCGAGGGGGCCACGGTGTCGGCCGAGGACCCGGCGATGCTGGCCGAGGAGGCGATGATGCAGCTGCGCTACGGCGTGCTGCGCGACTTCGCCATCACTCCGGCCCTGCCCAGCGGTGGCAGCAGCGCCGAGTTGATCGTGCAATGGGGCCAGCGCGGCCGTATCGGCGAGGCGGCCTTGCGGCCGCGCGTGGCCCTGGTGCTGGAGCAGCTGATGCCCTGGCTGGCGCCCGGCCTTGTCGATGCGCTGGCACCGCCGCTGGCGCTCAAGCCCGGCCTGAGCTGGGGGCAGAACCTCGACCAGGCCGCCATCGCCGCCGGCCAGCCGCGTGCGCTGAGCGCGCGCGAACGCCTCATCGAGGCCGAGCATGCACAACAACGCCGCGGCGAGCGTGCGCGCCGCGCGCGTGCCCAGCAATGGCATGGTGGGGGTCAGACCTTGCCTTGAACGGCCAAGCCGGGTCGCTCGGGTGCACAATCGGGCCCATGTGCTGAGCCACCCTCGCCGATGAAATTGCCCAAGCCTTCCTTATCCTTGCGCAGCGTCGTGCTGCTCGCCGTGGTGGTGGGGATCGCGGCGCCGGCGCTGCTCCTGCTGGCCTTCAGCGAGTCGCTGGTGCGGCGCAGCCTGGAGCCCTTGCTGGAGGGCCAGCGCTCGGCCGTGCTGACCCTGGCCGCCAACGGCCTGGCCGAGCCGCTCTGGACGGTCGACAGCCAGGCGGTGCAGCGCGCGCTCGAGCAGCTGCTGTCGGACGCCAGCGTCTGCGGCGTCGAGCTGAGCGAGGAGCGCCCCGGCGCGCCCAACCTGGTATTCAAAAAATGCAGCCCGGACTGGCCCACCGTGACCCTGGTCACCGCGGTGCGGCGCGACAACCAGGTGCTGGGTTCGCTGAGCGTGCGCTTCGACGATGCTGCGCTGGAGCACACCCTGGCCGGGGGGCGCGAGCAGATCGCCCTGATCGTCGGCCTGCAGGTCGTGATGGGCGTGACGGTGATGCTGCTGGTGCTCTACCTGCGCCTGGTGCGGCCGATCGACCGACTCAAGCAGCAGGCCAGCGCGATCGCCCAGCGCGAAGCGGTGGTGCGCCTGCCCTGGAACCGACGCGACGAGCTGGGCCAGCTGGGCGAGCACCTCAACGAGGTGGGCGACCGCATCGACACCCTGATCGCCGACCTGGAGGGCAAGAACGCCCAGCTGCACCAGATGGCCATGTACGACCATCTCACCGGTCTGCCGAATCGCACCCTGTTCCGCGAGGTCTTCCAGCATGAGGCGGCGGTGGCCAAGCGCGAAGGCACCAGCCTGGCCCTGCTGTTCGTCGACCTGGACCGCTTCAAGGCCATCAACGACTCGCTGGGCCACGCCGCCGGCGACAACATGCTGCTGGCCGCCAGCGAGCGCCTGCGCCACACGGTGCGCGAGTCGGACCTGGCCTGCCGGGTCAGCGGCGACGAGTTCCTGCTGCTGATGCGCGAGGCCGCGCCCAGCGACGTGGTCGCGCATGCCGCCCAGCGCCTCATTGCCACCCTGAACGCGCCGCTGCAGCTGCCCGACGGGCTGGGCACGGCGAGCGTCTCGGCCAGCATCGGCATTGCCATGTTCCCGCGCGACGGCGAGGACTTCGATACCCTGGTGCGCCACGCCGACCTGGCCATGTACCGCGCCAAGCAGCAGGGTCGTTCGCGCTACAGCTTCTTCCAGCAGGACATGGATGCCAACGCCATGGCCAGGCTGGCGCTGGAGCGCGAGCTGGTCGCCGCGCTGGCCGAGCAGCAGCTGGAGCTCCATTACCAACCCATCGTCGACGCGGCGTCGGGCCGGGTCTGCGGGGTCGAGGGCTTGATGCGCTGGCAGCATCCGCAGCGCGGCCTGCTGATGCCGGGCAGCTTCATCACCCTGGCCGAGGAGTCGGGCCAGATCCAGGCCCTGGGCCGCTGGACGGTGGAGGTGGCCTGTGCCCAGCTGGCCCAGTGGAAGGCCGCCGGCCGCCACCCCGGCAACCTGGCCATCAACCTCTCGGCCCTGCAGTTCCGCGACCAGCGCCTGCCCGAGCAGGTGGCCGATGCGATGCGCCGCCATGGCGTGCGGGCCGGTGAGCTGAGCATCGAGCTGACCGAGAGCACGCTGATGAGCGACAGCGACCTGTCGATGCAGACCATGGCGCGGCTGCGCGCCCTGGGCGTGGCACTCTCGGTGGACGATTTCGGCACCGGCTATTCCTCGCTCTCCTACCTGAAACTGCTGCGCCCGGCCAAGCTCAAGATCGACCGCAGCTTTGTGCACGACCTGCCGGTCAGCGCCGACGACCGGGCGCTGGTGCAGGCCATCCTGGGCCTGGCGCAGGCGCTGGGCATAGGCGTCGTGGCCGAGGGTGTGGAGACCGAGGCGCAGCGCGAGGTGCTGCTGGAGCTGGGCTGCGCGCAGCAGCAGGGCTATTTCTATGCCCGGCCGGCCGCGGTGGCCAGCGTCACCGAGCGCCTGCCCTTGTGGCAGCCGGCCGCCTGATTCCATTCACCCCGGCAGACCGCAATTCGCGCCACGCTGCTGGCGATTCGTCGCCTCCCCCTGGCCTGCGCTCGCCGGGCTGACGACACTCCAACCATCGTCAACAAGCCCGGAACTCCAAGGAGTCCACCATGAACGCAGCCGCCAAGACCCTCATGACCGCCGTGCTCGCCGTGGCCAGCGCCGTGATGACCGGCCTGCTGCTGGCGGACCAGACGGATCCCTAC
>Ga0208398_101120_pt1 | contig 11811 bp, 11 predicted proteins | sample LakWasMe79_HOW10_2_FD_183905 | JGI IMG/M metagenome (GOLD analysis project Ga0208398, IMG submission 183905) | Freshwater sediment methanotrophic microbial communities from Lake Washington under simulated oxygen tension - Sediment Metagenome... | ecosystem: Environmental > Aquatic > Freshwater >... | reverse complement strand
CGCTTCTTCAACAAGCGCGCCTTCAACCAGGCGCATGAGTTCTACGAGCGCTGGGGCGGCATCACCATCGTGATCGCGCGCTTCATGCCCTTCGTGCGCACCTTCGCGCCCTTCGTGGCCGGCGTGGTGCAGATGACGCGCCGCAAATTCACGCTCTACGACGTCAGCGGCGGCCTGCTCTGGGTGGTGGGCGTGATGAGCATGGGCTATGCCTTCGGCAACGTGCCCTGGGTGCAGCACAACCTCGAGAAGATCATCTGGGCGCTGATAGGCATCCCGGGCCTGATCGCGCTCTTCGGCGCCTGGAAGGCGCGGCGCCGCGCCTGATCCATCATGCAGCTGCGCGGCAAGCTGATCCTGTTGGCGCTGCTGCCGCTGGTGCTCTCGCTGCTGCTGATCGCCCTGGCCGTGCGGCACCAGGAGCGCGAACTGGCGGCACGCGAGCGCGAGCTGGTGCGCGCCACCTATATGGATGCGCGCCGTACCGAGCTGCGCCACTATGTGGACCTGGCGGTGAGCACGGTGCAGCCCCTCTATGCGGGCCCCCAGCAGGGCGAGGCGGCGACGCGGGCGCGCGCCCTGGCCCTGCTGTCCTCGCTGGACTATGGCCCGGACGGCTATTTCTTCGTCTACGACCTCGGCGGCACGGTGCTGATGCATTCGCGCCAGCCCGAGCTGCTGGGCAAGAACCTCTGGGGCCTGCGCGACCCGCGCGGCCAGCTCACCATCCAGGCGCTGATCGCCCAGGCCAAGGCCGGCGGCGGCTATGTCGAATACCTGTGGCGCAAGCCCTCCAGCGAGCAGATGGCCGCCAAGCTCGGCTATGTGGTGCAGCTGGAACGCTGGGGCTGGATGCTGGGCACGGGGCTCTACCTGGACGGCATCGAATCCACCATGGCCGAGCTGGACCGCTCGGCCAGCCGGAACATCGCCACCACCCTGCTGTGGATCGCCGGCATCGCGGTGTTCGGCGTAGCCCTCATCAGCGCCAGCGCGCTGGCACTCAACCTCAGCGAACACCGCAGCGCCGAGACCAAGCTGCGCCTGCTGGCGCGCCAGGTGGTGGCCTCGCAGGAGGACGAGCGCGCGCATCTGGCGCGCGAGCTGCACGACGGCGTGAGCCAGACCCTGGTGTCGACCAAGCTGCTGATCGAATCGGCGGCCGAGCAGGTGGGCGAGGGCGCCGCGGCGCGTCCGCTCGGCCAGGCACTTGGGCGCCTCAACAGCAGCCTCAACGAAGTGCGGCGCATCTCGCACCGGCTGCGCCCGGCCCTGCTGGACACCCTGGGCCTGCCGGCGGCGTTGCAGCATCTGGCCCATGAGTTCGACGAGGCCGGCCCGACGCCGCATGACTTCGTGCTGCAGGGCCAGGAACGCGAGCTGCCCGAGGTGGTGAAGACGGTGCTGTTCCGCGTCGGCCAGGAGGCGCTCACCAATGCCGCCAAGCATGCGCGCGCCGGGCGGGTGGCGCTGACCCTGGCCTTCGAGCCCGCCGGCGCCGTCTGCCTGACGGTGGCCGACGATGGCCGAGGCTTCGACGTGGAGGCGGTGCAGGCCCACCCCGAGCTGGGCCTGGGCCTGCGCAGCATGCGCGAACGTCTGGTGTCCATCGGCGGCCGGCTGGAGCTGCATGCCAGCCTGGGCCATGGTACGCAGCTGGAAGCCCGCGTGCCGGCCGCGGCCCTGGCTAAACTGGCTGCCTCATGAGCAGCAGCCCGCCCATCCACGTCATGCTGGTCGACGATCACCCGATGGTGCGCGAAGGCCTGGTGGCGCGCCTGCGGTCGGTGCCGCAGTTCCGCGTCGTCGGCGAGGCCGGCTCGGCCGAGGAGGCGGTGCAGCTGCTGGGCCAATGCCGGCCCGATGTGCTGCTGATGGACGTGGGGCTCAAGGGCACGAATGGCATCGCCCTGGCCGAGCAGCTGGGCCTGAGCCACCCGGGCCTGCGCGTGCTGATGTTCAGCATGTATGACAACCCCGAGTATGTGCAGCGCGCCCTGCAGGCGGGTGCGCGCGGCTATGTGCTGAAGGATGCGCCGGCCAGCGAGATCGTCGCCGCCATCGAGGCGGTGGCGGCCGGTGGCACCTATCTCAGCACCGGCATCTCGCAGCGCCTGTTCCGCGCGCAGCAGCCACGCCCCATGCTCTCGCCGCGCGAGAGCGAGATCCTCTCGGCCCTGGGCCGCGGCGAGTCCAGCAAGCAGATCGCGCGCAGCCTGGACCTGAGCGTGCGCACCGTCGAGGCGCATCGCCAGAGCATCAAGCGCAAGCTGGGGCTGGACGGCCAGGCCGAGCTGATCAAGTACGCGGTGGAACACTCGAAAACCACGGGTTGACCCTTAGGTGGTCCCACGCAAGGGCCACGCGTAGCTTGACCGATGCGCCGTGGCGGTGCATTTCGCACACTGATGGGGAGGCGGCGTCCGGATGCTCATGGGCCGCACCAAGCAGGAGACCCCATCATGATTGCAAAAATGCGTAGCCACCTCGCCTGGGCGGGTGTGGCGATTGTCGGAGCGCTGTCGCTCGCCTACGTGGCCCTGGCCCGCGGCGAGGCGGTCAGCGCCCTCTGGGTGGTGGTGGCCGCGGTCTGCGTCTACCTGATCGCCTACCGCTACTACAGCCTCTTCCTCGCCACCAAGGTGCTGGGCTTGGACGCGCAGCGCCAGACGCCCGCCTGGCGCCACAACGACGGCCTGGACTATGTGCCCACGCACAAATACGTGCTCTACGGCCACCACTTTGCGGCCATTGCAGGCGCCGGCCCGCTGGTGGGCCCGGTGCTGGCCGCGCAGATGGGTTATCTGCCGGGCCTGCTGTGGCTCTTGGCCGGCGTGGTGTTCGCCGGCGCGGTGCAGGACTTCATCGTGCTCTTCATCTCCACGCGCCGCGACGGCCGCTCGCTGGGCGACCTGATCAAGCAGGAGATGGGCACCGTGCCGGGCCTGATCGCCCTGTTCGGCGCCTTCATGATCATGATCATCATCCTGGCCGTGCTGGCCCTGATCGTGGTGAAGGCCCTGGCCGATTCGCCCTGGGGTACCTTCACGGTGGCCGCCACCATCCCGGTGGCGCTGTTCATGGGTGTCTACCTGCGCTATATCCGCCCGGGCCGCATCGGCGAGATCTCCGTCATCGGCTTCGTGCTGCTGATGCTGTCCATCATCGGCGGCCAATATGTGCACGAGAGCGCCACGCTGGCACCGCTGTTCAGCTACGACGCCAAGGCCCTGACCTGGATGCTGATCGGCTACGGCTTCGTGGCCGCGTCGATCCCGGTGTGGCTGCTGCTGGCGCCGCGCGACTACCTCAGCACCTTCCTGAAGATCGGCACCATCGTGGCGCTGGCGATCGGCATCGTGATCGTGGCGCCGCCGCTGCAGATGCCGGCCTTCACCCAGTTCGCTGCGGGGAATGGCCCGGTCTGGTCGGGCAATCTCTTCCCCTTCCTCTTCATCACCATCGCCTGCGGCGCGGTCTCGGGCTTCCATGCGCTGATCTCCTCGGGCACCACGCCCAAGATGCTGGAGAACGAGACGCACGCGCGCTTCATCGGCTACGGCGGCATGCTGGCCGAGTCCTTTGTGGCGGTGATGGCCCTGGTGGCGGCCTCCTGCATCCAGCCGGGCGTGTACTTCGCGATGAACAGCCCGGCCGCCCTGGTGGGCAGCAATGTGGACGCGGTGGCGCAGACGCTCTCGACCTGGGGCTTTGTGGTCACGCCCGAGATGCTCACCCAGACCGCCGCCGATGTGGGCGAGAAGACCATCCTGGCGCGCGCCGGCGGTGCGCCCACGCTGGCGGTGGGCATGGCCCACATCCTGCACCAGGTGGTGGGCGGCAAGGCCATGATGGCCTTCTGGTACCACTTCGCCATCCTGTTCGAGGCGCTCTTCATCCTCACCGCGGTGGACGCCGGCACGCGCGCCGGGCGCTTCATGCTGCAGGACCTGCTGGGCAGCTTCGTGCCCGCGCTCAAGCGCACCGATTCCCTGCCCGCCAACCTGATCGCCACCGGCCTGTGCGTGGCCGCCTGGGGCTACTTCCTCTACCAGGGCGTGGTCGATCCGCTGGGCGGCATCAACACCTTGTGGCCGCTGTTCGGCATCTCCAACCAGATGCTGGCCGCGGTGGCCCTGATGCTGGGCACGGTGGTGCTGTTCAAGATGAAGAAGGACCGCTACGCCTGGGTGACGGCACTGCCGGCCGCCTGGCTGCTGGTGTGCACGCTCACGGCCGGCTGGCTGAAGATGTTCTCGGCCGACCCCAAGGTGGGCTTCCTGGCCCATGCCGACAAGTACGCGGGCGCGGTGGCCGAGGGCAAGCTGCTGGCACCGGCCAAGTCGCTCGCGGCGATGGAGCGCGTGGTCTTCAACGACCGCCTCGACGCCGTGCTGTGCGGGCTCTTCATCTTCGTGGTGCTGAGCGTGCTGGTCTACAGCATCAAGTCCGTCCTGGCGGCGCGCGCCGAGCGCCGGCCGACGGTGCAGGAAGCGGCCTTCGTGCCGCTCGCAGCCGCGGGAGCCGGCGGTGATTGAAGAAGTGGCCAGCCGGGCAGGGCGCTACTTCGCGCAGACCCTGCGCCTGATGGTGGGCCAGCCCGACTACGGTGCCTATGTGGCGCATATGCGGGCCACCCATCCGGAGCAGGCGCCGATGAGCTACGAGGCCTTCTTCCGCGAACGCCAGGACGCCCGCTACGGCGTCGGCACGGGCCGCATGAGCCGCTGCTGCTGAGCCGCGCTCAAGTCAAGGGCCGGTGCCGCGCCAGCGGCGGGTTCTTGGCAAAGTAGCGTGCGATGCCGGTGGCCAGGGCCCGCACCAGCCTGGCTTGGTAGTCGGGATCGCGCAACCGGCTTTCCTCATCCGGGTTGGAGATGAAGGCCGTCTCCACCAGGATGGAGGGCATGTCGGGCGCCTTCAGCACCGCGAAGCCCGCCTGCTCGACCTGGCGCTTGTGCAGATTGCCGACGCGGCCGATCTGGCCCAGCACCTCGGAGCCGAGCTTGAGGCTGTCCTTGATCTGCGCCGTGGTGCTCATGTCAAGGAGGGTGCGCAGCACGGTGGCATCCTTCACCGCCAGGTTGTTGACGCCGCCCACCAGGTCGGCGGCGTTCTCGCGGTCGGCCATCCAGCGCGCCGCCGAACTGCTGGCGCCGTTGGTGCTGAGCACGAACACCGAGGCGCCCTTGGCCTGGGGCGTGAAGAAGGCATCGGCGTGGATGGAGACGAACAGGTCGGCATTCACGCGCCGCGCCTTGCGCACGCGCTCGCGCAGGGGCACGAAGAAATCGGCATCGCGCGTCATCATCACGCGGATGTTGGGGTTGGCGTTGAGGCGCTCGCGCAGCTGCAGGCCGATCGCCAGCACCACGTCCTTTTCCTTCAGGCCCGAGGGGCCGACGGCGCCGGGATCCTCGCCGCCATGGCCGGGGTCCAGCGCGATCACGATCAGGCGGTCGATCTTCTGCTGGGCGCCCGGGATCGCCGGTGGTGGTGGCGGCGGTGCCGGGGTCTGGTACTCGGCCGCCGGGCCGCTGGCGGCCGGCGCCTGCAGCGGTGCGGAGGCCGCGGGCTTGGGCAGCTCGGGCCGGTCGATGCGGCCGATCAGCTCGCCCAGCGCATCCTGCACCGACTGTGCCGCGGCCTTCTCCGAGTTCTCCTTCTCGCGTATCAGCGCCAGCAGCGGGTCGCGCTCCTGCAGCGGGTAGAGGTCGAACACCAGGCGGTGCTTGTAGGCCGCCACCGGCGCGATCGAAAACAGCTGCGGCGCCACGCCCTGCTTGAGGTCCAGCACGATGCGCACCACGCGTGGCTGGTTCTGGCCCACCCGCACGCCGGCGATATAGGGGTCGTCGGCCTTGACCTTGCCCAGCAGCTCGCGCAGTCCGGGGCTCAGCTCCAGCCCGTCGATGTCGATCACCAGCCGGTCCGGGTTGGCGGCCAGGAAATGCCGGGCCGCCAGCGGCTTGTCGGACTCCAGCGTGACGCGCGTGTATTCGGCCGCCGGCCAGACGCGCACCGCCACGATGTTGGCGCCGGCGGGCGAGGCCGCGGCGCGCAGCTGCGGTGCCTGCAGCAGCAGGGCCAGGCTGCCCATGGCGCGCAGGGCGCTGCGGCGGCTCATGGTGCCAGTCCTTGCAGCAAGACCTGACCCTCGGGCGTGCAGGCGTCCACGCGCACGCGTCGGCTTTCGTCGTCCTGCGTTTCGATGTGGATCGCCAGCGTCGGCGTGGGCAACATGCCTGCAGCCTTCTCGGGCCATTCGCTCAGCTTCAGGCCGGGCGCGGTGAAGATCTCGCGAAAGCCCGCGTCCTCCCATTCGCGAGGATCGTTGAAACGGTAGAAATCGAAGTGGCTGACCTCGCCGGCCGGCAGCTGGTAGCTCTCCAGCACCGCATAGCTGGGGCTCTTGATGCGGCCGGCCACACCCAGCGCGCGCAACAGGTGGCGCACCAGGCTGGTCTTGCCGGCGCCCAGGGCGCCATGCAGCTCGACGCTGGCATTCATCAGGCCGGGAGCATGGGTCACGGCATGAGCGAGGGCCTGCGCAAAGCGCTCGCAGGCCGACTCGTCGGGCCAGTGGAACGAACGGGTTTCTAGAATGGCCAAATGCAGCACGCTCCGCGAACAGAACTGAACGAAATCGATGCCCAGGCGGTGATGGCGCAACTGCAGGCCTGGGCGCTTGAGCTGGGATTCTCACAGATTGGCGTGGCCGATATCGACCTCAGCAGCGCCGAGCCCGGCTTGCTGGCCTGGCTGGCCGCGGGCTTTCACGGCAGCATGCATTACATGGCCAGCCATGGCCTCAAGCGCGCCCGGCCGGCCGAGCTGGTGCCGGGCACAGTGCGCGTGCTGACCGCGCGCATGGACTATCTGCCCCAGCACCTGCCGGACGACTGGCAGGCGATCGAATGGCAGCGCCTGGCCGAGCCCCTGGCCGCCCAGGTCTCGCTCTATGCCCGCGGCCGCGACTATCACAAGGTGCTGCGCCAGCGCCTGCAGCAGCTCGCCAGCCGGCTGGAGGCCCTGGTGGGGCCGCTGGGCTACCGCGTCTTCACCGATTCGGCCCCGGTGCTGGAGGTGGAGCTGGCCAGCCGCTCCGGCATCGGCTGGCGCGGCAAGCACAGCTTGACCCTGCACCGCGAGGCCGGCTCGATGTTCTTCCTGGGCGAGATCATGGTGGACCTGCCGCTGCCGCTCAGCGTGCCCGTCAGCGGCCACTGCGGGCAATGCACGGCCTGCATCGACGTCTGCCCGACCCGGGCCATCGTCGCGCCCTACCAGGTGGACGCGCGGCGCTGCATCTCCTACCTGACGATCGAATCCGACGACGCGATCCCGCTGGAGCTGCGGCCGCTGCTGGGCAACCGCATCTATGGTTGCGACGATTGCCAGCTCGTCTGCCCCTGGAACAAGTTCGCGCAGCGCCACGGCCTGCCGGATTTCGACACCCGCGGCCCCTTCGAGGCGCCCACCCTGCTGCAGCTGTGGGGCTGGAGCGAGGCCGATTTCCTGCGCCTCACCGAGGGCTCGGCGATACGCCGCATCGGCCACCGGCGCTGGCAGCGCAACCTGGCGGTGGCGATGGGCAATGCGCTCAGGCGAGAAGACCTGGCCCCGGCGGACGCGGCGGCGCTGCGCGCCGCGCTGCAGGAGCGCCTGCCACAGGCCAGCGAGCTGCTGGCCGAGCACATCCGCTGGGCCTTAGAAACGTAGCAGCATCAGCCACAGCGGCACGGTGAGCATGCCCAGCAGGGTCGACACCGTCACCAGCCCGGCCACGAAGGAGGCATGGCCGCCCATGCGCGCCGCCAGCACATAGGCGCTGGACGCGGTGGGCAGGGCGGCAAAGGCCACCAGGATGCTGCGCTGGCCGGGGGCCAGCTCCAGCGCCCAGGCAAGCGCAAAGGCCAGCAGGGGCAGGGCGGCATGACGTATCGCCAGCAGCGCGGCGGCCAGCTTGGGCGAATCCTTCAATGCACCCAGGCGCAGGCCGGCGCCCACCGCCATCAGGCCCAGGGGCAGGGCGGCCAGGCCGATCTTCTGCAGGCTGATGGCGGCGGCCTCGGGCAGGCGCAGGCCCAGCAGATTGGCCAAAAAATTGGCCACCAAGCCGGCCAGGGTGCTGAGGATGAGCGGATTGCGCCCCAGCTCGCGCAAATAGCCGTGGCCGCCATGGCGCGCCAGCGGCCAGACCGCGGCCACATTCGCCAGCGGCACGCAGATGGCGATCAGCAGCGCCACCCAGGCCACGCCCTGCGCGCCTTGCAGGCGCTCGGCCAGCGCCAGGCCGATGAAGCTGTTGAAGCGGAACGCCACCTGGGCGCCCGAGGCATGGGTTTGCGCGTCCACGCCGCGCCACAGGCGCAGCGCATAGGCCAAGAGCACGCCGCTGCCCACCACCGCCAGGCCGCCCAGGGCCAGGTGCAGGGTGGCGGATGGCTGCAGCACGCTGCGCGAGATCGAGTTGAACAGCAGCACCGGGAAGAGCAGGTAGTACACCAGCTTCTCGGCCGCCTCCCAGACCGGGCGATCCAGGCTGGTATAGCGGCACAGGGCAAAGCCCGTCAGGATCAGCAGAAAGTCAGGCAGCAGCAACAGCAGGTCCGTCATGCGCCCAGTGTGCCTGCCGGCGCAGCGTGCCCCATGCGTGAGGCTACGTAATTCCGCTAGCATGGCTTGCGACCGTGTCGCCTAGCATCGCGGCTGGAGACATGGACAGTCACAACAAGGGAAACATCACGATGAAGCGTCGTTATTGCCTACAAGCCAGCCTGGCCCTGGCGGCCAGCACCCTGCTGGCGCCCGCGCTGCATGCGCAGGGCTATCCCAACAAGCCGGTCAAGCTGCAGGTGCCGTTCGCACCCGGCGGCACCACCGACATCATCGCACGCGTGCTGGGCGAGAAGCTGCATCTGGCGCTGGGCCAGACCGTGGTGGTGGAGAACAAGGCCGGCGGCGGCGGCTCGGTGGGCGCCAACGAAACCGCCAAGGCGGCGCCGGACGGCTATTCCCTGGGCATGGCCACGGTATCGACCACCGCGGCCAACCCCGCCATCAACCCCAAGATTCCCTACAACCCGCTCACCGACTTCACCCCCATCACCAACGTGGCGGCCACGCCCAATGTGATCGCGGTGCACCCGAGTTTCCCGGCGCGCGACTACAAGGCCTTTGTCGCCGAGCTCAAGAAGAACCCCGGCAAGTACAGCTTCGCCAGCTCGGGCACCGGCGGCATCGGCCATCTGCAGATGGAGCTGTACAAGAACCTGGCGGGGCTGTTTGTGCTGCACATCCCCTACCGCGGCGCCGGCCCGGCGCTGAACGACACGGTGGCCGGCCAGGTGCCGATGATTTTCGACAACCTGCCCTCGGCCCTGCCCTTCATCAAGGATGGCCGCCTGATCCCCATCGTGGTGGCAGCGCCGCAGCGCCTGACCCAGCTGCCCAATGTGCCCACCTTCAAGGAGGTCGGGCTGGAGCCGGTGAACCGCATGGCCTATTACGGCATCTACGGGCCCAAGGGCTTGTCCAAGGAGGTGGTGGACAAGGTTTATGGCGCGGTCAAGAAGACGCTGGAGCTGCCGGATGTGAAGAAGCGCATCGAGGACACCGGCTCGCTGATCGTGGCCAACACGCCCGAGCAGTTTGGCGCCCAGATCCGGGCCGAGTACGAGGTCTACAAGAAGGTCGTCGAATCCCAGAAGCTCAAGCTTGACTGAAGCTCGCGCCCGCAGCCAGCAGGGCATAGACGCTTTTGTCGAAGCCCTCTGGATCGAGGACGGCCTGGCGCGCAACACGCTGGAGGCCTACAGGCGTGACCTGAATCTGCTGGCCGACTGGTTGGCGCGCGAGCCCGGCCGGGCGCTGGACGAAGCCCGCGAGCTGGACCTGCTGGGCTATGCCAGCGCGCGCCACGAGGGCAGCCGCGCCACCAGCGCGAACCGGCGGCTCTCGGTCTTCAAGCGCTATTTCCGCTGGGCCTTGCGCGAGCAGCGCTGCACGCAGGACCCGACCCTGCGCCTGCAGAACGCGCGCCAGCCGCTGCGCGTGCCCAAGACCCTCAGCGAGGGCCAGATCGAGGCCCTGCTGTCGGCCCCGAACGCGGGCGAGCCCTTGGGCCTGCGCGACCGCGCCATGCTGGAGCTGATGTATGCCAGCGGCCTGCGCGTGAGCGAGCTGGTCACCCTCAAGAGTGTGCATGTGGGCATGAAGGAGGCGGCGCTGCGCGTCACCGGCAAGGGCAGCAAGGAGCGCCTCCTGCCCTTTGGCGAGGAGGCCCATGGCTGGCTGCTGCGCTATCTGCAGGAGGCGCGCGCCGAGCTCCTGCAGGGGCGGCGCAGCGAGGCCCTGTTCGTGACCGTGCAGGGCGAGGGCATGAGCCGGCAGATGTTCTGGAAGCTGATCAAGAAATACGCCGTCGAGGCGGGCATCCTGAGTCCGATCTCACCGCACACCCTGCGCCATGCCTTCGCCACCCATCTGCTCAACCATGGCGCGGACCTGCGCGCGGTGCAGCTGCTGCTGGGGCACGCCGACCTTTCCACCACGCAGATCTACACCCATGTGGCGCGCGAGCGGCTCAAAAGCCTGCACGCGGCGCACCATCCGAGGGGCTGAGGTCGGGCCGAGGAGCAGGCCTGCGCCTGCTCCGACGCCGACCGAAGGCCTTGCCCTGTCACGCAGGGCAAGGCCGGGCATCAAGGCACGGGCAGGCCCGAGGGCGGCTTGATCTCCTCCAGGCAGATCATCGAGCGCACATCGGCCACGCCCTCCAGCTGCATCAGCTTGTCGGTGAGGAACTGCGAGAGCGCCTTCAGGTCGCTGGCCACCACCTTGAGCAGGTAGTCGCAGTCGCCCGAGACGGTGTGGCACTCGAGGATCTGAGGAAAGTCGCGCAGCAAGGCCTCCAGCTCGCGCACGCGGGCGAAGGCCTGGGCCTCGATGTTCAGGCTGACGAAGGCGGTCACCCCCAGGCCCAGGCTTTCCGGCGCCACCAGGGCGCGGTAACCCTGCAGCACACGGCGCTCCTCCAGCGCGCGCACGCGGCGAAAGCATTGCGGCGGCGAGAGGTGGATCTGCGCCGCCAGGTCCACATTGGAGATGCGGCCATCGCGCTGCAGGATCTCGATGATCTTGCTGTCGATGGCGTCCAGCGGCGGCGGGGCAGGGGTGGCGGATGGCATAGGAGCGCAGTCTAAGGGCTGGCCCTGAGGGACAATCCCGCGATGGACCATAGCTTTCTCTCCGCCTTCATCCTGCTGCTGCTGGTCTTGGACCCGCTGGGCAGCCTGCCCATCTTCATCTCCATCATGCGCGAAGTGCCCAAGCCGCGCCGCACCCGCATGGCGGCGCGCGAGGTGGGCATTGCCTTCGCGGTGCTGTTCGCCTTCATGTTCCTGGGCGGCAGCTTTCTGGAGCTGATGCACCTGTCGGAGCGTTCGCTGGAGGTGGCCGGCGGGGTGATCCTGCTGATCATCGCGATCCGCATGATCTTCGGCAGCGCCGGCGAGTCGGCCTATGGCATCGAGCCCGGCCGCGAACCCTTCATCTTCCCGCTGGCCGTGCCCCTCTTGGCCGGCCCCTCGGCCATGGCCACGGTGCTGCTGCTGGCCTCGCGCCAGCCCGAGCGCATCTTCGACTGGATCGGCGCGCTCACCGCCGCCATGCTGGTCTCTGGCCTGACCCTGCTGCTGGCCGACCGCATCCGCAAGATCCTGGGCGACTCGGTGGTCTCGGCGATCGAGAAGCTGATGGGCCTGGTGCTGACCGCGATTGCGGTGGAAATGGTGCTGGCCGGGCTGA
>Ga0208398_101117_pt1 | contig 11830 bp, 8 predicted proteins | sample LakWasMe79_HOW10_2_FD_183905 | JGI IMG/M metagenome (GOLD analysis project Ga0208398, IMG submission 183905) | Freshwater sediment methanotrophic microbial communities from Lake Washington under simulated oxygen tension - Sediment Metagenome... | ecosystem: Environmental > Aquatic > Freshwater >... | reverse complement strand
GGTGCGCGGCGGCCTGGTCGACGCCATCCCCGGCCTGACGGTGGAGCAGGTGCGGGTGCTGGTGGGCGACGTGGGGGGCGGCTTCGGCATGAAGACCGGCATCTACCCCGAGGACATCGCCGTCGGCTACGCCGCCTGGACGCTGAAGCGCCCGGTGAAGTGGCGCGCCGAGCGCATCGACGAGTTCCTGGGTGCGGTGCATGGCCGCGACGTCGTCAGCCGCGCCGAGCTGGCGCTCGACGCCGACGGCAAGGCGCTGGCGCTGCGGGTGCGCGGCTACGCCAATGTGGGCGCCTACGGCACGGCCACCGGCATCGCCATCCAGGTGCTGATCGGGCCCTGGGTGTCGACCAGCATCTACCACATCCCGCTGATCGACGAGCAGTTCACCGCGGTGCTGACCAACACCACGCCCACCGGCGCCTACCGCGGCGCCGGCCGGCCCGAGGCCATCTACCTGACCGAGCGGCTGATGGACGCGGCGGCGCGCAAGCTCAAGCTGGACCCGGCCGAGCTGCGCCGCCGCAACATGATCCGCCCGGACCAGATGCCCTACACCAACCCCATGGGCCAGGTGTACGACAGCGGTGCGTTCGAGCAGATCCTCGACCAGGGCCTGGCCCTGGCCGACTGGAACGGCTTTGCCGCACGGCGGGCGCAATCGCAGGCACGTGGCAAGCAGCGTGGCCGCGGTATCGCCACCTTCCTGGAGTGGACCGGCGGCAACGCGCTGCAGGAGACGGTGACGGTCAAGGTCACCGCCGACGGCTTCATCGAGCTGGGCTCGGCCACCCAGGCCATGGGCCAGGGCATCGCCACCAGCTACGCCCAGCTGGCGGTGGACGTGTTCGGCGTGCCCATCGACCGCATCCGCGTGATGCAGGGTGACACCGACCGCGCCAACGGCTTCGGCAGCGCGGGCTCCCGCTCGCTGTTCACCGGCGGCTCGGCGGTGAGCGTGGCCTCCAAGAAGACGGTGGACGACGCCAAGGCCCTGGCCGCCGAGGCGCTGGAAGCCCCGGCCGCCGACATCGAGTACCGCGAAGGCCGCTTCAACGTGGCCGGCACCGACCTGGGCATCGGCCTGTTCGAGCTGGCGGCGCGCCAGACCGGCGGCCTGATCACCGCCACCGACAGCGCCACGGCCGGCGGCCCGACCTGGCCCAACGGCTGCCATGTCTGCGAGGTCGAACTCGACCCCGCCACCGGCGAGGTGGTGGTGGTGGCCTACGCCTCGGTCAACGACATCGGCCGGGTGGTCAGCCCCACCATCGTCGAAGGCCAGATCGAAGGTGGCGCGGTGCAGGGCATCGGCCAGGCGCTGTGCGAACGCATGGCCTATGACCGCGAGACCGGCCAACTGCAGAGCGCCAGCTTCATGGACTACGCCATGCCGCACGCCGACGGCTTTCTGGGCTTCAAGACCAAGTTCGACACCCGCATCCCGTGCAAGACCAACCCGCTGGGCGTCAAGGGCGTGGGCGAGCTGGGCACCATCGGCGCCACGCCGGCGGTGGTCAACGCGGTGATCGACGCGCTGGACCATGCCGGCCTGGGCAATGCGGCCGAAGCCATCCAGATGCCGGTGACGGCGGAACGGGTGTGGCGGGCGCTGAACCTGAAGCAGTTCGATCCGTCGCCTTTCCGGCTGGCCTGAAGCCGGCGCGTCAAGCGGCCGCCGCGGAACCGGCTGTGCCGGGCCGCTGGCGGCGCCCCCTGGGGGACGGCACCGACGGCGCTTCCGAAGGGGTCAGGCCGCTCTCAGGCAGTCCACGATCTGCAGCCGGGCTGCCCGCCAGGCGGGGATGAAGCCACCGACCACGCCCATCACCAGCGCAAAGGCGAGCGACTGGCCGGCGATGGCCGGTGTCAGCACGAAGCGGAAGGCCAGTTCGGCAAAGGTCTGGAAGTTGGTGGTCGACACGTCCACCACCTGCATCGCGCTGGCCGCGGCCAGGCCGACCACGCCGCCCAGGCTGCTGAGCAGCAGCGACTCGACCAGGAAGGCGCCCAGCACCGCGCCGCGGCGGAAGCCCAACGCGCGCAGCGTGCCGATCTCGCCGGTGCGCTGCGCCACCGCGGCGAACATGGTGATCATCGCGCCCACCACCGCGCCGATCGAGAAGATCACCGCCAGGCTCAGGCCCAGGATGTTGATGAAGGTGGCCAGCGCCTCGCTCTGCTCGGCATAGAAGCGCACTTCGGGCTTGGCCTCCAGCGCCAGCCGCGGGTCGCCTTCGATGCGGGCGCGGGTGGCCTCGAACGCCCCGGCGTCGGCCAGCCGGAACACCACCACCGAGTACGCCCCGCGGCGGAAGGCCTGCAGCATCTGCTCGGCGTCGCCCCAGACCTCGCTGTCGAAGCCGCTGCGGCTGGCGTCGAAGCGGCCGACGACCAACCAATCGCGCCCCGCAAAACGCAGCGACGCGCCCAGCTCCACGCCGGCAAAACCCGCCGCTGTGGCCTGGCCGACCACGATCTCCGAGGTGCCGGGCCGGAACATGCGGCCTTCGACGAGGTGCACACCGGGGCGCAATTGCAGGCCCGCCGTGGCCGAGGTGCCGCGCACCGTCACGTTGCTGGGCTTGCCGTTGCTGCGCTTGGGCAGGCTGATCAGCACCACCGGCTCGGGGCTGACCAGCGGCCGGCCCAGCGTGTCGGTGGCGATGCCGGGCAGGCTGGCCAGGATGGCGGCCTGGCCGCGGTCGATGCCGCTGTTGATCTCGGCGCCGGCGCCCTGGCGCAGCACCATCACGTTGTCGGGCTGGCCGGTGGCCACCAGCGTGCTGCGGATGCCCTCGCTCATCATCAGCACGGTGGCGAAGACATAGACCACCAGCGCCATGCCACCGGCCGTCAGCGCCGTGGTGACGCGCCGCACCCACAGGTTGCGGGCGATGTAGTGCAGTGGAACCGTCCTCATCGCGGGTCGCCGGCTCGGGGCAAGCAACCGCCGCGGAACCGGCTTGGCCGGGCCGCTGGCGGTGCCCCCTTGAGGGGGAGCGCCGCAGGCGCTTCGGGGGTGGGCCTAGACATGGCGCAGCCCGGCCACGATGTCGATGCGGCTCATCTTCCAGGCCGGCCAGGCGGCGGCCACCGCGCCCACGCCCAGGGCCGCGGCCAGCTGCAGCGCCATGGTCAGGCCGGAAACCTGGAACACCGGGAACAGCGTGCCCACGGCGCTGCGGAACAGCGCCGCCAGTGGCAGCGTCAGCAGCAACCCGGCCACGCCGCCCAGCGCGGCGATCAGCAGGCTCTCGCCGAACAGCAGCCGCACCACGAAGCCGGGCGAGAAGCCCAGGGCCTTGAGCGTGGCGTACTCGGCCAGCCGCTCGCGCGCCGTCATGGTCATGGTATTGGCCATCACCGCCATGATGATCAGCACGATGATGAAGCTCACCGCTTGCACCGCCACCAGGATGGCCTCGCTCATCGAGACGAAGCTGAGCTGGAAGGCGGCCTCGGTCTCGGTCATCGTCTCGGCCAGCGAGTTGGCGAACAGCGCGTCCACGCGCCGGCCCACGGTGGCCGCGTTCTGGGGCTCGTCGATGCCCAGGATGTAGACGCCCACCGCATCGGCCCGGCCCTTGAAGCGCTGGCGGATGGCCTCGTTGATGTAGCCCCAGTGCACCAGCATCTGGCTCTCGTCGGTCCTGGCCTCGGCGCCGTCCCAGATGCCACGCAGGGTGAAGGTCCAGGTGCCGGGGTAGATGGTGCCGCGCAGCGGGATGGCGTCGCCCAGCTTCCAGCCGAACTTGTCGGCCAGCTTGCGGCCGACCACCGCGCCCTGCCGGTCGCGGAAGAAGGCCAGTTTCTGCTCGTCCGGCAGCCGGTACTCGGGGTACAGCGGCAGGTAGGTGGCGGGGTCGACCGCGAACTGGGGGAAGAAGTTGCGCTCGGTGATGTAGACGCCGCCGAACCAGTTGGCCCAGCTGACCTGGCGCACGCCCTCCACCGCGCGCAGGCGCTGGGCGTAGTTCAGCGGCAGCGGGAAGGTCAGCGAGATGTTGCTGCGCGTGACCAGCCGGGTGCTGGAACTGCCCTCCACGCCGGCGTACCAGGCGTCGACGATGGTGCGCAGCAGGCCGAAGGCGCAGATCGCCACCACCAGGCCCACCATCGTCAGCGTGGTGCGCAGCTTGTGGCGGAAGGCGTTCTTGAGCAGCAGCTTCAGCAAGAACATGGGGTCAATGCGCTGCGGGCGCCGCGTCGACGAGCACACCCTTTTCCAGATGCACCAAACGCCCGGCGCGGGCCGCCGCCTTGGGGTCGTGGGTGACCATCACGATGGTCTTGCCCAGCGCGTGCACCAGCTGGTCGAGCAGGCCCAGCACCTCTTCGCCGGTGGCGCGGTCGAGGTCGCCGGTGGGCTCGTCGGCCACGATCAGCTGTGGGTCGGTGACCAGCGCGCGGGCAATCGCCACCCGCTGCTGCTGGCCGCCGGACAGTTCACCCGGGTAGTGGTCGGCGCGGTCGCTCAGCCCCACCAGGCCCAGCACCGCCGCCACCCGCGCCTGCCGCTCCCGCGCGGACAGGCCGGTCAGCAGCAGCGGCAGCTCCACATTGTCGAAGGCCGACAGCACCGGCAGCAGGTTGTAGAACTGGAAGATGAAACCGACGTTGGTGGCGCGCCAGTCGGCCAGCTGGCCTTCGGACAGGCCGGCGATGTCGACACCGCCGATCTCGATAGTGCCGCTGCTGGGCTTGTCGATGCCGGCGATCAGGTTCAGCAGCGTGCTCTTGCCCGAGCCGCTGGGGCCCATCAGCGCGACAAACTCGCCGGCCATCACGTCGAAGTCGATGTCCAGCAGCACCGGGATGGCCTGGCCGCCGCGCACATAGCCCTTGCTCAGGTGGCTGATGCGGATCAGCGGCGTGGGTGGGGCCGGCGCCGTCATTTGGCCGCCACCACCACCAGGCCGCCGGCCTTCAGCGCGGCGGGTGGGTCCAGCACCACACGCTCGCCCGGCTTCAGCGGGCCGCCGTTCACCTCTCGCAGGTCACCGAGCTGGCGGCCGGCGGTGACGGGCACGGCCTGCACCGCCTCGCCCACCAGACGGAAGACGACCGTGCGACCGTCACGCTCGGTGAGCGCCCTGGGGTTGACGGCGACCACCGGCTTCTGGTCGGCCGCGGTGGCCGGCCGCGACAGGAAGCTGACCTTGGCGCTCATCTCCGGCAGGATGCGTGCGTCGAGCCGCTCGAAACGGATCTTGGTCATCACCGTGGCCTTGGCCCGGTCCACCGTGGGCACGATGCGGGAGACAAAACCACGGAAGCGCGCCTCGGGCAAGGCGTCCAGCGTGATCTCCACCGGTTGCTCGGGCTGGATGCGCGCCACATTGCTCTCGGAGACGTCGGCCTCGACCTCCAGCGTGCCCATGTCGGCCATCGTCACCACCGCGCCCGAGGTGCCGCTGGCGCTGGAGAACGGCGTGATCATGTCGCCGACGTTGGCGTTCTTGACCAGCACCACGCCGTCGAAGGGCGCGCGGATCTCGGTGTTGGCCTGGTTCACCTGCTGCACCCGCACCTGGGCCTGGTTCTGGGCGACGGCGGCCTGGGCAGCGCCGATGGTGGCCTGCTGCGTGGCCAGCGCCGAGCGGGCCACGGCCAGCCGGCGTTCGGCGCTGTCCACCGCCTGCGGCGAGACGAAGCCCTGGGCGCGCAGGTCCTGCTGGCGGCGCAGTTCGACCTCGGCATTGGCCAGCTCGGCGCGGCCCTGGCCCAGCGCGGCCTCGGCCTGCACCTTGGCCGCCTGGGCCTGCAGCACACCGGCCTGGGTGGCCGAGATGGCGGCGGCCACGTCGCTGGCGTCCAGCCGGCCGATCAGCTCACCCTGCTTGACGACGCTGCCCTCGCGCACGCGCAGCTCCACCAGCCGGCCGGTGCCCTTGCTGGCCACCGCGGCACGGCGCTGGGCGACCACATAGCCGGAAGCGGTGAGTTCGGTGTACTGCTGCGACGGGTACGCGGCCAGCACCGACGTGACCTGCACGGTGGTCTTGCGTGGCATCAGCCCCAGCGCGGCGCCGCCGGCCAGCAGCAGTGCGCCCAGCAGCCAGGGCCAGCGGCGGCGCCGGCGCTTGAGCGGTACGGCACCGCGGTCGATGCGCAGCTGCGCCAGGCCAGCGGTGGGCGTGGCGGCCGGTGGTGGCTCGGGCAAACGGTCGGAGGATGGGGTGGGCGCGTCGGCCATGGTGGTTCGGCGGCGGGTGCGGCGAGCGGAAAGCGCCGAGCATGCCATGCGGCCGCGGCGGCGGCCCGCAGCCGGTGTCAGGGCCGGCCGGTAACGGTGCCGCCGCCGCTGCCGGCGTCGGCCCGCCAGACCACCTTGCGCGCAAAGCGGCCCCAGGGCGCACCGCTGTGCAGCGCGGCGACAAAGCCGGCGCGGTCGCTGATCCAGGTGCCGCCCAGGGCGGTGACACCGCGCTGGAACAGCGGCTCGGGCAGGCAGCCCGCGCCGGGGCCGATCATCACCACCGCGCGGGCCTGGCGGCAATGCGCCAGCAGGGCATCCAGGGTGTCGTTGAGCAGCACGGTGCTGGTCATCAGCACCTTGTCGCAGTGGCGCAGCGCCGCGGGGTCCAGTGTGACCTCGAAGCCGGGGTGGCTGCCCGCCAGGTCGGCGCGCAGTTCCAGCACCGTCAAGCGGGCGCCGCGCTCGGTCACCGGCTTCACCAGCGGCGGGAAGAAGCCGACCATGCCGATGTGCTCGCCGGGCTGCGGGTCCAGGCCGCCGATGGAGTCGGGCGCATCGGGCGGCACCCGGCCGTCGCGGTCGGCCAGGTGGCGGCTCAGGGCGTTGACCGCGGCAAAGCCCAGCGTGCGCTCGGCGCCCTGGCCGTCACGCCAGCGCCGCGCCAGGGCCAGCGCATCCTGGCCGACCAGGCGCTGGCCCTGGCCACCGGCCAGTTGCGCCAGGGTGTTGTCCAGCAGCACGTAGCTCAGGCCGATGGCGCCGCTGTCCAGTTCGACGGCGCCGAACTCACCGTCCTTGGTGCCGGTCCAGGGCACGGGCGGCAGGTGCACCGCGGCGATGCGCGGGCGGCTGTCGCCGAGGCGGTTTTCGATCAGCGTGAGGAGGTCGTCGGCGATGGCCATGGGGCCGATCATGCCCAATCCGGCGGGCTGCCGGCTTGCGGACGGTCAGGCCCGGCGCCGGCCGGATCTTGAAAGCCGGCGCCTGGCCCCAAAATCCTGCCCGCACGCCGCCATTTCCCGGCCGGCATCCGGCATCACCCCGACACGAACCCAGAGCCCGACATGACCAAGCAAACCCACGCCTTCCAGGCCGAAGTCAAGCAGATCCTGCACCTCGTCACCCACTCGCTGTACAGCAACAAGGAGATCTTCCTGCGCGAACTGGTGTCCAACGCCAGCGACGCCTGCGACAAGCTGCGCTTCGAGGCGCTGGACAACAACGCGCTGTACGAGGACCAGCCGAACCTGGAAGTGCGGGTGCTGTTTGATGCCGAGGCCAAGACCATCACCATCCGCGACAACGGCATCGGCATGAGCGCCGACGAGGCGGCATCGCACCTGGGCACCATCGCCAAGAGCGGCACGCGCGAGTTCATGGCCAAGCTGGAAGGCGACCAGAAGAAGGACGCCAACCTGATCGGCCAGTTCGGCGTGGGCTTCTACTCGGGCTTCATCGTGGCCGACCGCATCACCGTGGAGACCCGCCGTGCCGGCGCCGCGGCCGACCAGGGCGTGCGCTGGTCCAGCGAGGGCACCGGCGAGTACGAGCTGGAAACCATCGAGCGTGCTGCCCGCGGCACCGACGTGATCCTGCACCTGCGCGACGAGGAGAGTGAATTCCTGTCGACCTGGAAGCTCAAGTCCATCGTCAGCAAGTACAGCGACCACATCTCGCTGCCCATCCTGATGCAGAAGGAGGAATGGGACGCCGAGGCCTCCAAGCAAGTCAAGAAGGACGAGTGGGAGACGGTGAACAAGGCCGCCGCGCTGTGGGCGCGCAGCAAGAGCGACATCACCGACAGCGAGTACCAGGACTTCTACAAGCAGATCAGCTACGACCAGGATCCGCCGCTGGCCTACACCCACAACCGGGTGGAGGGCCGCAGCGAGTACACCCAGCTGCTGTACGTGCCGGCCAAGGCGCCGATGGACATGTGGAACCGTGACAAGCGTGGTGGCGTCAAGCTCTACGTCAAGCGGGTGTTCATCATGGACGACGCCGAGGCGCTGATGCCGGTGTACCTGCGGTTTGTGAAGGGCGTGATCGACTCGGCCGACCTGCCGCTGAACGTTAGCCGTGAGCTGCTGCAGGAAAGCCGCGACGTCAAGGCCATCCGCGAGGGCAGCACCAAGCGTGTGCTGGGCATGCTGGAAAGCCTGGCCGACAGCGACTCGGCCGACGACAAGGCCAAGTACCTGGCGTTCTGGGCCGAGTTCGGCGCGGTGCTGAAGGAAGGCATCGGCGAGGACTTCGCCAACCGCGAGCGTCTGGCCAAGCTGTTCCGCTTTGCGTCCACGCATGCGGACGAAGGGGTGTCGCTGGCCGACTACGTGGCGCGCATGAAGGAAGGCCAGGACGCCATCTACGTCATCACCGCCGACAGCCTGGCCGCGGCCAAGGCCAGCCCGCAGCTGGAGATCTTCCGCAAGAAGGGCATCGAGGTGCTGCTGCTGACCGACCGCGTGGACGAGTGGATGCTCAGCCACCTCTACGAGTTCGAGGGCCATGCGCTGCAGAGCGTGGCCAAGGGCGCAGTGGACCTGGGCAAGCTGCAGGACGAGGCCGAGAAGAAGCAGGCCGAAGAAGCGGCCGAGGCCTTCAAGCCGACGCTGGACAAGCTGAAGGCTGCGCTGGCCGACCGCGCCAAGGACGTGCGTGTCACCAGCCGCCTGGTCGACTCACCCGCCTGCCTGGTGGTGGAGGAGGGCGACATGAGTGGCCACCTGGCGCGCATGTTGAAGCAGGCCGGCCAGTCGGCGCCCAAGTCCCAGCCCGTCCTGGAAGTCAACGCCGAGCATGCGCTGGTCAAGCGCCTGGCCGGTGACGACGCACGCTTCGACGACCTGGCCCACATCCTGTTCGACCAGGCCCTGCTGGCCGAGGGTGGGCAGCTGGACGACCCGGCGGCTTATGTGGCGCGGGTCACCAAGCTGCTGAGCGCCTGAGGCGCCCGAGGCGGGTCAGGCGGCCGCAGGCCGCCGGCGGCGGCGCAGCGACAGCGCCACCAGGCCGGCGGCCAGCAGCACCGGCACCGGCAGCTCGGGCACCGGCGTCAGCAGCACGGCCTGGCGCACGCCGTTGAAGATGCCGTCCCCGGCGATCTGGCCGCGGTCGTTGATCGCGTAGACGCCGGTGATGGCCCAGCCGGCAGCCCGGGCCGGGTCGAGCAGCTGGTTGAGGTCAAAGGTCTGGTCGCCCTCGCGCAGGAAGACTTGGTTGTCGAATTCGGATTCATCGAAGGCGAGGCCGACGATCTGGCCACGGTTGTTGATGTCGGTCGCCAACGTGAACTGTCGGCCGGCAAAGCTGCCCAGGTCGTGCAGCACGCCGCCGTCGTACATGAAGGCGTGGGCGAGCGTGACGTTGGGGTCGGCGCTGGCCAGCGCCGAATAGCCGACAACCTGGCCGGCATCGTTGATCGCGCGTGCCTGTGACAGGCTGCCGCCGAAGCTGCCGAGTTCGGTGATCTGCCCGTTGCTGAAGATCGCGCCGCGGGTTTCGCTGCCGTCCGACAGGGTGATGGTGCCGGCCACCACGCCCAGCGCATTGATCGCCATACCGGTACTGCGGCCACCGGCCGGCGCGCCCAGGTCGGCCATCACGCCCTGGCTGTAGAGGAAGGCGTGGGTCAGACCGCTGCCGGCGATGCGCGAGGTGCCGGCGATCTGGCCCGATTCGTTGATGGCCCTGGCTTGCGCCCGTGCGCCGCCCAGGGTGCCGAGGTCCTGGGCCTGACCACCGTCCAGCAGCAGGGCGCGCTGGTAGATCACGCTGCCGAAGGTCGGGTCCAGCGTGTACGAGAAGGCGGCCATCTGTCCGGCACTGTTCACATCGGAGGCCCAGACGCCGAGGCCGTCGTGGCTGGCCAGCGGTGTTGTCACGCCCTGCCGGTACACGAACGGCGTCTGCTGCGAGAACAGCCCGGTGACCGGATCGAGTGTGTAGGCGCGGCCCACCACCTGGCCGTCTTCGCTGAGGCCCGACGCAAAGGCCCCGTCCAGCCCGAGGTTGCCCAGGCCGGTGGCCGTGTAGCGGGGCGGCTGCGCCAGCGCTGGTGCGGCGGCCAGCAGGCCAGTGACGAGGATGGCGGCGGTTCTGGACATCGGCGACTCCCTGGTCGGGTGGGTGCCCCGCGGGGCGGCCACCACAGTCTGTAACAGTTCGCGGCGCGGGCACTCCGTCAACTTGAGGATGGATCGCCCGGGTCAGTCCCCCCAGGCCAGGTCCATCGGCGCCTCGGCCATCGCCTCGATCTGCTCGCGCAACTGGGTGGTCTGCTGGCCCCAGTAGCCTGGTGTGCCGAACCACGGGAAGGCGGCCGGGAAGGCCGGGTCGGTCCAGCGTTCGGCCAGCCAGGCGCTGTGGTGCACCATGCGCAATGTGCGCAGCGGCTCGATCAGCGCCAGCTCGCGCGCATCAAAATCGCGGATCTGCCGATAGCCCTGCAGCACCAAGGTCATCTGGCCACACATCGCCTCGGGGCTGCCCGACAGCAGCATCCACAGGTCCTGGATGGCCGGGCCGGTGACGGCATCGTCCAGGTCGACGATGTGTGGGCCGCCGGTGGCGCCCCCTTCGTCCGGATCGCGCCACAGGATGTTGCCGGGGTGGCAGTCGCCGTGCAGCCGCAGCGCCCGTGCCGGCACCGCGGCCAGCGCCTGGTCGACCGCCGCCAGGGCCTGGACGCAGCTGCTGTGCCAGGCGCCGGCCTGCGCCGGTGGGATCAGGTCCAGCGCCAGCAACCGCGCCATCGCGGCGTGGCCGAAGGTGGTGGCATCCAGGCGGCGGCGGTGCAGGAAGGGCCGCTGCTCGCCCACCGCATGCAGCCGGGCGATGAAACGGCCCAGCCAGCGCAGGGTGTCCGGCTGGTCCAGTTCCGGGCCATGGCCGGACCGGCGTGGGTAGGCGGCCACGCGGAAGGGCTGGCCCTCGATGGTGATCGTGGCCAGCGTGCGGCCATCGGCCTCACCGGGCAGCGGCAGCGGCGCCACCACCGGCACCTCGGCGGCGGCCAGCTCGGCGGCAAAGGCATGCTCCTCGATGATCTGGGCCTCGGTCCAGCGCCCGGGGCGGTAGAACTTGGCCACCACCGCGCCACCGTCCTCCAGCATCACCTGGAAGACGCGGTTCTCGTAGCTGTTGAGCTGCAGCAGCCGGCCGTCACCACGCAAACCGCAATGGTCCAGCGCGTCCAGCACGGCCTGGGGCGTGAGCTGCTCGAAGGGATGGGCCGCGGGTGTCATCGGCAGCCGGCCGGCGACGGGTGGCCGAGGGCCTGCCGCGTGGGGCCGGCGTCAGTGCTGAAGGGGGGAGGGCGGCGGGAACTCATCCCCCAGCGTAGCAGGCCGGTCGTCCGCCGCCAGCCCGTCGCCCGGTTGGCGCAGGTCGCCGAAGCCGGTCTCGAAGCTGCGGTCATGCGAGAAGAACGAGTCCGAGAAGGCCATCGAGTCCTGCCACAGCGTGGTGCGTTCGCGCCGGCGCGAGGCGGTGGCGCCGCCGCCGTTGTGGTTGCCCGGCATCGCGCCGGCGCCACTGCCCTGGGCCGGCTGCGGCCCACGCGAGGCACTGGCGCTGTGCGGCACCAGCAGCTGCAGCTCCGGGATGGACGGCAGGTGGTCGGCCGGG
>Ga0208398_101116_pt1 | contig 11836 bp, 11 predicted proteins | sample LakWasMe79_HOW10_2_FD_183905 | JGI IMG/M metagenome (GOLD analysis project Ga0208398, IMG submission 183905) | Freshwater sediment methanotrophic microbial communities from Lake Washington under simulated oxygen tension - Sediment Metagenome... | ecosystem: Environmental > Aquatic > Freshwater >... | reverse complement strand
CCCGCCCATGCTAACCCGTGAAATTGCCCCCGCGCTGGCCCTAAGGCAGGGTGGCTCGGGAATTGCTTGCTACCATGTCAGCCAGGCGCTTCATTCGGCCCTGGCCCGATTTTCGAGAACCACCGAGACACCTATGTCCATCCACGCAGCACTCAACCACGTTACCCACTACACCTATGACCGCCTCGTGGCGCTAGGCCCCCAGGTGGTGCGCCTGCGCCCTGCCCCCCATTGCCGCAGCAAGATCATTTCGTATTCGCTGAAAGTGGAGCCGGCCGAGGGCCACTTCATGAACTGGCAGCAGGACCCGTTTGCCAACTACCAGGCCCGACTGGTGTTCCCCAACAAGACGCGCGAGTTCAAGGTCACGGTGGATCTGGTCGTCGAGATGGCGGTCTACAACCCGTTTGACTTCTTCCTGGAGCCCGAGGCCGAGGAATTTCCGTTCAAATACGCCCCCCAGTTGCAGGAAGAGCTGCTGCCCTACCTGATGGCGGATGAGCGCACCGCGCTGATGAACGACTACCTGGCCAGAATCGACTACACCAAACGCCGCACGGTGATTTTTCTGGTCGATCTGAACACCATGGTGCACAACTCCGTCAAGTACACCATCCGCATGGAGCCCGGTGTGCAGACGCCGGATGAAACGCTGCAGCTGGAATCGGGTTCGTGCCGCGATTCCGCGTGGCTGATGGTGCAGCTGCTGCGCCACTGCGGACTGGCGGCGCGCTTTGTGTCGGGCTACCTGATCCAGTTGAAGTCCGACGTCAAGGCGCTGGACGGCCCCAGCGGTACCGAGGTCGATTTCACCGACCTGCACGCCTGGTGCGAGGTCTATCTGCCGGGCGCCGGCTGGATCGGCCTGGACGCCACCTCGGGCCTGCTGGCCGGTGAAGGCCATATCCCGCTGGCCTGCACGCCCCAGCCCTCGGGCGCGGCGCCGATTGAAGGCGGCGTGGACGAGAGCGAGGTGGAATTCAGCCACCACATGCAGGTCACCCGCATTTACGAGTCCCCCCGCGTGACCCTGCCCTACACCGACGAACAGTGGGCCGAGGTGATGGCGCTGGGCGCCGACGTCGACAAGGAATTGATGGCTGGCGACGTGCGCCTGACTATGGGCGGCGAGCCCACCTTTGTTGCGGTCAGCGACCGCGACGCCGCCGAATGGAACACCGACGCCCTGGGCCCCACCAAACGCGGCTTTGCCACCGCTCTGGTGCACAAGCTGCGCGCCGAATACGGCCAGGGCGGCTTCCTGCACTTTGGCCAGGGCAAGTGGTACCCCGGCGAGCAACTTCCCCGCTGGGCGCTCAACATCTACTGGCGCGCCGACAAGCAACCGGTGTGGGCCGACCCCGCGCTGTTCACCGATGAGCGCGACCCCACCCACTACACCAGCGAAGACGCCCAGCGCTTCACCAGGGCACTGAGCAAACGCCTGGGCCTGACGGACCAGTACATCCTGCCCGCGTATGAAGACTCGTGGTACTACCTGTGGCGCGAACGCCGCCTGCCGGTCAACGTGGACCCGTTCAACTCCAAGCTGGACGACGAGATGGAACGCGCCCGCCTGCGCCGTGTGTTCGAGCAAAAGCTGGACACTGCCGTCGGCTATGTGCTGCCGGTCAAGGCCGTCGAGAAGCCCGGACTGTCCGCCCCCAAATGGACCACCGGCCCCTGGTTCCTGCGTGACGAGCGCATGTACCTGATGCCCGGCGATTCGCCCATGGGCCTGCGCCTGCCACTGGACTCATTGCCCTGGGTCAGCAAGGCCGATTTCCCGTATCTGGTAGAGACCGACCCCAGCGCACCACGCGGCGCCTTGCCCACACATGGCACTCTGGCCGAGCGTTACGCCAGCGGGCCCGGTGCGGCTGGGAGCACGGCAGGCGCTGGCATCCCCACCGCGCGCGCCGATGTGCCCTACCTGAGCAGCGCAACCACGCCACAGGAAGCCGCGCGCAAATTCCAGAATGCCTTGAACGGAAAAGCCGACACGGCGACAACAGCAGTGCCCGCCTACACCGGCACCAGCACCACGCTGGCCGACATGGCCGCGCGCCGCGCGTCGCAAGCCGAACCACAGGACTTTGCCCGCGTGCCCGCGCGCGGTGAGTCCGCGCACTGGGTGACCCGCACCGCGCTGTGCGTCGAGGTGCGCGACCCGCGCCGCGCCAGCGGCCCCAAGGCCGAGGCCGTCGGCACCAAGTCGGGCGTGTTGTACATCTTCATGCCGCCTTTGGAAAAGCTGGAAGACTACCTGGACCTGCTGGCCGCCATCGAAGCTACCGCCAAAGAACAGAGCATGAAGCTGGTGCTGGAAGGCTACCCACCCCCGCGCGACCCACGCCTCAAGCTCTTGCAGGTCACGCCCGATCCTGGTGTCATCGAGGTCAACATCCACCCGGTCAACAACTGGAAGGAACTGGTCGCCAACACCGAGTTTTTGTACAACGCCGCGTTCGAGTCGCGCCTGTCGGCCGAGAAGTTCATGACCGATGGCCGCCACACCGGCACCGGTGGTGGCAACCACTTTGTGATGGGCGGCGCAACACCCGCCGACAGTCCCTTCCTGCGCAAGCCCGAGTTGCTGGCCAGCCTGCTGCTGTACTGGCACAACCATCCCAGCTTGAGCTATCTGTTCAGCGGCATGTTCGTCGGCCCCACCAGCCAGGCGCCGCGCGTGGACGAGGCGCGCAACGACCAGTTGTACGAGCTGGAAATTGCCATCGAGCAGATCTATGCCAACCGCGAGTTGTATGGCCAGAGCATGCCGCCGTGGATCGTGGACCGCACGCTGCGCAACATCCTGATCGACGCCACCGGCAACACCCACCGCAGCGAGTTTTCCATCGACAAGATGTACTCGCCCGACTCGGCCACCGGTCGCCTGGGGCTGCTGGAGCTGCGCGCCTTCGAGATGCCGCCGCATCCGCGCATGAGCATCGTGCAGCAGCTGCTGCTGCGCGCATTGGTCGCCCGCTTCTGGAAGGCACCGTACAAGGCGCCGGTGACCCGCTGGGGCACGGAATTGCACGACCGCTTCATGCTGCCCACCTTTATCAAGATGGACTTTGACGGTGTGGTGGAAGACATGCGGTTGGCCGGCTATCCGTTTGACCCGAGCTGGTTTGCACCGCACGTGGAGTTCCGCTTCCCGCTGGTGGGCGCCGTGCAATCGGCCGGCATCGATTTGACGCTGCGCTGCGCGCTGGAGCCCTGGCACGTGATGGGCGAAGAAGGCGCCCCGGGCGGCACCGCCCGCTATGTGGACTCGTCGTTGGAGCGCATGGAAGTACACGTGAAGGGCCTGAACGAGAGCCGCTACGTCATCACCTGCAACGGCCAGGCCCTGCCCATGCAAAGCACGGGCACGGTCGGCGAATATGTGGCCGGCGTGCGCTTCAAGGCCTGGAACCCACCGAGCAGCCTGCACCCCACGATCGGCGTGCACGCACCGCTGACCTTTGACATCGTGGACACCTGGATGAAGCGCTCATTGGGCGGCTGCCAGTACCACGTCGCCCACCCGGGCGGCCTGAGCTACGAGAGCTTCCCGGTCAATTCATTCGAGGCCGAAAGCCGGCGCCTGACCCGCTTCACCGCGGCCGGGCACACGCCAGGTGTGATGCATGTACCACCGGCGACTATCAATGTGGCGGCTAGCAAGGAGTTTCCGTTTACGCGGGATTTGCGGCGAAACACGTGAGGGTCAATGGTGCCTGTTTGGTCGTCTGCAGCGGGGTTTGGGCCATTGGCCCCCGCCGATTTGCTGGCCAGCAGGACAGATGAGGCGGGGGCCAATGGCCCAAACCCTGGGGTAGTAGTGTGTAAAGTGAAGCCCCGAAATTCAGGGTGCAGCGCGAGTCAGGTGTGGGGCGGAAGCCGACGTTCATGCAGGAGGTTCACTGGGCTATAGTCGTCACGCCGACTTTGGGTCAATATGAAATTTGCTATCCACCTGATCACACTTTTACTCGTTGGAGTCGTCTTGTCACAATCCGCTAACGCACAACCGGGAGGATCTCGGGAAGATTTAGAAGGGATGTTCGCGAACATCTCGCAGAAAACAAAATGGGACATGTCCAAGGACATGCTTTGGGGTTATTTCTTTACCAATTCGTCGCGCGCGAAACTCGACCTCGCAGCGAAGGATCTCTCGAGGGTCGGCTATCGCATCGTAGATGTGTACTTATCCAAGAAAGACGATCCCTCCGCTCCAGATCTTTGGTGGCTCCATGTCGAGCGAATTGAAATGCATTCTGTCGATAGCCTGCTAGAGCGGAATGCGGAGCTCGCAGTGTTTGCGAAAACTCATTACTTAGGTTCATACGATGGTATGGATGTTGGCCCTGTCAGTGGCGCAAAGAAGTGAGCCTACTTCTTCGCCTATCTGCGCAATCGGGTAGGTAACGGTTTCACCCCCCCCCGCGCCACCCACCGTGCGGGTACGCAGAGGGTGGTTTATGCAAGCCCGAATGACTGCAATCCGGGAATCTGTATGACTGCTTTGCGTCTTTTCCCGAAGTCAAAGCAACTGTTTTTTTTGCCTCGCAAAGTCCCTCCTACCAAGCTCGCACAGATCGTCGCGCGATAGCAGGAAAGAAGCTCAATGCAAACGGCGCAAACGCTTGTGGGGACAGACAAGTGCCTGGCACCACACCGCAGCCTATGCCCGCAGGCGCCCCGCGGCAACGTGGCCTGCCGTGCCACCGGCGATAACAATATGGTCGATTTGCACCCAAAGTACATCACGCGGAATGAGCCCGTAAGCAATCCACCGCAACCATTTGCAGACCGAACTTGCGCTTGACGCAATCCGCGCAAACCACGGCTTCAGGCGGAAAACGACCATAGGCCCATAGTGGTGCAGGTAGCCGCCCAATAGCAGCAACAGCAAATCAGCCCCCAGAAAATCGAGAATGAGTAGCAGGGCCCGCAGTTCCGGGTTCCCCACCACGATGAGTAGCGCAACGATGGTGGCCGCAAGAGACTTTGTTTTCCAGTTGAGCTTTGGCATAGGGCAATCAATTGGGTGAAAGCGCAGGGTCCTCAACCGAACCAGTGGACAACACACGCAAGTCACTGTTAAACACCACGGTGAATATTTTTGCGTCGGAGGGGTTGGGGCCGTCCATGTAGCGCCAGTCGTAGTGCCAGACCTTCTTCAACTCAAACGGCGTGATCTTCATGGGCTTGCCCAGCATCTTGCGCACCGTTTCCATGGGCATGCCGGGTACTATCTTGGCGAAAACATGGGGCGCCAATACCTGGCGCAGCGAACTCATTTTTCCATCCGGCCCTATGGTGATCATGTAGTTCTTGGCGCCGGCCGGTTGGCGGTTGTACTCAAAAATGCGGGCGCCGTTTTCGCCGTCCCACACCTTTTCGGGCTCGCCAAATTTCATCTTGACATCGCCTTCGCTGGCTACGCCTTCTTCCAGTTCGGCAATGCGCTGACTGTCGCAGGCGGTTGTGAACAAGGCAGCGACAGCCACTGTCAAGCAGAGGCCCAGTTGGCCGATGGACGGAAGAAAGCGGCGCAGCAAAGACTTCATGACAAACACCTCTCAAAGAAGACAATGACTGGCAATAGGGGGCGACTGCTCCCGAAACATGGGGCCGAGTATGGCATTTACACGGTGCGATACTTGACAGACCCCGGCGGGCACCCGCTCACCCGGTATTTTCCGTCGTCTGGCTTGGGAATGTCAGGATAGGCGCTCGGCTGCATGACGTTGGGTACCAGGAATATGAACAACCACGATCAACGCCCACCGCTCGGCGTGGCACACATCGTTCTGGAGACAGACCGCATGGACGAGTCTGCTCACTTCATGCGGACCATTGGCATGCGTCCGATATTTCAGGGTCCAGAGGTCTGCGTTTTCGAACTGCGCGGCGGGACGCATCTGATCCTGATGCTGAAAAGCCAAATCGCGGTGGGTGATGCACCATTTGACCTCATGGTTGACGACCTGCATGCAACGCACCAGCGATTGGCGTCTCTGGGGCTTTCACCATCACCGCTTGAAGCCCGGCCAGCGATTGGTCATGAAGTGTTCACTGTCCGCGAGCCAGCCGGGCACAGGATCACGTTCTTCTCAAGCCACGTTTCAGGTAATCCGGTATAAGACGGTTTTTTGGGCCGCTCTATGAATACACCGCGCGAGTTGCTGAAGGCTGAAGCGATTGAAACCATGGAAGGAAAGTGGAAAACCCATGACCTGAACGACAACGCCGTCCGGTCCGCCAAGTTTCTGGGTGCTGCCACTGGCCTCGTGAATCTGGGGTTTGAATTGATGACAGTGATGCCTGGCCGCGAAGCCAGCGAATACCACCGGCATCTGTATGAGGAAGAGTGCTACTACATCCTGGATGGCAGCGGCGAGGTGGAAATCGATGGTGTCTCCCACGCCGTGCGCGCAGGAGACTTTCTGGGCTTTCCCGCCAACGGTGTAGCCCATGTGCTGCGCAACACCGGCGACGCGCCGCTGACCTTCCTGGCCGCGCGCCACATGCTGGTGCAGGATGTCTGTGACTATCCCAAAAAGGGTCTGCGGCTCTACATGAACGGCCCGCAAGAAGCCTTCGTCAAATTCAGCGATGTCATCGGGCTGAAGACTCCTTAGCCACCCCGCATGGCCGGTCGCGCCGTGATCGTTCGCCATTCACCGAGTCCAGTCCGTCATTCACCGAAAAGGGCGCGACAAAGCGGGGGCGACCCGATATCGTGGCAACATCTCAACTCCATCAGGACTCGACCATGCGTTTCCAACACCCCCATCCGCGCGAGCACTCGGCCCGTCACCACGACAACCCGCGCAGGCGTGTGCTGTGGGGAGCATCACTCGTGGCGCTGGGAACCGTGTTTCTCCTGGACCGCATGGCGGTGCTGGACCTCACGCAGTACCTGGGCTCGCAGACGCGCTGGTGGCACTTCTTGCCCCTGCTGATTGCGCTGGGCGGCGTCATCTCGGTGGTCAGCGCGCAGTCCGTGCGGCACGTCCTGAAGGGCCTGGGGGACGTCGCGCTGGGCGTTTGGATATTTGCCTGCCTGGAGCACCTGTGGGATTTGACTTTTTCCAATAGCTGGCCGATTGTGCTCATCGTGTTTGGTTTGCAGATGCTATTGCGTGGCTGGTTTGGCACAGACAACACTGCATCCAAAGAGGTGGCGCAATGAGCCCCCGTCGCGACACAACCCGCATGGTGCTGGGCGCCTTTGTGGTGTTGATTGGCGTGTTCGCCCTGGCCGACAACCTGTTGCAGATCAACACCCGCCAGGTGCTTCAATTCTGGCCCGTGGTGTTCATGCTCATCGGCGCCGTGAAGCTCAGCCAGACGCGCCGCGCCTCTGGCTATGTTGTCGGTGCCGCCTTCCTGTCGCTTGGCGTGCTGCTGACCCTGAACAATCTGGAGCTTATTTCATTTCGAATGCGTGACTGGTGGCCATTGCTGGTGATTGGTGCCGGCGTGGCCATGATCGCCAAGGAGCCGTTGCACCGGCGCATGGAAAATCTGCGGCAAAGCGACCACGCGTCCGGTGTGGAAGGGGCCGAACTCAGTGCAACGGCAGTGATGAGCGGCAACAACCTCAGCGTGGTTTCACAGGACTTTCACCAGGGCGAAGTGACAGCTGTGATGGGAGGCGTTGAGATCGATTTTCGCCAGGCGTCCATGCGGTCGGAAGCGACGCTGCGCGTCCTGGCGGTCATGGGCGGGATCGAGGTCAAGGTACCGCCAGATTGGCGCGTGGAGTGCCGCGCCACGGCGTTTCTGGGTGGAGTGGAAGACAAGACCGTGCCGCCTGCACAGGCCACCAAGCGCTTGGTGATTGAGGGCTTTGTGATGATGGGCGGCGTGGAGGTCAGGAATTGATGTTGCGTCAGCAACCATGACGCCGGTCACCTCCAGCGCGCGCCGGCTCCTGGCTTACCTGGGCCTGTGGTTGCTCGCCGGTCTGGCGCTTTCGGGTGCACTCGTCAACGCCGCGTGGGCAGCGTGGTTGCCAGCGCTCGCGTTAGTGCTCCCGATGGCGGTATGCCTGGGCTTTGTTGTCGCCTCAGCCTATTACGTGTGCCGTTCGGTGGTGCTGGCGCAGCGCAGCGGATTCCAGACCATGCTGGTATTTGGTGCCGCCTCGGCGTTGTCGGGTGGTCTGTGGGCACTGCTGTGCCTGGGCTGGAATGCGTTGGGAGCGAGCCTGCTCGCCCTGGCCGGCACAGAGCCCATGGCCCTGGAGCCGTCTGCAGGCGTTTCGCTGGTGGCCATACCCAGCGGCGCGTGGATCGTGCTCTTGCTGCTCGCTGGCGGGCTGTATCTGATCTCTTTGCTGATTCACGATATCTGGTTTGCCGCCGACCAGGTGCGTGCGGCCCAAGGGCGTGAAGCACAGTCGCTGCTACAAGTCCGCGATGCGCAGCTGCAGATGCTGCGCACGCAGATCAATCCGCACTTCCTGTTCAACAGCCTGAATTCCATCAGCGCGCTCACTTCCCAGAATGCAGCCGCCGCGCGCGCCATGACCCTGGAGCTGGCCGCCTTCTTTCGGCAAACATTGGCACTGGCCGGAAAAGAGCGCATCCCACTGGAGGACGAAGTCGCGTTGTGCGAACACTTTTTGGCAGTTGAGAAAATCCGCTTTGGTGACAAGCTACGGACCGACATGCGCGTGTCCGATGCGGCCAGTGCCGTGCTGATCCCACCCATGCTGTTGCAGCCCTGCATCGAGAATGCCATCAAGCATGGTGTGCAGCATGTGGCGGCAGGTGGCTGTGTGGCAGTGCACGCCTTTGTTCAGGGGCCGTGGCTGTATGTGACGATTGACAACCCGGTGGACCCCGATGCGCCACCCGGCACGGGCACGGGAACGGGCCTGGTCAACATCCGCAATCGTATGGCCACGCTGTATGGGGAACGTGCACGGATTGGCTGGACGCGCCACCCAAACAGCTTCTCGCTGGAGCTGGTGTTGCCCACAACGCTTGCTGGGCCATGACTCCTTTTTTTTACCGCCACCATGAGCACCACCACAGCGCCCTTGCGCATACTGATTGTTGACGACGAGCCCCTGGCGCGGGGCTTGATTCGGGAGTACCTGGCAAAGCACCCCGACCTGAACATCGTCGGTGAGTCTGAACACGGCTTGCAGGCAGTGCATGACATCACCGCGCTGGCCCCGGACCTTATCTTTCTGGACATTCAAATGCCCAAGCTCAGCGGCCTGGAAGTGCTGGAGCTCACGGGCCGCAGAACGGGTGTCATTTTCACCACGGCCGATGACCAGCACGCCCTGAAAGCGTTTGATCTGCATGCGGTGGACTACTTGCTCAAGCCATTTTCGCAACAACGCTTTGACGACGCCCTGGCCCGCGCGCGCCAGGCAGTGGCGCAGGTGCTGCCCGAGGTACAAAAACTGCTGGCGGATGCCAGCCAGCGTCCGGCCCGCATTCTGATTCGGGACCACAACCGGGTGCATGTGATCGCGGTGGAGAACGTCGAATACGTGCAGGCGCAAGACGACTACATCAGCATCCACAGCGCCGGGCGCGACTATCTGAAAACACAGTCTCTGGCAGAACTTATCACACAACTCGACCCTGCACGGTTTGTGCGCGTGCACCGCTCGTATCTGCTCAACCTGGATTTTCTGCAAGGCCTGGAGCGCGCCACGAAAGACAGCTATGTCGCCGTGCTGCGCAATGGCCAACACATACCCGTCAGCCGCTCAGGGTACGAACGATTGGGTGGCTTGATCGATGGCCGCTAAGGCGCAGAGGGTGAAGTCTGATGGGGCGTTGAGCGCTACAAAATACATAGCTGCTCATGCATATTCCACGAGGGCTAGCGGCCCGTTTTGCTTATAGCCTCTCTCCCCAGCTCTTCGCCCTAGCACCTCGCCCCCAAGGCGGGTGGTGTGGCGGGCGGGCGCAGTCGTTTCGTGCGCCACAAAAAATAAGCGGGCGGATGGCCAATGGACAATCCCGGATAATCCCCTCATGTCTGCGTCCATCACCTCGGCGGCATACGCCTTTGGCACCCAACTTGCTTGACTCCCCCGTCAATCCCAACCAACGGAATTTCCGAACATGTCTTTCCCCCACTCCACAGACAGCGAAACCCCAGCACAATCCAAAATCCATTTGATCGGTGGCGAGAAAGGCGGTGTGGGCAAGTCCATGGTGGCCCGCCTGCTGGCGCAGTATTTCATCGACCAGGACATTCCCTTTGTCGGCTTTGATACCGACCGTTCGCACGGCGCCTTGCTGCGCTTTTATGCCGACTACGCATCGCCGGTATTGATTGACCGCTACGAGGCGCTGGACCACATCGTGGAGGCCGCCGTGGAATTGCCCGGGGTACGCGTGCTGGTCGATCTGGCGGCGCAAACCCATGAGCCGCTGGTGCGCTGGATCGACGATTCGGGCGTGCTGAACATGGCCAGCGACACCGGCTTCACGCTGTACTACTGGCACGTCATGGACGCGGGCCGTGACTCGGTGGACCTGCTGACTCGGCTGCTGGACCGCTATGGTGACCAGCTGAACTACGTGCTGGTGCGCAACCAGTTGCGCGGCGACGACTTCGGCCTGCTGGAGCGCTCGGGCCAGCTGGAGCGTGCGCTGGACATGGGTGCCAAGGTCATCTCCATCAAACACCTGGCGGACGCCGTGATGCAAAAGATCGATGCCAGCAACAGCAGCTTCTGGGCCGCCAAAACCGCATCAACGGTCACCGGCTCCAGCCTGCGCCTGATGGAGCGCCAGCGCCTGGCGATGTGGCTGCAGCACGCCTACGAGGAATTGGCCAAGGCCGACGCGTAGGGCTGCGTGTGGTTGGCATCGGTGGATAGCGCATCAAAGCAATGGTGCGGTAACACCGTGCCGAGCGCCGGGTCCACCACCGCCCAGGCCCGCATCACCGGTGCGTGCGCCTGCACATTGCCAAAGATGGTTGCAAAGGCCACATCGGCCGCATCGCGCCCGGTGCCAAAGCGCACCAGCCCCATGGGAATGGCAGTGCCTGAGGGATCGAAGATGTACCAGCGGTCGCCCACATAGGCTTCGACATAGGCGTGGAAGTCGGGCGGGCCCAGGATGGGGTCCGCACCGTAGTCGGTGCCCGTTGTGAAACGGGCCGGAATGTTGACCGCGCGGCACAGCGCCACCATCAGGTGGGCAAAGTCTCGGCAGATACCTACCTGCCCGATCAGCGTGTCAACCGCCGACGTGTTGCTGGTGGAGCTGTTCGATGTGAACGTCACATGGCGATGGACCCAATCGCGAATGGCCTGCACCCGGCTGTAGCCCTGTGGCAGGTTCCCGAATTCATTGCTTGCCAATTTGAGTAGCCGGTCCGACTGGCAGTAGCGGCTGGGGTAGATGTAGCCCATCACCTCGGGTGGCAGGCAGCGCACCGGCACTTCGGCAATCTGGCCGGGATCTGCAAAGTGGTGGGTCAGGTCCACGGTGGCGGCGTAGGACACATTGAGCTCACCGGGCAAGGCCCGCAAGCGCATGTAGCGGTTGCCGCTGATGGGGTCGGTGTGGATTTGCGGTTCAATTGCCTGGCTGATCGACAGGTTCTCAAACACAATTCTCTGGCTCGCGGTTTGCGCGGCGTGGATGTTGAACACAAAGTCCGCCCCTTGCGGGTCAATCTGGTAGTTCAACGCAATCTGCAGTTCAATTCGTATCATGGTGCCGTCGAGTATGGGGCGCACACGGCACCCCGTCTGTGGTTCAGCCCACACTGGCGTGGATCATGTCGCGCACACGGGGGTAGATCTGCTGGTTCCAGCGCTTGCCGCTGAACACCCCGTAATGCC
>Ga0208398_101115_pt1 | contig 11845 bp, 6 predicted proteins | sample LakWasMe79_HOW10_2_FD_183905 | JGI IMG/M metagenome (GOLD analysis project Ga0208398, IMG submission 183905) | Freshwater sediment methanotrophic microbial communities from Lake Washington under simulated oxygen tension - Sediment Metagenome... | ecosystem: Environmental > Aquatic > Freshwater >... | reverse complement strand
TAGCCCAATCGCGCAGAATTGCATTCCGTGCCCATTTGGAGTGAACAATAACCTCATAAAAATGTTTTTTTTTCTCCCTCATAGCTGTCATACCAAAAATAACGATAAGGATTTTCGTGTCGTTCTCTGGGAGTCTCCATCTCTACAAAGTCTCATGACTTTATATTTTTTTTTAAATTCTTGAAAAACATAAGTGTCATAAAAATCTCCTGACTTTTTCCCGGAGTATCTTTAGAATTCAATCTTATTTCTGCTTCTAAAACGGATTTGGGCAATTAACTTAATAAAAAGTTGGCTTTGTATTTGTAAGATTTGTCAAATCCAAATAATGGGCTTAATTTAGTGCCAAATACACTGTAGTACAACAACTTATCTATCAGACAAGAACTACTGTCATAAATTGTAATCAAACCTCATAAATATAAGATGAAATATGATATTGACTCTGATTATCATTTCTGCTGTAATAATTAGTTTTCTAATTGTTTACCGACTAGTAACAGAAAAGAAAAAATATCAAGACACTGCTTACTTGTCTAACTTAAAACAAATTGCTGCGTTTTTCGATACAATACAAAGATTTGATGACTATATAACTTGGGTGCAGCGCGACCAAATAAAAATACGGTTTTCTGCTGTTGGACAATATTTTAAAAACAAATCTGTTTTTTACAAGAAAGAAGAAAATGTAAAAAGGTTTAATGATATTTTTCAAGACTTTGACAACTACATTGTAAGCTATAACAAAAACTACGTTCTATCTCAAAAAGAAAAACTAAACATATATTTTGATGATGTTGAAGGCAAAAAATTAGACGACCAGCAGCGGACTGCACTAATAACGGACGAATATTCAAACTTAATAATTGCAGGTGCGGGTTCGGGAAAAACCTTGACAATTCTTGGAAAAGTAAAATACTTGATTGAACAGAAAAATGTTGAGCCCGAAAACATACTTTTACTTTCATTTACCAAAAAAACCGTTGATGAATTAAATGAACGAATAAAAAACATCGGACTTGGCGCGCGCGCAGCTACTTTTCACAAATTGGGATACGACACTATAAAAAAACACCAGGCAGCTATACCTGCTCTAACAAATGAAAACACATTAAACAAAGTAGTCAAAGAGTATTTAGAAAAAGAAATTTTTAACGATGCCGAAGCATTAGAAGCATACATCGTGTACGTTGCGTGTTATATGAATATTCCGGAAGAACACGAAAGTTACGATTCTCTTGGCGAGAAATTAGACACCGAAAAAGGCATTGATTTTCAAACTTTAAAATCTAAATGTGACGCAGAATCATTAAACAAAGTGGCTAAAAAATCACTTGATACTATGCAGGGCGAAAAAGTAAAAAGTGTTGAAGAACTTACTATTGCAAATTTTTTGTATTTGAATGGTATTGAGTACGAATATGAAAAACCATATCCTTTTGGCAATACAATGTATCGCCCCGATTTTTATTTAAAAGACTACGACATTTATTTAGAACATTTTGGAGTTGACGAAAATAATGGAGCAAAATGGCTTACGCCTTTTAATGAAAAAAAATATATTGAGGAAATGGAGTTAAAAAGAGAAACTCACAAGACTAACAACACCAAACTTTTAGAAACATATTCCTATTACAATCGCAGCAATGTTTTGCTTGACAAACTAAAAGAAATGCTGCAAAACGAAAATGTACTTTTTAAGCCAAGAGATGTAAAAAGGATTTACACAAAAGTTACGGACAACGACAAGAATTTTGGAAAAGAAATTACAAAACTTATTCAGACTTTTATCAACCTTAGTAAATCAAGACAATTAAACTATGATTCAATCACATCATTGTTTTTAGACAGAAATAAAGCAAGAAATGAGTTTATGCTTGATAGACAAAAGATTTTCTTGAAATTTTCACTTCAAATTCTTAAAAAATACGACAATACGCTTAAAGAAATAAATGAAATTGATTTTAATGATATGATAAATCAGGCAGCTGATCTCATAAAAGAAAACAAGCCACAATATACGTATCAGTATATTATCATTGATGAATATCAGGACATTTCATATTCTCGATTTAATTTAATCCAAGAAATTCGGGAGTTATCAGGCGCAAGACTAATTTGCGTAGGCGACGATTGGCAGTCTATTTATCGTTTTGCAGGTAGTGATATTTCTTTGTTTAGTAATTTTGAAAAGTACGTTGGTAAATATGAGCAATTATTCATTGAGCAAACATATCGCAACTCACAATCGCTCATTGATATAACTTCTAAATACATTCAAAAGAACAAAAAACAAATCCAAAAGAGTCCAAAATCAAAAAAAGAACCTCTGGAAAATCCGATCAAGTTTGTTTATTATTCACAAGACAATGCCGAAGATATTTTTATAAATGAAATTCAGGCACTAATAGACAAAAATGGCAGGAAGCCTATTTTGGTTTTAGGTCGTCATAGTTTTGACATAAATGAATTTATCAAACTCAAGCCAAACAGCAAAATAAAGTATTATGAACGCACTGATAAATTAGAAATAAAAGACTTTGAGGATGTTGATATTAAATATATTACTGTTCACAAATCAAAAGGTTTAGAAGCAGACAATGTAATTGTGTTAAACCTAAAAAATCACTTACTTGGTTTTCCTAACAAAATGGCTGACGACCCAATGTTGTCGTTATTACTCAGTGATGATGAAGAATATCGTTTTGCAGAAGAGCGAAGATTGTTTTATGTAGCACTGACAAGAACGAAAAACGAAGTTGTGTTACTAATTCCCACTGATACTTCTTTATTTGCGGAAGAATTAATAAAAGAAAACGACTATTTGTTTACTGCAGACAATGAAAAACTAAGCAAAACAAATTGTCCGTATTGTCAAACAGGAAATCTTGTAATTAGACTTAATGCTGTTAAAAACAATCAATTTTTAGGCTGTTCGCATTATCCAAGTTGTAATCAAACATTTAGCAATATAGAAATTTTAGAGAACACAATACTATGTCCGAATTGCAAAAGCGGTTTTATGACAAAAAGAAGTGGGAAGTTTGGCAATTTTTTAGGTTGTACAAATTACCCTAAATGCACAAACACGATAAATTTATAACCCGATCACACGGAATTGCACACGAGCGATAGCGAACTGACGTAGTAATCCGTGCCCTCAACGTAATGCTTGTGACTGTAAATTTATTTCTCAATACTTTTTTTCACTTCAGAAATATCACGCTTTATTTCCAATAGCATTTCTTCCACACTTACTGGTGCTGTAATTTGGGTTTTTCTGTCGTTTCTGCCAATATTGCATTCGTATTCCCAAATCTCCAGTATGTCTGAAGCCTTGACTTCATAATTGGGGTAAAATCGATTGTCAGATTCAAGAACAAGTGCATTCTTTTTGTTTTTGTTCAAACGTTTATAGACCATCCCCTCATTTTTGGTAATAAAAATATAGGTCTTCCCGTCTAGAACCTCGCCCAGTGTTTCCACATAACGGCCGATAATGATTGAACCATCCTCATGGGGAGGCATAGAATCACCCTCTACAGGAAATCCCCTGTACTTGCCCTGACCCAAAAAGGGAAGCGAAATTTGCTGCAGACTTTCTATATATTCCGGATCGGCATAACCGTTTAAATACCCTGCTTTTACTTTTTGGGTGACAACCTCAATAAAATTCTGTCCCTCATAATCAACCGTAATAGGTAGAACCAACCGGTTATTTTCAAGTTTCAGTAAATCTTCCGTGTCAATTTTACGCACATCAACAGACAGTAATAAATCAATACTGATATGGTAATAATGCGCTATTTTCTTTAAAATAACATAGGGAGCCTCCGATGTCCCGTCTTCATATTTCACATACCTACCCCTTGTAATACAAAGGCTCTCGGCAAGCTTCTCTTGCGAAATCTTATGCTTTACCCGAAGGCTTCTGATATTGTCTGAAAATAACGACATTACAATTTTGTTACAATTTGTAACAGCAAATATATTAAAAAATGTTACAGTCTGTACTAATTTTGTTCCTTACAAAAACAAAGAAAATGATACGGGCAATTGTACACATGGATTTGGATACCTTTTTCGTATCCTGCGAGAGATTAGGAAACTCCCAATTGGAAGGAATCCCTTTAATTATCGGAGGCGGTGATCGTGGTGTGGTAGCCTCCTGCTCTTATGAGGCACGCCGTTTTGGAGTGCGCTCTGCAATGCCAATAAATATGGCTATGAGACTTTGTCCACAGGCTAAGATTCTCAAAGGAGATATGGAATTATACTCGAAATTATCTCACGATGTCACACAAATAATTCAGGAAAAATCGCCCATAATGGAAAAAGCCAGCATTGATGAATTCTATCTGGATATCACCGGCATGGATCGTTTTCACGGCAGTTACAAATGGACAAATGAACTGGCACAATCAGTAATTAAAGAAACAGGTTTACCAATAAGTTTTGCTTTGTCCATTAATAAAACAGTTTCCAAGATTGCCACTGGCGAAGGCAAACCACGAGGAAATTTAGAAATTCCCGAAAATAATGTGCAGGCATTTTTAAATCCTTTGTCCATACAAAAAATACCGATGGTTGGAAATGTAACTTTTCAGCTTTTATCACGGATAGGAATCCGCACCATACAAACACTTTCAGAGATGCCGGCAGAAGTTTTAGGACGGATGATTGGAAAAAATGGTCTGGAGATATGGAAAAAAGCCAACGGCATTGACAATACTCCTGTAGAACCCTATACTGAGCGAAAATCAATTTCAACCGAGCATACCTTTTCACAGGACACCATTGATATTCCAAAACTCAAATCAATACTGATGGGTATGGTCGAAAAATTGGCTTTTCAGCTCCGTTCCGAGCAGTGGCTGACCTCAACAATAGTAGTCAAAATACGGTATGCCAATTTTGACACCGAAACCAAACAATGCAAAATAGCCTATACATCAGCAGATCACATCCTGACCAGAAATGTAACCGATCTTTTCGACAAACTCTATCAGCGTCGTATGAGACTTCGACTAATTGGCATCCGTTTTAGCGGACTCGTCAGAGGTACCTATCAAATAAATCTCTTTGAAGACACTCAGGAAATGTTAGCCCTTTATGAAGCCATGGACAAAATGAAAACCCGTTACGGCTTCGATGCTGTAATGCGTTGCGCCGGCGCAACCTTTAAACCCAACACCAAAATGAAGTTTTAGCATCCCTAAACATTAAACGATTTAAGACAAAGAACAATTTAAGACAAAGAACAATTTAAGACAAAGAACAATTTATGACAAAGAACGGTTTAAGACAAAGAATGATTTAATCAATTAAACGATTAAACGATACCCCATCAACAATTAACAATTAACAATTAACAATCAACCATCAACCATCAACCATCAACCATCAACCATCAACCATCAACCATTAACCATTAACCATTAACCATCAACAATCAACAATCAACCATCAACCATCAACCATCAACCATCAACCATCAACCATTAACAAACAACCATCAACCATCAACAATCAACAATCAACCATTAACCATTAACCATCAACAATCAACCATCAACAATCAACCATTAACCATCAACAATTAACAATTAACGACGTGTACCTCAACTGCCACTCCTTCCACTCCCTGCGTTACGGCACCATTCCCTTAGAGGATCTCATAGGGCAGGCAGTAACCTGCGGAGTTAAGGCTATGGCACTTACGGATAGTAATACAGTAACAGGAATTTATGATTTTATAAAAGGATGCACTGCTGTAGGCATTAAACCCATCGTCGGCATTGAATTTCGCTGTCAGCATCAATTCCGGTACATCGGTCTGGCCAAAAATGCAAACGGACTTGCCGAGATTAACCGTTTTTTAACGGAGCATAATTTCAGTGGTGAACCTTTGCCAGTTACTGCTCCCGAATTTAATGATGTGTTAATAGTGTATTCGTTGGAACAGGCTCCGGAAGCACTTCGGGAGAACGAATATATTGGAATCCGTCCGGAAGAACTCTCCAGACTTTTTCTATCGGAATGGAAAAATAAAATTTCAAAAATGGTTATCCTCCAGCCAGTAACCTTTCGTACCAAAAGAGAGTTTAATTTGCATAAGATTCTGCGGGCTATAGATACCAATAATATTCTGTCCAAACTGACAGAATCGGATTATTGTAAAACTACCGAAGTAATGCAGCCCTTAGAATCCCTTTTAGCGGCTTATGGAGAATATCCGGAAATCATTTCCAACACACAAAAAGTTATGGATTTGTGTGACTTTAAATTTGAATTCAATACCCCTAGAAATAAAAAATGCTATACCGCCAATCAGGAAAGTGATCTCGCCTTATTAACCACCCTTGCCTGTCAGGGACTTGTATGGCGTTATGGAAAAAACAATATTGAGGCAAAAGCGCGTGTAGAAAAGGAACTTAAAGTAATTGACCAGCTCCGGTTCAGCGGTTATTTTTTAATCACCTGGGATATTATCCGTTACAGCAACAGCCGTGGATTTATGCATATCGGCCGTGGCAGCGGTGCAAATAGTATTATAGCATATTGTTTAGGCATTACCGATATCTGTCCGCTGGAACTGGATTTGTATTTTGAACGCTTTTTGAATCTGAATCGCAAGAGTCCCCCCGATTTTGATATCGATTGGAGCTGGAAAGAACGGGATGTAATTTTAGAATATATTTTCAACCGCTATGGCCGTGACCACGTTGCTTTTTGTGGTACCAATGTCGAATTTAAGTACCGCTCCATCTTTAGGGAAGTAGGTAAAGTATTTGGATTGCCCAAAGAAGAATTGGACATGCTGGCTAAAAACCCAATAAAATTGCACCAGACAAACAGCATTGTAAAACTGGTTCAGGAATATGGAATGTTGCTTGAAAAATACCCTAATCAGCGCAGCATGCATTCCTGCGGAATTATAATCTCCGAAGACCCCATTACCAATTACACTCCATTGGAAATGCCTCCCAAGGGATTCCCGATTGTGCTCTTTGATATGCATATTGCCGAGGATATTGGTTTCGAAAAATTTGATATACTAAGCCAGCGTGGCATTGGTCACATTGATGACAGTGTAAAATTAATAGAGAAAAACAGGGGAATTCGATTGAATATTCGTGACACTTCCCTCTCTAAGGACGAAGCCTCAGCCAATAGTTATTTGGCACAAGGCAAAACCATTGGTTGCTTTTATATTGAAAGCCCTGCTATGCGCGGATTGCTTCGGCGTCTGAATTGTGACAATTATAAAACCCTGGTTGCTGCCTCATCAATTATACGCCCTGGTGTCGCACAGTCCGGCATGATGAAAGAATATATATTCAGACACAATCATCCCGACAAATTCGAATACTTCCATGAAGTGTTCAAAGAACAGCTGGGAGAAACCTATGGCATTATGGTCTATCAGGAAGATGTGATCAAAATAGCTTTGCATTATGGTGGGCTTCCTGCAGCTGATGGTGATATACTACGCCGTGCCATGAGCGGTAAAGGCCGTTCAAAAGAGGCTTTGCAGAAAGTGAAAGATAACTTCTTCGCCTGTTGCCTGCAGAAAGGGCATCCCTTGAAGCTGAGCGAAGAAATATACAGACAGATTGAATCCTTTGCCGGCTATTCTTTTTGTAAAGCACATTCCGCATCTTATGCAGTCGAAAGTTACCAAAGCTTGTATTTAAAAGTACATTATCCAGTCGAATTCATGGTGGCGGTCATCAATAACCAGGGCGGTTTTTATCGGACGGAAGTTTATGTCCATGAAGCACGCATGGCGGGAGCTGTCATTCATAATCCTTGTGTAAACAAAAGTGAGTATGAAACCACACTCTATGGTACCGAAGTCTATTTGGGTTTCATGCACCTGCAGAGTCTGGAATCAAAAATAGCTTCTTTCATAGTTACAGAACGCAGCAAAAATGGTGACTTTAATTCGTTAGAAGATTTCATAAACCGGATTCCGATGGGTATTGAAGGAATTAAAATCTTAATTTTCATAGGTGCTTTCCGTTTTACTGGCAAGACTAAAAACCAGTTGCTGATTATTGCCAGTCTGCTGTTGAATAAGTATAAACCCGAAAATAGAAACCTGTTGTTGCTGCAGGAACCTGTTAAAGAATATAAACTTCCAGCTCTGGAACGTTCTCAGTTTGAAGACGCTTTTGATGAAATTGAATTGCTGAGTTTCCCGGTATCCTGTACCCCTTTTGATTTGTTGCAGACCAAAAACAGGGGCGATATTATGGCAAAAGATCTTTTGCTCTGTCACAAAAAACAGGTGCGCATGCTGGCCTATCTTATCTCCCGAAAACAGGTACCCACTAAGAGAGGAACAATGTATTTCGGGACTTGGATTGACAACGAGGGGTCTTATTTTGACACAGCCCACTTCCCAGATAGTCTGGCACAGTATCCTTTTTTGGGAGGTGGCTGTTATCTGTTGCTCGGTACTGTTGAAGTAGAGTATCATTTCCCGACTGTAACCATAACTAAAATGGCAAAAATGCCTTTTATCCCGGATCCGCGGTATATGGATACTAAAGACCAGTTCAAAACACAAAATCAAATTAGGGAAGATGTAAGCAGTACACACCGAAAACCATATCCGCAGGAACATGAAATCAATATCCCTAGGCATAAAATGGAACTGAATGTCAAAAAATAGACAAAACAGTCCCTTTCAAATCAATTGGTCACCTTGGAATTATTTATTGTCAATTGAACATTTTTTGAAGCTCTCTCCTTTGACTGAGGTTAAAACAGTATAAAATTACAACAACTATGCAATTCAGTATTTTCACTATTCAATTCGGGAATTGCACACTACAATAGTTGCAGTCCATATAATCATCTGATAGATTTGCTCCCCGATTCAATTCCTGAATCATACCATTGTAAATCTTACCCCTTCAAATGAAATTATTCGCCCAATCATTAATGACCGAACTGGAAGAGCAATTAAAATCAGTACAGATGGAAACAGAAAACACGATACTGGCAGCCGAACTGGCATTAAAAATTGCAAGTGCCTCACTGGATAGACTAAAAATCTTTTTCATAAAACGGAAAAACCTGAAGAAAAAAGAAGAAATTGAATTCTTCCGTTACATCAAGCCAAAGTTTGTTGCCAGGCTGATTTATTACAATGCAGTCTATAATATAGAAACCAACAGGCCATTGGGGTCTGGCAAAACGATGCGCAAATACTGCAAAGCAGAAATTTTTAAATTAAAGCTGTTCTTTAGGGAAAATAAAGAATTATACCGCTACAGCCGCACTGGAAACGACAGTCTGGATGATAAATACTTTATAAGGACAAAATACAATCCCCGCTTAATGCTGGATAGCGTTTATTTTCAGGCAGACCCTCGTTTCTCAACATCACATGACTACAAGATGGCACAAATACTGGCAAATGAAGAAATAAAAGCTTTTCTAGAAGAAAAATTGGAAACATTGAAAAAAAATCCAACACCTCCACGGGCTTTAAAAAAGCAGAAATGGACGGGATCCAAAGTGGAATTGGTGGAATTGATTTATGCCTTGCACACTGAAGGAGTAATTAATGATGGTGCTTCTGGACTCAAAGAGATGGTAAATTTTTTCGAATCTGTTTTTGCTGTTGATTTGGGCCAATTCAACAGAGTTTTTCTGGAAATCAGGAATCGAAAATCAGAAAGAACCAAATTCTTGAATACCCTCAAAAACAAGCTTATTATTCGCATGGACAATGCCGATGAAAACTAAAAAAGGCAGCTCTAATTGGGCAGCCTTTTTAAAGCAGGAACAAACTGCCGGCAGATAACCGGCAATTCTATAATCATTTCATAACACTGTGACCGCTGTCAGCCATAGCATTAACCTTATAATTGGTTTTGATTATATTTCCGTTGTAATGACCGATAAATATCAGCCAATCAGGATCAATACCGTCATCTGGTACAGTTTTAATTAAACCGGATGGATGTCTGACAATCAATGAAGTTTTGCTGGCATGACAAGGATTATGTACAAATAAGAAGAAGCCGCATAGTAAAGCAATAAGACATAAATTAAAATTTTTCATTTTGGTAATTTTTAAATGTTACTGATTTTTTTAATCAGTTCATTTCTCCCGGGGTAATCTGAACAGTTTTGATGTTGGTTTTGCTCATAACAAAACCATTTGAATTCAAGGCAAAACTATAGGCTCAAATTACCTTCGGCAAGCCCATAAATATTCGATTCCCGAATCTATTGTATGCAATTCTCGAATCAAACACATTGAAAATTAGAATAACCACCAACCAATCAATACATTACACTCAAAAAAACAAAAAGCCTTTTAAATAGGATAATTCCTGCGTCTATTGATTTATCTTAGCAACATTTAGTACACATATTGTACAAAAATTTAATTACACCAACCTGCCCCATGCTAATTACTAAGCCTAAATTCATAAGACACATGAAGTACCGATACTTGATTATAGTATGGCTTATTTTATGCCATTACACAAATGCGCAGCAAAAAAACTTTACCATTCCTGACAGTCTGGTGTCCAAAGACTATGAATATTTTAATAAAAACATACGTTACAGGGAACAGGACGGAGATAGAGAACTATTGTATGCAAAGTCTTTGTTGGCAAAAGCAAAACGGGAGAAAAATTATAATCAAATGGTAGCTGCCTATAAAGCCTTGATGTATAAAAATGATAAAAGGATGCAGCTTGCATATACTGACAGTATGCTGACGGCAGCAAAACAAACAGCCGAAATTGAATTGATTGGATCAGTCTATTTGACAAAAGGAATAGTCCATTATTATCGCAAAGAGAATAAGAAAGCTATGGACAACTTCCTTGTTGCAGATGAATACATTTCAAAAACAAACAATAAATACCTCATATATAAAACAAAATATGCCATTGGTGAGATCAAATATTATCTTGGATTTTATGATGAGGCAATTGCATTATTAAAAGAATGTGTAAACTATTTCAAAAACGAAAATGACCGTGCATATCTGAATTCACTTCATTCTTTGGGACTCTGTTACAACCGCATAGGAAAATACGGCCTGTCCTCCCAAATAAACCAAATAGGACTTAATGAGGGACTGCACCTTAAAAATTTGGACATGCAATACTATTTCATTCAATCAGAAGGAGTAAACCAGTATTTCAGACACAATTATACAGATGCCGTCAATAAATTAAAACTGGTATTGGCAAATGCTAAGCAAAACAAAGACCTTGCTAATGAAACGGTAGCTTATTTTTACATTGGCAAAAGTTACTGGTCTCAAAAATTAAAAGAAAAAGCCATACCCTATTTCAGGAAAGTAGACGAAGCTTTCCAAAAACAAAACTACATTCGTCCGGATTTGCGGGAAGCTTATGAATTACTGATTAACTATTACCAACAGCAAAACAATAAGGAATTACAGTTGCAGTACATAAGTACTCTTCTAAAAGTAGACAAATTGCTGGATCAGGATTACAGATATCTTTCAGGCAAAATTCACAAAGAATACGATACAAAAAAATTGTTGCAGACACAAAGAAACATTAAACAGTCAATGAAATATGAAACTGTCGGCGGATTAATTATCATTGCAATAATGACAGTTATTATAACATTATTTGTAAACAGACATTTTAAGAATAAAAAACTGTTCAAAGAATTAATGACTGGAAAACCTGAAAATAGTAAATCTTTGGTTTCAGTAGATAGCAGTACTGAATTGGATATCAATCATGAAGTAGTAACTTCAATTCTAAAAAACATCGAAAAATTCGAACTCAGAAAAAAATATCTTGAAAGAGACATGACCTTGGTGAAAATG
>Ga0208398_101113_pt1 | contig 11858 bp, 11 predicted proteins | sample LakWasMe79_HOW10_2_FD_183905 | JGI IMG/M metagenome (GOLD analysis project Ga0208398, IMG submission 183905) | Freshwater sediment methanotrophic microbial communities from Lake Washington under simulated oxygen tension - Sediment Metagenome... | ecosystem: Environmental > Aquatic > Freshwater >... | reverse complement strand
GCATTCTGTCAGCGGCGTTCCAGACTGCTGCAGTTACCTGCCCAGTCGCATTCAATGGATTGGCAGCAATGTCGCCGTTCCACGACGTGGGGGTAAAAGTGGGGACATATTTACGGTTGGTCGCGGATAAAACCGTAGACGCGGTAGCCACACCAGCTGTCGCCCCGCCAGACCCGGTAGCACCAGACAGCACGGTCTTGATGGCATCGGCCAGTTCCTTGGGATCCTTCGCGCTGAAGTACTTACCGCGGCTATTGACGGCGGCGTGCCACAAGTCATCCACATTGGCCGCCGTCTGTCCGCTGCCCGCAGCTGGCCAGGCCTTGGTACCCGCAGTCAGAGCCGGCAAATCGAGTGATGGATTCAGGCTGCCACGCACTCCCAGGCCAACCGTAAAGTTGGTCATGTTTTGCCAGAAAGAAATGTTATCACCGATGGCGGGCACTGCGTTCACGGTCGAGGGTTGTAAATCCGTCTTCCAGTAGTGCATGGCAACGTCTGCTAGCGTGTGTGCCGCACCATCTGCATACGGCTTGGACTTGACGTACTTGTAACTCGCGCCAATACCAGTAATCGTGGTTCCATCGGTATTGTCCGAATTGGCGTCAGCATCCGATGCACCCAAGGTTACACCTGGACCATTCCAGTAACCGTCAGTGCTAATGATGGTGTAAGAACGTCGACAGGTCTTGTTGTCGGCAACGGTATTGGTGGTCGATGGATCGTCGGTCCAAGGGCCCCTGTTATCGGTACGTGAATAATATTCACCATTTGCCTTCAAAGCCTCCACCAAGGGCGTGCCGCCGTTTGCTGGCAAGTCATCCAGCCACTTGAAGAGGTTAACCTTGCGCGCGGCAGTGAACGGGCGCACACCACCACCGCCATAGGTGGCACTGCTCTCAATCACAGACGTATTGACACCGTCTACGCTAGCGGAACCCTTGTTGATGCGCCCAAATCCGAGGCGGAAGGTGTTGGTTTCTGAGGCAAAAGCCTCCATCATGGCTCCACGGGCCAACAGGTTGCGGTTTCGGTAATAGCTAAACCAATTGGCGAAATTCTGCCGCTCCTCGGCCTGAGAGCAGGTCGCCCCCAAGCAATCCAGGCGGGCAGGATACTTGGTAAAAGGACCAGAGGCATTGATAGAGAAGCCCGTGTAATTGGAGTAGCCGGTTACCGCCTTGTAAACACCTGCCGTTTTGCCCAATCGGAAATACACACCGGGATCGTGGTTCAACGTGGCACTATTGTTCGCAACATCTGCGCAACCCGCGCCACCTGCGCTTGCGGTACTGGCTCCGGAGTAGCACCACCGGCTGGTGCCGCTGGGCACCTCATAACTCGTCAGATTGACATAGGTACCTGCGGCACCCGTTTGAATCAGCGGATTCTTAAAGGCTTTGGCGACCGGAGAATTTGCGCGCCGGGTCACACCGTCATTTGTAAACCAGGGTTGGTAGCGGATCTCGGGATTGTAAAAAACCGAGTTAGTGTCCGGCGACCGCAAAGCCCGCAAGACGTAGTTGGTTGAATTGATATTGCCAGGAACCGTGCCTGCAAAATTCACCCCAATGTTGTAGTTGTCATTGGGGTCCCAGCGCACCGTCCGGCTGTTGACCGGATTGGCCGTCGCGAAAGTATCGCTGGCAAAAACGTCCTCCGGCATGTGCTGGAATGCCATGGACCCTGAATCGTCCAGCGTCAGCATGATGTTGGGCGGCACACCTGCACCGGTTTTGGTCAGCAGCGGCAACTGCCCGGGAGATTGTGCGTAGGCTACGGCTGCGCCGAACGCAAACAGCGGCAGCAGGGCACGCCCAAGGCGTTGTGAAAGAGATGGCAGATACGGGGTAGTCATTTGGGGACCTCCTTGGATTGCTCTAAATCGCATTGATGATGGACTGCAACCAGACGACAGCCCCTTGCTTGGTGGTGCCGTCGGCATTGGCCACATAGTCAGGGCTGAAGCCGCGGGCGGTGATGACGGTCACAGTAAAGGCCGGGTTGCCCATGGTTTGCAACTCCGCCATGCACTGCGGCAAACTTGCCGGCACGGATGTATTTCCATCACTGATTCGGGCAGCAGGCACCGTCACCAGGATGGCCGATCCCGCTGCCCAGTTGGCCGCAACCTCCCACGCAGAAACAGCAGTCGTGGTCGCTGTGACATTGGCCGTTTGTAACGCCGCCTCAGGACGCGCGGCGGTGGCCAACGAGAAATTCCACTCGCAATACCGCAGCGCCGCCTCCGCGTATTGCTGGGCAGTCCCCTCCATACGAAAGTTGTTGGTAACGCGTTGCTCAGATGTAGCGCTTCGCATGGCCGTGGAAGCCGTTATACCAATGATGATCATCATGATCAGCACAATAATGAGCGATATGCCGCGGTTGGCGCTTTTGCCGGTGAAGGTCTTGGACAGTGGGTTCATAGTGCAGCTTTCCACTAGTACGCCATTTTGGAGCGCAGAGTAGCCGTCGTGTAATAGGCGCGGCGCAGATAACCATCGGCGGAGGTTGCGACGGCAGCATTCGAGTCGCACGGTTGGTAGGTCTTGCTGTCTTCCGCTGTCAGCACGGGCTCAGCACTGCGCATGAGCAAACAGATACGCACGGCAACGACCTTTTCCCACTCACCAGGTGTGGCTGCGTTGATCGCATTCACGGTTCCCGGAGTGGTAGCGTCCCTGCCGGCCTGAACGTAACGCACAACCTGACGGCTGGCGGGAACTGAAGTAACGGTAGCAGTGGCAAGCCCGTACCAGACCTGCATGTCATCCACATTTTCGATGAATGGCACACCATTTGAACCAGCGCTGGCACAGTACAACTCAGGCCGCCCGGTTGCATTGGCACCGGTCTGTGTGTCCACGTAATACCGGTTTCTGGCAATATAGTAAGGAAGACCAATGGCAGGCGTGGTAACGGCAAGAGTCCCACCCTGGCAATTGGTGGGCGTGAGAACGCCAGCAACTGTCACCGCCACTGTATTCTTGGCGTCCGCTTCATAGACCACACCAAACCCGGATGATCGTGTGGCGCCGGCTGGTTGACAGGCCAATACAGCAGCGGTTGCGTCGGTGAAGGGGGCAGTACCTTTGGTGGCATCGCAACCAAATATATAGCCCGCAGTACCACCGGTCGTTGCGGCCAGCAGCGGAAGTGCACAACCGCCAGCGGGACATGCCAGGTTGTAGTAGCTGATGACACTGGGGTTTGCCCCCGACAAGGCCGCTGGGGCCGAGTAACCGGCCAACTGGATCTCGCGCGCCAGCATATTCAAGCCAGTCTGCGCATCCTGGTTCATCTGGGTCAGCGCGGTGTGGTAGCGACTTGCCTGACCAGACCCCAAATAGCTCACAATGACCGCAACAACCACCACCATTCCAATGGCCAATGAGATCAAAATCTCGATCAGGCTGATACCCCTGGCTCTACGCATGGATCGCACGGATTTCATAAGTTGATCCTGAAGAAGCTGCAGCGGATGCTTTTATCGGCACCCGCAGTCAATCCATTCGGGCACTCGCCCGCCGCATTCCTGGCGTCAGTCGAGTTTTCGTCCGGATCGGCCACCGCAGGGTCCTTCCAGACTATCCAGACATCCGCAGCAATGCAATTGGCCAGAACCGCGCATGAATTGCCCGCCAAATCCATGATGTCAACAAAAACAGAACCACTGGGTAGCTGGCTGCGAACCACCCTGCGCCAGGTATTCAAGTCATAGGCCGCCAGTTGAGCCGTATTGCAAGGGGTCAACCCCACATAGGCTTCACAGGTTTGATCCGTAGCGATCGCCGCAGCCGTTTGCGCGGCAAATGTAGCCCCCGTGTAGCTGTAACTCATTATCCCGGCCTTATTGGCGCGAATCCGCTCTCCAAGGTCCAACGCCAGCACGGTGGCTGTGCCTCGGTACTGCGACAGCTTGGAATACCGGATCGAGGCCACATTGGCCCCGGCCAAGGCGAGCAAGCCTATTGCGGACAACAGCACGGAGATCAACACTTCGATTAGGGACACGCCGCGAATACTGCGCCTGGCAGGTCGCCGCGACGCGGCAGTGCGTTTGGTTAAGACGAACACGCAGTCGCTCCTTCAACAAGCATACGTACGCGCCCCTGCAGCGAAACGCAAACAATTCGGACAGCACCAGCAGGTACCGTTCCGGTCGGTGTAAAGGCAAAGGTCTGATTACTGTTTGCCCTGGCCCAACCATTGGCCTCAAACGGAATATAAAGACGCGTATTGGATGGAACAAGAATTTGTTGCACAGTCGCAATATTGGGAAGCGGTTGCTGCACGCGCAGTATTTCTTCTGCGCCGTCCCGCACACCCCGAGTCCCGGAGTCTGACGGGTCGACAAAAACCATCCAACCCGTCGCCCAGTTTGCAGGGGCACCCGAGCAGGTGTTTGAGCTATTGGCAGCAAGTGCACAAATTGAAACCTGCGCGGAGCGGCGCACCGCCTCCGACCGGGCAAAGCGCATGTCACTAACTAGTGCTCCTGCAGCACCCTGCACCGCTCGTTTTACAAGCATAGTATTGAAGCTGGGTGTGGCCAAAGCAGCCAAAATAGCGACTATGGCCACAACGACCAGTAGTTCAATCAGCGAAAAGCCTGTAGGGCGATTTTTCATAGACTGCAGAGTAACCGCACCCACCATTGGCGACAAGCCAATCCTGACATTCGGCAGGATTCAACCGCCGAACGGTAAACTTGGGCACAATGGCTGAACACACAAACGTGCACAAATCCCTGATAGCCAAAGCTTTGCAGCTGGCGACGGAAGCCCGAGACACTTGCCCGCCCAACCCAGCCGTTGGCTGTGTCATTGCTGACTCCAAGGGGCAGTTGTTGGGTGCTGGCCACACTCAACCCGTTGGCGGCCCCCACGCAGAGATCATGGCACTGCGCGATGCGCAGGCGCTTGGCCACTCCTTTGTAGATGCCACCGCCTATGTAACGTTGGAGCCCTGCTCCCACCATGGCCGCACAGGTCCCTGCTGCGATGCGCTGATAGCCGCTGGCATTCAGAGGGTAGTGGCGACCACCACCGACCCCAACCCACTGGTGGCGGGCCAAGGCTTTGCCCGCCTGCGCGCGGCAGGTATCGAAGTTGAGGTATTGGCGGCCGAGGATCCGCAGGCGATTGCATCCCGTGAACTCAACATCGGTTTTTTTAGCCGCATGATTCGCAAAACCCCATGGGTGCGCATGAAGATTGCAGCCTCACTTGACGGCAAGACTGCATTGGACAACGGCAGGAGCCAATGGATCACTTCGCCATCAGCCCGTACTGACGGCCACGCGTGGCGGGCACGTTCGTGTGCAGTTCTCACTGGCATCGGAACCGTATTGCAGGATAACCCTCGCCTGGACGTGAGATTAGTGGACACACCCCGCCAGCCCAAGATCATCATCGTTGATAGCGACCTGCAAACCCCGGTCGATGCGGCCGTCTTCATGCCGGGTCGCGACGTCTGGATCTATACCGCCACGCAAAGCGAGCCCCGGCGTCAGGCGCTCGAAGCGTCCGGCGCAACCGTTTTGTGTCTGCCCGGCCAGAGATCTGATGGCTCACCCACGGGCAAAGTCGATTTGGCGGCCATGCTGCTGGATATGGGACGAAGGGAGATCAACGAATTGCACGTCGAGGCGGGCCACCGCTTGAACGGCTCGCTGATTCGTGAGGGTTTGGTGGACGAGTTGCTCATTTACCTGGCACCCAAACTCCTGGGTCAGGGTCGCGACATGGCCAGTTGGGGACCACTGAGTGAGTTAGGGCAGGCACTTCAACTCGATTTCAGGTCGACGGCCATGGTTGGACCCGACCTAAGACTGATCGCTCGCGTAAACGGCCGCGACGTTTTTTAGACCCTGCATCAGAACGAACGCCAATCCCTGCGAAAATGCCGGCATGTTTACTGGAATCATTACCGGCATCGGTCGGATATCTGTGGTTGATCCACTGGGTAGCGCGCCCGCCCATGGCAAACGGCTAACCATTGATTGCCCACCCCACTATCTGGATGATGTGGGTCTTGGCGACAGCATTGCGCTGAATGGCGCTTGCATGACGGTCACGACGTTGGATCCTGTAGCGGCCCAGTTTACGATCGACATCTCTGCAGAATCGCTGTCAAAAACTGCCGCACTGGACGTACCGGGCCCAATCAACCTGGAAAAAGCGTTGCGCGCCAACGATCGCCTAGGTGGGCATTTGGTGTCCGGTCACGTAGACGGAATTGGCACCATCACACATTTCGCACAGGTCGGCGAAAGCTGGGAGTTACGGATTCTGGCGCCCAAGACACTGGCCAAATACTTGGCTTACAAGGGATCCATCACCGTCAACGGTGTGAGTCTGACGGTGAACCGAGTGACGGACCTGCCCAACGGCTGCGAAGTGAACATCAACCTGATTCCGCACACGGTGGACAATACAGCCTTGGGTAGCCTGCAAGCGGGCGCTCGGGTAAACCTGGAAATTGATTTGATCGCACGCTATGTGGAACGCATGCTCGGCAGCAGCGACACCACTTCAGTCTGACTTAATTTGCGCCCATACTGGCATACAAATCCCACAAGGACAACAATGAAACGAGTTGATGATTTCCGATTGAAGTTTGGCAAGAAGGAATTGGTGCCAATCGTCATTGGTGGCATGGGCGTTGACATTTCGACGGCTGAGTTGGCATTGGAAGCGGTCCGACTGGGTGGAATAGGACACATCTCAGACGCCATGGTACAGGACGTATCCGACAGGCGCTTTGACACCGAGTTTGTGAAAGAGAAGACCAAGTTCTATAAGCACAACATTGACAACTCGGACAAGAGCACGGTTCAGTTTGACCTGGGGCGCCTGGCCGAAGCCACCAAACTGCACGTAGGCAGAACCATGGAAGCCAAGCGCGGCGATGGCATGGTGTTTGTAAACTGCATGGAAAAACTGAGCATGAACTCGCCGCGCGACACGCTGCAGGTGCGGTTGAACTCGGCTCTGGATGCTGGCATCGATGGCATTACGCTGAGTGCAGGCCTGCATCTGGGCTCGTTTGGGCTGATGGCTGACCACCCCCGCTTCCGCGATGCCAAGCTCGGCATCATCGTGTCGTCCGTACGTGCATTGCAGTTGTTTCTGCGCAAGACTGCACGTCTTAATCGACTTCCAGACTTTGTGATCATAGAAGGACCTTTGGCGGGCGGGCACTTGGGCTTTGGCATGGACTGGGCCCAGTACGATTTGGCGACAATTTTGGCTGAAATCGCCCAGTTCCTGAAAACCGAGCAACTCGACATTCCCTTGATTGCCGCAGGTGGCATCTTTACGGGTAGCGACGCGGTGTCCTTCTTGGAAAACGGCGCATCGGCGATTCAAGTGGCTACTCGTTTCACTGTTGCGAACGAATGCGGCTTGCCCGATAAGGTGAAACAAGAATATTTCAAGGCAAGCGAAGAAGACATCGTCGTCAACACGCTGTCGCCCACCGGATACCCGATGCGCATGCTGCGCAACACGCCAGCCATTGGTGCGGGTATACGTCCCAATTGCGAAGCCTATGGCTACCTGCTCGACGGCAACGGCAGTTGCGCCTACATCACGGCCTACAACGCTCAGATTGTGATTCACCCGGATGGCAAAAACATTTCCGTACCCGACAAGACCTGCCTGTGCACCCATATGCGCAACTACAACTGCTGGACGTGCGGCAGCACGACCTATCGGCTGAAGGACACAACCCGAAAACTGGCCGACGGACGCTACCAGACGTTGAGTGCGGAGCACATTTTCAGAGACTACCAGTTCAGCGTGGATCAGCAAGTGGCCTTGCCTGCTTAAGCAGCTGGCACTGCGCCAAATTTGACGACCGCACCCGCGAAATGGCTTTTCTGTAGAACGCCCTGCGCCATCTGGGACAATAGCGGGTTTTCCCGGTAACCCCACAGACACCATGAAGCCCCAAATCCTTGTGCCCATTTCCCCCGTAGAAGACATCGTGGCCGATATGCGTGCGGGGCGCATGGTCATTCTGGTCGACGAAGAAGACCGTGAAAATGAAGGAGACTTGGTCCTCGCTGCCGACCACGTCACCGCGGATGCCATCAACTTCATGGCCCGTTTTGGCCGGGGTCTGATTTGTCTGACCCTCACCCGTGAGCGCTGCAACGCTCTGCAACTTCCTCCCATGACGGCCCGAAACGGCGACAAAAAGGGCACCGCTTTTACTGTTTCAATTGAGGCCGCTGAAGGCGTCACGACCGGAATCTCGGCCGCCGACCGGGCTCGCACGATTCAAGCTGCAGTGGCTAAAGATGCTGCGCCAGACGATCTGGTGCAACCCGGTCACATTTTTCCATTGCAGGCCGTGGACGGCGGCGTACTTATGCGTGCAGGGCACACGGAAGCTGGGTGTGACCTGGCAACGATGGCCGGATGCTCCCCAGCCTCTGTGATTTGTGAAATCATGAAGGACGACGGGACCATGGCGCGCCTGCCGGACCTGCAAATATTTGCGGGTGAACATGGACTAAAAATCGGTACGATCGCCGACCTGATTGCCTATCGCAGCCGGGTCGAGTCACTCATCGAGAAGAAGGGAACCCATAGTATTGCGACGGCCTTTGGCGAATTCACGGCGCATGCGTTCCGAGACACCACTGGCAAAGGCGTACATTTGGCCTTGGTCAAAGGAGAATGGTCCGCCTCAGATGCGGTTTCCGTGCGCGTACATGAGCCGTTGTCCGTGTTGGATGCACTTGTGGTCGGACGAACCATGCATTCCTGGAGTCTGGATGCAACGCTGTCCCACATTGCGGCTGAGGGACGGGGCGTTGTTGTTCTACTCAATTGCGGTGAAAGTGGCGACCAGTTATTAGCCCAATTTGAAGGTACTGCGCGCCCTGCCCACGCGCCTGAACGGGGTCGCATGGATTTACGCACCTACGGTATTGGCGCGCAAATACTGCGGCAGTGTGGAGTACACAAGATGCGGCTGATGGGAAGCCCTCGGCGTATGCCCAGCATGACTGGGTATGGCCTCGAAATCACCGGCTACATCAGCAAATAAGGAACATTCTATGTTTGGCGCAGACAAAGGCAGCGTTTCGTCCACCGACAGTCGCATGAACGGCAAAGGACTCAAGGTAGGGATCGTGCAGGCACGCTTCAACGCCGGCGTAACCGACGCGTTGGCACAAGCCTGCAAGACCGAACTATTGGCTTTGGGTGTCGCTGAAAAAGACATTGAACACCTGACGGTTCCCGGCGCCCTGGAGGTGCCGGTCGCGCTGCAGGCGATGGCCGAAAAGGCCAGCTACGACGCTTTGGTTGCAATCGGGTGCATCATCCGGGGCGAGACCTACCATTTCGAGCTCGTAGCCAACGAATCCGGCTCTGGCGTGACCCGGGTCTCGCTGGACTACCAGTTGCCCATTGCCAACGCCATTTTGACCACAGAAGACATGCCCCAGGCGATTGCCCGACAGGTAGAAAAAGGGCGCGATGCCGCCCGCGTTGCTGTGGAAATGGCCAATCTGCTGGAGACCATTTAATGAGTGATATCAATAGTCCGGCTGTGAGCAAACGACCTCCCCGCCAGTCACGCACGGGGCTGACCAGTACCGGTGCTCGCAAAGCAGCCAGCAAGTCCGATCGCAGCCGGTCACGCGAGTTTGCTCTGCAAGGGCTGTACCAACATCTGGTTGGTGGCAATGCCGTCGGAGACATTGACACTTTTACCCGTGATTTGGCCGGATTCAACAAGGCTGACGCCGTGCACTTTGATGCCCTGCTACAAGGCTGTGTCACAAGTGCCGTACAGCTGGACGCATTGATCACACCGCTTCTCGACCGTCCGATGGCGGAGATTTCACCCATCGAGCACGCCATCATGTGGATTGGTGCGTATGAATTCAGCCATTGTCAGGACGTGCCTTGGCGCGTGGTGCTCAACGAATGCATTGAACTGGCCAAGGAGTTTGGCGGAACCGACGGACACAAATATGTCAATGCCGTGCTCAATGGAATTGCACCCAGTTTGCGCGGGGCCGAAGTGGAATCCGACCGAGCCCACAGCAAGAAAATACGTACCTGAGACTGCCACTCGCATCCATGCAAATCTCATCGCGCGCACAAAGGATAGAGCCGTTCTATGTCATGGAGGTAGCCAAAGCCGCCGCCGCGCTCGGCCAACAGGTGACACACACCGATGCGCCCATGATCTTCCTGAACATCGGTGAGCCCGACTTCACCGCACCGCCCCTGGTACAGGCGGCGGCAGAAAAAGCGATTCGGGACGGACACACGCAATACACCCCCGCCACAGGACTGCCAAGCCTGCGCGAACGCATCAGCCACTGGTACACCCAACGGTTTGGCGTGAATGTCCCTGCGAATAGGATTGTGGTGACGGCAGGAGCATCCGCCGCCCTGCACCTGGCGTGCATGGCCCTGATTGAACCCGGCGACCAGATTCTCATGCCGGATCCCAGCTACCCTTGCAACCGGCATTTTGTCAGTGCCGCAGAAGGTTGTGCAGTACAAATTCCCACTACTGCGGAGGACCGATTTCAACTCAATGCCGACCAGGTGCGTTCGGCGTGGGGACCACGCACTCGCGGTGTGCTGTTGGCCTCACCCTCCAACCCCACGGGTACCTCTATCCATCCAGATGCTTTGCGTGACATCCATCGTGTGGTACAGATGCACGGAGGAATCACTCTGGTCGATGAGATTTACCTGGGGCTTAGCTTTGATGACCAGTATGGTCATACGGCATTGGCGATGGATGACGACATTATCAGTATCAACAGCTTCAGCAAATACTTCAACATGACGGGATGGCGTCTGGGCTGGATGGTCGTTCCCGAACGGTTGGTACCGGTGATTGAACGACTGGCGCAAAACCTGTTCATCTGCCCCAGTACGATCGCGCAGCATGCGGCATTGGCATGCTTTGAGCCGGAAGGCCTGACCATCTACGAACAGCGTCGCAATGAGTTCAAAGCTCGGCGCGACTACTTCATACCCCAGCTCAACGCTATGGGTTTGACCGTGCCGGTGATGCCTGACGGAGCTTTCTATGCCTGGGCCGATTGCACCGCTGCGTGCGCCAAGCTGGGCGTAAAGGACAGCTGGGACTTTGCATTTGCAGTGATGAACCAGGCTCACGTCGCCATGACCCCTGGACGGGACTTTGGCAGTGCACAAACACAGAATTTTGTGCGCTTTTCGACTGCCAGCTCAATGGAGCAATTGCAGCAAGCGGTCGTCCGCTTGCGTGGCCTTCTGCAATAGAGCGGTCTCACCATCGCCTTGCGTCAACACCCTCAGCCGTCAATATGAATCAAGATCTATCCATACTTCATCTCGTGCTCAATGCCAGCTTCGTGGTGCAGGCCGTGATGTTGCTACTCATGGTGGTCTCAATATCCAGTTGGGCTGCCATTTTCCGGAAGTTCTTTGCTCTGAACCGCGTAAAGTCATTGAACGAGGCGTTCGAGCGCGAATTTTGGTCCGGCGCCAGCTTGAACGATCTATTTGCCGAAGCTAGCAAAAATGCCGCCAAGGCTGGGCCAATGGAGCGCATATTTGCCAGTGGCATGCGTGAATTTCAGAAACTGCGTGAACGCCGCATCACCGATGTTGGTACCCTGATGGACGGCGCACGCCGCGCCATGCGGGCCAGTTTTCAGCGCGAAATGGATGTCATTGAAACCAACCTTTCTTTTTTAGCGTCTGTGGGTTCGGTGTCTCCCTATGTAGGGCTATTTGGCACTGTCTGGGGCATCATGCACGCCTTTGTGGGCCTGGCCGCGCTGACACAGGTGACGCTGGCCACTGTGGCACCCGGCATAGCTG